>Ga0105047_10012518_pt1 | contig 13645 bp, 10 predicted proteins | sample MAT04_FD_78384 | JGI IMG/M metagenome (GOLD analysis project Ga0105047, IMG submission 78384) | Freshwater microbial communities from Lake Fryxell liftoff mats and glacier meltwater in Antarctica - MAT-04 (megahit assembly) | ecosystem: Environmental > Aquatic > Freshwater > Ice > Liftoff...
GGATGTTAGGCTCGGTGATGCCCGGCCCGGTATCGCGCACCGACAGCCGTAGCGTCACGGCACCGTCATCCCGCCGGGCCGCCTTGGCCAGAATCTCCACAGAACCGGCTTCGGTAAACTTCAGAGCGTTGCCAACCAGATTGAACAAGACCTGTCGCAGGCGAAGGGCATCCACCATCAGATGGTCGGGGACGTCGTCGTCGACGTGGAGGCTTAGAGCCAGATTTCTGGCGTCCGCGCGGGGGCGCCAAAAGCCGACGAGGGCACCCAGGATCGCCCGGATGTCTTCCGGAGCCGTGATCAGCACCATCTTGCCGGCGTCAATCTTGGAGATGTCCAGAATGTCGTTGAGGATCGAGAGCAGATACTCTCCACTGTCGATCAGCACCGCCAGCCGTTCAGCCTGGACGGGATTGGTCTCATCACGTTTGAGAAGCTCGGCCATACCCAGCACGCCGTTCATAGGCGTGCGGATTTCGTGGCTCATGGTGGCCAGAAAGTTGGACTTGGCAGTGTCGGCACGGCGGGCCACTTCGCGCGCCGCATGGGCAGCTGTCCGGTCGGCGACAGCCTGGTCGCGCGCTGCGGCCAGTTCGTCTACCAGGTCGCTGTTGGCTATGAAGGCATCGTGCCAGGTGGAGGTCGTGCGTCCCATGTTCTCGGCCACCAGGATCATCACGAACGACAACGTGAACAGGCTGAGCATCACCGCGCCGCCCGCCAAGGGATCAAACAGGATCAATATCAGGACCGCGGACTCCAGGATCAGGGGCGCGCACAGGCCCCAGAACGCATATCGCGATGAGGCGGCGGCACCCATGGCGACGACGATCAAGGTCGCCGTTTGCAGAGCGAATACCGCCAGCTCGGCGAGACCCCCACCGGTCGCCATCACAAAACTGGCAGCCGTGTATGCGACGACCCGGGCGACGCTCAGCGCGGCCAGTTTGATCTGGCCATGGCGTTCGTCCTGCACGGCACCCGCCCGTATCCAGCGGCGGAGCAGGTGCTGTTGAAGCGTGTCGATCCCGCAGGCGCACACCATGGCGACGGCTGCGAGCAGGGGATGGCCCAGCATCGTCATGGCCAGAGCCGCCAGGCCGTTGAACACGTAGTGTGCGGCGAGCGGCAACCGCATGCCGCGCAGCGTCAACTGGTGGGCGGTCAGTTTGACATCCACGACGCTGTCGTCTGCGATCAATTCGGGCGACAGCCTTTTTGACTCTGACATTCCGCCCGCCTTCGCTACTGGACGAGACTAACGCGCAAAGGTGAATCGTCGGAGAACAGCGTTCCGGAATAATCAGAAATCAGCCGGCCAGCGCGGCCGCCGTCGTACGTTCCAGGTCATGATCGGCATCGACCACGGCGTCGGCCTGCCCCGAGGCCTGGGTGAGGACCTGCCCTGCGTAGAGCCGGGCCAGCGCGCCCTTGCTCTGCATCCAGGGGTCCAACGAGCCGGCAGCGGCGAGCGCTTGTCGGCCGAGGATCCAGCCGCCCACGACCTCGCCCGCCAGCTTCAGATAGGGCGTGGCGGCGGTCAGGGCGGAGGCGTTGTCAGCGGCTACAAGCCAGTCTGTGGCGCGTTCCAGCGCGGCGACGCCCGCAGCCAGCCGTTCGCCCACTCTGGCCAGCTCGGTATCGCCTGCCAAAGCGTCGGCCGTTGCGGCCATGTCGACGCAGAGCGCGTTCATCGTTTCGCCGCCGTTCAGACGCACCTTGCGGCCGATGAGATCGATCGCCTGGATGGCGTTGGTGCCCTCATAGATCGGCGCGATGCGGGCGTCGCGGTAGTGCTGGGCGGCGCCGGTCTCCTCCATGAAGCCCATGCCGCCGTGCAACTGGACGCCCTGGGAGGCAACCTCGACGCCGATGTCCGTGGACCACGCCTTGGCGATGGGCGTCAGCAGTTCCTGCCGCGCCATTGCGGCGGCGCGCTCTTCCGGCGTTTCGGCCAGACGTGCGATGTCTGCCAGCACGCCGGTAACCAGACATATGCCGCGCGCCGCCTCGATCCTCGCCTTCATCAGCATCAGGGTGCGGCGCACGTCCGGGTGGCCATAGATGGCACCGTCCGCTTCCCAGGCGGTCCGGCCCTGTTTGCGCTCGGTGGCATAGGCCAGCGCCTGCTGGAACGCCCGCTCGGCAATCGCCACGCCCTGGACGCCGACCTGCAGGCGGGCCGCATTCATCATCACGAACATATGCGGCAGGCCCTGACCCAGTTCGCCTACCAGTTCGGCCTGCGCGCCTTCAAACAGCATGACGCACGTCGGTGAGCCGTGGATGCCCAGCTTGTGTTCGATCGAACCTGCCCGCAGGTCGTTCAGGTTTCCCAGCGACCCATCGTCCTTGACCATTTTCTTGGTCGCCAGGAACAGACTGATGCCCTTGACCCCGGGCGGTGCGTCAGGTGTACGCGCCAGCACCAGATGGCAGATGTTGTCCGCCGCATCGTGGTCACCCCAGGTGATGAAGATCTTGGTGCCGGTCAGCCGGTAGCCGCCGGCCCCGTCGGGTTCAGCCCTTGTGGTCAACGCCGCCAGGTCCGAACCGGCCTGCGGCTCGGTCAGGTTCATCGTGCCCGTCCATTCGCCGGAGACCAGCTTTGGCAACACCAGCCGCTTTTGCCGTTCCGTCCCGTGCAACGCGATGGCCTCGATGGCCCCCTGGGTCAGCATCGGGCAGAGCCCAAAGGCCATGTTGGCGGCGTGAACCATCTCGAACACGGCCAGTTCCAGCGCCTTGGACAGCCCCTGACCACCGTGCGCCGGATCAGCGGAAAGCGAGTTCCAGCCTTGCTCGACGAACAGACGATAGGCGTCGGAAAACCCCGGTGCGGCGGTCACCCGACCGTTCTCGTACCGCGCGCCTTCAGTGTCGCCCTTGCGGTTCAGCGGTGCCAGTTCGCTGTCGGCAAACGCGGCGGCGGCCTCCAGCACCGCCTCGACAGTCGCCTCATCCAGATCCGGATAGGCGCGCGCCAGCAGTTCGCTGTGACCCAAGGTCTTCAGGGCAAAGGCAAGGTCGCGTGCGGGAGCTCGAAAGGTCATCTATGTCTCACAGGGTTTCGACCGGTTCCTAGCGCGACATCACAAGGTTCGGAAGTGAACGCTGAATTTCTTGCCACTCCGCCGCCGCGCTTGTGCGTATCATCTCCGTTCACTCAAGGAGAACGCCCCCCGGATGCTGCGCCGCGCGTTTGTGTTTCTGGCGCTTTGCCTGACGCTTTGGCCGCAGGCGACGCTTGCGGATCCGCCCACGCGTGACCCGACCAGGGTCCCGGCGGGGGTCTATGTGCTGGACTCGCGCCAATCCAGTCTGGCCATCAGGATCCCGCTGATGGGCGGCCTGTCGCGCCACACGATGCGGTTGAACAGGCTGAGTGGAAGCTTCGACTACGACCCGGCCAGCTGGCAGTCGACCCGGGTGGAAATTACCGTCGATCCCCGGGCGGTTGAGGCCGGGAACACGATGTTCAACCGTGCCATCGTCGGCTATTTCGAGCCGGACAAGTACCCGGTGATACGGTTCCAGTCGACGGCGCTGGTCGCCGATGCCAATGGACAGGGCAAGCTCTCCGGCGATTTGACGTTCCACGGCGTGACGCGGCCGATCACGCTGGATGTACAGTTCAACGGCTTTGGGCCAGACCCTCAGGGTGCCGGTGCCCGCATGGAATTCTCGGGCGCGGGCACGATCAGGCGGTCAGACTTCGGCGTCATCGCCGGGCGTCTGTTCGCCCATGACCGGATTGACCTGATCTTCGAGGTCGAGTTCGCCAGGAAGTAGCCCATGACCGATCCCGCGAGCTCCGTTTCCACCGGTCGATACTCCAGCGGTGCCATGCTCCTGCATTGGAGCATCGCCGCGCTGATTGTACTTCAGGTGGTGTTGGCCGGGCGAATGGAGGGCCGGACGCCAGAGGCGTTCGCTATCGTCCAGCTGCACAAGTCTATCGGGATTTCCGTCCTGCTGCTGAGCTTCCTGCGCCTGATCTGGCGTTTCCTCAACCCGCCGCCCCCCGAACCGGCCTCGCTTTCGGTGTGGGAACGGCGGTTATCCCATCTCGTGCACTGGGGCCTCTACGCCGTGATGATCGGCATGCCGCTCACTGGATGGCTGGCGACCTCGGCCAGTCGTCTGGCTTTTCCGACCCTGCTGTTCGGCGTCGTGCCCTGGCCGCACATTCCGGGTCTCGCCGATCTTGCACCGGCCGCGAAGGCGATGTGGCACGAGATTGGCGAGGTCAGTCACGAGCTGATCATCAAAGGGGCATATCTACTGGTGGCCTTGCATGTCGCCGGCGCGCTCAAGCATCAGCTTTCAAACCGCGACGAACCCGTCCTGCCCCGCATGGTATCCTGGCTCCGGTTCGAGCGACGGCTTGACCCGCGCCTGTTGGCCCGCCCTGTCGCGCTGGGCGCGGTCATTGTGTTCGGCCAGTTGTACGATCCGCCCCGACCCCACGCCGCCGCAACGGCACCTGCGGCGGTGGAAATCCTCGACGCAGCCCCCCTTCCGCCAACGACCCAAGCCCAGGCACCTGTTGCTCCGCCGGTTCAGGCCGATCCCGTCATCTGGATCGTCGACCGCGATTCCAGACTGACGTTTGCGACCTCTTGGGGCGGCGAGGCGATCCAGGGGCGGTTCGACCGCTGGACCTCCGTCATTCTCTTCAGCCCCGATGCCCTCGACCGCTCGAAGGTCTCGGTGACCATCGATATGGCGTCTGCCAGCTCCGGCGACGAGCAACGCGACGCCAGTCTGCCGGGCTCCGACTGGTTCGACACCGCCTTGCATCCCAAGGCGACCTTTGTGGCGACGCGGTTTGACAACACGGGCGAGGGCCGTTTCGTGGCGCGCGGCAAACTGACCCTTCGCGGGGTCAGCCGGCCGCTGGACCTGCCGTTCCGCCTGAAGATCGACGGCGACAGGGCGCAGGTCAGCGGTGTAACCAGCCTCGACCGGACGACCTTCGGCATTGGGCAGGGCGAGTGGGCGAGCACCGATCAGATACCGGCCCGGGTGACCGTACGGATCGCGCTGTCCGCGCGCCGCAAATAGCCGCGGCCGCAAAGGCGCTGGCCGACGGTGGTCTGGTGCTGATGCCGACCGAAACGGTCTACGGCCTGGCGGCTGATGCCGCCAACGCGCGGGCGGTGGCAGCGATCTACGACGCCAAGGGCCGCCCCCGCTTCAACCCCCTGATCGCCCACGTCAGCGACTTGGCGATGGCGCGCCGCATCGCCCGGTTCGATGACCGCGCCGAGCGCCTGGCGTCCGCTTTCTGGCCGGGTCCGCTCACCCTGGTCTTGCCAGTTGCCGACGGCGATGCGGTGTGCGATCTGGCCCGCGCCGGACTGGATACTGTGGCGGTGCGAGTGCCCGCTCACCCTTTGGCTCAGGCCCTGATCGAGGCTTTCGGTGGGCCGGTCGTCGCGCCGTCCGCCAACCGCTCGGGCCGCCCAAGTCCCACGACGTTTGTGGATGCCGTTGAGGAAACGGGATCCGCTACATCCTTTGCGCTGGATGGCGGCCCCTGTGCCGTCGGCCTTGAATCGACTGTGATCGCTCTGCTGGATGACGCCCGCCTGCTCCGCCCCGGCGCGGTGACCCGCAGCGAGGTCGAGGCGATCATCGGGCCTTTGTTGGAGGCCGACGGTGACGCCAGGCGATCCCCTGGCCGTCTGACCCGTCACTATGCCCCCAATGCCCCGGTCCGGCTGGATGTGGCGACACCGGCACCTGGTGAGGTCTGGCTTTCCTTTGGCAGCACGGGCTCCGGTCCCTGGAACCTCAGCCCATCGGGCGACCTGCGTGAAGCCGCCGCCAACCTGTTCGCCTACCTGCGCGCCGCCGACCGGACCAACCCCACCGCCATAGCCGTCGCGCCAATCACGCCGGAAGGCCTGGGTGAAGCCATCAACGACCGCCTCCGCCGCGCGGCGGGGTTTGTGGGTTAGATCGCCGGGCGGATGTCGGCGCTGGCGAGTTCACCGCTCGGTTCCTCCCAGAGCGCGTCGAACTCCATGTTGCCAACATTCTACCGCCAGAGCACGTCAACCGCTATAGTCCAACCCATGACTGCCCCCGTATCCGCGCCCGTTCCCGCCGACGTGATTTCGCGCCTGAAAGCCGTGCTGGGTCCGGACGGCTGGAGCGAGGACCCCGACCGTCTCGCGCCGAAGCTGGTCGAGTGGCGGGATCGTTGGGTCGGGACATCGCCGTTTCTGGTCCTGCCGAAGTCGACAGCGGATGTGGCCGCAGTTGTCGCAATCTGCTTTGAGGCCGGTCAGGCCATCACCACCCAGGGCGGCAACACCGGTCTGGTCGGTGGACAAATTCCCCAGGGCGAGATCCTGCTCTCCACGGAGCGGTTGCGCACGATCCGTGAGGTCGAGGCCTATGACGACGTGCTGGTGGCTGAGGCTGGCGTCACCCTGTCCGAGGTCCATGCCGCCGCCGCCAACGTCCGGCGCCGGTTTCCGCTGGGCCTGGCGTCAGAAGGCTCGGCGACCGTCGGCGGCGTGGTCTCCACCAACGCTGGCGGCACCCAGGTCCTGCGCTACGGCATGACCCGCAATCTCGTGCTGGGGCTGGAGGCGGTGCTACCTACCGGTGAGATCTGGAATGGCCTCAAGCGCCTGCGCAAGGACAACACCGGCTACGATCTGAAGCAGTTCCTGATCGGTGCCGAGGGCACGCTGGGCGTGGTCACCGCTGCGGCGCTCAAGCTGTTCCCCGTCATGGCCTCGCGGGCCGTCGCGATGATCGGCGTCGGCACACCCGAGGCGGCGCTGGAACTGCTGACCCGCGCCAAGGATGAAACCGGCGGGGCCGTCGAGGCCTTCGAACTGATGGGCCGTCTAGGTGTCGACTTTGCCCTGCGCAATATTGCCGGCACGCGCGACCCGCTCGCCGACGTACATCCCTGGTATATCCTGGCGGAGTTTTCGTCCGGGGAACCCGGCTCTGCCGAAACCGCGATGGCGCGCTTCCTGGAGGCGGGGCTCGAGGCCGGTCTGGTCCGCGACGCCGTCGTTGCCCAGACCGAAACCCAGGCTAGGACACTATGGGCCATCCGAGAAAACCAGTCGCCCGCCCAGAAACCCGAAGGTGCCACCTGGAAGCATGACGTCGCCGTACCCGTCAGTCTGGTCCCTGCGTTCCTGGCCGAGGCGACGTCAGCGATGCACGCCTTCGCCCCGGGGGCCCGGATCGCCGCCTTCGGCCACGTGGGCGACGGCAACATCCACTATGACGTCCTGCGCCCCGAAGGCGGGTCAGACGCCGACCACGCCGCCGGCCGCGACGCCGGCTCCCGGATCGTCCACGACATCGTGGCGCGGATGGGCGGCTCCATCAGCGCCGAGCATGGTCTCGGTGCCATGAAAACCGCAGAGGGCGCGCGCTACAAAAGCGGCGTCGAGCTGGCCGCCCAACGGGCTATCCGCCACGCCCTTGACCCCAAACGCATCCTGAACCCACGGGTACTTTTCTAGAGCGGGACAGCTTCAAGTGGATACCGGTTGAAGCGCCCGTCACGCTCTAAACATATGAAGAGCGAGCCTTTTTGTCCGGATCAGATGAATCCATCTGATCCGGAAAGGCTCTGGGAGGCTTGGCGGCTTGCCTTTGCGCCCCTAAGACCCCTGCATGCTGATCGTCCTTTCCCCGGCCAAGTCGCTCGATTTCACGGCTGCGCCTGAGTCCGTCGCAATCACCGCGCCGCAGATGACCGACCAGGTCGCCGAACTGGCCAAAACCACCCGAAAATTGCGCGTCGCAGACCTCAAGCGGATGATGTCGCTGTCCGACAGCCTGGCCACCCTAAACCGGGAGCGCATCCAGCCCTTCGCTCCCGCTTCGGACGAGGGCGTGCAGGCAGCGTTCGCCTTCAACGGTGATGTCTACTCCGGCCTGAAAGCCCGAGAGCTCGATCGCAAGGGCCTGGCCTGGGCGCAGGACCACATCCGGATCCTCTCGGGCCTCTATGGGGTGCTGCGTCCCCTCGACGCCATCCAGCCCTATCGGCTGGAGATGGGCGTGCGGATCAAGACCCGACGCGGCCACAGCCTCTACGACTTCTGGGGGCCCCGGGTGTCCGAGGCCCTGAACGCCGCCGCCCAAGGTCTGAAAGACAAGACCCTCGTCAACTGCGCCAGTGGCGAATACTTCGGTGCCGTCGATCGCAAGGCCCTTAGCCTGCCGGTCCTGTCCTGCCGGTTTCTAGAGGAAAAGGACGGTGAGGCGCGCATCGTCTCTTTCTACGCCAAGAAGGCGCGCGGCCTGCTGGCACGCTACGCCATCGACCACCGCATCGAGTGCGCCGCCGACCTCCGGGCCTTCAATGTCGCCGACTACCGGTATGTCCCGGAGCTCTCGACAGACGCGGAATTTACGTTCTCCCGGCCGCAGCCTGAGCCTTTGTCGCGAACCCGGGCAGCCGTTCAGGCCGAGTCGGCCAGATAGGCGACGGGATCCTTCAGGAAGTCATGGGCGTCGGCCAGACACCCCTGCCAGGCCTGAAGGTGGGTCTCGGCATCGCTCCGGGACAGTGATTTGAACAGGATCGCCGAATAGAGCACGTGCTGCAGGCCGGTACGGTCCTGATAGACGCGGCACATCACTGACGTCTGGTTGAACGCGTTGATCTGGGCCCCGCTGACGCTCCCACGATCCAGCGCCGCATCCAGCAGCACCGCCCGGCATCCCCGCCCTTGCGGTGTGCAGCCGGCGAACTGCATCGAGAACGCCGCCGCCGTGGAGGTGACTGACACAAACACAGTGTCGGCCTCGCGGGACCGGGTCTGCACCTTGGCCCCCGCAGCCCCCAGAAGCTCCATCAGGCCCTGCGGGTTCTGCGCATCGAAAACCGCGACGGGTGCGGCGGCACGTGCTGGCACCGGCTTTGCCGGGGCCGCTGGCTTTACCGGAGTTGCCGCCAGGCACATCACGGCAACCGGTACCAACAGGAACGCGTTTCGGATCATCTGACCTCGCTATCAGACCGGCGTTCGTGGCGCGAGTATGGCGTCTGCCGGCCACCTCCGGTTTCCGTGGCGTCGGTCCCACACTCCCGATAGACTTCAGCTTCAAGTCGGGAGGATTGACATGGAAATGCTCGTCGTTGGCGCGTTCCTGTTTCTGGCGCTTGTCGTGGCCCTTGGTGCCATCAAGATCGTACCCCAGGGCCGGGAGTTCACGGTCGAAACGTTCGGCCGCTACACCCGAACGCTGAAGCCCGGAATCAGCTTCCTGACCCCCTTCGTCGAGGGCATCGGGCGCAAGATCAATATGATGGAACAGGTGCTGGACGTGCCGCGCCAGGACGTCATCACCAAGGACAACGTCTCGGTCCAGGTCGACGCCATCGTGTTCATCCAGGTGATGGACGCCGCGGCCGCCGCCTACCGGGTGACCAACCTGGACTTCGCCATTACCCAGCTGACCATGACCAACCTGCGCACCGTGGTCGGCAACATGGAGCTGGACGAGGTGCTGTCGCAGCGCGACCAGATCAATACCCGCCTGCTTGACGTCATCGACCAGGCCACCAGCCCCTGGGGCGTCAAGGTCGCCCGCATCGAAATCAAGGACCTGCAGCCGCCGCCGGACATCACCAACGCCATGGCCCGGCAGATGAAGGCCGAGCGTGAGCGCCGTGCCGTGATCACCGAGGCCGATGGCGAGAAGCAGGCCGCTATCACCGTGGCCGAGGGCCAGAAGCAGGCTGCGATCCTGCAGGCCGAAGGCCGCCGCGAGGCCGCGTTCCGCGACGCCGAGGCCCGCGAACGCTCCGCCGCCGCCGAGGCCAAGGCGACCGAACTGGTGTCCGACGCCATCGCCGCCGGCGACGTCAACGCCATCAACTATTTCGTTGCCCAGAAATATGTCGAGGCATTCGGCAAGCTGGCCGAAAGTCCCAGCCAGAAAATGGTCATCGTCCCCGCCGAGATGAGCGCCCTGGTCGGCACCATCGGCGGCATCGGCGAGCTGGTGAAGGCGATCAGCGCGGACACACCCGCCCGGCCGGCACCGCCGCCGCGCGCACGGAGTGGGGGCGTGGTTCCCTCAACCGGGGCCTGATGCCATGGACACAGTCATAAACTTCTACCTGACACACCCGCTCTGGATCTGGGGCGGCCTGGCCGCCGCGCTGCTGGCCGTTGAGGTGCTGACAGGTTCGGGGTGGCTCCTGTGGGTGGCCGCGTCGGCGGGGGTGACGGGCCTGATCGTGTCCCTGGCCGGGACAGACTTTCCCACGACCGTCCTGATCTTTGCCGTGCTGACGCTGATTTCGACCCTTGCGGTGCGGCGCTATCTGCCCCGTCCAGACGCCGGCCTTGGTCAGGACATCAACGACTATGCTGCTCGTCTTGTAGGGGACCGTGGCTCTGCGGCAAGCACGTTCGTGGCCGGGTCTGGCCGTGTTGCGATTGATGGCAAGGAGTGGGCGGCGTCGCTGGATGACGGTGGCGGCCTCGATGCCGGCGCGGTTGTTGAGGTCACCGGTATTGATGGCTCCCGACTGAGGGTACGCCGATGTTGATCTGTTGAGTATGAACCCAGGGTGCAGCCGTTGCGTCCTGTCAGGCGTTGTTCATGCGGCACCTCATACGAGCACCATACTCCGCCCACATGTGTGGGTATCTTGACCCACGCGGCGGCACAGCGCTTATGTGCCGCAAATCCACGATCCGAAGATCACGACTGAGGAGATGACACCGGTGAAGACGCCTAGAGCATTCGGTATGGCGCTGGCCCTTATGGCCATGCTGATCGTCCCGGCAACCGCCGTTTCCCAGGCCAGGAAGCCCGCCGCCGCCGCCGCCGCCACGGTCATACCGCCGGCAGCGATCAAGGCGGGCATGGCCAAGGCCCCTGCGGTTGCTCTGGCAGCAGGCCTGCCGTGTCAGGTGTCCGACGCCCGTCTGGTCGGTGAGGACAAGAAAGCCAAGGTTTCCTACTACGAAGTTGCCTGTGGACCCGGTGCCATCGGCTACATCCTGCAGGCCCCTGCCGAGGGTACGCCTACCGTCTTCAGCTGCATCGAGGCCAATACGCCGCCCGCGCCCGGCCAACCGCCATCGGCTCCGTGCATGCTCTCCGGCAACGCCGACCCGAAAGCCCTGCTCCAGCCGATGATGAAGACGGCGGGCGTTGATTGCCTCCCCGAGCAAGCTCGCGGGATCGGCCAGACCAAGGTCAACACCTATATCGAAGTCGCCTGCCAGGGTGGCACAGGCTATATCCTTGTGGCCAGCGCACCGTTCGACACGGCCAAGCCCGCACAGGCCCAGAATTGCCTGATGTACGATGGCTCGGAGTCCAACCTGAAGTGCGTGATCAACGACAAGGCCGCACGCATGCTGATCGTCGATCGCTATGCGACGGCAGCCAACAATGGCTGTACGGTCAAGGATCGTCGCTTTGTCGGCACGGCCAAGGACAACTCGACCTACTACGAAGCGTCCTGCGAAAACGGCAAGGGCTTCATTTACAAGGCCACAGCTTCGGGCGCGCTGGCGGAGACCTTCGAGTGCGCCAAGGCCACGCAACTGCTCGGCGGTTGCGAACTCACGGACTCGCGTGAAGCGCTGACCGAACAGGCCGCCCTCTATACGAAACTGGCAAAATCCGCCGGGGCGAACTGCGAGGTCACCCGTTACGCTCTGTTCCCGCCCAAGGCCGGTGAAGAAGATGTCGAAATGCTGTGCAAGGACGGCAACAGCATGATCGGTATCTTCCGGGCTCCTGGCAAGCCCAGCCTGGTCGTTGACTGTGCCCGTGCCCCGATCGCCGGTTTCAGATGCTCGCTGACAAAGACGATTGATCTTGCGGTCTACACGGCTGATCTCAAGAAGCACAATGTCAACTCCTGCGTGGTTTCCGACACGCGGCTGGTCGGCAAGAACGAGCAGGGCAATACCTATGTCGAGGTCGCCTGCGCCGATAAGCTCAAGGGCTATGTGATCGAATATCAGGCCACGACAGCGGTGACGGCTGTGAAGGCGACGGGCTGCGCCTTTATGGGCAACTGCAAGCTGCCGACCAACACCTGATTTCGACAAGTATCGGACGATGGAGGCCCGCGGAGCAATCCGCGGGCCTCTTTCTTTGAGCGATCAACGCGTGTCCTGAATCACGGTTACCAAGGGATACGCGATACCCCCAAATGTGCGTCATTCCCCGGCTTGTTCGGGTAACCCATGATCACCGAGACTTGGCGAACGGGGTCAAGGCGTCGCCACCGAATTGTCTTCGAAACCAGGCGGTATGGACCCCGACAAGGCGCCGAATGCCCCTTAGATCGCAGCCTCGATGAACATCGGCCCGCGCTGGCCCATGGCCCCCTCGAACGCCCGGTCGAACGCGTCGGCTGTCGTGCAGCGCACGGCGGGCAAACCCATGCCTCTGGCCAGCGACACCCAGTCGACCTTCGGATCGGCCAGGTCGAGCAGCTTGCGCGCCGACGGCCCCGCCTGACCTGCGCCGGTGCGGGTCATCTCGATGTTGAGGATCCGGTAGCTGTGGTTGGCAAAGATCACCACTGTGATGTCGAGGTTCTCGCGTGCCATCGTCCAGAGCGCCTGAACGGTATACATCGCCGCGCCGTCGCCGTTCAGGGACAGCACCTTGCGATCCGGCGCTGCCACCGCCGCGCCAATGGCCAACGGCAGACCGATGCCGATGGCACCGCCGGTCAGGGCCAGATGATCATGCGGGCGCGCCGTCAGGGTCGCCGCCGCGACGCCTGCGCCGGATGTGACGGCGTCGTCACAGATGATGGCATCCTCCGGCATATGACGCGCAATCGACGCGCCGACCAGATGGGCGTTCAGATCGCCGGTCGGCACCGCGTCAGGTAACTTCAGCGGCTGTACCGGACCCTGCTTCGGCGCCCCCAGGGCATCAGCCAGCGCGGCAAGGCCAGCCACGGAGTCTTCGGCGCGCTCGGCCAGCGTCAGGGTTGCGCAGCCTTCCGGCACCAGTACGCTGGGTCGGTCTGGATAGGCAAAGAAGGCCACCGGCATCGTCGTTCCGGTGAACACCATCAGGTCGACGCCTTCCAGCTCGGCCATCGCCATCTCGCCGAAATATTGCATCTTCCGGGGCGCAAAACCGCCGGCCCCGCGGGGTTGCCTGGCGACGAAAGTGTCCGTGTAGATGGTGACCCCCACCGCACTCAGCCGCCCGGCTTCACGGATCGCTTCGGCGCTGCAGGCCTGGCCACCCAGCAGGATGACCGGGTTCCTGGCCGCCTTTATGGCGCGAGCCGCAGCCTCAATCGCCTCGCCGGAGGGCGCGGCACGCACGGGCACTTGCGCGATTACCGGCTCTCCACTGGCCGGCAGCCACGCACTGTCGGCGGGCAGAATCAGGCTGACCGGCCCCCCCGGCGGGCCATAGCTGGCGGCCACCGCCTCGGCGGCCAGGCTGGCGACGGTGTCGGGCGTATCGGCTGACCTGGCCCAGATCGAGTTGGGTTTCACCAGGGTGGCGATGTCGGAATTCAATGGCGCATCGTACTGGCGATGATAGGTCGCGTGGTCGCCGATCACATTGATGATGGGCGTGTAGGCCCGGCGCGCATTGTGCAGATTGGCCACCCCGTTGCCGTAGCCGGGGCCCAGGTGCA
>Ga0105047_10012519_pt1 | contig 13645 bp, 16 predicted proteins | sample MAT04_FD_78384 | JGI IMG/M metagenome (GOLD analysis project Ga0105047, IMG submission 78384) | Freshwater microbial communities from Lake Fryxell liftoff mats and glacier meltwater in Antarctica - MAT-04 (megahit assembly) | ecosystem: Environmental > Aquatic > Freshwater > Ice > Liftoff...
ATGGCTGGCCGACGATTCTCTCCAGCCTCAAGAGCCTGCTCGAAACCGGTGAGGCGCTGGAAGAGACGCCCACTTGGGAACCGCGGAAGCAGTCCAGGAACGCCGACCCGTTGGTGGGGGCCTCTACAGCTCCGCGATCTTCAGATGGCGATATTCCACCTTCATCTCGACATTGCCGTGGATCTGGAGACCGAGGGGGGCGGCGCCAGAGAATTTTGCATCGGTATATTCCGACGCCTTCTGGCCATTGATCCAGCAGGTGAAAGTGTCGCCCTTGGCCTGGATGCGGAAGGTGTTCCACTCGCCCTCGGGTTTCAGCAGCGTCTTCGCTTCCTTCGCCTGGCCGGCCTCCGGGTATTTGCCGGTATAAAAGGAGCCCGTCATATCCACGCGCAAGCTGCCCGAGACGCCGAGTTGGAGCTGGATCTTCGGCTTGCGCATCTCGATGCCGGTATCGACGCCGCGTTCGGTCGTGGCTTTCCAGCGCACGTCGAACTCGAGGACGAAGTCGCCATACCCTTTCTCGGTCCACAGGTAGTGACCTTTCTTCGCCGCGTCGTTTTCGCCGATGAGCACGCCGTCCTCGACGCGCCAGAAGTTCGCCGCGTTCTCCCCCGTGAAGCCGGTGAGATCCTTGCCATTGAAAAGCGTCGCGAAGTTCGGCTCGGCGGCTCGGCAAGCGAGGATGGCCGCGAGGGAGAGAATGAGCGAGAGAGCGAGGGGGGGAAGTTTCATCGCCCACACGCTGCCCATTTCAACCGCGTAGGAGAAGCTCATTTTCCCTCGCTCTCAGGATCCCTCGGGCATGGCGAAATTTTCGTGTCATCCGATGATCCCGGTCTCGGGCGCGATCATGGACTTCGGTGAAGTCCTGAATGGCAAACAGCAATCCCGCGCTTTCACAGGCAGCCCCGCAGTGCAGCGCCCCGATTCTCCGACTGCGCAGCGCGGCGCCGGCCCCGCCCGATCCGGCAAAAAGCGCGGCGACAAAGCGACGAGAAGAGGGCGCATCCCGGACTCATCAACCGCCCACCACCGAGCGCAATGACGCGTTACCCGCGCTCGTAATGGGGCGCTTCGCCTTCGTTCCCAAGCTCCAGCTTGGGAACGCCCTTGTCTCCGAAGCTCTGCTTCATCACGCTCCCGCCATGCGCAGCCGCTCCCGCATCCACGAGCCGGGGCACGCACCCTTCGTCACCGCCACCATCGTCGAGTGGCTCCCCATCTTCACCACCGCAGCGTGCTGCGACATCCTCGTGCGCTCCCTCGACCACTGCCGCGCGCAGAAGGGCCTGAAAATCCACGCCTGGGTCATCCTCGACAACCACTTCCACGCCATCCTCGCCGCGCCCGACTCTCCGCCGTGCTTCGCGATTTCAAGAGCTACACCGCCAAGTTTCTCATCGCGCAATTAGCCGCCGAGGGTCGCGAATGGCTGCTCCATCAGCTCCGCCACTTGCGCGCGGCGCACAAGCCGAATGAGTATCAGGTCTGGCAGGAAGGCTCCCATCCGCAGGCCATGCTCAGCGACGAGATCATGCGGCAAAAGCTGGAGTATTTGCATCACAACCCGGTGAAGCGGGGCTTCGTCAGTTCGCCGGAGCCCTGGCGGTATTCCTCCGGCGCGGCACCGGGCAACCAAGCTCCAGCTTGGTCGGAACGCATACTCGAACGCCTGATCCAGATACCGTTCGAGCGAGCGATCGTAGCTAAAGGGGATCACTGTCAGCCGATCGGCCGGGAAATCTCTGCCGTCTCGGAGCAGAAATTCCAGAAGCCACTGATACCAGTCTCCGGTGAGCGCTGAGTATCTTTCCAAGCGCTACAAAATAGCGGCGACCGAGGCACGGGCGATGTGTGCTGTATCGATCGAACCATCCGGGGGCGGCAACCCGTTGATAAAGGCGTCGATACTCACCCGTTCCGCCCGACGGAACTCATCGCGGAACACTTGCAAAAGCCGGTCTTCTCCGTAGGCAGCCGACTTCATCTCTTCATAGATGAGATTGGAGATGGGCTGCATAGTGCCGTCGCTGAACTGATCGTGCCTCTGAGAAAGCCTGGGCTGGAGCGAGTCCAGGACTGAGTCGGTCTCGATTCCAAGCAGCAATTCCCGCAGTTCACCTGATGTCGGGAATCCGTAGGGACGGCTCGCCCCAGCCCCGAGAACCAGCACGGTCTTATCCTTGAACACTTTCTGCTCTCGGCAGCGGCGCGCGGGACGGAAGGCGATGCAGGCGCAAAGATATTGCCGCGGAGGCCGCCGGTAATCTCTACTGCCGCATTCCTTTCCGATGAAACGTCTCGCCTTTTTGCCCGCCTTTTTTCTCCTCACTTTTTGCCTGCGCGTCAGTACGCCCACCGGGCTGGGCGCGATGCCGACGATCATCAATGTCTCGGCCTACGATCCGAAGGAGAAGCAACGGGCCGGGGTGAGCTACTCGGAGCACAATGTCTCGGCGCTGCGGGCGAATGGGGCGAGCGGGCTGATCGCGCGGGCGGGCAAGGGCGGGAATCTCGATGAGAAGTGCGGCCACTTCCTCGCATCGGCGGATCGCGCGGGAATGTTGCCCGGCGTTTATTACCGACTGCAAACGCACGTGGATGCGGTGAAGCAGGCGGATCAATTCGTGGCGCGCGCGCAAGCGCTGGCCCGGGGTCGCTCGTGGAATGCGCCCGCGCTGCTGCTCTGCGCGGATTTCGATGCGAAGTCGCGGATGTCCGACATCCTGCGCTTCATGGACCGCATCGAGAGCCGGACCGGCGTGGTGCCGGTGGCGTATTTGGAAAACAGCCCGCACCTGAAGGCGCTGCTCAGAAACGCGGACGCCGCGACGAAAGCGAAGCTCCGCCGCATGCCGTACTGGCTCGCGCTTTATTCGCACAACAATGGCGCCGGCAGCCCCGGCGCACTGCTGAAGCAATACGGCGTCTGGTCGGACTGGACGATGTGGCAGTACGGGGGTGTGGATTGGGAGCGCGGTCGCTCGCGGCCCAAGGTTTACTGCTGCGGCGGGGATCGTTTCTCGACCTACTATGGCAACGTCGATCGCCCCTTGGAGCGCAGCGTTTTCAATGGATCGCAGGGGTCGTTGCAGACGTTTTGGAAACGCCACGGCCTGCGGCTGAAGTAAGGCGCCAGCCTCACTCGCCGCGATAACCGCGCCAGAGCCAGATGAGCGTCTCGGCGAGGGTCTGATTGAAGACCTTGCCGTCGCAGTGGCCGGTCGCCTTGCTGAAGACGAAGCGGTGGTGGTAGCCCTTGGCGGTGAGGGCGGCGGAGGTGCGCTGGCCGGCCATGACCCAATTGTGATAGGTACTCTCGGGGTCCTTGGAACGATTATCGTTTTCCGAGACGTGGGTGAAGATGCGCAGTGGTTTCTTCCCACTCTTTTCGATGAGCTTCAGGCCGGAGTGATATTCCCAGGCGCCGAGCGGGAACGGCGCTTCTTCGGGTGCGTCGTCGTCCTGCTGATCCACGAAGGTGCCGGAGTAGGCCACGATGCGACGGAAGTAATCGGGGCGAAACCAGCCCATGCTCAACGCCGCGGCGCCGCCGGAACTACAGCCCATCACGGCGTGGCCCCACGGGTTTTTCGTGAAGGCGAGCTTGGGATAGGCGGATTTGATGTCGGGGTTGGCGAGCACTGCGGGGACGACTTCCCCGGCGATGAAGCGCGCGAGCCGGTCGGACATGGTGTCGTATTCGAGGCCGCGCTCGCTGTTTTTGCCATCGTTGCCGCCGTTCTCCACGGCGATGGCGATGAACGCGGGCAACTGGCGCTTTGGGTCTTTGGAAATGGTGAGGTTGTCGAGCGCGTTGCGGACGAGCTTCAGCGGGCCGGGGCCGTCGTGGATGATGAGCGAGGGTGCCGCGGTGCCGTCCTGGTAGGCGGCCGGGATATAGACGGAAATCTTCCGCTCGACGCGCACCGCCTTCTTCTCCGGCTCCAGCGTCTTGTCGTCGCCGCGAAAGATTTTGCTGTCGGCGAGCTTCATCGTGAACTCGAACGACTTGCCCTTCGGGGCGCCGAGGTCGGTCAGGTCTTTATCGGTGCTGTATTCGGGACCGATGGTGAACTCGCCGTCGCCCTCCGTGCCGACGGTTTCGGCGGGTGGCTCAACTGCGCTGGCGACGGGGCCGTTGACGGCGAGGGCGGTGACGAGCGCCAGGAAGGTGCGGAGCGGAGTTCGGAGGGAAGGGGACATGCGCCAGTGGTATGCGGCAAACCCCACCGCGGAGCAACCCACGTTAGCGATGTGCGGGAGTTGGGGTCACGTCGGGGCGTGCCGCTGGCCGCATGAGACGCCGCTGCGTGGGATGAACGTCGGGGCGAAGTTCGGGTGATCTTCGTCGCCGACCTGGAGGACGAAAATCACGTTCGCGGTGTGATCGACCGGGCACTGTCAGGCGGCGAGTGCGTGGGGCCGGATGGCAAGCAAAGCCGCTGGGTGGCGACGCATACAGCGCGGGAGTTCTCAGCGAGACCGAGGCGGCTTTCGGAGCCGGGATCGCCGAGTCGCGAGGTGGCTAGCAGCGCGCGATTGAGGAACAGGGATCGAGCGGGAATAAAAGGGAAAGTCGTTGGAAGGTGAGGGCCATTGACCACCCCGCGCCTCGCACGTAGGCTCGCCGCCCTTTTCCCAAAGCCGCAATGAGCACCAACTACAAAGACACCCTGCACCTGCCGAAGACGGATTTTCCGATGAAGGCAGACCTCGTGACCCGCGAGCCGGTGCGGCTGAAGATTTGGGAGGAGCAGGGGCTTTATGCGCAGGTGCAGGAGGCGCGGAAGGATGGGCCGCTCTTTGTGCTGCACGATGGGCCGCCGTTTGCGAATGGCGATGTCCACATGGGCACGGCGCTGAACAAGGTGCTCAAGGATTTGATCGTGAAGTCGAAGACGATGGCCGGATTCCGTGCGCCGTTTGTGCCGGGCTGGGACTGCCACGGGCTGCCGATCGAGTTCAAGGTGGTGAAGGAATCGCGCGGTCTCTCGCCGGTCGAGGTGCGGCAGAAGAGCGAGGCGTATGCGCGCAAGTTCATCGACATCCAGCGCGGGCAATTCAAGCGACTCGGGGTGTTTGGCGAGTGGGAAAACCCGTATCTGACGCTCGCGCCGGGCTATGAGGCGGAGATCATCCGCGCGTTTGCGAAGTTCGTGGAGAAGGGGCTCGTTTATCAGTCGATGAAGCCGGTGTACTGGAGCACGGGTGCGCAGACCGCGCTGGCTGAGGCGGAGGTGGAATACGCCGACCGCACCGACCCGGCGATCTACGTCAAATTTCCGATCGTGACGGGCGAACTTGCGGGCAAGGCGAACATGGTCATTTGGACGACGACGCCGTGGACGCTGCCGGCGAACGTGGCCATCGCAGTCAGCCCGCGTGAGGACTACGTGATCGTCACGTTGGGGCGCGATGGCTGGGCGGAGGATTTCGTGGTCGCGCGCAAATTGCTCGAAGCCTTCACTGCCGCCACGGAACTGCAGAGCTTTGGTGAAGTGGCGACGGTCAGAGGTGAACAACTCGCCGGACTCGAAGCGCAGCATCCTTTCCTCGACCGGAAGTCGCGCGTCATCACGGCGGACTTTGTGACGATGGACACGGGCACCGGCCAGGTCCACATCGCTCCCGGCCACGGCGCGGACGATTATATCGCGGGCAAACAGCACGGACTGCCGATCCTTTCGCCCGTCGATGACCACGGCAAATTGACCGATGAAGCCGGGATGCCGGCATGGACGGGCAAGTATGTCTTCGACGCGAACAAGGATGTGGTCGCGCACCTGCGCGAAAACAAGACGCTGCTCGCCGAGCACGCCTACCCGCACAGTTATCCGCACTGCTGGCGCTCGAAGACGCCGATCGTCTTTCGCGCGGTGGAGCAGTTCTTCATCAAGATCGACGCCCTCCGCGCCGACGCGCTGGCGGCGATCGACGGCGTGACGTGGCTGCCGCACTGGGGCCGCAACCGCATCTACGGCACGGTCGAGTCGCGCCCCGACTGGTGCATCTCGCGCCAGCGCACTTGGGGTGTGCCGCTGCCGGTCTTCTACGATGCCGACGGCAAGGCGATCCTTAGTCCCGAGAACGCCCGCAAGGTCGCGGACCTCGTCGAGCAGCACGGGACCAATCTGTGGTTTGAGAAGAACGACGTGGAATGGGCGCAGATGCTTGGTCTTCCCGCGGGGACGACGCGGCGCAACGACACGCTCGATGTCTGGATCGACTCCGGCGTTTCCCACACTGCGGTCACGGCGAAGCGCCCGGAACTTGGCGGTTCGCCGGTCGCCGATATCTATATCGAGGCGACGGATCAGCATCGCGGGTGGTTTCAGTCTTCGCTGATGACGAGCATCGCGCTCTACGGTCACGCGCCTTACAAGACCGTGATCACGCACGGCTTCGTAGTGGACAAGGACACGCGCAAGAAGGTCTCGAAGTCCGAGCAGGGGACTTACGCGAAGCCGATGAATGCCGAGCATTTTGTCGGCAAATATGGCGCGGACATCGTGCGGCTGTGGGCGTCGAGCGTGGACTACCAAAATGAGGTCCCGTTCTCCGAGGAGAGCTTCAAGGGGCTCGCCGAGTCGTATCGCAGCTTTCGCAATATCCTGCGCATCCTGCTGGCGAATCTTTCGGACTACCGGGAGGGACACGCTCCTGCGCGTCCCGCATCAACCGGCGATCAGGGACACGCGGGAGCGTGTCCCTCCGAGGCGACGATCATCGACCGATGGGTGCTTTCGCGGCTCCAGGAAGTCATCGGCACCTGCCGCGCAGCCTATGCCGATTACGACTTCCGCAAAGTCTTCCAGACGCTCAATCAATTTGTGAGCGTCGATATCAGCGCGCTCTACGTGGACATCACCAAGGATCGTCTCTACTGCGACACGCTCCATTCGCCGCGTCGCCGCGCCACGCAAGCGGTCATGGCTCGTGTCTTCGACGCGCTCGCCCGGTTACTCGCGCCGATCCTCGCCTTCACGGCGGATGAAGCGTGGCAGTTTTCCGGCAAAGCCACCGCCGTCCATCTCGAACTCTTCCCCGAGCCAGACGCCGCTTTGCGCGACTCGGCTCTCGAGGTGCAAGTCGAGGAATTGCTCAAACTCCGCGGCGTGATCGCGCAGGCCATCGAGCCCGCGCGCCAAGCGAAGGAAATCGGCAATGCTTTGGAAGGCGCAGTGACGCTGCAACTCGCCGACGAAACCTTGCTCGCCTCGCTCCAAGGGCGCGCGGAGGAACTCGAAGAATTCTTCATCCTCAGCGACCTTACGCTGACTGGCGGCGCGGAAACGAGCGCCCGCGTCGTCCGCACGAGTCGCGCGAAATGCGCCCGCTGCTGGCGCCACCGAGAAAGCGTCGGCACCAATGCCGCGCAACTGGAGCTCTGCGATCGTTGCGCGGAGGTCGTGACCGCCTCGTGAAATTCCTCCTCGCCGTCGCGCTGCCGCTCTACGCCCTCGACCAGGCCACGAAGCTCTGGATCGTCCAAAACTTCGTCTTCCACGAACAGCGGACCATCATCCCGAATTTCTTCGACCTCGTTTATTTCGGCAACACGGGCGCGGCCTTCAGCGCCTTCACCGGTAACAATAGCTTCTTCATCGGCCTCTCGTTCGTCGCGCTCATCGTTCTCATCGTGTTTTACCTCCGCGGAGCATTTGCGGATCAGTTTTCCCGCTGGGGCGTGGCCCTCCTCCTCGCGGGGATTCTCGGTAATCTCACCGACCGTCTCCTGCACGGGCACGTCGTGGATTTCCTGCTCTTCGATCTGCACGTCCGCTTTGCCAATCCGTGGCCGGCGTTCAACGTGGCCGATAGCTGCATCTGCACGGCGAGCGGGCTTTTCATCATCGCCGCGCTGATCGAGGGCAGGAAACCAGCCCGCGCTCCCGAATCCGGAAAATAAAGACGCGCGGGGCCGGTGAGGGGCGCGATGCATGGGGAAAGAAAGGTCTATCACCATGCTCCACTACGCACTCGTTTTCCTCGTCGTCGCACTCATTGCGGGCGTCCTCGGCTTCGGCGTCGTCGCCGGCACTGCCGCCTGGATCGCCAAAGTTCTGTTCGTCGTTTTCCTGATCCTTTTCGTCGTCTCGTACATGAACGGGCGCAAAGGCCCGGTGGCCTAATTGCCGTCGAACATCCGCCCGAGGCCACCGAGGACGCTGCCTTCCCCGCTGGCGCTGCCGCCGGAGGACGGCGCACTCGCGATGATGCGATCCGCGAGGCGCGAAAATGGCAGGCTTTGCAGCCACACGGTGCCTTCGCCGCGCAAAGTGGCGAGGAAGAGTCCTTCCCCGCCGAAGAACATCGACTTCAGGTTTCCGGCGCGCTCGATGTCGTAATCAATACCCGCGGTCATCGCGACCAGGCAGCCCGTATCGACCCGCAGCGTTTCTCCCTTCAAATCGCGGCGGATGATCGTCCCGCCCGCGTGGACGAAGGCGAGTCCGTCACCCTTCAGCCGCTGCAAAATAAATCCTTCACCGCCGAACAGGCCGGCGCCGAGCTTGCGGTTGAAAGCGATGCCTATCGAAGTGCCGAGCGCCGCACACAGGAAGGCGTCCTTTTCGCAGATGATCTCGCCCCCCAGCCTGGCGAGATCGAGCGGGATGACCTTGCCGGGATACGGCGCGGCGAAAGCCACCTTGCGTTTCTGACTGCCGCGATTGGTGAAGTGCGTCATGAAGAGCGACTCCCCGGTGAGCACCCGCTTGCCGATGCTTTTCAACGCGCCGAAAAATCCACCGCCCGGCGCCGAGCCGTCGCCCATGCGCGTCTCGAATTCAATATTCTCCTCCATGTAGCACATGCCCCCGGCCTCCGCGATGACGGTCTCGCTCGGGTCCAGTTCGATCTCCACGAGTTGCAGGTCGTCACCGTGAATCTCGAAGTCGATCTCATGCGAGCGTTTGGTCGCGCCGGGTGGCCCGACGGGCAGCGGCGGCGGGCCCGCGGTGATGGTCGTGAAAAGCTGCGGCAGCATTTTTCCCGCGGTTTCCCATTTGGCCATGCCTTCCGTCCAGACAAGCGTTGTGGGCTGCAGAAGTCCACCGGTGACGAGATTCGGCAGGTCGGATTCCTGGGTGGATTCGCGCTGCGTATCGGTGATGGCGTAATGCCAGATTTTCATGACGGGCGTGGGGGCGTGGCGACGGGGGCGTCGCGCCTAGCTCAGGGTCGCGAGCTTGGCCTTGATGGCCTCGGAGTTCGGCAGATCTTTCGGCGTCGGTGTCTGCTCGCTGTATTGGATGACGCCGTCCTTATCGATGACGAACGCCGCGCGCGCCGAGACGCTGCCGAGGCCGATGAGATCATCGAGCAACACCTCGTAGTTCCTGGCCGTCGTCTTGTTGAGATCGCTCGCGATGGTGATGCCGATCTTTTCCTTCGCGGCCCAGGCTTCTTGAGCGAAAGGGCTGTCCACGCTCACGGCGATCACTTCCGCGTTCACATCCGCATAGGAGCCCAGCCCCGCGGTGACGTCGCACATCTGCTGCGTGCAGACCCCGGTGAAGGCCAGCGGGAAGAAAAGGAGCACGGTGTTCTTCTTGCCGAAGTTCGCGCTCAGCGTGACATCGCGCAGGCCATCGGCGTTTTTGGACTTGAGGGTGAAATCAGGAGCTTTGGAGCCAACGGAGAGAGCCATAGGGAATTTATGATTGATGATTTAAGATTGGTGATACGGGCAACGTCTCCGCGTCTTATGCGCGTCTGCGTCGCGCTTCAAATCATAAATCCTAAATCATAAATGACCGACACCCTTTGGTGGACCCTCACGCTCGTGCTCATGCTCGTTGGCCTCGTCGGCACGGTCGTGCCTTTGCTGCCCGGCACCACGATCATCTTCGCCGCCGCCGTGCTCCACCACTTCATGCTCGGGGAGGCGCAAAGCGTCGGCTGGTGGACGCTCGGCGCCCTGCTCGTGCTGACGATCATCTCGCATGTCCTCGATCTGGTCAGCGGCTCGCTCGGCGCCAAGAAATTCGGCGCCACGCGCTGGGGCGCGATCGGCGGCATCCTCGGGGCCATTGTCGGCCTGTTCTTCGGCATCATCGGCATCTTCGTCGGCCCGCTGATCGGCGTGCTCGCGGGAGAATTGATCGGCGGCAAGGGCCTGCTTCCGGCGGGCAAATCGACGTGGGGCACCTTTCTTGGCACCACTGCGGGGATGGTCGCCAAGCTGATCATCGCCGCGCTCATGATTGGCTGGTTCTTGCTCGCGACGTTGTGGAAGTGAGCATCCTGCGATGCCGCTGGCTTGACGCTGGCAACAGCGCAGAGGATTCTCCCCGAGCTACGATGAGCACTCCGCTTCTAAAACAGGATATTTACGCCACGCCTGAGGAATACCTTTGCGGTGAGCGCGTAAGCCAGACCAAGCACGAGTATCTTGCCGGGGTCATCTACGCGATGGCTGGCGCGAGTCGCGACCACAACTTGATCACGATGAACCTCGTCGGCGAATTGAGGAACCAGTTGCGTGGGAAAAAATGCGCTCCCTTCGGCAGTGACATGCGAATGCGCATCCGCAAGCCAGCCGGGACGTTCTATTACTACCCCGACGTGACCGTGGATTGTTCGGATCGGAACGTGCAGGAAGTGGAGGAGCCAAGTGTCATCTTCGAAGTGCTTTCGCCCGACACCGAGCGGGCCGATCGCGGCGACAAGCTGGTCAATTACCAAAGCCTTCCGTCCATGCGCGCCTACGTCCTCGTCGATCAGTATCGCGCCGCGGTCACCGTCTTCCGGCGCGGCGTGGGGGACGAGTGGGCCATGGAGTTCATGGGCGACATCGCTGCCACGCTGGAACTTCCCGAGATCGATTGCCGCATTCCGATCGCTTCGATCTACGAGCGCGTCCTGCCGGTCGGATAAGGCCGCCGCGAAAGGCTTTTGGCAGCGGTAGCTTGCCAAGGACGCGACGCTCCGCTGTCTTGGGCGGACCCTATTATGTCCTCCAATCTCTTTGATCTCTCGAAGGAAATCGCCGTCATCATCGGCGCGACCGGCGTCCTCGGCGGCGCTCTCGCCGACGGCCTCGCCGCAGCCGGTGCGAAAATCGCCGTCCTCGGCCGCAACGTCGAACGCGGCCAGGCCCGCGCGCAGGCCATTTGCGACGCGGGTGGCAGAGCCAAATTCTTCGCCGCCGACGCCCTCGATCGTTCTTCCCTCGCCGCCGCGCACATGGAAATGGTCACCACCGGATTCGGCGGACCGAGCATCCTCGTCAATGCCGCCGGCGGCAACGACCCGAAAGTCACCGTCACCGCCGAGCGCCCTTTCGAGAGCATCGAACTCGCCGACTGGCGCATGAACTTCGACATGAACCTCGTCGGCGGCGTGCTCCTGCCCTGCCAGGAATTCGGGCCCAACATGTGCCAACGTGGCCAAGGCAGCATCATCAACATCGCCAGCGTCTCCGCGCACCTGCCGCTCTCCCGGGTCGTCGCCTATAGCGCGAGCAAAGCCGCCGTCCTTTCGCTCTCGCAATTCCTCGCCCGCGAATGGGCCACCCAGGGCGTGCGCGTCAACACCATCACCCCCGGCTTTTTCCCCGCGGAACAAAATCGCAAACTGCTCTTCAACGACGACGGCACCCCGACCGCGCGCACCAAAGCCATCTGGGGCCACACCCCGATGAACCGCTTCGGCGAATCCAAGGAACTGATCGGCGCCGCCGTCTTCCTCGCGGCTCACGCCGCGAGCAGCTTCATCACCGGCACGGACATCCGCGTCGATGGCGGCTACTTGAGCCAGACGATCTGAGGCTCCGCGCCGTGCTGCCCCGCGCCCAACACCACCCCGGAGGTTGGAAAGAATGACCGACGCCCTCAAAACCACCCTTGCCCACTGGCCGGAACTCCCGCAGTCCGTCTTCGTCGCGCACAGCGAAGCCGACCAGCGTGTGCAGACTGGTGCCCGCCCAGATCTCGGGACGGGTGAGCGTGCGCACCCGCAGCTTGATGCCGATGCCGAAGAGCATCAGCGTCACGCCCAGCTCGGCGATGATGTGCAGGGCTTCGCCGCCCTTCTGCCCAAACGCCTGGAGCACGAAGCCGGAAACGAGAAAGCCGACGAGGGGTGGCAGTCCGACCTGCTGGGCGAGCAGAGCGAGGAAAAAGGCGATGGCGATGAGCAGTGCGTCCATAAAATCCCTGATGGCGCGTCAGCGCCGGGGTGTTAGTGGCAAGGCCGCCGCGTTGGCGAGCAGCTTCGTGGACGCCGCGCCGCGGAATTCAGATTCGTGCAGTGTTCATTGTCGGCGCGGGGAAATGCCATCGACTTCGGAAAGTCCCGGCGGGGTCGATGCGCCGAAGTCGAACTCCGCAAAGCCTGAAATTCCGAATCGCGGAGCGGCGGAGCGGGGCCATAGTGTCCTGTCATGTCCACGCTCTCCCACACCGCCCCCCACGGAACGTATCTCTCCGCCGAGCAAGCGCGCACGCTGCTCGCACAGGCTTGCCCGGCCAAGGATTACAAAGACAAGAAAGTGCTGCTCATCGTGCCCGACGCGACACGGACTTGCCCGCTGGGCATGCTTTTCGCCGGGCTTTTCGACCAGATCGGCGGGGCGACGAAACACTTCGATGTGATGATCGCGCTCGGGACGCATCAGCCGATGAACGAGGAGGCGATTTGCGAGCGGCTGGAGATTTCGCTGGAGGAACGGCGCGGGAAATTTGCAGGCGTGCGGTTCTTTAATCACGAGTGGGACAACGACGCGGCGCTGCGCAAGATCGGCGACCTGACGCTCGAAGACACCCGCGTGCTGACCGACGGACTGCTTGAAATGGAAGTGCCCGTGAAGATCAACGCGCGCATCTATGACTACGATCAGGTCATTATTTGCGGCCCGGTCTTCCCGCACGAGGTTGTGGGCTTCAGCGGCGGCAATAAGTATCTCTTCCCCGGCGTGAGCGGACCCGAAGTATTGAACTTTTTCCACTGGCTCGGCGCGGTGGTGACGAACCCGATGATCATCGGCAACAAGTACACGCCAGTGCGCCGCGTGGTCGATCGCGTGGGACAGATGGTCACCGTACCGAAGCTCTGCCTGTGCATGGTCGTGGATCACGCGCAGCTCGCCGGGCTTTTCATCGGCAGCCCGGAAGAGGCCTGGGATCAGGCTTCCGAGCTTTCAAAGAAGCTGCACATCCTCTACAAGGACCGCCCGTTCCACACCGTGCTCTCGGTGCTCCCGAAGATGTACGATGAACTCTGGGTGGGCGGGAAGGGGATGTACAAGCTGGAGCCGGTGGTGGCGGATGGTGGGGAGCTGATCATCTACGCGCCGCACATCCACGAGATCAGCCTCACGCACGGGCATCTCATCCGGCAGATCGGCTACCACTGCCGCGATTATTTCCTCAAGCAGTGGGACAAGTTTAAGGACATCCCGTGGGGGACGATCGCGCACAGCACGCACGTGCGGGGCATCGGAAAATTTGAAGACGGCGTGGAGAAATGCCGCGTGCGGGTGACGCTGGCGACGTCGATCCCGGAGGACGTCTGTCACGCTATCAACCTTGGCTATCGCGATCCCGCGTCGATCGACGTGGAAAGCTATGCTGACCGCGAGGACGAGGGTGTGCTGCTCGTCCGCAAGGCCGGCGAGATGCTCTACCACCTGAAG
>Ga0105047_10012520_pt1 | contig 13643 bp, 8 predicted proteins | sample MAT04_FD_78384 | JGI IMG/M metagenome (GOLD analysis project Ga0105047, IMG submission 78384) | Freshwater microbial communities from Lake Fryxell liftoff mats and glacier meltwater in Antarctica - MAT-04 (megahit assembly) | ecosystem: Environmental > Aquatic > Freshwater > Ice > Liftoff...
GGGCCGAGGTCGGCACGATCTACAAGCAGGTCAACCCATTTACCGCGCGCAAGCTGGGGGCGGCGCTGGTGGCGCGCAACGCGGCGGCGCATCTGCAGGGGCCGTTGGCCGACAAGGGCGGCGGCTGGCGGCCGCTGGTCTACTGCTGGCGGGGCGGGCAGCGGTCGGGGTCGTTCGCGTCGATCCTGTCGCAGATCGGCTGGCGGGTCGAAACCATTGCCGGTGGCTACAAGGCCTGGCGCGGGCTGGTGGTCAAGGCGCTGTACGACACCGCCTTTCCCTGCCCGGTGTTCGTGCTGGACGGCAACACCGGATCGGCCAAGACCGAGGTGCTGAACCTGTTGCCCGCGCGCGGCGTGCAGGTGCTGGACCTGGAAGGGCTGGCGCGGCACCGGGGGTCGCTGTTCGGCTCGGTCGGGGCGCAGCCGTCGCAAAAGGCGTTCGACTGCGCGCTCGCGATGGCGATCAACCAGCTTGATCCGGCCCGGCCCGTGGTGATCGAGGCCGAAAGCTCGAAAGTCGGCGATTGCCGCCTGCCGCCCGAGATGTGGAAGGCGATGGTCGCAGCGCCGCGTCTGGCCATTTCGGCCTCGCGTCAGGTGCGGGCGGGCTATCTGGTGCGCGCCTATGGCGATCTGGTGACGGACGGCGCGCGGCTTGCGACGGTGATCGGCCAGTTGCGTCACGTCCATGCCGCGGATCAGATCGAGGCCTGGCAGGCGATGGCCGGCGCCGGAGAATTCGCCACGCTGGCACAGGGCCTGATGGCCGTGCATTACGACCCCCGCTATGCCAGGCATCGGGCCCGGATGCAGGCACCCCTTTCAGAGATCGCCGCCGAAGATCTGGGGCCTGCCGACCTCGACCGGTTGGCGGATCGCGTCGCAGCCGCCGTGCGGGGTCAGGGGGGTCGGGGCTAATCCGTCAGGATCAGCCGCACCGGGCCGGCCTCTACCCGGCCGATGATCGCGGCCTGACATCCCGCCGCCAGCAGATCGGCCAGCACTCCATCGGCCCGATCCGCCGGAACCGCCGCCAAAAGCCCGCCCCCGGTCTGCGGATCATAAAGCAGGGCCGTGCGCGCGGTGTCATAAAGCAGCGCCGTGGGCGCGGTGGCCGTGGGCGCGGTGACCGTGGGCGCGGTGATCGGGCCGGTCACCCGTCCCAGCGTCGCCGCGCGGTTGGCCGGGGCCAGCGACGAGGCAACACCGGCCGCCGCCAAAGCCTCGGCCCCCGGCATCATCGGCAAGCTGGCAAGGCTCACCGTCGCGGCACAGCCCGAGGCGTCAAGACACTCGAGCAGATGACCGGCCAGACCAAAGCCGGTCACATCGGTCATCGCATGGGCCACGGGCGCCAGCAGCGCACTCGCCGCGCCGGATGGCTGGGTCATGATCCGATTTGCCGCTGCAACCGCCGGGCCAAGGATCAGCCCCGGCACAAGGGTCATCGCCATCTCGGCGGCCATCACGGTGCCGCTGCCGAGGGGCTTGGTCAGGATCAGGACATCGCCGGGGTGCGCACCCGCTTTGCCGATGGCCCGCGCCGCGATGCCCGTCACCGTAAAGCCGATGGTCAGTTCGGCCCCGGTGGAGGTGTGACCGCCCACGATCTCGGCCCCGGCTGCGGCGAACACCTCGGTCGCAGCCTGCATGATCTCGGCCAGCATCGCCGTCTGCAGGCGATCGGACAGGCGCGGCAGGACGATCTGCGCCAGCGCCACCTGCGGCATGGCCCCCATCGCCCAGATATCGCCAAGCGCATGGGTGGCCGCTATCCGCGCCATCAGGCGGGCATCGGGGCTGAAGGCCCGCAGGTGATCGGTGGTGATCACCTGAACCCCGTCGCCGTGGCGCAGCACCGCCGCATCGTCGCCAGCGCCGGACAGCACATCGGCGCGCTGCGGGAGCGGCAGACCGGCCAGCACCTGCGACAGGCCACGGGGCGCGATCTTTGACCCGCATCCGGCGCACAGCGGTTGGGCGGACAGCAGGTCGGCCAATCCAGGGATGGCGGGGTCCGGCAGGGCCTGTGGCCGTGGGGCGGGATAGGCCGCGAACTTTGCCATGAAGCGGCGGTCGATGCGGTCTTTCCACTGCCACAGCCAGGCCCCGCCCGTGCGCAGGCCAAACTTGTCGGCCACGGCGCGGCGGTCGCCCATCGAGATCAGCTTGAGGTAATCGCGCTGCGGCTGATACCCGCGCAGCGCCGTGCCGGTCAGCGCGGCGCGCAGGTTGTGCAGCAGGACGGGGGCCTGCCGGACCGCGAACACCCCCGCCTTGGGGCGCGGCGCGTGGGACAGATGGGCGCAATCCCCGGCGGCAAAGATCGCCGGATCGCTTGACCGCAGGTCCGCCCCGACCGTGACAAATCCGTCGGTCAGGTGCAGGCCGATGTCGGCAAGCCAACGGTGCGGCCGTGCGCCCGCAGCAGACAGCGTCAGGTCCGAGGACAGACGGCGGCCGTCTGCCAGCCAGACCGCATCCGGCGACAGACGCTCGACCGCGGCGTTCAGGATCAGCGTGATCCCGGCACCATCAAGCTCGGCCAGCAGGGCTGCGCGGGCGGCCCGGCCCAGGCCGGGCAGAGGCACGGCGGCCTTGTCGACCACCGTGATCCGCGGCCGCAGGTGGCGCAGCCGGTGGGCCTGCGCCAGTGCCAGTTCGACCCCGCCCACCCCGGCGCCGATGATCACCAGATGGGGGTCTGCCTGCGCCCCGTCGACAAAGCGCTGCCAGCGGTCGGCAAAGGTGCCCAGCGGCTTGACCGCCAGCGCCGCCTCTGCCCCCGGCAACGCACCAAGGTCCGAGGTGATGCCGATGTCGAGGCTGGCGATGTCGTAATCCATCGGCGGCCGCCCCGCGAGATGCAGGCGGCGTCCGGCACGATCCATCCCGGTGACGTGGTCAAGGATCAGCCGCGCCCCGGCAAACCGGGCAAGGCGCACCAGATCAATCATCATCTCGGGCGGGGTGTAATGGCCCGCGACCAGCCCCGGCAGCATGCCGGTATAGGGGGCCGCGGCGTCGGGGTTGATGACCGTCAGCCGCACGCCGGCTAGCGGTTTCATCGCCCACAGTCGCAGCACCAGCGCGTGGGCGTGGCCGCCGCCGACCAGAACCAGATCGCGCAACAGGGGCAGGCTTTGACCTTGCATCGGACCTTCGACCTTGGGTGTCGGTATCGACATGCCATGCCACCCCGGACCCGCGAAGGCAAGGTCCGGTGGCACCTGCCAGCCCACGGTTGCGTGGCCGTGGAACCGGGGTTAACCTGCGGCCATGACAGGCTCGCCTTCCCGCATCAAGCTGACACAGACACAGCGGCTGTCGCTGAACACCGGGTTGCAGGCGTCGATCTCGTTGTTGCGGGTCGATGCCGCGGGGCTGACGCGATATCTCGAAGAGCAGGCCGCCGAGAACCCGTTCCTGCGGCTTGACCCGCCCCCCGCGCCCCCCCCTGGTGACTGGATGCCCCGGTGGGGTCCGGTGTTTGCCGCGACCGAACCGGGGTTCGAAAGCACCGCCGAAGCGCCGCCTGCCAGCCTGATGGCGCATGTGATGACCAGGATCGACCAGTTGGTGCACCTGCCGCGCGACCGTTTGATCGCTGTGGTGCTGGCCGAGGCGCTGGAGCCGTCGGGCTGGCTGGGCCGGCCGCTGCACGCGGTGGCAGCCGAAGCGGGGGCGACGCTGGCTGAGGTCGAGGCGGTGCTGGCGATCCTGCAGCGGATCGAGCCGGCGGGCCTGTTCGCCCGCAACCTTGCCGAATGTCTGGCGCAGCAACTGGCGGACTCCGAACCGCTGGACCCGGCAATGCAGACCATGCTGGCGCATCTTGACCTGCTGGCAGCGGGCGACCTGCCCCGGCTGGCCCGGCTTTGCCGCTGCACCGAGGCCGACATCGGCCGCCGGATCCGGACGATCCGGACGCTGAACCCCAAACCGGGCGCGCAGTTTGCCGCCTTTGCGACCGCGCCGCTGCGCGAGCCCGATCTGCTGGCCCACCGCAACGCCGACGGGTGGGAGGTGTCGCTGAACCACTCCAGCCTGCCGGCGTTGCGGATCGACCGCGCGGCGGCGGGGGGGCAGCCGGGGCAGCGGGCACAGGCGCATGCCGTGGCGCGCATGGTCGAGGCGCGCAATGCGACGCTGCTGCGGGTGGGCCGCGAGATTTTGCGCCATCAGCTTGCCGCGCTGGAACAGGGACCGGGGGCGCTGGTTCCGCTGACCATGGCCGAGGTGGGCCGGGCGCTGGACCTGCATGAAAGCACGATCAGCCGGGTGGTGGCGGGGGCCAGCGTCGACACGCCGCAGGGCACCTGGTGGCTGCGGCACCTGTTTTCGCGCCGGTTGGGAGAGGACGGAGTGTCGGCGGCGGCGCTGCGCGACCGGCTGGCGCGGCTGATCGCCGGCGAGCCTGCCGACGCGCCGTGGTCGGACGCCGATCTGGCCCGCAAGCTGAGCGAGGGCGGCACCGAAGTGGCGCGGCGCACGGTGGCCAAGTATCGCGGATTGCTCAACCTGCCAACGGCGCACCGCCGCAAACGGCTGTTGCGCGGACGGGGGTGACCTTTGCCGTGCTGCGCGGTATGTCCGGGGCGCAGGGCAAGACAGGCGGGCGGACATGGCCTATTTTCTTGGTGTCGACACAGGCGGCACCTATACCGACGCGGTGATTGTGGACGAGGCGGCGGACCGGGTGATCGGCAGCGCCAAAAGCCTGACCACGCGGGGCGATCTGGCCCTTGGCATCGGCCGGGCGGTGGATGCGGCGCTGGCGGGTGCCGGCATCGCGGCGGGCGATGTGGCGCTGGTGTCGTTGTCCACCACGCTTGCCACCAACGCGCTGGTCGAGGGGCAGGGCGGCCGGGTCGCGCTGGTGTTCATCGGCTTTGATCCTGGCGATCTGGACCGTGGCGGGCTGACCGAAGCGTTGCGGGGCGACCCGGTGATCCAACTGGAAGGTGGCCACAGCCATGCCGGGATCGAGACGGCACCGCTGGATCTGGCGGCACTCGAGGCGGCGGTGGCCGGGCACGCCGATCAGGTGATGGGCTTTGCCGTGGCCGCGCGTTTTGCCACCCGCAACCCGGCGCACGAAGTGGCGGCGCGCGATCTGATCCGCCGGGTGACGGGGCGGGGCGTGACCTGTTCGCACGATCTGTCGACGCAGTTGAACGGGCCGAAGCGGGCGCTGACGGCGGTGCTGAACGCCCGGTTGATCGGCATGATCGACCGGCTTGTCGCTGCTTGCGAACAGCATCTTGCAGCCGTGGGCATCACCGCCCCCCTGATGGTGGTGCGGGGCGACGGCGCGTTGATCTCGGCAGCCATGGTGCGCGAACGGCCGATCGAAACCATCCTGTCGGGCCCCGCCGCCAGCATCGTCGGGGCGCGCTGGCTGACCGGGGCCACCGACGCGCTGGTGTCCGACATCGGCGGCACGACCACCGATGTCGCCCTGCTGCGCGGCGGCCTGCCCGAAATCGACCCCGAGGGCGCGCGCGTCGGCGGCTTTCGCACGATGGTCGAGGCGGTGGCGATGCGCACCACCGGCCTTGGCGGCGACAGCGAGGTGCGTCTGCTGACCGAAGGGCTGACCGGCGGCCTGCGGCTTGGCCCGCGCCGGTTGATCCCTGTGTCGCTGCTGGCAGTCGATCACGGGTCGATGGTGCATGCAGCCCTGGACCGCGCGCTCGGGTCGGACACGGTGGGCGAGATGGACGGGCGGTTCGTGCTGCCGATGCCGGGCCAGACCGCCGGATTGTCTGCGCGCGAAGCGGCGGTGCTGGCGCGGGTCACCGAAGCGATGCCTCTGGCGCAGGCGCTGACCACCCGGCTGGAGGTTGCGGCGATGGAGCGGCTGGTGGCGCGCGGGCTGGTGATGATCGCCGGCGTGACGCCCTCGGACGCCAGCCATGTCCTTGGCCGGTTGCAGGCGTGGGATGCCGGGGCCGCGACCAAGGCCACGCTGCTGATGTCGCGGCGGCGCACCGGGTCGGGTGACCGGTTTGCCGCCGACGCCGCCACCTTGGCGCAGGCGATCATCGACCAGTTGACGGCCCAGACGGTCGATTGCCTGCTGGAAGCCGCCTTTGCCGAGGACCCCGCCTTTGCCGGGCAGTCGCCCGAGACGCTGGCCCGGCACCCGCTGCTGCGGGCGGGGCTTGCCGGGCACAGTGGGGTCATCCAAATTTCTGCCCGGCTTGGCGTGCCGGTGATCGGTCTGGGCGCGTCCGCTCCGGCCTATTACGGGGCGGTGGGTGCGGTGTTGGGGTGCCCGATGATCCTGCCCGAACACGCGGGCGTCGCAAATGCGATCGGGGCCGTTGTAGGCCAGGTCAGCCAGCGGGTGCAGGGGCTGGTGTCCTCGCCCGCCGAGGGCCGGTTCGTGGCGCATCTGGCATCTGGTCTGGTGGCCTTTGGCGACCGTGACCAGGCCCTGGCGGCGCTGGAAGCCGATCTGGTATCCAGGGCGTCCGACCGGGCCAGGGCGGCGGGGGCCGCCGACCTGCGGGTCGTCGTCAGCCGCGACCTGCAAGAGGCCATGGTCGAGGGCCGCGCGATGTTCATCGAGGCGATGGTGACCGTCGTGGCCTCCGGCCGCCCCCGTGTCGCCCGGGGGTAGCGCGGGGGTAGCGCGACGCTCTCGATGCAATGCCGCCGGTGCGTGGCATCTCCGGGGTGCGGCCACCACCCGCCACGCGTTTTGGGCTTGACGGGCAAACCCAACGACCCTACTCACCCGCCCAGTGGCTAGGTAGCTCAGCTGGTTAGAGCACGTGACTCATAATCACGGGGTCGGGGGTTCGAGTCCCCCCCTCGCCACCAATACCCCATCCGAAATCGGCCGACGACAGCGGGAAATCACTGGACACAGGGGGATTCGCGCGTTCTCTGGTCCGAAGCCGCCTCCTGCGCCTCATGGCAGGTCGACCGGCTTTCAAAGGCAGCGCCCATGACGCAAGCTTATGACATCATCCCGGATATTCATGCGGACATCGGCCGCCTGACACAGACGCTATCAACGCTCGGCTATCTGCCGGGCGGCGCGTCATGGTCGCATCCGGAGGGGCGCATCGCCGCCTTTCTTGGTGACTTCATTGATATGGGCCGCGCCAACCGGGCTGTCCTGACCCTGGTCCGCGCCATGCACGACCAAGGCCAAGCGGTGGCGATCATGGGCAACCACGAGCTGAATGCGATCCTTTACCACCGGCCTGGCCTGAACGCGGATGGGACGAACGATGGCTACATGCGGGCGCATTCGTGCAAGAACAGGAACCAGCACCAGACCTTTCTGGATGAATATCCGCTCGGCCACCCGGACACGAACGGGGTGATCGACTGGTTCCTGACGCTGCCCCTGTTCCTTGACCTGGGCGGCTTGCGTCTGGTCCATGCCTGCTGGGATGAGGACCGCATCGCCACGATCATGGCACGCCGGCCCGACGGCCTGCTGGCCATCGACGACCTGCAAGAGATCGCGCTGGAAAACGATGCCAGCGGGTTTGCCGAAGCTGTCCTGACCACGCTGAAAGGACCTGAGGCTGAACTGCCCGCGCCGCATCACTTCCTTGACATCAATGGCCACAGGCGCACGGCGCTGCGGCTGAAGTGGTGGAAATCTGGGGCCATCACCTGGCGCGATGCGGCGTTGTCGGTGCCGGAACCCGAAACGCTTCCCGGCACGCCGATTGACGGTCAGGTCGCATTTCGCGCCTACCCAGCCGAGGCAAAGCCGGTGGTCTTTGGCCACTACAAGCAGGATGGCGCGCCGGCGATTGACGCGCCCAACGCGGTCTGCCTCGACTATCCCAAGATTGCCTGCGCCTACAGGTGGTCGGGTGAAGGGCGGCTTGATCCGCGGAACCTGATCGTTACCTGAATTTATGGCGAGCCGGCGTTGAATGGTTAACTTTGCGGTTTGCGGCTGCGGGGTTGGCCGCTATCCTTGAAAGCCTGTGGGTTCGGGGGACGTGATGGACGAAGATGAGGGGCGGCGGCCATCGCGGGTCGAGGCGCAGGGACTGCGGCAGGCGCGGGAAATCGAACAGCATCTGGCGGCGCTTGACAGCTTTGCTCCGCTGGCGCTTGGCGTGCTGGCCGTGGCATCGGGGATCTACACCTATCTTGGCGTGCGCGCGCAGCTTGACGGCTCGGGGGCGCTGACGTTCTTTGCCGCCGTCGCCTATTCGCTGGCGGTGTCGGTCGCGATCTTCGTGTTCTGGAGCTACATGATCCGCCTTACCCCGGCGATGCGGACGGCGAAGGCCCGGATCGGCATGCTGCTGACCATGGCGCTTGGGTCGTTCGCCATTGTCGCCATGTCGTCCTGGCTGAATGCCGCGGCGCTTGCCGGATCGGCGGCGGTCGAGCAGCACCTGGCGCTGACCGTGCGGGACTATCAGACCGAACTTGAACAGGCCAACCGGGTGGCGGTTGCAAGCCAGGGCCTGCAACTCGACGTGTCCCGCGCCCGTCAGTCGTTCGAGGATCTGTCGTCGCAGGAAGCCGACGGCAATCTGTCGGGCACATCGGGGCGTGGTGCGGTGTTCCGGGTTCTGACCTCCAAGGGCGATGAACTCGCGGCGCTCGAGGCGCAGATCGCGGCGCAGGGGCCGCTGATCGACGCGGCCTTTCTGGAAGGCAACGCCATCTTGACGCGGATGCGCGAACTGACCGCCGCCGCGGGGCCCGTCGCCGAAAGATCGGTGGTCTTTGCCGAGGAATCGGTGCGGCTGGCGGGACTGATCGCCCGCTTGCGGCAATTGTCGGTGGCCCCGGTGGTGGACCGCGCGGCGCGCGATCTGGCCGCGTCGGTCGTGCTGCCCGAGCTTGACGGGTCGACCGACAGCATCCGGGGCGCGCAGCAGACCACCATCGAGTCGGTGCTGCAGCTTCTGGGCCAGCGGGCGGAATCGCTGCGGGCCGCGGCACAAGAGGTGATCGCGCTGCCGGCCGCCGAAGAGACCACCTATCAGCCGATCTCGTCGGCCGACGCGGTTCTGCGCTATGCCGGTGATTTCATTCCGTCATGGGCGGGTGCCATTGCCATCGACCTTCTGCCCGCGGTGCTGGTGTTCATGATGATGGTCGCGCAGTCGGCGATCCGCGAAGACCGCGTGGTCGTCAACCCCGAAGAGACGATGACCCTGGGCGAGTTGCGCGCGGCGCTGGCGGCGCTGCGGGGGATCGAGGCTGTAAACGCGGGCGCCGCCGCCGTGCCTCCGGCACCCGAAGGCCCCTTTGCACCCGTGGCCGAGCCCGTGCCGGACAATATCGCGCCGCTGGACCGGGGGTTGCGCAAGTGACCGATCTGCCAGGGTCGGCGCGCCGCAGGGTCCCATGGAACGCGGCCTTTGTGCTGAAACTGATGCTGGCGGCGCAGTGCCTGCTGGCGCTGCTGGTGGTTGCAGGCGATCTGCCGGCCGACATCCTGCGCGGACTGCCGGGGTCGGGCCCGTCTGCGCCCACCACCGAGGTGCCGGTGACGCCCGGTAACCAGACCCGCCGCTTCGAGCCCGACCGCCTGCCCGCCACCCGGCCGACCGGCCCCGGGTTTCCGGCCGACGAATTCATCTCGCCCCGTCTGGACTTCACCCAAGGCGAGGCCGCCGGGCGCAAGGATGCCGTCGTGCTGACGGGGGCGATTGCCGAGGGCGACGCGCTGCGGTTCGGCGAGTGGCTCGAAGGTCTGGACGTGGCTCCAAGCGCCTTCACCCTGCACTCGCCGGGTGGTGCGGTGGACGAGGCGCTGCAGATCGGCCGCATCATCCGGGCCACCGGGGTTCCGGTGATCGTCGTGGCAGGTGCATCGTGCTTTTCCGCCTGTCCCTACATTCTGGCGGGGGGTGCCGACCGTGAAGTGTCGCGGGGGGCGTCTGTCGGCGTGCATCAGCACTATTTCGGCGAGAACACCTATCTGCCGGCGTTCCTCTTGGTCGCGGACATTCAGGTCGGGCAGGGCGAGGTCATGGCCTATCTGTCCGAAATGGGCATCGACCCCATGGTGATGGCCAAGGCGCTGATGACGCCGCCCGACGACATCTACATTCTGGTGCCGGACGAGTTGGAAGAGTTCAGGCTGGCAACGGTGCTGACCGAGTGACCCGGCGCTGCGCCGTCAGCGGCAGGGTGCGGCGCGGCCCGATCTTGGCCTCGCCCCGCGCCCTGTGCGGCATCGCCACCAGCCCGCGCGCCGCCCCGGTCACGAGGCCCATCGCGCCGCCCATGCCCGGCACCTTCTTGCCCGGCACCTTCCGGTTTGCCACACGCCCTGCCTCGTCCGACCGCCCTGATGCCACCGATCATCAGGCGGGCACCCTCGGGATCATCGCGGCCGCCGCCACCGGCGTTGTAGCGCCCGTCATGCCGCCTTTGGTTCCGTCAGGCCCACGGCGGCCCGCGCCGCCCGGGCGATGACCAATTCTTCGTTCGTCGGGATGACCATCACCGTGGTCGGCGCCTCGGGCGGTGAAATGACCTGCGCATTGGCGGCGTTCAGCCCGGCGTCGACCCCGATCCCCATCCAGCCGAGGCGCGCGCAGACGCGGGCGCGGATCCGGCGGGCGTTTTCGCCGATGCCGGCGGTGAACACCAGCGCATCTATCCCGCCCAACGCCGCCGCCAGTGACCCGATCTCGCGCTGGCAGCGCGCCACGAAATAGTCGATCGCCTGGTCGGCCTCGGGCGTGTTGGCGGTCTCGAGCGTGCGCATGTCGTTCGACAGGCCCGACAGGCCCAGCAACCCCGATTGCGTGTAAAGCAGGTCCGAAATCTGCGCCGCCGACATGCCCTTCTGGTCCATCAGATACAGCAGCACGCCGGGGTCGATCTGGCCGCAGCGCGTGCCCATCGGCAAGCCGTCCAGCGCCGAAAACCCCATGGTCGAGGCGATGGACCGGCCGCCCTGCAGCGCGCACATCGACGCGCCATTGCCCAGATGCGCCACGATCACCCGGCCTTGCGCCAGATCGCGCGGCAGAACGCCCGCGATGTAGTGATAGCTCAGCCCGTGAAACCCGTAGCGTCGCAGGCCTTCGTCATAAAAGGCGCGCGGCAGGGCGAAGGCATCATTGGCCCAAGGCTGGTTGCGGTGAAACGCGGTGTCGAAACAGGCGACCTGCGGCACACCCGCAAAGGCTTCGGCGGCGGCGCGGATACCGGCCAGGTTGTGCGGCTGGTGCAGCGGGGCAAAGGGGGCCAGCGCCTCCAGCTCGGCCATCACCGGCGCAGTCACCATGACCGGCGCTGCATGGTTGGCTCCGCCGTGCACCACCCGGTGCCCGACAGATCGCAGCGTCAGATCGGGATATTCGGCGCGAAAGCTGTCGATCACCGCGCGAATGGCCCCCGCATGGCTGCCCAGATCGCCGGGCGCCGAATGCATCGGCTGACCATCCTGGCGCGTCAGCCTGAGCGTCCCCTCGGGCCCGATCCGGTCGGCCAGCCCGATGGCCAGCGGAGTGTCCCCCCGCGCCGGAAACAGCGCAAATTTCAGCGAGGACGACCCGGCGTTCAGCGTCAGCACGGCTTCGGTCATGCCACGCCCGCGTAATGATGGATCGCCGCCACCGCACAAGACGCCAGCCGCGACATCGGGCTGTCGGACCGCGAGTTCAGGATGACCGGCACTTTGGCCCCCAGAACCAGCCCCGCCCCTTCGGCGTGGCTGATGAACGCCAGTTGCTTGGCCAGCATGTTGCCCGCGTCGATCCCCGGCACCACCAGAATGTTGGCCCGCCCCGCGACACCGCCCGTCAACCCCTTGGTCCGCGCGGCGGCCATGTCGATGGCGTTGTCCATCGCCAGCGGCCCTTCGACCAGCCCGCCCTTGATCTGGCCGCGATCCGCCATCTTCGACAGCAGGGCCGCGTCGATCGACGACTGGATGGCCGGGTTCACCGTTTCGACAGCCGACAGCACGCCCACCCGCGGCTCCATCCCCAGGGACAGCGCAAGGTCGATGGCGTTCTGGCAGATGTCCATCTTGGTCGCAAGATCGGGCGCGATGTTGATGGCCGCGTCGGTGACCATCAACGGCTCGGGCTGGCCGGGCACGTCCATCACGAACACATGGGTCAACCGGCGCCCCACCCGCAGGCCCAGGGCCTTGTCCATCATCGGACGCAGCAGGTCGTCGGTGTGCAGATGCCCCTTCATCACTGCCGCAACACGGCCGTCGTGGACCAGCTTGCAGGCCATGGCGGCCGCCGCCTCGTCACCCGCAACGTCGATGATCTCGATGCCCGTCAGATCGGCGTCAATTTCGGCCGCCGCCGCTGCAATTCCCGCGGCAGAGCCGATCAGGATGGGCGTGATGATGCTCTCGCGCCAGGCCAGCAACGCCCCGCCCAGCGAATTGGCATCATCGGGGCAGACGATGGCGGTTGGCAGCGCGGGCAAAGGGCGGGCGCGGGCCAGCAGCGCCTCGAAATGCCGGTGCCGCTGCACGATCAGGCCGGGCACCTCGATGCTGTCACGCTCGGACTTTTCGGTCGGGGCCTGCACCAGCGCCTCGCCGGTCAGGATCGCCGAGTCGTCCGCACTGCGCCTGATGCTGGTGGCCAGCCGCACCACGCTGTCGGCCAGCTTTTCCAGCACCTCGACCCGGCAGATCACCTCTTCGCCGGCATGGGCGCGAGCATGGAAATCAAGCACCTGACGGCGATAGAGCGTGCCCGCGCCGGGTAGCTGCATCCCCAGAACCGCCGAGATCAGCGAGGCCACGAACATGCCCGGAGCCACCCGTTCGGTCGTGCCGTCGCCATCAAGATCGCTGTCGGTCAGGTGCATCGGGTTGTGGTTGCCCGACGCAGCGGCGAACACGAACAGATCGTCCGCCGTGATCAGCCGGCGCAGCTCGGCCACATCGCCGGGCTGGATTTCGTCATAGGTCCGATTTACCAACCGCATGGTGTTTGACCGCCTCTTGTGGGTGCGACGTGGGTTTTTGACCGCCATGTCAGGCATCGGCTTCGACGCAGGCTTTGTGCCAGTTTCTGCCACATCCGGCTCGACATGCAACGGAGATGCAGGCCCGCAGCCGTCCGTCCAGGATGGACCCTAGCGAAAACGTTGACCATGGCAGTCTCCTTACGCGGTAATTGACAGGCCGCCGTCGATGTCATGCACACCGCCGGTCAGGTTGCGCGCCTCGTCCGAGGCCAGAAAGGCAGACATTGCGCCCACATCCTCGATCGTGGCCAGGTGCTGGGTCGGCGCACGGTCTGCTGCGGCGGAAAGCAAGGCATCGAACTGGTCGATGCCGCCGGCGGCGCGGGTTTTCAGCGGCCCGGGCGACAGGGCATGCACCCGAATGCCCTGCGGCCCCAGTTCGGCGGCGGTATAGCGCACCACGCTTTCGAGGGCCGCCTTGACGGGACCCATCATGTTGTAGTGCCGCACCACGCGCGACGCGCCAAAGAACGACACCGACTGGCAGCATCCCCCCGCGGGCATCAGCGGCTCTGCCGCCCGGATCATTCTGACGAACGAATGCACAGAGATGTCCATCGCCAGGGCAAACCCCTCGGCCGTGCAATCGACGACGCGGCCCTGCAGGTCGGCGCGCGGCGCAAAGGCGATGGAGTGGATCAGCGTGTCGAGCCGCCCCCATTGCGACCCGATCCGGTCAAA
>Ga0105047_10012521_pt1 | contig 13643 bp, 11 predicted proteins | sample MAT04_FD_78384 | JGI IMG/M metagenome (GOLD analysis project Ga0105047, IMG submission 78384) | Freshwater microbial communities from Lake Fryxell liftoff mats and glacier meltwater in Antarctica - MAT-04 (megahit assembly) | ecosystem: Environmental > Aquatic > Freshwater > Ice > Liftoff...
ACGTGGGTTTGCGTCGATCTGCGCAAGTGAAGTCGGGAAACCTAACCCCCCACCCCCCCTTCCCTCAAGGGAAGGGGGAGAATGCAGAGACAGAAGAAAAGCGGAATTTGCCGGCTTATGTATCTTCTCCCCCTTCCCTTGAGGGAAGGGGGTTGGGGGGTTAGGTTTCCAACGGGCGACCTCGCAACTTCTTAACTTAATACCTATGGGGCCGGTCCCCAGGTGCGAGGGGCGTGCATCGGTAGCTCGGTCAACCTCGTAGCAACTGATGCGGAGCGAGCGGACGCCGCCCGAATCTCGACGTTCAATATCGGATCAGGCCATAAACCCCGCCCTGTGCGGGGATGCGACTGACCTCTTTGCCGCTACGGTCGATTTCGATCGCCGCTCGCCCGCTGACCGTGCCGATCAGTATGTTGCCGTTGGGCAACCGTTGCGTGCGGCGCGGGTTCGTCGAAGTGTGCTGCCACACCGATTTTCCCTGGCCGTCGATCTCGACGACCGTGTTATTCACGGTGTCGGCGATGACGAAGTGTCCGTTGGCCATCAGTTCGAGCCCGCCCCAGCCGCCGATCGGCATCCTGTGTGCGATCCGCCGTACCTCTTTACGAGACGCATCGAACTCGATCACGTCCGTCGAAGTCAGCACGAACAGCGTCCCGGATTTGGTCCGCACGCAGTGCTTCAGTCCCTGGACTTTGGGCCACGTTCCCACGGACTTCTTGTCCGGGGTGTATTCGACCAGTCCACCGTCGTAACCGATGAGGGTGTTCCCGCCGGGGAGACGGTAACCGAACAGCGGGTTACTCGGCACTGCCGGGCTCTCCCACACCACTTTGCCCGTCCAGTCGTATTCCCGGACCTGCCTCGACACCCACTCCGCGAGGAGCAACCGTCCGCCGGGGAGTCGTTGCACGTCCATGATCGCGGAGGTCGTTTTGAACTCGCGGATCTGCTTGCCGTCCGGCCCCACCTCGAAGATGCGACCCGACTGGAAGTTCTTGTTCAGGTCCATTTCGGAAATCAGCGTGATGCCTCGCAGGGCTTCGGTATCCAGAGACTTGGCGAGATCGACCGACGGGCCTGCGGTCTGCCACCACTTCGCCCACGCATCGCGGCAGAGCCTGCGGCTTTCGGGGGTCGAGCCGAGGGGTGCGGGGACCGGCGCGGTGCCGAGCAGGCGACAGAGTTGATCTTCGGCGACGGCGGATATCTCGCGGGCGGGTTCGAGCAGTAGTTCGATGAAGACGGGCACCGCATCGCGGTCGCGGATCTCGAAGAACTCGGCGGCGACCGCCCGACGCACCCCGGCATCCGGGTCGCGCAGCAGGGTTTTGACGCGGGCGCGTTCGGAGGGCAGCGCGGCGAACAGCACGCCCGCGATCCGCCGCCGCGCGAGGGGGTCGTTCCCGGTCAGCCCCTTCAGAATCGCGTCTTCGGGTTTGCCCGCTTTGCGGACGATGGCCCCGACGGTTCGCAGGATCTCGTCGATCAGCGTCATTTCCTCGCCCGCCGACGGCAGGTACTCCAGGAGGACCGCCACGGCGTTCGCGGGGGCATCGGCGGCGATCAGGCGGGCGGCAGCGAGCAGGTGCGGGGTATCGACGGACAGTTTGCCGAGTGAGGCGAGCGATGCGGCCCGGCGGACGATCTCGGGATCGGGGTCGGCACTCGCGGAGCGCAGCAGGGGGATAGCGAGCGCGAGCTTCTCGCGCAGAACGCCGGTAGCGGCTTCGCGCTCCTCGAACTCCTCGCTGCCGAGTCGGACGATCTGGGCGGCGAGTTCGCCGCGCATCTCCGGCAGGAGGGTGCGAGAGCGGAACAACTCGACGAGCCCGGCGGGGGCGATATCGACTCCGACCCGTTCGAGCAGTTGCCGATCGGTCGGTGGCTCGGCTTCCTTTCGGGGAACGGGCGGAACCGGTGCCGGGTCGATCGCGGATGCTGTTGCAGGGATGAGAACGAACGCGATCGCCGAAGCGAGAATGAGACGGTACGACATGGCATCCCCGCGAACGGATCGAACGGCACCTGCATACAGGATAGCCGATCGGGCGAGCGAGTGGAAGAAGGCGCGATCCGAAGCGCGAATCGCGCACGCGGGCGGGAGATCCTGTAAATGGCTATCCGGAAAGAAATTTGCTAAAAATCGAGCGGAGGCGACTCCATGGAACCCGATTGCCCGCAGGGGGTTACACCCATAGGAACCGAGTTAAGGCAATGGCCCTGAAACCTAACCCCCCAACCCCCTTCCCTCAAGGGAAGGGGGAGAAGATACGCAAGACGGGTCGCTTTCCTGGTTTATCTATCTTCTCCCCCTTCCCTTGAGGGAAGGGGGTTGGGGGGTTAGGTTTCCAGCGGGCGACCCCATACGCATCAAGTTAAGACCCGGTCCGTGAGGGCCGGGTGACAAAGGCTCCGTCGGAAACCCTCCGACGCTTAACTTGGTTCTTATGGGGGTGTAACCCCTTGCGGGCAATCGGGTTCCATGGATTGAGGATTCCCGGATAGCCTCTGTCACTTCGCCGGGTCGAGAACTGCCAGGATGGTCTCGGCGACGAGCTTGTTACCCGCATCGTTGAGGTGTACGCGGTCGCCGGTCAGGATGCCCGACTCTTTGTTTTTGTCGTTGTGCGATTCGAGGTGTTTCGCGAAGGCTTTTCGCAGGTCGCACAGGCGAGAATCGGTTTCTTTCGCTACCTTGCGGCTCAGGTCCGAATACGTATCGAGTCGCCCGTCGAGCTTGTTGCTGCCGCCGGTCTTCTCGCCGATCACCGAAGGCGTGCAGACGATCACTTTGGCCCCGGCCTTCTGGATGCGACCGATGATGTCCTTCATACCTTCCTCGAACTTTTCGACGCTGGTCCCGCGAGCCGGGTCGCTTTCGCCGTGCCAGACATCGTTGATGCCGATAAAGATCACGACGACCGTCGGCATTTTGGCGAGAACGTCTTTTTCGAGGCGGCGCTGGAGGTCGGGCACCTTGTTGCCGCTGATCCCCGCTCCGATGACTTCGATCCCGAGATCCCTGTGCTTCTCGACGAGTGCGTTTTTGACGAGCGTCACATAGCCTTCGGGGCCGACACCGCCCTGAGTGATCGAGTCGCCGAGGAACACCACGCGGTCGCCCTTTTTGAGGGCGATCGGGGTATCGAGGGCGAAGAGGGGACCGGCCGACAGGAGCAGAGCCAGCGAAAACAACGTGCGATTCATGGGAGGGTTCCGACAGAGTGAGTGAGACGTTCTGAAGTTAAATCTTCCGAAAGCCGGGCCTCGTGGCAATGGGGGCGTATATTTTCGAGAACCCGCCTCGCTCGAACGACGGCTTTCGGCACGCTGCCGTCGGCACTTTGGGGATCGTCTGTGTTCTTCCTCCATCCCGAACGCCTGTTTTTGCTCGCCGCCGTGCCCGCGCTGGCGCTGATGATCGCGTGGCGGTATCGCCGCGCCCGCCGAGTCGTCGATTCGCTCGGTACGCTCCCGGCCGCCGAACTGCGACCGCTGTTGCGACGCACCGCTCGCGCCCGTCTGGGTCTCGCGCTGGCGTTCGGGGCGATCGCATTCGCATCGGCGGGCCCCGCCTGGGGGACGAGCGCGCGGGACGACGGCATCGTCCGCGGGCGCGACCTGGTCGTCCTTCTCGATCTGAGCCGAAGTATGCTCGCCGACGACTGCACCGATCCCGACTATCGGCGGCGCTGCGATGTCGCTCGGGCGTGTCTGCTGAACCTCGCCGACGATCTCGAAGCTCGCGGTGGGTGTCGCATCGCCCTGTGCGTTTTCGCCGCGAAGCCCTGGGTATTGTGCCCGTTGACCGCGGATATCGCCCATTTCCGCCAGATGGTCGGGGAATACTCCCCACTCGGGCCGCCGCTGAGGATGCTCCCGACCGAAACCGAAGACTTCCCCTCGGGGACGCGCATCGGTTCGGCCCTGCGCTACGCGGTGGGGTTGCACGACCCCGAAACCGTCGGCTTTCAGGAGATTCTGCTCGTCAGCGACGGCGACGACCCCGCCGAGGACCGCCTGCGCGAGATTCAGGGGGGTGTCGATGCATGCCGCACCGCGCGGATCGCGGTTTCGGTCGTCGGCATCGGCGACAGTATCGACGAGTGCGTGCTGGCGATCGCCGACGAATTGATCTCGACGCGGATGCGATCGGATATTCTGCGGGACATCGCTCGTCAGACGGGGGGTACGTCGATCGAAACCCGCGAAGCGATCGCGCTGGGCGACTGGGTGCGGACGAACGTCCTGTCGAGGCCGCTGCGGGAACTCCCGACCGAACGCCTGCCTCAGCCGATCGATCGCGGGCACTGGTTTTTGCTCCCCGCCGCCCTCTGGCTCGCGGGTTCGTTTTACCGGGAGGGCCGACGATGATCGCCGTCCGTCGAATGGTCGTCGGTTCGCTCGCTCTGTTGGCGATGCTCGCGATCGCGGCGACCCCCCTGGAACGCCGCGTCCTCGAAGCCGATCGCGCGTTCGCCGACGGTCGCCCCGAAGAAGCCCTGCGATTGTGGGCGGAACTCGAAGGCGCGACCGACGACCCCGGCCTCCTCGCGGAACGCCAGGCCGCCGCCCTCCTCCAACTCGAACGCTGGAAGGAAGCCGAGGGCTACTATCGGCGGGCGTTGGGGGATGCCGCGATCCCGACGGAACGCCGACGCGGATGCCTGTTTTCGCTGGGTGTGGCACTGATTCGCGGAGCCCCGAAAGATCCGCGACGGCTGCGCGAAGCGATCCGCGTGTACGACGACCTCATCGACGAACTCCCGCCGGGGGAGATGCGCCGCGACAGCCTGTGGAACCTCGAACTCGCCAAGGTGCTGCGAGTCGGAGCCCTCGCGGGCCAGGCTCCCCCACCCGACGAGGAAAACGGCGATACTCCCTCCCCCAAAAAGGATCCCCCCGAGTCGAAAAAGTCGCCCGACGAGCGCGACCCCAAAACCGACCCCAAACGCGACCCCGCGAGCGATAAGAAAGATGCGTCGATCGCGCCCGTCGATGGCAAAGGCGCGATCCGGGAGACGACGCAGAAATCGCCATTCAAAAAGGTCGGCGAAGTCCCGGTGCTCAAAGATACGGACGACGTGCCGATCCTTTCGCCCGAGGATACGCGCGAACTGCTCCGACGAGCCTCGCAGCGGCTCGAAACGCAACGGCGAAGCGAGCGCGAACTCAAAGCCGGCAGCATGGAAGCGAGACCCAATGACTGGTGAGATCCTGCTGCTGATCGCGAGCCTGCTCGACGAACCCCCGATGGGGGTTCGCATCCCCGCGACCCGGCCCGCCGAGCAGTTCTGGAACGCCGCCGGGACTGCCGTGCGAGCCCGCTGGAGTGTCGTCCCTCCGTCCGCGACGCTCGGCCAGCCTCGCACCCTCCGACTGATCGTCGGCCCGCTCGACAACCCCGACGACATCCTCGCCCCCGATCTGACCGCGATAGCGGGGTTCTCGAAGTCGTTTCGCATCGGCAAGCCGACCATCGGACCCGGCGACAAACCGGCCGATCGCGCGATCTCGTGGGCGATCTCCCCGCTGCGCATCGAGGCGAACACCATCCCCGCACTACCGTACCGATACTTCGATCCCAAACGACGGGTTCCCGAGGACCGCTGGGAACTCCGCTTCCCCACGACGCAGATCGAAAGCCTGTCGATCGTGGTATTGCCCGATGTCGCCGTCCGGCCGCCGCGTTCGCCGTTGATCCTGCCCGCGCTGGCGACGGAGTTGGTGTCCGCCGACGACGAGCCGGAATCGTTTCGCGTCCGGGGGTGGATGTGGTGGATCGGGCCGGTACTCGTCGGATCACTCGCGGGATACAGACGCTGGAACGGCTCGGATCGGAGGGCGGTCCTGCTCGCCGATCGCCGAACCCGGCAGACCCTTCGGCAGTTGCGTCGCGCGGGTGCGAATCCCGTGCGGGTGCGCGAGATCGCGCTGACGTGGTGCGAACGGCACTATCGCGTGCCCCGGCAATCGCTCCCGCCGGACGCGGGGCGACTCGTGGAGATCGTCGATGCGGGGACGTTCGCGGCCGGGGGTAAACTCGATGTGCGGGAGGCGATCGACGAGATCGAGCGGATCGTCGTCAGCGAATCGTTATCAGGGGTCGGAGTTGTTCGATCCGTTTGACCCCGATCCCACTGACGCGGCGCATGTCCTCGACGCTGGTGAATGCCCGGCGGTCGCGCTCCTCGACGATGCGTTTGGCGAGTACCGGGCCGATCCCCGGCAGGGCGAGCAATTCGTCCGAACTCGCGCGGTTGACCGGGATCGGGTGGCCCGTCAAAACCGGCTTGTGGACGGGAGTCCATGTCGGGGCGGGCGCGTCCTCGACGGGCTTGTCGCTGCGGCGACTCAGGCGCGCGGGTTCGGATTCGCTCGGGCTGGCGAATACCCCGCTATCCGGCGACGACAGCATCGGTGCTTCGGTCGGGCGAACGGTCGCGCGGATCCGGTCGTCGAATACCGGGGCGTTGCGGTGTCTCGCCCAACTCCCGAACATCAGCATCGCGCCGATCAGCGCGACGACGATGAGGCTGCGGGAATACTCGCGCGACAGGTCCGGTTCGGGCGACGGCACCGCCGGAATCGGGAAACGGAGGATCACCGGCCCGGAATCGGGCTCGGTCGTGGGATCGGGTTGAGGTGCGGGTTCCATCGGACGACCGGATGAGCGTTAGAATCGCTATCTCCGGCAGATCTTACTAACCTTCGATCCCGATCGCCACATAACGGCAGGAGAATCGCAGGCGGGGGACTCGACGCATCAACCTCCGTTCGAGCGGTTCGATCCGCCGACCGAGCCCGCGCAGGGGGCCTCGACACAGTGCCGAGACCCATTGCCAGCCGTCGATCGTCATTTCCGGGAACTGCAATTTCAACGGGGCGAGGGTTCGGCGTGTGAGTGGAGCTTCGTCGTCGGTATGCGCTTTGCCCATCCCCGGCAGGTAGCGGAGGATGCGAAGGAGTCGGTTTTCGCCCCAGGGTTCGCAGAACACCGCGCGACCGCCGGGTTTGAGCACGCGACGGATTTCGGCCGCCATGCGCGTCAGGTCGAGGTGGTGCAGGATCGCGTTCCCCCAGATGCAGTCGAACGAGGCATCCGCGAACGGCAGTCGCTCGGCATCGGCGAGTCGAAAATCGGCCGAGACGCAATTGACCATCGCCCGTCGTTGGGCTTCGGCGATGTAACCCGCCGACAGGTCGATCCCCGTCACGGACGCGCCGCATCGGGCGAAGACCACGGAAGCCATCCCGTGACCGCAACCGAGGTCGAGGATCGACCGGCCGCGCAGGTTGCCGAGTCGTTCGACGGCGGGGGCGATCCAGGATTCGTGGGCGAGGTATTCGGCATCGACGACCAGGAGGGCTTCGGGGTGTTCGGCGAACCACGCGGCCCGGTCGGCAGCCTGAAGGTCGTGGAAGCGGGCTTCTCGCTGATGTCGTTCGCTGAGAACGGGGAGGACGGCGGGGGAGTACGAGAGCATTCGTTCGCGCAACAGCATCGTGCATTCCTCGGGTCGTAGCATCCTTGCGAACGCGATGCTACCACGAGCGTCGGACGACGCACAAGCATAATCCGACTCCGTCCGAAGCCCTTCCCTCTCCCACTTGTACCCAGCCGTCGATTTGCTAAACTGGAACTACCTCCCAGTGGTGCATCCAATCCGCACCCAGCCAAACCTCCGGCCTCGTTCCTTTATCCACGGGGGCTTTATTATGCCATCCCTCCTGTCCCGCCGCGATCTCCTGCGAGTCGGCACCCTCGGACCTCTCGGTCTGGGCCTTTCAAAGCTGCTCGATCCCGCTGCCGCTTCTGCCCGCCCGACTTCCGCGAACGCCCCGACCGCCAAAGCCGTCATCCTACTGTATATGTGGGGCGGACCCAGCCACATCGACACCTGGGATCCCAAGCCGAACGCGCCCGTCGAAGTCCGGGGCGAGTTCCAGTCGATCGCCACGACCGTCCCCGGTTTGCGCATCTCCGAACACTTCCCCCGACTCGCCCAGCAAGCGCATCGGTACGCCGTGGTTCGATCGATGAGCCACACCGACCCCGCGCACCTCTCGCCGACCCACCACCTGATGACCGGCCGCAAAGCCTCCAAAATCAACTCCGATGCCGACGGCCCCAGTCGGTCCGATGCCCCCTGTATGGGCGCGGTCGTCTCGAAGTACGCCCCGTGCAAAGGGCCGATGCCGTCCGCGATCACTCTCCCCTGGAACGTGTCGCACCCCGCCGCCCCCGGTGGAACCGCGCCGGGTCAGAACGGCGGTTGGCTCGGCAGCGGGTTCGACCCGTTCCTGGTCACCGGCAACCCTGCGGACCCCGCGTTCCGGGTCGCCGGTCTGGGCGGTAGCGCGGATGTGTCCGGGTCGCGCCTCCACGATCGCGCCGACCTCCTGCACAGGCTCGATCGCGGGACGATCGGAGGCGGGTTCGACGGGCTGCGGACGCGGGCTCTCGATCTGCTTTCCTCCGCGAAGATCGCCCAGGCGTTCGATATCTCGCGAGAGGATGTCCGCCTGCGCGACCAGTACGGTCGCCACCAGTACGGGCAGTGCTGCCTGCTCGCCCGCCGACTGATCGAAGCCGGTTCCCGACTGGTCACGGTCAACTGGCCCGACGACGGCCAGGGGTTCTGGGACACCCACGGCAACAACTTTCCGTCGCTCAAAGACCGCCTGATGCCCCACGCGGATCGCGGGTTCGCCGCACTGCTCGACGACCTGTCCGCACGCGGGATGCTCGACGATACGATGGTGGTGTGGGTGGGCGAGTTCGGGCGCACTCCTCAGGTCGCCAACGGCGGGAGGCAGCACTGGCCGGGTTGCTACTCGGCGGTACTCGCCGGCGGGGGTGTCCACGGAGGCATGGTGTACGGGTCGTCCGACCGCATCGGGGCGAGTCCCGCCGACCTGCCGACATCGCCTGCCGACCTGACTGCGACGATCTACCGCGCCCTGGGGATCGACCCGTCGATGCCGGTGTTCGACCGCCTCGGACGCGAACTGACCCTGACGGAAGGGACGGCGATTCGCGGCGTGATGTCGTGACCCTTCCGCAAAGGTTCAGAGTCGATTCGCGTCGATTTCGGCTTCGGTTTTCCCCGCGAGGGCTCCCTTAACCGCTGCATTCATGAGCGTTTCCGCGAGCGGCAGAGCGGCTTCCCCGAACGCCGCCGTCGCCCGCTGCATGATGTCGGCATCGTTCGTCGCCATCGCTTCGACGAGTCCGACGCGGACGACTTCGATGCGGGCGCGTTGGTCGGCGGTCAGGTCCTGGCCCGCGCGGGCGAGCGCCTTGTCGGTGAGCTTCAGGTCGCCCTCGGCTTTGATCTTCAACTCGATAAAGCGGCGGGCGTTGAAGTCCTCGTGGGCGGCATCGACCGATTCGAGCACCAGGCGTTCGACCTCGTCCTGACTGAGTCCGTGGGCGGCCTGGATCGTAATCGTCGAAGCGCGACCGCTGCGGTTTTCTTTCGCGGATACCGTCAGGATGCCGTTGGCATCGACGAGAAACGTCACATCGACCTGAGCCATCTGTGCGGGCATCGGCGGGACCGACAATCTGAACTGACCCAGCGAACGGCAATCTTTGGTCAGTTCGCGTTCGCCCTGGTACACGTTGATGACGATCGCCGTCTGGTTCTCGGCGGGGTTGGTGTAGCGCGTCGTCGCCCGCGTCGGCACGGTCGAGTTGCGATGCACGATCTTATCGACCACTCCCCCGAGGGTTTCGATCCCCAGAGACAAAGGCACGACATCCAGCAGCAGCATATCGCGTCGATTGCCCGCGAGGATATCCGCCTGGACCGCAGCCCCGAGGGCGACGACTTCGTCGGGGTCGAGTTCCGTATGCGGTTTGCGCCCGAAAAAGGCTTCGACTTCCGCTCGAACCATCGGGATGCGCGTCGATCCCCCGACGAGTACGACCTCGCTGATATCCTCCCGTTTCAGACCGGCATCGCGCATCGCCAGTCGGCAGCGGTCGAGCGAGCGGACGATCAGCGGGCGGATCATTTCCTCGAACGCGGTGCGAGTCAGCGTTACCGTGCGGGCCGGGCCGAGTTCGGCGGTATCGATAGCGATGTCGGTGGTTTCGGCGGTCGAGAGCGCGATCTTGGCTCGCGTGGCGACCGAGCGCAGATACTGGAGTGTCGCGGGGGAGCGCGTTCCGGTGTCGAGCGAGAGTTCGCGGGCGATCGCGTCCACGATCGTGCGGTCGAAGTCGTCGCCCCCGAGCCAGGTGTCGCCGTTGGTGGCGAGTACGCGAAACACTCCGCCTTCGAGGTTCAGGATCGAGCAATCGAACGTACCGCCGCCGAGGTCGTACACCGCGACGTTGCCCGTCTTCTGGCGATCCAGGCCGTAGGCGAGGGCGGCGGCGGTCGGTTCGTTGACGATCCGCAACACATCCAGACCGGCGATCCGTCCGGCATCGCGGGTCGCCTGTCGCTGGCCGTCGTCGAAGTACGCGGGCACGGTGATGACCGCTTTGGTCGGGTTGCCCGCGCGGCGGCGCACTTCCCGCAGGATCATCGCCGAAAGTTGTTCGGGGGTGTATTCTTTGTCGTCGATGCGGACGCACAAAACCTTACGGCCTTCGGCGGCATCGCGTTCGACGATCTGCTGGGGGATGTGTTTCAATTCGCCCGCGAGGTCGGCCAATGTGCGGCCCATCAGGCGTTTGACCGAAAAGATGGTGTGTTCGGGATCGCTCAGAGCGCGGTCGCGGGCGGCGGTGCCGACGAGAACCCCGCCGTCGGGATGGAAACTGAGGACGCTGGGAACGAGTGCGACCCCGCCGGAGTCGCGTACGACGACGGGTCGTCCGTTTTCGACGCGGGCCGCCAGGGAAAATGTCGTACCCAGATCGATCCCGATGATGTCGTTCGACATGAAACCCCATTCCCGAAGATTAACGCTGCGACTTGAGTTCCGCGAGGATGTCGAGCAATGTGGAGTAGATGCGAAATGCGACGATGACGATTTCGCAGTACAGTCGGATGACGAACGGCCCGATGATCGCATACGCCATGCCCATAACGCCGCCCATCATCGCCCCATTCATGAAGGCGTACCCGGCAGCCAAAAGTCCTCCGATCAAAGCCAGACCCGCCAGGATCCAGAAGATGACCACGATGACTGTCGGCGTAATCAACGTGCGGAACGAGGCGAAGTCGGCGAACCCGCCTGCATCGCCGCCACTCGAGGACCGGCGGCTGCGAACGCCGCCGCTCTTGCCGTAACGGCCCTTGTCGCGCGGCGCGGGAGCTTCGTCTTCATCGTCGTACTCCCGGCCTGCGGCTTCTTCCTGAACGGGGACCACCGGACGGCGGGACGGCGAGGCTGGGGAGGCACTGCCGACGTTGAACGCACCCGAACCGCGACGGGGCGGCGGCGGCGCCGGGGCATCCTTGAGTTCGATACCGGCTTCAGTGATCGTCAACTCGGAGTTGCACTTCTTGCACACGACTTCGCGGCCGATCATCGCCGCTGTGATATTATAGGTAGCTCCGCACGACGGACAGGTATTATTCACGTTCGACCTCGAAAAACGGAAGGGGGGTATCAGGACTTCATCGCCTCGCGCACGACCGACTTCATCTTCGCCAGACCGGTAGCGACCACCTCGGCGGCCTCCCGCTTCCAGTAGTCGCGGTTGAACAACTCCAGCGACAGCATGCCAGAGTAGCCGATCTCTTTCAAGGTCCGCAGCACCGATTTCAAAGGGGCTGTGCCGTCTCCGGGATACACGCGGTCGGCATCGCCGATCTTCTCCGGGGCGATCTCCGGGTAATCGTTGAGGTGGAAGATGCCGATGGTTCGGCCCCGCAGCAACTTCAGGCTGTCGAACCCGGACCCGCCCTTGTAGAGGTGGTAAATGTCGGGTAGCACGCAGGCGTTATCGCAGCGCGATTCCATAGCGATCAGTACGGTTTCGCCGAGTCGGCGGAGCGTTTGCGAAAACCCCCAGACCTCGATCTGCGGGGCGATCCCCAGCGACTGCCCGATCTTCGCCAGATCCGCGTAGCGATCCGCGAGTGCGAGCGTGTCGCCGAGCCTGATGTTTGTCGCGCCGACGGGCGGGGCGGCGATCCGCTTGCCGCCGAGCGTACGGACCATCGCCATATCGCGCTTCGCGGTTTCCAGACCGGCTTTGCGTCTGGCGGGGTCGTCGACGATCCATTCGGCGAAGCCGATCGCGGATTCGAGGCTCAATCCGAGGTCTTCGAGCCGTTTGCCGAGGTCTTTGAGATCGCCGCCTTTTTTGACGTAGTCTTCGATCTCGCCCATCCACGGCTCGAACCCGTTGTAGCCCGCTTTGGAGGCGAGCTCGGCCTCGGCGACGATGCCGAGCTTCTGACCGCGTATGGTGCTGGTATTGAGGCAGTATCGGAACGGCTCGGCGTTCGACGCGGGCGGGATGGGGTCCGCCGCCGATGCGACGGAGCACGAATGGGCGGCGAGCGCGCCGGCGGTTCCGACGAGCCAATGACGGCGGGAGAGTTCGGGGAGCATGCGCAGGATAGTCCGGCAGAAATCTGAAAGATCTTTCGACGTTATATCGACGATATCGTGGCCTGACAGAGTCGATTTCAGATAAACCCGGACGGGCTCGACCCGGACGGTTGCGCCGACCGGGTTCCGGGAAAACCTCGCGCTGCCGGGTACTGCGATACCCGGTTCGATACAATCCCCGTGCCGCTATCCGGTCCTCACGGGGATATCTTCGCATGACTTCGCCCCACTCGGCTCCCGGCGCGACCTCCACGTCCGCCCCGGATCTCCCGATCCATCGCGCCCACTGGTGGTGGATCCTGTTCGTTGCGGGACTGGATTACACGAGTATTCTGGGGTTTATGCCGTCGGTCGCGGGCAACGGTTGCGGGCGACTCGCGCCGGTGGTCGTAGCGGTTCTCTCGCTGGTCACGCTGGTCGTGGCGGTACCCATCTACTGGATCGTCGCCGCCCGCGCGCCGTACGGGGCGGGGGTCGCCTGGCTGCTCGAAACGGCGATCCCCGGCTGGCGAGGGAAGATGCTCCTCCTCGTCTTTTTGGGGTTCGCGGCCTCCGATCTGATCTTCACACGCACCTTTTCGACCGCCGATGCCGCCGAACATCTGATTCACTCCCCCAACGCGGAGTGGCAATCGTGGCTCGGCGGGATGGGCCTGCACTGGGAACGCAACCGCGACGACCTGCCTGGGACCGTTACCGGACTCGTCGGGACCCGGTCGTCTCGCCAGTTGGTGGTGACCGTCCTGCTTTTGCTCGTCGGGACGGCCATCGGCGTGCTGTTCCGCAAAGGCATCACGCGGTCGTTCGTGCGATTCGCGGTGCTGAGTGTCGGGTTCTATCTGCTGCTCAATCTGATTCTGATCGCCAGCGGGTTCGCGTACCTGTTCGACCATCCCGACATCGTCGCCGATTGGTGGCGCGGGATCCGCGCGGGCGAGTGGGGGATCGCGGGCGAACCGGGGCACGCCGTCAGTGGATCGACGATCCTCGTCGCGGCACTGCTGCTGTTCCCCCGCGTCGCACTCGGCCTGAGCGGGTTCGAGATGACGATGATGCTGATGCCGATGATCCGCGCCGAACGCCCCGACGGTTCCGACGACCCCGTCGCTCGC
>Ga0105047_10012523_pt1 | contig 13641 bp, 17 predicted proteins | sample MAT04_FD_78384 | JGI IMG/M metagenome (GOLD analysis project Ga0105047, IMG submission 78384) | Freshwater microbial communities from Lake Fryxell liftoff mats and glacier meltwater in Antarctica - MAT-04 (megahit assembly) | ecosystem: Environmental > Aquatic > Freshwater > Ice > Liftoff...
AGCGCCGAGTTCTTCACCGTCTGCGACGCGCCCCCACACTCGATCGAGGCTCGGGCGATGGTCGCCATGCGCTCGTCGTCGAAGCCGAACGACTCACGGCAGAGCGTGTACTCGTCGAGCAACGAGGGGCCGAACAACAGTGGGTCGTCGCCGTTCACCGAGCAACGTACGCCAGCGTCGAGCAGAGCGGGCAGGGGATGGTGCTCGAGATCGGGGAACACCGACAACATGATGTTGGAGGTGGGGCACACATCCAGACAGATGCCCTCCTCCGCCAGGCGATCGACCAGGCCGGGGACCTCGAAGCTGCGCACACCGTGTTCGATCCGGTGTGCCCCGAGAAGGTCCAGGGAGTCGGCGACGAACTGACCCGACTCGAGCTCCCCGGCGTGCGGGGTGATCTGGAGCCCGCCCTCCCGGGCGACGGCGAAACTCGACACGAAGTCGCCAGGCGGGTGCCCGACCTCGTCGTTGTGCAGTCCGAAGCTGACGACGTGGTCGGTGTTGGCGAGGGCGAACCTGGCGAGTGACTCGGCCTCCTCGGTGGAATCGAACACCCGGTCGACGGCCACCATGAACTTCACCTCGATGCCGTGGCGTTCCGACGCAGCGTCGAAGACCTCGAAGACCATCGCCCAGCACTCCTCGTCGCTGTCGAAACGGTTCCGGAAGTTGCCGGCCCAGAACGCGGGCTCCATGTAGACAGCGCCCTCGGCAACGTGCTCGGCGCACATCTGATCGGCGAGCAACTCCCAGTCCTCGCGCTCGCGCAGGACGTCTGTCGCTGCCTGGTAGGTCTCTGAGAAAGCGCTGAAGTTGCCGTATCCGCGGACCACGGGGACCTCCCGCTCGTACTTCGCCGCGAGGCCGGCGAGCAGCTCCGGTGACATTCCGGCTTCGAGATGGATGTGCAGGTGCGCCTTCGGCATCAGGGTCAGATCTCGCATCAACAAACTGTAGAGAATTGCGAGGCGGCGGGGTCCCCCCGTCAATGACGGCTGCGTGAATCGTCGAACAGCGGTCCTGGGTGGTGCGTCGGCGCGACACTGAGGGCATGGGACAGCATCTGGACATGGGTGAGGCGTTGGACTGGGTCGTCGCTGCGCCGAGGACCGCGAAGGTCGGGACCGTGACGGCCTCGGGCTTCCCCCACGTCGCTCCGGTGTGGGTTGCACGCGATGGTGATCGACTGGTGTTCAACACCGGCGCATCGACGGTGAAGGGCAGAGCCCTCGCTCGGGACGGTCGGATCTCGATGTGCTTCGACGACGAGACCCCGCCGTTCGGATTCGTCACCATCCAGGGACAGGCGGAGCTCAGCGAGGAACCCGAAGCGTTGCTGCACTGGGCGACGGTGATCGCCGGCCGCTACATGGGGACGGACCTGGCCGAGCAGTACGGCCGTCGCAATGGCGTGCCGGGAGAACTGCTCGTCACCGTCGTTCCGCTGCGCGTCATCGGAGAGCTGCGCATCGCGGACTGAACCGTGCTCCGACCGACCAGGCCGACCGACCGACCGACCAGGCCGACCAGGCCGACCAGGCCGACCAAGCCGGGTGGGCCGCTCAGCTGTCAGGGCGCCGTCGGCCCGTCGAGTCGGAACCAGACCGACTCGACCGTCCGACCGTCCGGCAGCAGGTGCTCGGTCGTGTCGAACAACTCTGCGCCGGCGGCGAGGAAGGACCGTTTCATCGCCTCGTTGGAGTTGGTGGTGCCCATCGTGATCGACCTCAGTCCGGCGGACCGGGCGAGCTGCGCGGCCAACCCGATGGCCTCTGTCGCCAGTCCGAGCCCTCTGGCCGAGGGGGCGAGCCACAGTCCGAGCCATGCGACGCCCGGTGTCTCGGTGGGTCGGGTGAGCGACACAACGCCGAGAAGGTCCACTTCGCTCGACCCGTCGCCGGCGTCGCCGGTGCCGAGATCGCTCGCAGCCCGATCACTTCCGCTGGAACTGATCGCCAGGAATCCCTGCGACTGCAATTGATGGGAGTTCCGGGCGGTGGAGGTGATCGTTGCGATCTCCGCCGTGGACCACCCCATCGAGCTTGTGACCTCGTCATCGATGGTGTCCAGAACAGCATCTGCGCGCGCGTCGACCTCGGTGAATCGGCGCAGGCGTACTCGCGGGCCGACGCATCGGGACAGGTCGGTGTCCGGGGTCGCGACCCCCAGCGGTTCGGGCGGCCGAGCGACGCCGCGCCATGCGAGGAGGAGACCGATCGCCGCACCGAGCGCCAGAGTGACGCTGGACGGCCATCCCGACGCCCATGCGACGACAAGTCCGACGCCTGCGCCGAGGACACCGAACGCGATGAACGCGAGCAGCCACCCCGTCGGCGATTTTCGGGCTCGTCGTATCAACGCGTCACTCTCGACCCGCACTGAGGTGGTTCACGCCGAGAGCGTAGGGCGGACATCGAGGGGAGGAGTCGGTGGTGGAGGTGGCGACGGAAAAGTGCGACGGAAAAGTGCGACGGAAAAGTGCGACAGGATCAGTCGGTGAGATTCTCCATCAGCTCTGCCTTCCTGGACTTCCCCGAGGTGCTGGCCCTCGCTCGAGCGGCCGACGAGATCGGATACCACGGCCTCGCCCTGTCCGATCACGTGATCAATCTCGAGACACTCCGGACCCCCTACCCGTACACAGCCGACGGCACCCGGCGATGGGAGCCGTTCACTCCGTGGCTCGACCCGTGGGTGACCGTGGGCGCGCTCGCTGCCGTCACCGAACGACTGAACTTCTTCACCAGCGTGTACGTGCTGCCGATGCGCAACCCCCTGGCGGTCGCGAAAGCCGTCGGCACCGCCGCAGTCATCTCGGACAACCGGGTGCAACTCGGAATCGGCACCGGGTGGTGCGAGGAGGAGTTCGACCTGCTCGAGCAGCCCTTCGCCGAACGAGGCAAGCGAACCGACGAGATGATCGAACTGCTCCAGGCGATGTGGCAACCCGGCTGGGTCGAACACCACGGCGAGTTCTACGACATCCCCCGCCTGGAGATGACCCCTGCGCCGACGGAGCGGGTGCCGATCTTCGTCGGTGGGATCTCCGACGTCGCGATGAAGCGGGCCGCCCGCCACGATGGCTGGCTCTCCGACTTCCTGACCATCGACGGTGCGGTCGAGGTGCGGGCCAAGATCGACCGGTGGCGGGCCGAATACGGCCGCTCCGAGCAGCCCTTCTCGATGGTCGCATCGCTCATCGACGCCGTGACACCCGATGATGTCCGCCGAGCCGAGGACGTGGGCGTCACCGACGTTCTCACCATGCCCTGGGCCTTCTACGCCGGATTCGACGCCACCCTCGATCAGAAGATCGAGGGTCTGGCCCGCTACCACGAGGACATCATCGCCCCGGTCAACGACCTCTGAGCCGCCGTCGGCGTCGCGCTCGGCGTCGTGGGATGCCCGGTCGTGCATCTTTCGGCGACGATCATCGCTGTCGGACGCCGACGGTGATCCACGCCAGAAGCGTGAGGAGGAGGGGGATTGGAGAGGTGTTGACGAAATACCTGCATCCCTTGGGCTGCAGATGATGTGGGTCCCTCAGTGTCGGCACCGATCGCGGCTCCGCACACATTTCCGGCGAAGTTTGCACACACTGGGTTCCCGCCGAAGGAACCCGGTCTTCTGGGAGAGACTCGACGGGGTGCTTTCCGGGTGAATCACGCGATCGGTGGACTCCAGCCGGTCGTGACGGGCTCAGCGAGCGGTTCCCGCAGCGACCTGTGCCAGATCTCCTGATCGGGCAGCGTCCCGAAGCGAGTCAGGAACCGCTCCCCTGCGGAGACTCAAGGCGTCCACGTCAGGTGGCGCTACCGGACGGTCGACCTTCGGAAATTCTCGAAGGGTGGGCAGCAGTGCCAGCCCCTCATCGCTGACCCTCCTTACCAACGATCGGGTCTGTCATCCGTGGAGTCCGGTTGCTCTGCCGACGACCAGATCTACATCGATCCGGTCGGATCTCCAGCCCAACTCGACATCGGTGTCCCCGCAATCCCACTGTTGCGCGACGATCGTCTCATTGTCGGCGGGATGGCCGGACAACATGGAGAGGGACTCGCAGCCGGCTGCCACAAGGCGGTCGCTGATTTCCTCTGCGAGCGCTCCGCCGCCGGGGGCACCCTCGGGCGGACGAATGATCCAGACCTCGCCGTCCACCGTTCCCGAGTAGCTCAAGTCGCTCCTGTGCCCGACCGCGACGAGTTCGCCCAGTTCGGCGAGCTGCAGCCGATCGAGGATTCCGTCGCCGTGCGGCTGGAGGTACAGGGCGGTCATGAGGGCCAGCGTCAGGATCGTCGCGCTCCATCGGAGAACCGATCGTCTGGTGGTTCGGGTGGCGTCAGCGCTCATGTCGTTGCTCCTCGGTCGAATGGATCGAACACCGAGTCGGAGGCGCACGGCGCTGCGTCCGTTGCATCTTGGCGAAGCCGCAACCTCGAATGTCTCGGGGGACTCAGACGCCCAGCAGGACGAGGATCTCGCCCTCGACCACCGAGGTTGCAGCATCGCAGTTCTGCCGGTCGGCGTTGCCGTCGCTGCCGATCTCACACGATCGAACCTCGTACTGGATCGTGTAGGTGCCACTGGCCGGGGCCGTGATGGAGAGGCCAGCGCCCGTGCAGTCGCCGCCTACCACGGTCAACCCGTCGGGATCCACCACCTCGACGCACGCCGAGCGACCGGGTTCGACTACCACGTCCTCGGTCAACGACTCATCGTCGAACAACTCGACCACTTGCTCTCCACGAGCGGCGGCCGGGACCCGACAGGTGAAGTTGCGACCGGTCTCGTTCCGTTCGCAGTTCGCCACCTCGTCGACCGCCGTGGACCCAGGCACGGTCGCTACGGGTGCCCCGGGGCCAGCCGCTGTTGTTGTCGTGGAGACTGGACCCGCGGTCTCGGTCGCGATGCCGCCGTTGGTGTTCCTGGAGGCGAGCGCACCGAATCCGACAGCGACGACCACGATCACCGCCGCCGCGGCGAGCAACTGGCCGGGGATCGAGCCCGACCCCGTCCAGCGCCGGGTCCGGGCTGCTCCTGGTGATGCGGCGGGGCGCTCAGATGTGTCGACCGGCTGAACGGCCCGTGCGACGAGGGTGATGAACCGTTGCTCGTCGATTTCGCCCAGTGCGTCGCGCACGAGCGTGTCGATCTCGTCGTCGTTGGGCTCACCGTGCTCGGGCGGCGTCATCGCTCGTCCTCGAGTGCGAGCGCCAGGTCGCGGCGCGCCCGATGTATCCATGCCTTCACGGTGCCCACTGCGGCGATCTTCAGCTCGGCGATCTCCTGGAGCGGCATGCCGGCCTGCGTGTGCAGGAGTAGTGCATCTCGGTGGTCCTCGGGGAGCGCCGCGAGCGCGTCGAGCAGCGTCGAGCGTGTCACCACGGCGTCGCCCCATTCCGAGCTGGGCGACGCGCGTTCCACGTCGCGGTCGGACGTCGTCGGGACCGAACGGAGCGATCGACGAACCTGGCGTCGAGCAGCGTTCTGTGCCACCCGGAACATCCAAGTGGTGAGCTTCGCGTCGCCGCTGAAGCCTCCGAGGCCCTTCCAAATGTCGACCAGCGCCTGTTGCAGCGCGTCCTCGCGGTCCTCCCGGTTCGGACAGGCCGTGGCACACGCAGCATCCAGCAATCGGCGATGACGGCGAGCGAGTTCTGTGAACGCAGCTTCGTCGCCGGCGCCCGCACGCCGTGCCAGATCCTCGTCGTCGGCCCGACCCCCGCCACTCGACCCCGCCACAGGTCCAACGGTAGCGGTCGTGATGACGTACACCCAAGGAACTCCACGTCAGATGGGAGTCACGCTCGCCCGTCGAGGTTGCAGCCATGTCAACTCTGGGCCCCCGGGCGTCCCAGAGTTGCACCTCCGCTGGATTGAATTCTCGACAGCGTGGCGACGCTCTGGTTCTTCGAGGTCGCATAACGCGGCACTTAGCGACAACGAGGAGCCCACAATGCCCATCAACCGTTCACAACGTTTCCGCCGACTTGCCGCCGCCCTTCTGGCCGCCGGCGTCGCAGCCTTCACTATGACCGGCGCTGCCAGCGCGGCATTCATGCAACAGAACGGAGTTACGTCACGCCTCCGAACCGGCGACGAGCCGCAGAAGTGGCCGGGTAGGGTTTAGTGCGGACGGGTCCGCCGACGAGAACCACCTCAGCTAGCTAGTCACCACTCGGGGTTGAGTCGGTTCGCTCCACCGACACGCTCAGTTACCTCACCCGCGCGGTGCCGAGCTACGCCGGGATCGAGCACCTGGAGCGGACCGGCGACGCCGTGCAGTGGGGCGGGCGACACCTCTGTTCGGACGGAGCGTTCCCAACGCCCAGCGGGCGAGCGCGGTTCACGGCGCTCGAGCCGCCGGCGTCCACCGTCCCGGAGGGACGGTTCCTGGTCCCGGCCCGACGCGGCAAGCAGTTCAACTCGATCGTGTGGTCCGCCACCGATCCGCTCACCGGGGCGGGCCGCGACTCGGCTACCTGGACCCGGCGGATGCCGCCAAGCTCGGCGTGGGCGACGGCGGCGCGGTGCGCCTTCGGTCCGACACCGGAGAGATGGCGGCTCGGGTGCACCTGGCCCGGTTGCCGCGGCGCAGCGCCCAGGTCCACGGGACGGAAGCCAACGTCCTGCTACCTGGTGGCGCCGAGCACCGTGAGCCAGGCTCCAAGATCCCCGATTACCACGCCGTCGTGGAGATCATTCCGGTGCCTCCCGCTTGAGAGGTCGCGCCTCGGAGTCTCGCGAAGGGCTGATGGTTGCAGTTCCTGCAGATTGCATCCGAGCGGCCCTCGGAGTGCTCTGGTCCTGTGACGCCACCTACGGGGCGCCCTGAACCCGGGAGGAACCATGAATCAGCCAGCAGCACAGACCGACACCGAGACCACCGACACCAACTCCATCACCATCACCGAGACGCTCCACACGACGAACAGGCGAGCCGGCCGGACCCGCCGATACCTCGCTGTGGCCGTGTTGGCCTGCGTCGGGACCCTGGCCGGTGTGCTGGGGGGTTCGGCGTCGCCGGCGTCGGCCTCGGCCACCGGCGGCTTTGGCATCACTGCGTACGTCAACTGCTACCAGTCGACGAACACGGTCCGGGTCAATGTCCAGCTCACGAACTGGTCGACCTCAGCGGTCATGTTCAGGTATCGGCCCTTGGTGTGGGACTACCAACGACGGACCTGGGTCCGGATCGGTACTTGGATCTCGTCGGCCCTCAGTGGCAACACCGGGGGGAGCACTGGCACGACGATCAGCGGCCTGCCCGACGGCGCCTACGACGTGAGGTTCCAGGTCCAGCGCATGTCGAGCTTGTTCCCAGTGGCCTACACCGAGGTCGCCGTGACCCACGACATCAACATCTGGGCGCCGAATGGGGCCGTGTACAAGGCGGGGTACTGCTCGCTCTGAGCGACCGAGCAGGCCCAGGACCCGGCCGGGAGCAGAGGGAGTTCCCCTCGGATCCCGGCCGGGTGGGCGTTTCGGCCTGCATGGGCGGCACGGCGCAGCTCAGGTCCGCGGCGCCGCCAACGATAGGAACACCACTCCTGTCCGCCGCGCCGCTAGTCCCGTACGACGCCGGAGCCTGCAGGAGCGACCCCGACACCAGCCGCTGGCCTCCGCCGACGTCACTCGGCTCGGTTCAGGCCTCCGCACGGATCACGGTGGCCCTTGCAGCTGGCGGGCGACAGCGCTGAGGTCGGGTGTGCTCTCCGTTGTCGCCGTACTGGCCGTCGAGCCCTCGCGTGAGCCCGGACGAGGAACCACGGAGCGTCACGGGTCGTGCCACAGCGGCGCTCAGCGGACGTGCAACGTGAGTAGCGAAAGCGCGGGAGCGCTTCATCGTCGACCCTCCCTACCAGCCGTGGCCGGACACGACCGCTCTCGCAGTCGCACGCTGTCCGTCAGACCGGGGATCTCCATGCAAAGCACCCCGATTCCGCCGACGGGTGTCAGAGCATCTGCCTACTCGCCGTCAGGCAGTCAACTCATTTCCTGCTGCCAAAACAAGAACCGCCGCCGAACCACAATGCTCTTCTTGGGTCGCAGCCGAAGCTCGCCCGTCTCGTGGGAGTGCTTCACCCGTGCGAACACGTCGTCGACGAGGTCGCTTAGACCAGCAATGTCCACCCTTGTCGTCGCCGCATTGGTCGGGGCTGGGGTCATGGTCCCGTCCCACGGCTCTCGAGGCACCTCGACGACAGCGTGCTCTCGAGTCGATCGAAGCTCGAACTTGTGCGTCAGCTGTCGGCGCCTCTCCGGACGAGTGCTGTCTGAGGAGTGGGCGAGCCCGAAGTCGTGGGCGAGGCAGTTCCGCAGCGCATACAACGCCGCCCGTTGATCGGCACCGAGGTCCGTGAAGTACTGGAGCGCTCGCTCCACGTGACTCGGCCCCGCATCTCTTGGCCCTCCGACGGGCCTGACGACTTGGCCGAGCTGATCGAGAAAGCACAAGTGGCCGATGGCACCGATCCAACTCGTGCCACCGTTCGAAGCGTTGTGAGCGTCCTGGTACGAAGCGTCGAAACTCGACCTGTACGTCATCGGTGGGCCACCGCTCGGTGGTTCCTTCAATGTCACTGGCGCCTCGATGTACAGGCGCAGAACGTCCGCTGCCGCGGCGTGGATCACTGCCGGATCGAAGACTCGGCGGGCGACATCTTCGAGCGGCTCACTCTCGGTAGGCATGGCAACACCATCACACGCTGTGGGGTGCGGCTGTCTGCCCCTCCACGAGGACCTGAAACCCCTATTCAGCGACTGCTACCGGTAGCGAACAGTGCGTACTCGACGATCGCAGGTTCGACGCCGTGGCTGGCGGCGACCTCGGCAGCCCAGGTGCAGTAGCCCTCGTATTGCACGCCTGTCACAAACCCCTCCGGGTCCGGGACTGCGTCCACCCCGAGTCGCTGCGCCGACCGGTACACACGCTTGTCGAGGATGAGGGGCTTGGGGGCAGCGACGTCGTAACCGGCGAAGTGGACGACCTTCGTTCCGAACGCGATTGACAGGTGAGCGATTCTCGGGCGGCCATCCGCGAACAGCGCAGAGAACCCTGCCGGTGACAGGCGAGACCGTTCAATGATGTCGCGCGTGATCGACGGTGCATCTGGGGTGCTGAGCATGGCTCTCAGCGCCGGCCGGCCGAATCGGACGTAGTTCCCGTAGCCCCAGATGGTCGATGCTGCGAGGAACACCAGTGCGTCGTCACCGTCGGCGAGGCCACGGATCCAGCTCCGTCGTATCGTGCCTTGGCCCGCACCCTGAACTTCGGCATCGATCAGGTCTAGGACCTCCAACGCCGGTATGGCCGGTGCAGCGTCCCATAGCTGCTGCCAGTTGTCGCGGTTCCATGCGATCGGTTGAAAGTCGGCTGGCTCTTGGTGCGTGCGGATCAGGTCGTCGATCGTCTCCATCACTAACCAGTCTCGTTCCTTGGGCCACCGTGGGGGTCGACGGCCAGGCACCGCGAGAAGCCGCTGAGGCTGAGGGTCTGGTGCAGGTTCGGTTGTCGGCCGTGGTGACCGTCGATCTTCTGCATGAAGCGTGGACGAGGAGGCACGGGGCGTCACCGGACGCACGAGGACGGCACTCGGCGGACGTACAACGTGAGTAGAGAACGCGCGGGAGCCCTTCATCGCCGACCCTCCTTACCCACGTTGAGTTGGGGAGGCCTGGCCGAGCAATCACGCGTGTCCACCGAGCCGGGGCAATTCCACAGGTGAACCGCTTCGGTGGAAGGGAGGGGTCGGGCGTCACGGTCGTTCGTCAATTGGGGGTGGTCGGCGTACGGCTGTCCCCGGGTCTGAACGCAGGGGGAGGCCGCCGATACCCCAGTCTTCGCGGGCGACTTCATCAATCACGACGAAGGTCGTGGCGGGATCCTTACCGAGCACGCGGACGAGCGACTCGGTGATGTCGCCGATGAGTTCGGCCTTCTGGCTAGGCGTTGCGCCGTCCTCGGTGATCTTCACATTGACGTAGGGCATGTCGTCCTCAGGTGTCGTCGGAGGTGGGTACCGGTTCGATGTCGTAATGGAACACTTTGGCGATGATCTGCCAGCGGTCGTCGACGTGGACGAGCGTGAGCAGATCGGTGAAAAAGCGGTCTCCTATGGCGCATTGGACCCTGGCGAGGGCGGTGACTGGCCCGGCGAGGTCAATGGCGAGGATCGCGTCGCGTCTTGTCTCACCTCGTGAGGCGGGTGACACACGTGCGGCGACGATCGGCAGATAGGTGTCCATGGTGTGGTGCACGAGTTCGCCACTAGAGGCGGTCGCGTAGATTGCCCGCTGGTGGAACGCTCGTGCGAGCACCTCGGTGTCGCAGGTGTAGAGCCCGTTGAAGTAGGCCTGGAGCACCGAGCGAATGGCGGCGTCGGATGCTGCGGGCGGCGATCGGACTGGATCTGCCATCAGATCGAGACCGCGTCGGGTGCGGACAGAGCGGTTCGAGTGCCGTGGCCCCAACGGAGGGAGGCCAGCGCCACTCGGCGCCCGAGATGCTCGGCCGTTCGCTGGTCGCTCGCTCCAGGCGCTTCGGTAGGCGACGCATCAGTGTTGGATTGCGCCATTGCGCCCACGAATCCGGCGAGGCGGTTGAGGTCCTCCGGGGAACCGCTTGCGGACGTGTTACCCGGAAGGAGGCCGAGGCCCACCCAGATCATGCCGTGCTGCATCGCAAACAGGTTCAGCTGCTGCAGGGTGGCGAGCTTGTCACCGTTCATGCCCGCGGAGTTGGTGAACCCCGCCGCAAGTTTGTCCTTCCACACCTGGTCGGCCCAGCGCTTCGACGTTGCGTCGAGGAATGCCTTGAAGGGCGCCGACGGCCCCGCCATGTAGGTGGGCGTGCCGAGGATCAGCGCGTCCGCAGCGTCGAGCACGGGCCAGTGCGTGTCGATCTCGTCGATCGAGATGAGGTGGACGGTGACGCCGGCGACAGCTGCGGCGCCGCGCTGGACGGCATCGGCCTGGACCTTGGTGTGGCCGAAGCCGCTGTGGAAGATGATGGCAACCGTCGTCATGATGACCTCGGGGTTGGGGGGTGTGAAGCGAACGATACGAGCGACACTCCTATTGGTCCACGAACAATCCGTGCGTGATTCACTAAGGTATGCTTATGAATCTGGACGTGAAAGATCTTGAGCTGCTCGATGCGCTTTGCGACCAGCGGACGTTGGTGGCATCGGCCGAAGTCCTCCACGTCAGCCAGCCGGCGCTCAGTCAGCGACTCATGAAGATGGAGCGGCGCCTCGGAACGCCGCTGTTCGATCGCGTCGGCAGGCGCCTGGTTCCGAACGTCGCCGGACGGCGGATGATCGTCGCCGCTCGCCAGATCCTCTCCGAGCTCCGTTCGGCCGAACGAGATGTCGCGGAGATCCGGACCGGGGAGGGACGTCAGATTCGGTTCGCAGCGCAGTGCACGACGGCGTTGCAGTGGATGCCCGAGGTGCTCCACACCTTCAATCGTCGCTACCCCGACTCTGGGGTCCGGATCACTGCGGTGTCCGGCGATGATCCGGTCGTTGCGCTGCTCGACGACATCATCGACGTGGCGCTCGTGACCAAGGCGCATCGCCGCACCGACGAACTCGAACTGGTGCCGCTCTTCAAGGACGAGATGGTGGCGGTGGTCGGTCCGAACCACCAGTGGGCACAGCGTTCGCACGTGACGGCGCGCGACTTCGCCGATGTCGATCTGATTCTCTACGACGTCTACGACCAGGCGCGGATCCCGGCGCCTGCGCTTCCGATCCCTGCCGGCGCGAGACCTCGCCGCATCACCTTGACGCCGGTCGTCACCGAGCTCGTCGTCGAGATGGTTGCCGGCTCCGACGGCGTTGCGGTGCTCCCGAGCTGGGTGGTCGCTCCGTACGTCGAGTCGCGCGGGCTCGGGCTTGTGCGCATCGGAGCGAGAGGGAACCCACGCACGTGGTCCTGCGCGACTCGCCCAGCACCTCAGCCGGAGCCGGTCAGGGCATTCACCCAGGAGGTCGTGGCCCACCTGGGATCGGTCGAGTGGCGAAGGAACGTGCGCAGCGGCCGCACCAGCCCGTAGTTCGGATCGACCAGCCGGCCGCCGATGCGCACCGACGTTCCCAGCGTCGAACGCGGAGCCATCCATGTCCTGTTCCTGCCACGCGCCTGCTGCGCTGTCGACATCCGTAAAGCCGGGCCTTCCTGCCGAGGCGAGTTGCGACCGCCGATGCGAGCGAGTCCGCTGCGCGTCTGTCGTGGCGCCTTCAGGTGGCAGGACAGGGGACTGCTGCACGTTCCGGTGACAGGTCGCCTCGAGCGACGTCGACGTCAGTTGTCAGCCGGATGTGAGAGCACGGGGCGTCACCGGGCGCACCAACGCGGCACTCGACGGACGTGCACCGTGAGGAGAGAACGTGCGGCAACGCCTCGTCGCCCCTGCTGTCGACGACGGTGGTCAGGGCTTGCTGACGCGCGTGACTGGCGTGACCAACCGCTGTCACCTCATCGAGCCGTGGTCCCGTCCTCGCCGAACACACAGGGATGGTCGGCGCGTTCAATCGGTATCGGGCGATGGCCCTGGACGCTGTCGCGTCGGCGGACATCGTCGGCGCCACGGTCGATCAGCCCGCCTGCTTCATCAGCGGAGAACTCGATGCCGTGAGAACGATGATCCCTGGGGTCGATTCGTTCGCCGATCCCGGTTCGGGGTGCACCGATTTCCGGGCAAGCACGATCGTCGCGGGGCCGGACACTGGGTCCAGCAGGAGGCCGCCGCCGAGGTCAACGCCGCCCTCGACGTTTTCCTCCTGTCGATCTGAACCACCCCACAGTGACATCTCCTGCACTGATCCGCCCCGGGGCACATCAGAGCTGATGGAGTCGATCTGAGCGGGCAGCGATGACGAGGCACCCCGGACCTGTCCGATGCCTCGTTGGTCCGCCACAGTGGGGGTGCCTTTCTCGCTGACACCTCGTGGAGCGGGTGAAGGGAATCGAACCCTCGTCAACAGGTTGGAAACCTGTGGCTCTACCATTGAGCTACACCCGCAGATCCGACGGCGACGGTGCCGAACGGCAACCTGTCGGCTGCTGGACGCTGAGAACGTAGCAGCACACCGAGGTAGGCGGCGGCACGGTCCGCTGAGGGCCGCCATCACCCATTCTGGGTGATCCGCCGCCGAACGCGGGACGCAGAAGTGCCGCGGGGCTACTGTCAGCCCGAATCCCGGGTTCGACGTTGACTCCCGGCGACCAGCCCCCGGCGGTCACCGCTCATGTCCATCGCACCGGTCGAGTACCTGGTCATCGGATTCGAGGGCAACAACTTCAACGGGGACATCGTGCCGGCCCTTCTCGAACTCGTCGAGAACGGGACTGTCAAGATCCTGGACATCGTGTTCATCTCCAAGGATGCCAACGGTGACGTCGTCGCTCTGGAGTTCGACGAGCTGGACGAGCTGGAGCCTTTCCGGACGCTGGCCGAGGGCGGGTCCGGTCTGTTGAACGAGGAGGACATCGAGATCGCCGCGATGTCGCTCGATCCGAACAGCTCGGCGGCGTTCCTGGTCTGGGAGGACCTGTGGGCGTCGCGTTTCGCCACCGCCGTGCTCGAGTCGGGTGGTTCGATCATCAAGGGCGAGCGAATCCCCCACGCCA
>Ga0105047_10012525_pt1 | contig 13640 bp, 12 predicted proteins | sample MAT04_FD_78384 | JGI IMG/M metagenome (GOLD analysis project Ga0105047, IMG submission 78384) | Freshwater microbial communities from Lake Fryxell liftoff mats and glacier meltwater in Antarctica - MAT-04 (megahit assembly) | ecosystem: Environmental > Aquatic > Freshwater > Ice > Liftoff...
CAGCCCGACTCGGCGACAACGATGCCGGGCGCTGTTGCCGAGCAGCTCCCGATCGCTGGTGACCATTCCGACGCCAGCCTGCCGGTGACCGGCAGCGGCTCAGATGCACTCATGGTCATCGCTCTCAAGGTCGTCCTCGGCGGCCTCGGAATGGTGCTGCTGGCACGTCGCTTCCGCTGAGAAAGACCGTCCATTCGTGCGAGCGGTGAGAAGTCGGCAAAGATGCAGACATCTCATCGCTCTCCACACTCCGTGGGCAGCCCGTAGGCCCATCGGGACGATGGCCATGCATCGGCCGTGCGCCGGTGGTGGCCGACGTGCTTGGCGCGCTCGGAGGCACCCGTGCTGGTCGCTTCCAGAGTGCGCTGCTGTTGGCCCCTCTCGGGGGCGGTAAGAGCCGGTGCCTCGATGAGATCGCAGATGCGATCGTCGGGCGAGGTCGCATCATCTGCCGGATTCATGCCAGTGCTGCGGTCGAGTCGATTCCCTTCGGAGCCGTTGCGCACTTGTTGCCCAAGGGTGCACGCGAGGCCGACGAGCCGGTGGCACTGATCGGTGCCTTGCGCGACATCTTGGCGCCCGTCGGAACGACGAAGCCGGTACTGATCATCGACGACCTACCGTCACTCGATGTTGCGACTGCCGGCGTTCTCGCATCGCTCGCCCAGTCAGGCGCTGTGGTGCTCGTCGCTGCAGCGCGCACCGGTGAGACGCTTCCATCACCGCTGGTCGACGTGTTCCTCGGCGATCGCTCGCTCGTCATCGACCTCCCGCCGCTCGCCGACGAGGACATCACTGCACTTCTGGAGGCCGTACTCGGCGGGTCGGTCGACGGAGCCGTCGTCGTGTCGATGCGCGACCGCAGCGAAGGCAACCCGTTGTTCCTCCGTGAGCTCATTCGCGGGGCGCTGCAGTCAGAAGCGCTGCACCCAGTGTCTGGCGTGTGGCGTCTGCGCGCTGCACTGCCGCTTTCCACTCGCCTGCGCGATGTCGTGGAGAGCCGGCTCGAGCTGGCGAGCCCGGATGAACGGCGGGCGCTCGAGCTGCTGGCGGCATGCGACTCGCTGGAGCTCGACGAGCTGGAGGATCTGGTCGGTATCGAGCCGATCGCCGAGCTGGAATCGCGTGGCTTGATCACCACGGTGCAGCGTGCCGGCAAGCTCACCGCATCCCTGTCGCATCCGCTGCACGCCGAGGCGCTTCGTGTCGGGCTGCCGGCGGTACGAGCACGCCTACTGATGCGCCAGCACGTCTCATGGATCGAGGACCACCCGCAGTCGACGAACGGCGATGCACTCCAGCGAGCCATCTGGCGGCTCGAGGCTGGCCTCCCTCCGGACATCGATCAATTGTTCCACGGCGCGCAGCTGGCCGCGACGCTGCAGGACTCGCGCAGCGTGCTGCGGCTTGCCCGCCCCGTATTCGATGACAAGCCGACGGCAGTGACCGCCGAGCTGCTCGCGGATGCCTGCTTCCAGACCGGCCGGTGGGCCGAGGCCTACGAGCTTCTCGACCTCGCCGACGGGCTCGAGGCATCACCGAGCGTACGTGTCGAGCTGGGCATGACCCGCGCCACGATCCATCTATGGGGCCTGGGTGACGCCGATGGCGCTCTCGCAGTGATGGATCAACTGCGCAACGACCCGGAGATGTCGCCGGCCAACCTGTCGCGGATTCGCGCGACGTACGCGTCGGTACTGGTCAATGCCGGCCGCCCGACCGAGGCACGGGCAGAACTCGAATCGGCGATGGCCAGTGGCGAGATCTCTACTGAACTGGGCGCCGCGGTGGCGCTCTCCAACGCACTGGCGATGGCCGGCCAGATGAGCGCAGCCGTGGGAACCATCGACGGCGCGCTGCATCGCAGGCCTGGCCGCCACCTCGTCGGGGTGGCTGACGTGGATACGCACCATGTCTCGAAGGCGTTTGCGCTCATCGAGGGCGGCCGCCTGAACGAAGCGATGGTGCTGGCTTCGGATGGGTACGAACACGCAATCGCAAATGCTCGTCCATTGACACAGTTCTGGTTCAGCCTTCTGGTGGCCCGCGTTCACCTGCTTCGTGGTGCGGTGGCGACGGCCTTACGACAGTTCAACACTGCCGCCGCCCTCGGTACCGACTCCGGACTGGCAGGCCCCGCACGCACGGCGATGGTCGGCGTGGTGATCAGCCATTCCTTGCTGGGGCAGGCGGCCGAGGCGACGGCGGCGTTGCAGCTCCTCGACGATCTTCCGGCTTTTGGATTCATGGCCCCCGAGCGCGGACTTGCCGATGCCTGGTGCGCCGTCGCCCGCGGCGACCTTGTGACAGCACGGCGTGTCCTGCAGGAAACCGCCCGAGCAGCCGAAGCAACGGGGCACATCACGAGCGCAGTCTGGCTGTTGCACGATGCCGCCCGGCTGGGCAGCGCTGCCGAAGTGGTCGATTCGATCACGGCGCTGGCCGCTGGTACGGACTCCGTCCTGGCCGCGGCGCGTGCCCGCCATGTGCGTGCTCTCGTTGCATCAGACGTGCGTGGGCTCATTACGGCCAGCGATGCCTTCGCCGGGATCGGCGCCGACCTTCTCGCAGCCGAAGTGCTCGTGACAGCCAGCAACCTTGCGCGCGAGAGCGACGACCAGCGGCTGTTGCGATCGCTCGGCACCAGGGCGGCATACCACATTGGTCGCTGCGAGGGTGCGACCACGCCCGCTCTGCTGGCCGATGGTGCATTTGTGGAGCCGCTCACCGATCGCGAACGAGAGATTGCCTTCCTCGCAGCGAACGGGATGAAGAGCCGCGAGATCGCCGAGCAGTTGTTCGTGTCGCTCCGCACCGTCAGCAACCACTTACAGCACGTCTACGACAAGCTCGGCGTCCGCAGTCGTGACGAACTGCGCGCTGCATTGGCACCCGGCGACAGTTAGCACTCGAACGCCACTTTGCCGACGCGTCCGCGGACGCGTCGGCACTTCGATCGGGTCGGGCAGGGCGGTAGTTCTGCGATGCTCCTTCTGAGGCACACCACAGATGAACGTACTTCTGTGGTGTGCCACGAGCGCTGGAGGACGCAGCGACACCTGCGCTCGCTTGCAGATCTCCGCACGCGTCGAAGCTGGAAGAGGTGAGCCGACCAGAAGACGCCCGGTCGGCAACGGCGTGCGCCGGTGCGACGTCCCCGCCTCCCCGCCGAGCTAGTTCGCAGCGGCCGAAATGTGAGCATGCAGCAGAGTGGCGATCTCGGCGGGCTGCTCGGTGGTCATCAGGTGGCCGGCTGGAAGTACTTCCAGTCGCGAGCCGGCGATGGCGGCGGCGAGCGCCTGCGAATGCGAGATGTCGACCCAACGATCCTCAGCGCCGCCGATCACCAGTGTCGGTGAAGTGATGTTGCCGACCAGCGAGGCAATGTCGACAATGAGGTCCAGGTCCAGATGTGCTGCCGAACCTTCCGCAACCGTGGCGGCACCCATGCCGATGGCCATCTCTAGAATCGGCTCCATCATCACGTGCGCACCAGCGGTGAGACCGTCTGCCATCGCGTAGCGCATGAACAGCTCCTTGTCGGCAGCGATCAGCCGCTTCCACAGTTCGAACGTGCAGCGCTGGCGGGCATCGGTGGTGATCCAGCCGGCGAGCAGGCTGAGGCTGGCCACCGCAGCGGGCTGAATGCCGGCAAGCCCGGCAGCGACCACTGCGCCGAGCGAGTAGCCAGCGACGTGGTAGCGCTCGTGACCGAGGTGCCGCATCACGGTGTGCGCCTGGTGGGCGAGGACTTGCACACTCAACGGCTCGGTCGGCATGGCCGACTCGCCGGATCCAGGGAACTCGACCATCACACACTCGTATGCGACATCTGCAGGGAGTGCAGCGCGAATGCCGTCGAAGGCGGTTCTGTTCATGGTGGTGCCGTGCAGCATGAGCAGCGGGGTACCCGTGCCCTCCACTGCGTATCCGATGAGCTGCCCGTCGATGTCGAGTGTGGCCATGCGGCGAAAGGTACTCGCGCCAGAGCGCTATCTACGGCTTGAGCGCAGCAGCGAAGAACTCGGTGATGTGCGCACGACGGCGCTGCATCTCTTCCCCGGACAGCGCGTCGCCGTCGAGCAGTCCACCGAGGAACGGAGCATCGCTGAAGTAGCTCAGCAGCGCGCCGTAACCGGTGATGAGGAGATGCTGCGGGTCTTGCCGACGGAACACGCCTTCGTCCATCTCGCGCTCGAAAAAGAGCACAGCACGATCGAACATGGGGCGCAGTACAGCGGCAAGGTCGATGCCGAGATGAGCGCCACTATCCAACGCTTCGCGGCGCATCAGGCGCACGTAGTCAGGGTTGTCGGCGAACAGGTCGAACCCGGCTTCGATCACCAGCTCCATCTTGCGTTGGCCAGTTTCCGGGGCGCCGATGGCGGAGGCGAGCCGGTCGATCCAGTCGCTGAGCAGCTGCTCGAAGACCTCTCCGTACAGCGCTTCCTTTGATGGAAAGTGATGCAGAAGGCTGGGCCGGCGAATGCCGACACCGGCTGCTATGTCGTTGAGCGAAGTGCCGTCGTAGCCGTTCTCGGCGAAGCATCGGCGCGCTTCGGTGAGGATCGACTCACGGGTCGAGAGCACCGAGTCCCCGGGGTCAGCCATGCGTGCAGCCTATGAGACGTCATGCCTGACACGACACGACCTTATGATCGCCTCCATGGCATCGGTGGAGGCAGCGCAGGTCCTGACAGCTCACGGTTGGGTCGGTCCTGCGCGAGTACACCTCGACCACGGCGTCGTCACCGCCATCGAGTCAGTTGCGTCGACGGCGTCCCCTCGCGTGCTCGTTCCAGGCTTCGTCGACCTGCAGGTCAACGGCATCGACGACATCGACGTGTCAACCGCCGAAGGCTCCGACTGGGAGCGGCTGGACCAGCTCTTGCTCGCCCAGGGTGTCACCACCTGGTGCCCCACCCTGGTGACGATGCCGCTGGAGCGCTTCGAACGACCACTGGCCCGCATCGCAGGGGCGATGGCTCGTCCATCCGATGGTCGCCCGGCGATTGCAGGAGCCCACCTGGAAGGGCCGTTCCTCGGCGGGGCCGGCGGGGCACATCCGAAGGGTCAGATCGCGCCGATCGACATGGCCTGGCTGCGGGCGCTGCCGCCGCACATCGCCGTTGTCACACTCGGCGCCGAGCAGCCGATGGCACAGGAGGCGACAGCGCTGCTGATCGGGCGTGGCTGCCTTGTGTCCATCGGCCACACATTGGCCGACGAGCAGCAGTTCGACGACACGGTGGCGGCGGGCGCGCGCCTCACGACCCACCTGTTCAACGGTATGTCCGGCGTGCACCACCGCTCTCCCGGCGTCGCCGTGTGGGCAATGACCAATCCGGCCGTGTGCGCATCCCTCATCGCCGACGGTGTGCACGTGCACCCGCGCGTGATCCGCCTGGCGTTCGAGGCGCTCGGCATCGATCGCGCTGTTCTGGTCACCGACGCAGTCGCCTGGCGCAGCGGCCGCGTCGGCGAGATCGGCATGGCGTTCCGTGACGGTGCCCCGCGGCTGCCCGATGGCACCCTTGCCGGGAGCGCGATCACGATGGATGCGGCAATCCGAGTGTGCGTTCGCGCCGGCGTGGACGTGGCCGCCGCCATCACTGCCGCCAGCACGAACCCGGCTCGGCTGTTGGGCCTCGATGACCGGGGCGTCGTGGGGGTGGGCCGCCGAGCCGACCTGGTCGCGCTGACCCCTGCGAACGAGATCGAGCAGGTCTGGGTGGCCGGCCGCGCGGTGTGACCACTCAGAAGTCGGACACGTCGACCTTCGCCACGACCTTGTCGATTTTCACTCGTACCACCATTTCGGGCGGTACTCCGTTTCGTTCTCCGTACTCGGCAGCCAGCTCTGCACCCATGTAGCGAGCGGCAATGCGTGTTCCCCATGCCACCAACTCGGCGGTGTCGGTGGAAACCGTCGTGGTTCCGGTCACCGTGGCGAACGAGAACGGCGGCCGGTCATCGTCGAAACAGATGGCCACCCGTCCGTCGCGCAATATCGATTTGCCTTTGATCGTGTCTGCCGAGGTCATGAACACCAGCTCTTCGCCATCGAGGTCGACCCAGACGGGGGCAATGTGCGGGCTCCCATCGAGCCGGGTGACCGCGAGTTTGCCGGTGCGTGCCGGAAGCGCGGAGACGAACTCCTGCCACCAGCCGATCGGTGCAGCGTTGTAGCCCATGGACGAACGGTACATTGCCCGGATGCAGATCGTCTCCGCACTCTTCGTCGAGAACTTCGAGTTGCGTCAGGCCCCTGGGCCGTCCACGCGTATCGACATCACCGGTGCGATGTTCTCTATGGCCGCTCCCTCGCCTGCGCCGCTGACCATTTCACCCCACCTGGTGGCGCTGATCTTCTGCCCTCCGAGTGAATCGGGAAGTGGAGTGTTCGAGGTGATCTTCCGCAAGGGCGTCGAGGAAGACTCCGAGCAGCTGGCCCGCAACGTCAGCCCGTTCACCGTCGAGGCAGGCAAGTTCACCTACCGCCTCGTCAAGGGCGAGCTCGAGTTCGAGGACTACGGGCAGATCATCGCCCACTGCCGCGTCGGGCACGGGCCATGGCACCTGGTGCCGTTCACCCTGCTTCCCCCGGTTTGACCTCGCCTCTGCGCGGGTACAGTCCACCCTGTGCCAGACAGCCTCACGCCAGACCTTGACCAACAAGCCATCAGTCTCATCCGTGGCCTCGCCATGGACGCCCCGTTGGCCGCGAAGAGCGGCCACCAGGGCACGGCGATGGCCCTCGCCCCCCTGGCTCACGTGCTGTACAGCCGGGTCATGCGTCACGACCCTGCCAACCCGCGCTGGCCCGACCGCGACCGCTTCATACTGTCGAATGGGCACGCCTCGATCCTGCAGTACTCGCTGCTGTTCCTCTCCGGCTACGGCCTGTCGCTCGACGACATCGAGCAGTTCCGCCAGTGGGGTTCGGCGACGCCCGGTCACCCCGAGGTCGGGCACACCGCCGGCGTAGAAGTGACCACCGGCCCGCTGGGTCAAGGCTTCGCGAACGCAGTCGGTATGGCACTGGCCGAGCGCCACCTGCGCGGCACGTTCGGCGACGACGTGATCCACCATCACACCTACGTGCTCGCCGGCGATGGCTGCTTCATGGAGGGGGTCAGTCACGAAGCCGCCTCGCTGGCAGGCCACCAACGCCTCGGCAACCTGATCTGCATCTACGACGACAACCACATCACCATCGACGGCGATACGGCGTTGGCCTACAGCGACGACGTCGGCGGTCGCTTCGAGGCCTATGGCTGGCACGTCGAGCACCTCGGTGAGGTTGCCGACCACTGCGACGCGTTGGAGGCTGCCATCTTGCGGGCCAAGGCTGTCACCGACCGGCCCAGCCTGCTGATCCTGCGCAGCCACATCGGTGCGCCCAGCCCCGACTTCACCGACAAGCACGAAGCCCACGGCAACCCGTTCGGCGCTGAGCAGATCACCCGTACCAAGGCCGTCATGGGCATTCCAGACGAGCCGTTCTGGGCGCCCGCTGAGGTTGTCGATGCGTATCGTGCGCATACCGCCGCTCGCGGGGCCGCGGCGCGGACCGAGTGGCAGCAACGGTTCGATGCCAGTTCCGTGGACCTCGCCGTGTGGGACGCGATGTGGAGTGCCACCGGCATCGACGGATGGGAAGCCGCACTTCCGGTGTTCGAGCAAGGCGAGAAGATTGCGACCCGGGTGGCAATCGAGAAGGCGTTCAACGCTTCGCTGGACGGTGTCCCCGGCCTCGTTGCCGGCGCCGCCGACCTCACCGGCAACACCGGCACGAAGCTGGCCGGCCAGTCGCCTGCAACCCCCGAGAACCCTGCCGGTCGCCAGATGTACTACGGCATCCGAGAACACGCGATGGGCTCCGCGATGGTCGGTATGGCCCTCCACGGTGGAGTCTTGCCGGCGGGCGGAACCTTCTTCGTGTTCCTCGACTACATGCGCCCGCCCGTGCGTCTGGCATCGCTCAGCAAGGCCAAGGTGGTGTTCGTGTTCACCCACGACTCGGTCGGTGTCGGCGAAGACGGGCCCACCCATCAGCCGGTCGAGCATGTCGCCACGTTGCGCGCCATCCCCGATCTCCACGTCGTACGCCCGGCCGATGCCAACGAAACCGTCGCCGCCTGGCGAGACGCAGTTGCCCACGATGGTCCGACGGCGCTGGTGCTGTCCCGCCAGAACCTGACGGTGGTCACCGACGGTTCGGCGGTGGCCACCGGCGCCGGCGTCGTTCGCGACAGCGCTACCCCTCAGGTCGTGCTCCTCGCGACCGGTAGCGAAGTCGGTCTCTGTGTGGAGGCCTTTGATGCGCTCGCAACGGCCGGCGTGTCCGCCCGTGTCGTCAGCCTGCCCTCGTGGGATCGCTTCGAGGCGCAACCGATCGAGTTCCGCGACTCGGTACTGCCCGCTGACGTCCCCGTCCTCTCGGTGGAGGCCGGCGTCACCTTCGGTTGGGCTCGCTGGGCCGACGAGAGCGTCGGCATCGACCGCTTCGGCGCCAGCGCGCCAGGCGCATTGGTACTCGACAAACTCGGAATCAACGTCGCCAACGTCGTGGCTCGCGCCACTGCCTTGGCCAACACGAAGGGCTGACCCACATGGACCGTCTGAAAGACCTGTACAACGAGCAAGGCCAGAGCCCCTGGCTGGACAACTTGAAGCGCAGCTATCTCACCAACGGCACGCTTCGCGACCTGGTTGCCGGCGGCGTTCGCGGACTCACCAGCAACCCGACCATCTTCCAGAAGGCCATTCAGGGCTCGGCCGACTACGACGAACAGCAAACGGCGCTCGTCGCATCCGGTGCGTCGGTCATCGATCAGTACTGGGCAATGGTGCTGGCCGACATCAACGGCGCACTCGATGAGTTCGCGTCGCTGTACGCCGAGAGCAACGGTGGCGACGGCTACGTCAGCGTCGAGGTGGCCCCAGGCCTGGCTCACGACAGTGAGGGCACCGAGGCAGCCGCGCGCGCGCTGCATCTGGAGATTGCCCGTCCGAACCTGATGGTGAAGATCCCGGGCACCGCCGAGGGACTGCCCGCCATCCGTCGAATGATCGCCGAGGGACGCAGCATCAACGTCACGTTGATCTTCAGCCTCGACCGCTACCAGAGCGTGATGGATGCGTACATCGACGGCCTCGAGGAATTCGCCAGCAGCGCGGGCGCCGACCTCGCCCATGTCGCCAGTGTCGCCAGCTTCTTCATCAGTCGTGTCGACAGCGAAGTCGACGCCCGGCTGACGGCCATCGCCACTCCCGAGGCACTGGAGCTCATCGGCAAGGCCGCCATTACGCAGGCCAAGCTTGCCTACCAGGCTTTCCGGCGCACCTTCAGTGGACCACGCTGGGAAGCACTGGCCACTGCCGGTGCCGTGGTTCAACGACCGCTGTGGGCCAGCACCTCGACCAAGAACCCGTCGTTCCCCGACACCCTGTATGTCGACCAACTGATCGGGCCCGACACCGTGAACACGCTGCCGGATGCAACCATCGAGGCCTTTGCCGACCATGGTGCGCTGGCGCGCACCATCGACGAAGGCGTCGCTCACGCCGAGTTGACCTGGCGCCGGCTTGCCGAAGTTGGCGTGGACATGGACGACGTTGCCGACAAGCTCGAGCGTGACGGAGTCGCCAGCTTCCAGAAGAGCTTCGACGATCTACTTCAGGCGCTGTCCGCGAAAGCCGACGAGCTGCACGCCTCGACCGAAAAGTGAAACGAGGTGGTGGAGGGCATCCGCCGCCCTCCACCGCCTCACTTCAGCGGCGGGCCAAATCCACCTGGGCCCTCGCTACGCACCGAGCCCACCGGGAGAGGAGGCTCGGAGTTTCCCGCGCGTGCTGTGTTGTTCGTGTGAGAGACGCAGGTGGACGGGAGCTGTGACGCCGAACACCAAAAGAAATTCTGCGTAGAGTGCAGCCGTGACCGTCCCCCATCAGGCCGATGCCCTGTTCGCCGAGCTGCTCGCGGCAATACCGGCCGGCCCAGACCGCCGCCACTCGCAGCGCCTGTTACGCGCGGCCGTTGATGTGGTGACGCAGCGGCCCTCCACGCTCGACCTCAAGATCGCCGCTGCTGCGCTCGCGGAGATGGGCGACGCTTTCGAGATGTTCTCTCGCTCGACGGAGTTCCCGAAGGCCACCATTTTCGGGTCGGCTCGCACGAAGGACACCGACCCTCTCTACGTCGCCGCCCGCGACGTCGCACATCACCTTGCCGAACAGGGTTGGATGGTGATCACCGGCGCTGGCCCAGGCATCATGCAGGCGGGAATGGAGGGCGCTGGCCGCGCGAACTCAATTGGTGTGTCCATTCGGCTGCCCTTCGAGCAGGGGGCCAACGCGATCATCGCCGGCGACGACAAGTACGTGAGTATGAAGTACTTCTTCACTCGCAAGCTGATGCTGATCAAGGAGAGCAAGGGTTTCATCTGCCTGCCCGGCGGGTTCGGCACGCTCGACGAGACGTTCGAGTTACTGACGTTGACGCAAACAGGCAAGGGCAATCCCGTCCCCATCGTCTTTCTGGATACGCCAGGCGACCCATATTGGGAGACGGTCCACGACTTCATCGGCCGTCAGCTCGTCGATCGCGGCCTGGTGTCGGCTGCTGATACGGGCCTGTATCTGATCACCGACGACTGTGCGCAGGCAGTGCAGGAAGTCATCGGCTTCTACCGCAACTATGACTCCCTCCGATACGTCGGTGACACGCTGATCATCCGCTTGCAGCAGGCGCCGACCGACGCTCAGCTGGCGGAGATCAACACGAAGTTCGGATATCTGGCCGGCTCCGGAGCAATCCACTCGGTTGTGCCGATGGAGCCGGAACTGCGCGAACACGACCGGCTGGATCTGCATCGCATCGCAATTCCCGCAGCCAAACACGCATACGCCGATCTCCGCGAGCTGATCGACCTGTGCAACACCTTCGTGGATGTCTGACATGCAGATCGAAACGATCTACCAATACCCGGTGAAGTCGATGATGGGTGGTGCGGTCCCTACTGCCACGTTGGCCATCCAAGGGATGGCCGGCGACCGCGCCTGGGCGATCCGAGACGAGGACCTCGGCTGCGTGCGCGGGGCAAAGAAGATCGGAGCGCTCATGCAACTTGCGGCGGCGCACGCCATCGATGGTGGCGTCACGATCACGCTTGCGGACGGCACGGTGGTGCACAGCGGCGAGGCCGACGTCGATGCTGCGCTCAGTGCTGCCCTGGGTCAGAGCGTGTCCCTGTGGCCGCTACAGCCGGCCACCGATCTCGATCATTACCGGCGTGGGCCCGGGGTGAGCGACGACATCATGGTCGAGCTGCGCGACATGTTCGGTCGTGACGAAGACGAACCGTTGCCCGACTTCAGCAAGTTTCCGCCGGAGCTCGGTGAATTCGAGTCGCCCCCAGGGACGTACCTCGATGCGTACCCGCTGATGCTGATGACAACGTCCGCAATGCGGACACTGACTGCCTCACTCCCTGATTCGGTGATCGACGTGCGCCGGTTCCGCCCGAACCTGATCATCGACACCGGCGACCTGCCAGGCCACCCCGAATTCGACTGGGTCGGCCGTACCTTCTCATTGGGCGGTGCGGTGATCGAAATGGTCGCCACCTGCGCCCGCTGCGTGATGGTCACCCGCGAAGTGGCGCCCGACGTGCCGGCCGACCGCGCAATCCTGCGGCACATCGTGCGCGAGCTGAATCAGGATCTCGGTTGCTACGCCACCGTCGTGCAGCCGGGCGAAATCCGCACGGGCGACCAACTCGTCCAGATCTAGAGTTCGCGGCCAGCCGCTCGGTCGGCACTCTGCGTGCAGCCCCGATTTGTCACACTTCCCCGCCCATGGGCGGGTACACCGGTCGCTTCTGTCACGCTTACCCACCCATGGGCGGCTGGGGGTGACAGAGTTGAGCGAATTGTGCGACTCTCAGATCCAGATCCAGATCGGTCATCAGTCTCCAGATCGGTCATCAGTCGTCAGCGGTGCCGCGCAGGAGGCGACTGGCCTTCTCGATGGCTCGACGGGCTTGCGTCAAACGCTTGTCGTCGACGGGGCGTCCGCCGCGAGCGGCGGACGCCTCACGGAGCTGATCGAACATCACTTCGTCGAGTTCCTCCGCAATTGCATCCAAGCGGTCGGCCAGGTTGCCGTACTCGCTGCTCACAGCGCCTGAGCCAAGAGGTCGATGGGATGGCGCACGGTCAGCCCTGCAGCACCGAGGTGCATCGCGCAGCCAGGGTTGGCGCTGGCGACGACGCCCCCGCTGGGCGTGGCTCCGGCACGCGCCAGCGACTCGACCTTGCGATCACGAATGTCGCCGGCCAGCTCTGGCTGCAACGCCGAGTACGAGCCACCGGCGCCGCAGCAGAGTCCATCGTCATCCAGCTCGACGAGGTCGGCAACGGCGCCGAGCACGGTGCGCACCGACTGCTGTGTGCGCTGCACATGGCGGAGGTGGCAGGGGTCTTGGATGATCACGGTGCCGATGCGGCGTGACGGGCGGAGTCGATCGATGTGTTGTGCCACGACCTCGTGAACATCGCACACACGTGCCGCGAACGCTGCTGCCTCGGGCGTGCCCAGGAGGTGTCCGTACTCCTTCAGTGCAGCGCCACAGCCGGCGGAGTTCACCACGACGGGTGCCGTTCCAGGCATCGACCCCATCACGCGGCGCGCCAACTGTCGGGCCGTGTCGGCGAGACCGGCATGCGTATGCAGTGCGCCGCAGCAACCGCCGCCACTGCCCGGCAGCGAGTACGAGATGTCGAGGTGGGTCAATACCTTCGCGGTACTGCGGTGTGTGTCGCGCAACCATGCGTCCATCACGCAGCCGGTGAAGAGCCATACGTCGGCGCCAGTGGCCGTCAGCGGCTTCGAGCGGCGTAACGGCAGCGAGGGTAGGCCCGCCCGCTCGGGAACGAGGTGGAGCCGCTGCGCGACGGCCAACAGCGACGAGCCTGCGAGTAGCAGCCGATGTTTCGGGAGAACGGCGAAGCCGAGGCGCTGCCACCATGGCGTGATGCGGTGCTGCTCGGCGAGGGTCTCGCGGACACCTTCCTGGAGCCGGCCGTAGGGCACGCCCGACGGGCACGCTGGCTCGCACCCGCGGCATTGCACACAGGTCTCCATGAACGACACGAACTCGGGCGTGATGGGTGCATCGTCGACGTGCACTGCTCGAATCGCTGCAATACGTCCACGCGGCGAGAGTGCTTCTTCGCCAGTGACGCGAAACGTCGGGCAGTGCGGCAGGCACAACCCGCAGCTGACGCAGGCGCCAAGATCGGTGTCATCGATATGAAACTTCACGCCTGACCACCGTAGCGTCATGACCTATGCCCGAAGGCCACACGATCCATCGAATTGCGAGGGACCATTCACCGATTCTGACCGGTGGCTCGGTGCAGGTGTCCTCACCGCAGGGCCGCTTCGAGCACGACGCTGCACTCGTGGACGGCGTTGTCCTCGACCGCATCGAGGCGTACGGTAAGCATCTCTTCTACTGGTGGGCAAATGGCCTCGTCGGCCATGTGCACCTCGGGCTCTTCGGCAAGTACCGGGTCTCGAAGGGCTCGCAGGTTCCCGATGTAAAGGGCCAAGTCCGCATGCGCATGTCAAC
>Ga0105047_10012526_pt1 | contig 13640 bp, 11 predicted proteins | sample MAT04_FD_78384 | JGI IMG/M metagenome (GOLD analysis project Ga0105047, IMG submission 78384) | Freshwater microbial communities from Lake Fryxell liftoff mats and glacier meltwater in Antarctica - MAT-04 (megahit assembly) | ecosystem: Environmental > Aquatic > Freshwater > Ice > Liftoff...
TAAATTAAGTGAGACTAGTGAAGTAATACGTCAACGGGTACAAGCGGCCAGAAATATTCAGCAAACTCGATTCGTGAATCCCCGCGAAGCGTCCCGAACATCGAAAACCGAATCATCGAATATCATTTCCAACGCCGACATGCGCATCGGGGAGATCCGCCAGTTTTGTCAGTTGCAGGATGAAGGCGATGCACTGAGCCTGTCGAAGTGTCAGAGCCTGATGCGTTCGGCGACATGGTGCTGTGCACATGGCGCTGTGCGTGAGTCAATTACAGTTATCCGCGCGCGCCTATGCACAGCACCATGTCATCGCATCCTGAAACTATCGCGTACCATCGCAGATTTGGCGGGAAGTGAAGAGATACAGTCAATGTATTTGGCGGAGGCTTTACAGTATCGTCCGAAGTTGGTGATGTAAATTCAACGAAACATCATAATTGGCGTTCACTCGTTTGCCAGCCGCCTGGCAGTGAAATGATCGGTCACCAGCATGTTGATCCAGTGTCCGCGTAATGCCCCCAAAATGGCAGCATATTTTCGCGATCCGCCTGCCACTCCAACAGCGCGCCCAACTTTGCTAAGTTGCTCCAGACTCATTGAAATGACTCGTTTTTCCAATCCTGTTTCAACCAGTTTTCCATTGTGATCAAAAAAGCGCATTAATATATCGCCAGCTGCCTTCTCTTGGCGTAACAAATCCAATTCTCCTTGGGAAAAGATATTTCCGCTTTGAGCCAGCAAGGGGGAGGGATCAATCGCACCAATTCCAACAAGTGCAGTTGTGACATGATCGAACAGCCTGATTGCCTGCTGGGCAACTTCGTCTGCCATCAGAATGTCACGCGCCTCTTCGGTGGCAAGTACGCCTGATATTGGCAAATAGACCGCTTCTCCTTTGACCAGTTGTGCTATTCGTGAGGTTAGGCGGGTGGCGTGAGCCTCAACTGATGGATTGCCAACTCCACCCAGGATTTGGACAACCTTCACACCGGGTCTTCGTGATATGGGGTGAAGGGAATCCACCAATGCCAGCAGTGTGGCACTCCATGACGAAATGCCGATTATCTCGTTTGGACGAATTGCAGATTCCAGATAATAGGCGGTCGCCGCTCCCAAATCACGCTGGATCATTTTCTCGTTGTCATCCAAACTGTCCACCACAATAACATCTCGCAGACTAAACTTCTTGACCAGGGTTTCTTCCAACTCGGTGTAGACCCCATTGGGAAGGTTGACTGAAATCCGAATTATCCCCTCTTCTTTCGAGCGGTCTAATAACCTGGAGACAGTTGCCTGGGAGAGGTCAAGCTGTTTGGCAATTTCCGACTGACGCATATCCCACTCATAGTACATGCGCGCCACACGCGCAATCAAACGTAGTTCGTCAATTCGCGGCATACAGACTCTCTTGAATAATTTTATTTCATCGAATAATTATTCATTTTGACTTGAAGTATTCGTTGATTGTTGCTATTATAGCACGGAAAGAATTTTTTTGCACAAAGGAATAATTATTCATGGATTTAGACGAGACCTCTACCCCAGTTGACCAACAAACCATCAAAATGCTTGAATCAAAGTCGATTCTGCAACGCAAAACCTTGCTGAAAGTGATTTACACGGCAAAGGCTGGTCATACCGGTGGAAGTTTATCTTGTGTAGACATCCTGAATGTTCTTTACAATCACGTGATGAACATCAGCCCTGAGAATTTCTCCAATGTGAACCGCGACCACTACATCCACAGCAAGGGACATTCGGTGGAGGCATTGTATGCTGTTTTGGCGGACAAAGGTTTCTTTCCTTATGAAGCATTGGATTCCGTCGAAAAGTACGGCTCGGATTTTATTGGTCACCCCACTCGCAGCGTGCCGGGTATTGAGCAAAACACCGGCGCATTGGGGCACGGACTGTCGCTGGCGGTGGGCATGGCGCTGGCTGCCAAAAAAGATGGGCGCAACGACAGAATTTTTACCATCATGGGCGACGGCGAATTGACCGAAGGCTCCATTTGGGAGGCTTCTGCAAGCGCTGCACACTACCATCTGGATAATCTCGTTGCCATCATCGACCGCAACACACTGCAAATCAGCGAGCGCACCGAAAACGTGATGGCGATGGAGCCGCTGGTCAAGAAGTTCACTGCCTTCGGTTATGCCGTTCGTGAAGTGAATGGGAACAGCATTCCCGATTTGATTAATTTGTTTGCAGGTTTGCCTTTCGAGAAGGGAAAGCCCAGTTTGGTGATAGCCCACACAACCAAAGGCAAGGGCGTTAGTTTCATCGAAGACAAGGTTCAGTGGCATCATCACGTACCAACCGATGCCGAATATGCCACCGCCCTGCTGGAACTGGACGCAGCGGAAAAGGCATTGGGAGATTGAGGAATTTTTATGAGCGCTAATCATTTACCAATTGGACAGACCAACCTCGATGTCTTTTCCAAGACCTTGATGGAACTGGCTGAGCAGGATCGTGACATCCTAGTTGTCACCAGCGATTCACGCGGATCAGGACGGTTGACCTCGTTCGGTGAAAAGTTCCCCGACCAGATCGTAGAAATTGGAATTGCTGAGCAAAACCTAGTGGGCGTTTCCGCCGGACTGGCTTCGGCGGGGAAAAAAGTTTTCGCCGTGTCCCCGGCTTGTTTTCTGACGGCACGCGGGCTGGAGCAGATCAAAAATGATATTGCCTACTCCGATCATCCGGTGAAGGTCGTCGGCATCAGCGCTGGTGTGAGTTATGGTTCATTGGGAACCACACATCATTCTTTGCATGATTTTGCCGTTTTGCAGGCAATCAACAACATTGACATCATCGCCCCGGCGGACAACTTTGAAACCGTTCAGGCGATTCGGGCATCTGTTAATCATCCGCGCCCAATTTACATCCGCTTTGGCAAAAAAGCCATGCCGAATCTTCATTCTCCTGAAACCAGGTTTGAGATCGGAAAAGCCATTCAACTCACACCGCAGAGCGATCATTATGACGTTGCGTTGATTGCCAACGGCGAAACGGTTGCCCCGGCTTATTTAGCCGCTCAAACCCTGATGGAGAGTGGACTCACTTGCTGTGTGCTAAGTATGCACAGCATCCGTCCCTTTGACGAAGATGCAGCCAGGCATGCTGCGATGAATTCCAAAGTGGTGATCACCGTCGAGGAACACAGTGTCAATGGCGGGTTGGGCAGCCGAGTCGCCTCCTTCCTAATGCAATCCAGAATCTTCCGCCCGCTTAAAATTGTCGGCATTCCCGATGAACATACTGTTAACGGCAGTCAAGGTGAAATCTTCAAACATTACGGCATCTCACAACAGGGACTTGTGCAAACCGCCCTGCATCTTTTGGAAAAGGAAACAGCATCATGAATTCCAGCGGCTTGTTTCTCGCCCTCGACCAAAGCACCTCTTCCACCAAAGCCATGCTCTTCACCCCCGAAGGGAAGCTGTTGGATCAGGAATGGCTTTCGCACAAGCAAATCTATCCCAACCCCGGTTGGGTGGAACATGACGCGGCGGAGATTTTCGACAACACGCTGAAAGTTGCCGCGACCTTGTTGCAGCGTCATACGGAGCAGTGGAACAACCTGTTGGCAGTTAGCATCACCAACCAGCGCGAGACCTTTGTGATATTTGACCGTGAAAGCGGCCAACCCTTGTACAATGCCATCGTCTGGCAATGCCGCCGCGGGGACGATGTTTGCAGGCAATTGGTTTCTTCAGGCAAGGAAGAAATCGTCCACGAGTTGACTGGACTGAAAATTGACACCTACTTTCCGGCGAGCAAACTACGCTGGTTGCTGGATACTCGTCCCGATCTGCGTGCCAAGCTGAAAGATGGTTCCGCCTTGTTCGGCACGATTGATACCTATCTCATCTATCGACTGACAGGCGGCAAAGTCTATGCCACCGACCACACCAACGCCTCCCGCACCTTATTCTATGATATTGAAAAACTGGGGTGGAGCCAGAATCTGTGCAATGTGTTTGGGCTGGAATTCGGCGAGTTACCCGATGTGCGCGAAAGTTCCGCTTGGTATGGTGACACAGATTTGGGCGGATCCCTCAACCGTCGCATTCCCATCTGCGGCGTAATGGGCGACTCGCAGGCAGCCTTGTTTGCCCAACGCTGTTTCGAGCCAGGTGGAGCAAAGGTCACCTTTGGCACAGGGTCTTCGGTGCTGCTCAATATCGGGCACGAGAAACGTTTATCTGAACATGGCACCGTGACCGCGCTTGCCTGGGTCTTGCAGGGACAGCCGACATATGCCTTCGAAGGAATCATCAATTTCACCGGCGCAACCATCTCCTGGCTGCGCGACCAGTTACAGTTGATTGAGAATCCCGCAGAAACAGAAACGCTAGCACAGTCGGTTTCCGACAGTGACGGCGTTTATTTTATTCCCGCCTTTGTCGGTCTAAGCGCACCCTATTGGCGCTCCGATGCCAGAGCCGCCATCCTGGGTATGACCCCATCCACTACCCGCGCCCACGTTGTTCGCGCGGCGCTGGAATCCATCGGCTACATCGTGACTGATGTGCTTAAGGCAATGGGCGAAGATGCCGGGGTGAATCTCAGCATGGTTCACGCTGACGGCGGGGCTGTCCGCAATGCCTTTTTGATGCAGTTTGTGGCGGACATGAATCAGTTGAAAGTGCGCGCCGCTCAAACCCCTGAGCTTTCAGCATTGGGCGCGGTTTTTAATGGTGTTCTTGGACTTAAACTTTATGCCTCCCTGGAAGATTTGCAAAACCTGCCCGCCGGTTACGTGGAGTACAGGTCCTCCATGTCCCCCGCACGTGCCAGTGATTTGTTCGCGGGCTGGCAGTCAGCCGTGCAACAGGTTTTGTATCAACCCAAACAAGGATAAATCCATGAAACAAAAAACAGTCTCAATCATCATTGCCTTGGCGAGTCTTCTGTTGCTGATTCTCGCCGGACGCTACGGCTTCACCGTGGTTAGCATCGAGGACGTCGAAAAAGCGGTTCAAAGCGAAACGTTCGATCCCGTTGCTTATGTGGATGGGATCTGGGAAACCAAACTGTTGCCGACTTTCAGCGAGAAGGCAGTGGAACTCCCGAAAATCCTGTCTGAAATGAATCCCGATGCCAGCGGAACAGCTCCCAAGGACGAGTTAATTGCCATTGCCAATCAATATGGAATGATCACCGTCGGCGAGGCGCACGTCTACATGGTGAAAGGCAGTGGCAAGATTATCAGCGTCAACGCTGAAACCAGCCTGGGGACGGCGGAAGTGGCGCTCGATGGCTACGATGGACCTATCAAAGCGCTGCTTTATGTCGGCACCCGCATCCCCAGCGATGAGACCTCGATACGAGACGCGGTTGGGTTTATCACGTTTGGTGATTTCAAGGAGCAGACAGAGTACGGGAAGGCGGCATCCGAAATCAATAAACGTATCCTCACCACTGTGCTTAGCAGCATCGATAGAAACAACCTGGTCGGCAAGACCATTTCATTCAAGGGCGCATTTACCATCCGCACCTTCAACCTGATTCAAATCGACGTGAAAGAACTCCGCATCGTACCGGTTGAAATCGAACTGGGAGAATAACCCATGCCCAACCCAACCCCTGTTCTCTCTGCTGAAACTTCAATCGCAGAGAACATCATCCTGACCGCTGAAAATATCACCAAGGTTTTTCCGGGAACCATTGCCTTGGATGATGTTTCGTTCAATGTCCGCAAGGGCAAGGTCAATGTTCTCATCGGCGAAAATGGCGCGGGCAAATCCACGCTGATGAAAATTTTGGCTGGAGTGGAACGTCCCACCAGCGGCAAAATCCTTCTCGATGGGCGTGAAATCCATCTGCATTCCCCGCTCGATGCCAACCGCCTCGGAATCGGCATCATTTACCAGGAATTGAATCTGTGCGCCAATTTGAGCGTGGTCGACAATATTTTCCTTGCACGCGAAACAACCCAGAGTGGTCTGATCGCGCATAAATCCCAGAAGCAGCGCGCTCGCGAACTGATCAACAGGCTGGAACAGAAAATAGACCCCGATCAACTTTTGGGCGACCTGCGGCTTGGCGAACAGCAAATTGTGGAAATCGCCAAGGCGCTGGCTCAGGATGTGCGCATCTTGATCATGGATGAACCAACCTCCGCGCTGAGCGCCGCCGAAGTGGAAATTCTGTTCCGCATCATTCGGGAACTCAAATCACGCGGCGTTGCCATCATTTACATTTCGCACAAGCTGGAGGAACTCCTGCAGATCGGCGACTACATCACCATCCTGCGGGACGGGCACAAGGTTGCCGAAGCGGAAGCTAAAAATATTAACGTCCCCTGGTTGATTGAGAAAATGGTGGGACGCAACCCAGCCGCCTTGTTCACTCGCAAGGAACATCAGTTAGGCGATGTGCTTCTCAAGGTGGAAAACATGACCCTGTCGCGCGTCGGGGGCGGATATCTTCTCGACCATGTTTCCTTTGAACTGCGCGAAGGTGAGGTCTTGGGTTTTTACGGACTGATGGGCGCTGGGCGATCCGATCTGGTGGACTGCCTTGCAGGAGCCCGTCCACAGGCAACTGGAAATATCTGGCTGGACGGCAAACCTGTGGCGGCGACGACCATTTCGGATCGCATCGAATCTGGTTTTGTGCTTGTCCCTGAAGACCGCCAACGCTACGGGCTGGTGCAGACACTTTCGGTGATGGATAACATGCTGCTTGCCAGCCTGAAAAAATACCTCAAGGGAATCTTCCTTGCGCGCAGGGAGGAGAAATCCGCCACCGACCAGCAGATCAAGGAATTATCTGTCCGCGTGGCGAATCCGCTGCAACCGATCACAGCGCTCAGTGGCGGTAACCAGCAAAAGGTGGTTGTGGCAAAGGGATTGCTGACTCATCCCAAAGTTCTGCTGCTGGATGAGCCAACACGTGGAATCGATGTGGGCGCGAAGTCGGAAATCTTTGAAATCATGAATCGCCTAGCGGCGCAGAAATACGGAGTAATTTTTGTCTCATCGGAATTGAAGGAAATTCTGGCAATGTCCGACCGTATTCTGGTCATGTCGAAAGGCGCAATTACAGGCGAATTTACCCATCAAGAGGCTACGGAAGAAAAACTGGTCGCGGCTTCAGCCATTGGTCACGGCCCATCAAACGGAGGCAATCGTTATGCAGCAGGAAACTAACACGAAACCGGCGCAGATGAAAAAGAGGCACGGCATCACCAAAACAGATGTGCAGCAATTTCTGCTGCGCGGCAGGGCATTCATTGCCTTGATTCTTGTCCTGGTCGTTTTCACATCATTGACGCCGCAATTCCTGACCACAGGCAATATCGTGATTATGTCCAAGCATGTGGCGATTAATGCACTCCTGGCGATTGGCATGACCTTCGTCATCCTGACCGGCGGCATTGACTTATCGGTTGGTTCCATCGTGGGAATGGTTGCCATGATCGCGGGCGGATTAATCAACGAAGGCATCAGCCTTCCACAGTTGGGCATCATCATCTATCCCCATACTTGGATGATCGTTTTGATTTCACTGGCGTTGGGTACCCTAATGGGTGCCATTAGCGGTTTTGTCATCACACGTTTCAATGTCGCCCCCTTCATCGCCACTTTGGGAATGTTATACGTGGCACGCGGCATCGCCGGTTTGCGGAACAACGGCTACACCTTCCCCAACCTGATCGGACGTCCCGAATATGGAAATACTGGCTTCGAGATTCTGGGCGCGGGTGAATTTTTGGGAGTCAACTACTCAATCTGGCTGATGGGTATTCTTACACTTGTGGCTTACATCGTAACCACCCGCCTGCCGTTTGGTCGCCACGTGTATGCAATTGGCGGAAACGAACGCGCCGCAGAACTCTCGGGCGTTCGCATCGCCCGCAGCAAGATCATTGTCTATAGCATCAGCGGTTTCTGTTCGGCGTTGGTCGGTTTGATCATCGCCTCGCAGTTGGTCGCCGCCCACCCAGCCACCGGGGAATCCTTTGAATTGAACGCCATCGCAGCAGTGGTGCTGGGTGGTACTTCCCTGGCTGGTGGACGCGGTAGCATGGGTGGCACATTGATCGGTGCCTTCGTCATCGGCGTGTTGGGAGATGGGCTGGTAATGATGGGTGTTTCATCATTCTGGCAAAAGGTGATCAAAGGTGCTGTCATTGTATTGGCTGTGATTATCGACCAGGTTCAGGCGCGGATGCAGGAACGGATCGCGCTTCAGGAACAGCAGGAAATGAAATAACCACGGTCGAAAATGCTTGAGGGCTATGCTCTCGGAAAGGAGATTTTTATCCAATAAAAGCATCAAAAAATTCTCGTGTCGTTTCAATTGGTTCAAACTTTTACCCACATCTATATTAAGGAGAAGAAAATGTCCAACAAGAAGTTCGTAGTTTTCCTGAGTTTGATCGCGGTTTTGGCGATGTTCCTTGGCGCCTGCCAGCCCGCTGCACCGGCAGCAACAGAAGCAGCCCCCGCTGCCGCAACTGAAGGTGGTTTGATCTGTGTGATCGTGCCTGGCGTTGAGAATCCCTTCTTTGGTTCGATGCAGGAAGTTGCCGCCAAGAAAGCGGAAGAATTGGGCTATACCACCCTCAAACTCGTCCACAACGACGATGCCAACAAACAGCTTGAGCTGATCGAAAGCTGTATCGGCAAGGGCGCGAAAGCCATCATTCTCGACAACGCTGGCGCTGATGCCACCGTAGCCGCTGTCCAAAAAGCCAAGGACGCTGGCATCCCCTCCTTCCTCGTTGACCGCGAAATTAGCAAGGAAGGCGTCGCTGTTTCCCAGATTGTCTCCAACAACTATCAGGGCGCGACCATCCTCGCTGAAAAATTTGCCAGCCTGATGGGCGAAAAAGGCAAGTACATTGAATTGACTGGCCGCGACACCGACACCAATGCCCATGTCCGCTCACAGGGTTATCATGATGTTCTCGATGCCCTGTCCGGCATGGAAATGGTTGCCCAACAGACCGCTAACTGGAGTCAGACCGAAGCCTTCGATGTCATGGAAAGCCTCTTGCAGGCGAATCCCGATGTCAAGGGTGTTATCTGCGGTAACGACACCATGGCGCTCGGCGCGCAGGCTGCTCTCGACGCCGCCGGCATGAGCGACGTATTTGTGGTCGGTTTCGATGGCTCCGATGATGTCAATGATTCCATCCTCGCTGGCAAGATCGACGCTGGCGCTTTGCAGCCCGTTGCTGAAATGGCGCTCCAGGCAGCCATTCAGGCTGATGCCTACATCAAGACCGGCAAGACCGGCAAACCCGAAAAGCAGTCCATTGACATGGTTCTGCTCACCGGCGAAAATGCCTGCCAGTACAAAGGCTTTGCTCCCACCGGTTCCACCGAAGCTTGCACCCCTGTGGTGGCTGAACCCGCTCCCGCTGCGGCTGGCGAAGGCGGCTTGATCTGTGTGATCGTCCCCGGCGTTGAGAATCCTTTCTTTGGTTCGATGCAGGAAACCGCTGCCGCCAAGGCTGAAGAACTCGGCTACACCACCCTCAAACTCGTCCACAACGACGATGCCAACAAACAGTTGGAACTGTTCGAAAGCTGCATTGGACAGGGCGCGAAAGCCATCATCCTCGACAATGCTGGAGCTGACGCCACTGTGGCGGCTGTCCAGGCAGCCAAGGATGCCGGCATCCCCTCCTTCCTCGTTGACCGTGAAATCACCCAGGAAGGCGTTGCAGTCTCCCAGATCGTCTCCAACAACTATCAGGGCGCGACCATCCTCGCTGAAGAATTTGCCCGCCTGATGGGCGAAGAAGGCACATACATCGAACTCACCGGTCGCGACACTGACACCAATGCCCATGTCCGCTCTCAGGGTTACCACGATGTTCTCGACGCCCTCTCTGGCATGAAGATGGTTGCCCAACAGACCGCCAACTGGAGCCAGACCGAAGCCTTCGATGTCATGGAAAGCCTCCTCCAAGCGAATCCCGATGTCAAGGGTGTTATCTGCGGTAACGACACCATGGCGCTCGGTGCGCAGGCTGCTCTCGATGCCGCCGGCATGAGCGACGTATTCGTGGTTGGCTTTGACGGTTCCGATGATGTCAACGCTTCCATTCTGGCTGGCAATATCGACGCTGGCGCCTTGCAACCCGTTGCTGAAATGGCGATCCAAGCCGCAATCCAGGCTGACCTGTACATCCGCACTGGCGAAACCGGCAAGCCCGAAAAGCAATCCATTGACATGGTTCTGCTCACCGCTGAAAATGCCTGCCAGTACACCGGTTTTGCCCCCAACGGCAAGACCAGCTGCCCGTAGTTTTGACCTGTAGCTTTGAATTGAATGACTGACTTCGTTACAGCAGGATCGTAACGGAAGGAGGTGGCGGGCTGACGCCTGCCACCTCCAAAAGGGGACACCTGCCACATGGAACAAGGTTCGCTGCCAGTGCCATGCAACGCACGGTGTCCCCATTATTATACGTCTTTCAAACATCTGACAAGAAAGTGATAAAACATGCACGTGATTGTCGTCGGTAGTCTCAACATGGATTTGGTGGTGCGGATGCCGCGAATTCCGCAACCAGGAGAAACCCTTCTGGGCGGTGTGTTCAAGACCTTCCCCGGCGGTAAGGGCGCAAACCAGGCTGTTGCCGCGGCGCGGCTTGGAGCGCACGTCACGATGATTGGCTGTGTCGGCGGCGATGCCTTCGGTCAGCAAATGCGTGACACGCTCACAGCTGAAGGAATCGACACCACATACGTTTTGGTACACCCCGAATCAGCAACCGGCGTGGCGCTGATTCAGGTGGATGCAAAGGGGCAAAACAGCATTGCTGTTGCTTCCGGCGCAAACTTCCAACTAACCAGCGCCGATGTCGAAAAAGCCATGCTGTCCATCGGGAAGTTCGATGTGCTGGTGATGCCGCTTGAAACTCCCCTTGAAACAATTTATACAGCAGCCCAAATTGCATCTCGCAAAGGCGCGAAGGTGCTTTTGAACCCAGCCCCCGCCCAGGTTTTGGAGAAAGACCTGCTTCAACTGGTGGATATTCTGCTTCCAAATGAATATGAAGTTGGGCTGATGACTGGCGCTTCACAGGAAAACGCAGATATTCACCAATCTGCTGAAAAATTGATTTCGCTCGGTGTAAAAAACCTGATTGTTACCCTGGGCAATCAGGGTGCTCTATTTTTTGACGGAAAAACAAATACGGATATGTTAATTCCAGCCTGCCCGCTGCAGGCTGTTGACTCGACCGCCGCTGGAGATTGCTTTGTCGGCGCGCTGGCAGTAGGCTTGTGCGAAGGGAAACCCATCCCAGCCGCCGCTGAATTTGCAAGCGCAGCCGCAGCCATTTCTGTCACTCGCGTTGGGGCGCAGCCCTCGCTTCCCAGCCGCGATGAAGTTGAAAAAATTATTCGCGAAAGGAATCAATCAAAATGAAAAAAACTGGAATTATCAATGCGCCCATCTCCACGGTAATTGCCCACCTCGAGCATTCTGACATGCTGACCGTCGCCGATGCCGGACTTCCCGTCCCTTCCACCACACAGCGGATTGACCTGGCGCTAAAACCCGGCGTTCCCGGCTTTTTGGAGACACTGGAAGTGGTGTTGACCGAAATGTTTGTCGAGAAAGCATACGTGTCCGAGGACATCCTGACCAAGAGTCCGCACATCTACGACGGCATGAAAAAACTGCTGGGTGATGTGCCCATCGAAACCCTTCCGCACCTGGAATTCAAGAAATTGACAGGTTCGACCAAAGCCATTATTCGCACCGCAGAATTTACGCCCTTTGCCAATGTCATCCTTGTGGCTGGAGCCTGGGGCTTCAAATTATAAATTTATCAAGGAGTAAATACATGAAAACCACCCTGGGAGTCATTTTTGGAAATCGTGACTTTTTCCCCGACCATCTTGTTACAGAGGCTCGGAAGGATATTCTAGCTCTCTTTCAGGAAATGAACATCGAAGGCGTGATGCTTGGCGAGCAGGAGACCAAACTTGGCTCTGTTGAAACCTACGCCCACGCCAAAGCCTGCGCTGACCTGTTCAAATCCAACCGTGACCGCATCGAAGGTGTGTTGGTCGTCTTACCCAATTTCGGCGACGAAAAGGGCGTCGCAGATACCATCAAACTTTCCGGACTGAACGTCCCGATTTTGGTGCAAGCCTATCCCGACAATCTCGAGGCCTTCAACGTCGAACGCCGCCGCGATGCCTTCTGCGGCAAGGTTTCGGTCTGCAACAACCTGCGCCAGTACGGTTATCAATTCTCACTCACCAGCCTGCATACCAGCCATCCAACTTCTGAAGCCTTCAAAAAGGATTTACAGAAATTTGTGAGTGTTTGTCATGTGGTCAAGGGATTGCGTTCCGCCCGCCTGGGAGCTATCGGCGCCCGCCCCGGTGCGTTCAACACTGTCCGCTACAGCGAGAAGATTTTGCAAGCTTCCGGCATTACCGTCACCACGGTGGACTTGTCCGAAATCCTCGGCGATTCCGCCCGCCTGAGCGACGATGCGCCAAAGGTCAAAGCCAAGTTGGAGGAAATCAAAGCCTACGCCAAGCATGACACCGTCCCTTCGCCCGCCATCGTCCGCATGGCAAAACTGGGTGTCGTTATTTCAGACTGGATGCAAGTCAATGATTTGCAGGCAACCGCTCTTCAATGTTGGACATCCATCCAGAAGAATTACGGCATCAACGCCTGCACGTTGATGAGTATGATGAGCAATCAACTCATGCCCTCCGCCTGCGAGACGGATATCACCGGTGTGGTCTCGATGTATGCCTTGCAACTGGCGTCCAACTTCCCTGGGGCGCTGGTGGATTGGAACAACAATTACGCGGACGATCCAGACCGCTGTGTGCTATTCCACTGCGGCAACTGGGCGAAGTCCTTTGTCCCTGACATCGAAATCAAGACCGCCCCGATTCTTGGAACTACCATCGGCGAAGAAAATACTTACGGCGCCATGGCAGGACGCGCCGCTGCTGGGGCAATGACCTACGCCCGAGTCAGCACCGACGATACCAGCGGCATCATCCGCGCCTACACAGGCGAAGGTGAACTGACCAATGACCCATTGGACACCTTCGGTCATCGTGCCGTGGTTTATACGCCCAACTTGCAAAAACTGCTTGCCTACCTCTGCAAGAATGGTTTTGAGCATCACGTCGCCATGACCATGGGAAATGCTGCAAATGCTCTTGATGAAGCCTTTACCAATTACATGGGCTGGGAAAATTACAACCACGCGTAACAATACACTCCGCTGTTTAACCGAGTGCATTGAAAAAGAAAGTCTCCTGAATAGGGTATTGGTTGAGAGACAAACACTGGTTCAGGATACTTTCATGAACCATAATAGCATGCAAATTATGTAGCCGGCAACTGGTCAAGCATAATTTTCTCTCGTGTCTATCCCCATCGGGGACACGATATATGTTTTGTTAAATTGTTATCACAATCACTCCAACGCGGCATATATCATTGTATACGGGTATAAATACCCGTATACAATGATACGGTGCTGTAAAAATATTAACCTGCAAATTATTGATCGAAGAATAATTCTCCCGCTCATTACTCCAAGCCGGATGGAAATCAAGATCGAGAATTGCTCCTTTATATTTAAAATACATTAAGAATTTATAGCTATAGAAAAATAGCCA
>Ga0105047_10012527_pt1 | contig 13640 bp, 17 predicted proteins | sample MAT04_FD_78384 | JGI IMG/M metagenome (GOLD analysis project Ga0105047, IMG submission 78384) | Freshwater microbial communities from Lake Fryxell liftoff mats and glacier meltwater in Antarctica - MAT-04 (megahit assembly) | ecosystem: Environmental > Aquatic > Freshwater > Ice > Liftoff...
CGCCAACGCCGCCCTCGCCCTGATCATGGTCACCCTCGGACCCATCGAACACGTCCTCCCACACGAGCGAGCCACACGCCCGGACCCCTAAATCGACCCACATTCATGCCGGGAGGCCCCGAAAATCCCCTCGAGGTGACCCTCGCCGGGTCAGGCATGTTCATCGCCGGTGTCATCCTGGCCGCCCGCACGATCCGGGACTGGAGCAACACCAGGCGAATCGGCTTGGCTACCGCGCGCGAGGCGGAAGCGGAGGCCCGGATGACCGAAGCCCGGGCAGATCTCTATGAGCACCTGGTCAACGAAGCCAGGCGAGGACAAACGCCGGTTCCAGTCGGCGACCTTGTCCAGATCGTGACTCCTCCGGAGATCAAGTCACTCAACCGGCTGGCCGAGCGACCAATCGCGCTCGAGCTGCCACGAGGAACCGAAGACGACCCGACTTGATCGAGCAAGATGCCCGGGACATGGCCCGTGTCATCCTCGTTGCAGCTCGACAGCGACTGTCGAGATGCAGCGAAGATGTGTCGAGATGCACTCAAAACTGTAAGAGCGGTGCCCGAATACAGTGAGGTTTTCTCACCAGGATCGGCGGGCTTGGGTTGAGCGGTCCGTGATGCCAGTGTGACTGGCGTGTCTGAAGGTGCACGTGGGGCCATGTAGTCCAGAGTCGGTTTCGACCAAGAAGCCAGCTCGACCAAGGACCCCACGTGCTCTCGTATCGTGCCACCCTCGATGTCCCCGTCGAAACCGTCGCCCGCGTGTCGCGGTGGATCCAGGCCCACCGCCACCGCGTGGACGCCAGGCCGTGGCAGCGGGCCGCGACCTGCTGGACCCAAGCGGTGCTCGTGCTGCGCTGGCTCATCGACAAACCCGACGTGCACCTGCTGGCCTGCGACGCCGGCATCAGCCAAGCCACCGGCTACCGGTACCTGCACGAAGCGATCGACGTGATCGCCGAGCAGGCCCCCGACCTGCACGATGTCTTGGCCGCCGCACACCATCAGGGGTGGGCGTTCGTGTGCTTGGACGGCACGCTCATCGAAAGCAGCCGCAGCCGCGCGAAGTCCGATGCGGGACACGACATCTGGTACTCCGGCAAACACCATCACCATGGTGGGAACGTCCAGGTCCTGACCGACCCGAGCGGGTTCCCGGTTTGGACATCACCGGTCGAGCCCGGCTCGAGCCACGACATCACCTGCGCCCGAAAGCACGCCCTGCCGGCGCTGTACCCGGCCGCCGCGGCCGGCCTGCCGACCCTGACCGACAAGGGCTACACCGGCGCCGGGATCGGGATCATGGTCCCGATCAAAGGCAGCAACCTCTCGATCGACAACCAGGCCCGTAACCTGCTCATCACCCCCCTACGGGCACCCGCCGAACGCGCCAACGCCCTACTGAAGTCCGGCTTCAAGGCGCTACGCCGCGTCACGCTGTGCCCACGACGGATCGGTCACATCACCGCCGCCGCGCTCGTCATTCTCACCATGCACCGCGGCCGCTGGTGAGAAAACCTCAGTAATTAGCCGACGTTATGCAGTTCGGGCGCGTCTCGCCCATGCGTTATAGGGCCCCAGGGGGCTTCCGGCGGCGGGCGTTACGCCAGCCCCATTGGTGCCTGGCTCTGGGCGAGGAGGCGCATCCTGACCGGCTGCCTCGAGGTGCTGCTACGCCTTGTCAATTTCACCCGAGGCGCTAGGGACGACAACCAAGGAACTTCCTCATCGGCTCAGCCGGGGCCAAGGTCGTCCGTTTCCCTTGCCCATCGCTGGTGCGGGCAAGGGCGTGCGCGTGTAGCGAACGTCCTGTCATGCCGAGTTCCGGATGTTCGCGGATCTGCCGATGGTCGGACGTTGCCTGGAGCCGGCTTCCGTCGCGTCTCGCCGCCCACTGTGGGCGGGTCCCGGAGCTGCCTCCGATCGCCCACATAGGGCTACACCATCGGAGTCCACCGATTAGCGCAGGTGCCGACCGTCGACCGGTCATCCGGGATGTGGGCCTTCGTGGGGGAGCGGTTGCGTCGGGGCTCAGGGCTTCATCGCGTGTGTGGCTGCGCCCGGGCGCTGAAGGCGTTCCCGAGTGAGGATGCTGCGGTGATGCACTGTTCGAGCTGGTGGCGTGTGTCGCGCACTGGCCAGATCAGGATCTCGCGGGCACCGGCGGCGGCGTATTCGGCGAGCACTTGGGTGCAGTGTTCGGTGCTGCCAACTGGTAGGTGCGCCAGTTGGGTCGGGTCACGGTTGAGGGTTGGCGCGAGGACGTCGGTCAGGATGTGTTGGGCTTGGCGAGGGTTGTCGGTGATGTAGAGCCATAGGGTCGCGACAGCATCGGGGAAGTCCGCTGGCTGGCGCCCGGCCGCTTGCAGGTGCCGGTTGAGTCGGCTCCTGACCTCGGCGTATCGGGTTGGGGTGGTGTTGTAGCCGGAGGCGAACCAGCCGTCGGCCACCGGTGCCATCGCCTCGAGCCGCCGCTCGGAGCCCCAGCTGCCGATCCACGTCGCGGGCGCGGGCTCAGGCAGGGGAGCCAGGGGGGACTCCACAGGGTAGAACCTGCCCGCCTCCACTGGGCCCTCTCCACGGACCAGGGCACGTACCACCCGGAACGCCTCGTCGAACCTGGCCCATCGTTCATTGAAGGGAATGCCTACAGCGGCGTAGTCCGCGCGGCTGGAGCCAGGGCCAAGACCGCCGATGACCGGCCCCGACGCCAAAGCGGCCAGAGTGGTGAGCGCCTTGGCGACGACCACGGGATGACGGATGACAGGCAGCGTGATGCTTGTCGCCAGGGCCATGTCACCGGCAGCGCCGATCACGCTCGCCAGCGTTGTGGGACCGTCCAGCCAAGGGTGCCGCCAGATCAGGTGGTCGTTGGCGGCCACGGTGGCGAAGCCCAGGTCACCAGCGGCGGTGACGTAGTTTCCAAGGTCCTTTGCCGTGGGCATGCCGTCACCAAGGTCAGCCAGCGGCAGATGGACACCCAATCTCACAAGCTGCTCCTTCGGGTGGGGCGGCTGCCCGAACCTCGCGCGTCATCCTAGGTCGTCCCGGGAAACTGCGCGGATCCGCCGGAAGCGGGAAGGCTTAAGGCGCGGCCTCTCAACCAGTCAGGCCACGTCGCGACCGGGTCGCCCGGGTCAGAAGGTCGCTCATGCCCTGGGTCGCAGGGGTCGGGTAGGTGTCCGGCAGGCGAGCGACCCAGATGCGGCGGGCGGGGATGGGCGTGCGCAGCTGTCGCACCTCGACCCCGGAGACGGGGTGTTCCAGGGCTAGGCCAGGCATCACCGTGACCCCCATTCCTGCGGCGACGAATGACTGCCCCGCGACGTAGTCGTCGGTGCGCAGGGTCACGCGGGGTTCGAAGCCGGCTTCCGCACACGCCTGGCGCACGATCCGGAACCAGGCACTGCTGGGCCCGCCACCGATCCAGGCCTCCTTCTTCAGTTCGCGTAGGGAAACTGGGCCCCCGGTTTGCGCCAGGCGGTGGCCGGCGGGCAGGCCCACGCGATACGGGTCGTCAAACAGGTGCACCCGGTCCAGACGGGTGCCGGTGTCCGTGGGTGCCGCGCTGTTGTCGAACACGATCGCCAGGTCGAGCTCCGCATCGTCGAGGCGTGGGAGCAGCCGCTGGAGATGGTCGTCGACCACGGTCAGGACGACCTCGGGGTACCGCTTCTGGAAGGCCGCCAGAGCGGGCGGAACGAACGTGGCCAGCGCCGTCGGGAAGCTCCCCACCCGCAACCGGCCGTTGCGGCGTCCGGTGATCTCCAGAACTTCCTGCTCGGCGCTCTCCAGGCGAGCGACGACCGCGCGCGCGTGCCTGGTCAGAGCCTGGCCGGCCTCGGTCAACACCACCGGCCGGCTGCCTCGTTCAACCAGAGCGGTGCCGGTCTCCCGCTCCAACGCGGCGACGTGCTGGCTCACCGCCGACTGCGTCACCGACAAAGCGGCGGCCGCAGCGGAGAAGGTACCGCCCTCGGCCACTTCGAGCAGGACCTGCAGACGCCGGGCATGGGCTATTAGTTGCACTTATGAACCTCCGCATCTACGTGTTTCCTTAATACTGCCAGAGCCCTAGCGTCACCTGCGTACGAACAGCACTCAGGGGCCCGACCGGATGAACCAACGGCTCGCCCGTTGCCGCCAGGCCCCACCAATAACCACCACACGAAAGCTGAGCCACCATGCCATTCATCAACGTCAAGCTCATCGAGAACGTCTTCACGCCCGAGCAGAAGCAAGAGGTGGTACGACGCCTCACCGACGCGATGGTGTCGATCGAAGGAGAGAACATGCGCTCGGTCACCTGGGTCGTGGTCGAAGAGGTCGCGAGCGGAGACTGGGGTATCGGCGGGCAGCCGCTGACAACCCAAGACGTCAAGTCACTCGCCGCCGGCGGCGCTCCCGCGATCGCGTAGGCCAACCGGCCGTTGAGACCCCAACGCAACGGCCTCGGTGTCGGTCGCGGCCCGTGCAACCGACACCGAGGCCGAGGTCGTTCCTCGGGGCCGGCCCAGGCAGAGGAGTGCGCACCCTGCACTTGATCCTGGACTGGCCCCCGCCTCTCCTGTCGTCGTGTCCCTACTGTTGCGGAAGCGTCTGGGGGCCGAGGCGGCGAGTCGGCGCGGCGTCTTGCTCAGGGGCAGCACTGGCGTGCGTCGATCTGGCTCTGGGACGCTGCCAGCCAAAGGGGTCCAAACGAGCAAAGGACAGAACGGTCATGGCGCGACAGATCATCACAACACCCAACGCACCGGCCTCGCCGATGTACAGCCAAGGCATCCGAGCGGGGCAAAGCGTCTTCGTGTCCGGCATCGTGGGAATCGACCCCCCCTCCGGCTTGCTCGCCGGAGACACCATCCAGGTTCAAAGCAAGCAGGCACTCCAGAACTGCCGAGCGATCCTCGAGGCGGGCGGGGCCACCCTCAATGACGTCGTCGAAGTAGGAGTTCTGCTGACTCACTCATCAGACTTCGCCGGACTGAACGAGGAGTACGCGCGCTGGTTCCCCTCCCGGCCACCCGCGCGGTACGTGGCGAGGCTGGGCGTGAAGCTCCCCGGCGTATTGGTATCCATACGGATGACTGCGTTCGTCGGCTGAAGCGTCCACCGCCATCTGCCGGCCCTCGAAACGCGCGACTGCGACCCCGACGCAGCCTGGGTCACCACACCAGATGTGACCACACGCACCAAAGCATGCGTCGCGCGCAGGTGACCAATGCCCCGATCCTCTCGGCCGGCGAAGTACGACGACTTGCGTAACAACGCCGCTTGATCAGCCGCCCAGCGCGCGGGCGAGTAGCTGGGGGCGGGACACGGAACCGGTCTTTGCCAGGAGGGCCTTGAGATGGTCCTCGGTTGTCGAGTGGGCGATGACGAGCTGGTCGGCGATGACGAGCTGGTCGGCGATGGCTCGGGTGTCCATCCCGTGCAGCGCCAGGTGGAGCACCTCGGTCTCTCTTGGGCTGAGCCGGTTGGCGCGAGCGAACAGATCGGCCCGCTCGGCAGTAGTCGAGGGGCTGATGGACACTGCAACGCGGTCCTCGAGCCGTTCCGCCCGAACGGTGGACCATCGGTTCGATCCGAGGTGTAAGCGGGCCCAGGGCTCACCCGGCCAGATGCCGCGCTCGTGGGCGAGGGGGGCCGCGACCACGTTGTACACGGCTGCGGGCACCGGCGGGCCCGGTTCTGTGGGCGGGAGCAGCCGCATCAGGGCCTCTGCGGCGCCGGACGTCACTGAGCGGACCTGAAGGTCGTCGTCGACCAGAACCACCCCCGACTCCAGCCGCGGGGGCCGCGGGTCGGGGACCGTGAACGTGCGCGCCACGGACATCCGAAGCGACGGTGTCAGGACTGGGCCCAATGCGGCGAGCCGGTGGCGCTCGTCGTGCGAGAACTCTCCGGAACAGCGCCACAGCTCCAGGAACCCCCACGTTCCCCACCGGTCGTCGAGCTTCACGGACATCGCATCGGTGACACCGAGCTCGGTCAGGACCGTGGCCCACTCCGCAACGCTGGCGGCAGCGTACCGGCGACGGATCAGACCGGGCAGGTCACTTTGGGCGACCATCGGAACGGTTGCGTGGGGTGAGGTGACGATGCCGGTGGCGGGGTCGGTCATGGCGAACACGTGGGCGTCGAAGCCCAGCCGGGTGGCGATCAGGTCGAGCTGCGCGGTGCGAAGGGTTCGGTCCGTCAGCCCTTCGCCCTTCAGGGCGGTCAGCCGCTCGGCAAGGTCCACCCCGTCAGGGTAGGGCCGGCGGCATCGGCAAAGATCCCCGATATCGGGGATGGATGGTCCGGCGCCGTGCGTCGACCATGGTGGCTATGAAAGCGATCCTGCACATTGAGCACCCGGTCCGCGACTTCGACGCGTGGAAGCGTGTCTTCGACGGCTTCAACGATTTCAGGGTGAACCACGACGTCCACTCCTTCCGAGTCGGCCGCAGGGTCGACGCCGACTCGGAGGTGACCATCGACTTGGTCTTCGACAACGCTGACGCGGCCGCGACGTTCCATCGCGCCCTGAAGGAGCAGGTCTGGAGCCGTCAGCTGGCTACTGGTCTGCTGAACGGAGCCCCCTCAGCGGTCATCCTGAACCTGGTGGACGAAACGACGATCGCCCCCTGACGGCCTGGCAACATCCGGCTCGCCTTCGCGGTTCCGAAGGCCGATCGTCCAATTGGCATAAAGGCCTGATCGGTGCGTCTCTACGGCACCGCCAGTGACCGCCCGCAGAACCGTCCGCAACTCCCCGCGATTGGTTACGGGTTCAGGTGGGGCATCTCGTTGCCGCCCCGCTGCTCAAGACCGCGATACCTCCGACTGAAGGCGACGTACAGATGAGGGAGTGACCCAGGCGCAACCTGTCCGTCGGTCGTCGTGCGGAGCCCTCCCAGGGCGCACCGGGGTTGGCGGCCCGCGACCAGTTGGCATGTGGTCAGTCAGGCAGTGCGCGCACCTCCACGATGTGCAGCCCGAGCGACGTGAGGCGCGCGAGGATGGTCATCACGTCGGCACCGTCACGAACTGGTCCGAACAGCGCTGTGCCGCCCGTTGGGTAAGGGGCCGCCGCAAGTTCGGGCAGCTCCAACAGCACGTCGTCTGGTACTACCCCTTGGACAATGAACTCGTAGCGCATGGACGCCCTTCCCTCGCCTGTCGCAGTGGCGATGCCGCGCGTTCAACGATTGCGGCCCTTGCAGTAGGGCGCATCGCACGCGACGGGTGAGCGGATTCTGAGCCGGCCCATGGCGTCGTTGCGTTCCGGCTCGGACTCGTTGGAACCGCGGTCGGTGCCTCGATCCAGCGAACCTGCAACGATCTTTCGCGGCCTGTCGAGGAGTCGTCGCACGGGGCCCTTGCACGCACAGATTGCCGCAGGTGGATAGCCTCACCGCGTGAAGGAGATGGTGGTCGACGGTGAGCAGTTCAATGTCAGCGAGCGGGCCGGCGAGCCGGGCGTCTACGACTTTCGGTGGACTTCAGGTCCGAACAAGGGGTACAGCTTCTCAAGCGGTGGACACGGCGGGTGCGCCATGACGGACGCTGGGCTCGAGGACGCCATTCGCAACTTCCTAAGCCAACTCGATCCCACCACTGGCTACATCGAATAAGTAACCGGAACGTAGCCGCGATCCGGGCGAGGCGCAGGTGACGCGATCACGCGGCGCTATGACCCAGCTCAACTGGGTGGCGACGTCTGAGTTGGCCGGTGGCCGGTCGCGGTTGCTGTGCGGGCCGGTCAGCGCTGCATGAAGTCCGCGATCGCTGCGCCAAGTTCGCCGCCTGCATCCTCCTGCAAGAAGTGGCCTGCGTTTCGGATTGTCGGGTGTCGGAGACCGCGCGTGCCGGGGAGGAGGTTGCGCAGGATTGGCGCCATGGCGCCGGTGATCGGGTCGCTGTCGCTGAACGCGATCAGGAACGGCAGCTCGCTGGCCGACAACACCTCCCAGGCCGCGCGGTTGGCCTCGCTCGCAGGGTCATCAGGGCGAGTGGGTACTAGAGCGGGCATGGCTCGCGCCCCCGCCTTGGCGCGCTCCTCGGGAAAGGGGGCGTCGTAGGCCGCACGGACCTCGTCGGGCATCGGGTGAACGCAGCCAGCGGCGACCAGGCGTCCGATGTCGAGCACCTCCGCCGTTTCGACCGCGCGGCGGAACTGCCACCAGAACTCGGGCATGTCGACGTCACCGGTCGGCAGCCCGGTGTTGGCCGCGACCACACCGGTGAAGCGATCCGGGTGCTCGGCGACCAGACGCAGCCCGATCAGTCCGCCCCAGTCCTGGCCGACGAGAGTGGCCTCGTGCAGGTCGAGGTGGTCGAAGATCAGCTCGCGGGTCCACTCGACCAACCGGGCGTAGGTGTAGTCGACCTGATGGACCGGCTTGTCGGAGCGGCCGAAGCCGACCAGGTCGGGCACCACGCAGCGGATCCCGTTGTCGGTGAGCACCTGAACCACGTGCCGGTAGACGAATGACCACGAAGGCTCCCCGTGCAGCAGCAGCGCCACCGGTCCGTCGGCGGGTCCGACCTCGACGTAAGCCACGCGCAAGGTGCCACCATCTGGGTCAGCGACCTCCGCGTAGGCGGGTTCCCAAGGAAAGTCGGGCAACTGCTCGAAGGCGGCATCCGGGGTGCGATAGACCTCCATGCCCGCCAGTCTGTCAGGGCGGGTTGCCAGGTCCGGGCCGGAGCGGTGCAGCGGGAGTCGCGGCGAAGTGACGTGCGTGAAGCCAGCACTTGCGGTGGGCCGGGTGCCCTCCCGGCTATGTCCGGCTACGTGAGCCCCAAAGGTCGACGCACGGAGCTGTCGACTTCCACCGTGCCGCGGCTCGTGCGTGTCAGGCGCGCGAGCACCAGCGCCTCTGACGGTCCCTTCAGGCTGTCGATGAGCGACAGCTCGGGTTCCTCGACCCAACGAGCGAAGTCGGTGGCGCCATTGCGGCTAGGCACCGGGCTGTCGGCGGTCTCGTGCCACTCGATGGTGAGGTCCCCGACCCAGGCGTGAGTGTTCCGGCGCGGTTCCAGACGCAGGGACAACGGCTGCGCGACGACGATCTCCCGCCCGCAGACGTCAATGGCCAGCCCGGGGCTGACCAGAACTTGGCCCTTCGCCACCCTAACTTACAGCCCGGAAACTGTGCCGTAGCCGTGGAGACGATTGTGGTGATACCGCATCCCTTGGTGGTACTCCTGCTCGGCCGCCAGGTCTGCGGCGGTCAGGATCATCCCGTTGAAGAAGTTCACACGACGAGGTGGGTCGGCCATGCTGCAGTATTCACCCGCCCAGATTCACGCAGGCCGCGGACAGGCGGCGGATAGACGCACCTTTAAGCCGGCCCTTGAGGTCGGCTCGGCGGTATCAGGTGTGCATCGCGCGCAGGAGCAGCACCACGCCGCGCGCCGTGTCGAGGTTGGCTGCGACGGCGACGACCGCCAGCCCCCATAGAGGTAGGCCGCTGATCGCCGCCAGGGCGAAGATCAGCAGCCGGACCTCGCGCCGGAAGAGCAACCGCACGTCGGTGCCTCGGCCCACCGCGTGGATGTAGGAGATCAGCAGGCAGCCGCACCCGGCGGCGAACCCCCAGGCCCAGTCGGTCTCGGTGTGGCCGGCGCCGATGACCAGGCCGACCACCACGGCGAGGTCGGCATAGCGGTCCAGCAGCGTGTCCAGCGCGGCGCCGCGGCGCGAGGCCCGGCCGCTCACTCGCGCGAGCTCGCCGTCGACGCCGTCGAGGGCGGAGCCGAGCAGGACGCCGAGCCCGCCCGCGGCCATCGCCCACCGGTCGCCGACCGCGATCAGACCGGCCGCGAGGAGCGTGGTGGCGAAGGCCAGCAACGTGGCCACCTGTGGGCTGAGCCCGGTCCGCAGCAGCTGGCGGGTCAGTGGTCCCGAGATCCGCCGGTTGACGGTCCGGGCGATGATCTGGTCGGTCGGCTTGGGCCCGTACCGATGCCACATCACCCGCTCCAGGGCCCGCACTCCATCGGGTGTGTCGACGGCCGCCCAGAGCCCGGTGAAGTCGCAGGTAGTCATCTCGAATCCGTAGTCGAGCATCCGCCGCCGCACGGCGGCCCACGGCATCGCCGGTGCGTCGGCGGTCGCGGCCAGGACGTCGGCGACGTGGACGGAGCTGAGGCCGGCGTCGACCGCGGCGTAGTCCTTCAGGTCGGCTGCCAGCTCGAGGAGTCGGCCGTCGGCCCCGGTCTGCACCCGGACTGGGGGCACCCCTCCCAGGCCGCCCACCTGGCGCTGTGGGTCACGGTCGACGGCCAGCACGTTGCGACCCGGTGCGGCCATCAACCGCCGTACGTCGTCGGCCTCGAACACGTGGTCGCCCATGACGACCAGGCACCGGTCCTCGTCGACCTGCTGCAGGCCAGCCAGCACCGAGGTCGACGTGCCCTGCTGCCAGTCTGGGTTGACTACCAGTTCGACCGGGAGGCCGTGGGAGTAGATGGTCGCCGCCACGTCCTCGCTTCGGTAGCCGGCCACCACCACGATCCGGGTCACTCCTGCCTCGCACAGCACCTTGACCGTGCGGTCGAGCAGAGTCACGCCGCCCACCCGCCGCAGCACCGTCGGCTGCAGTGATCCGGACCGGTAACTCGACTCCGCAGTCATCACGACCGCGCTCGTCGTCCGTGGCTGGGGATCGGTCTCCGGGAGCGGGTCCATGGCTCGCAGTATGCGTCAGCACGCTCGTGCGCGCGCCGGGGCTCGGGTGCGGGGAGACCCCCCGCCTCTGAAGCCCCATGCCAGAGGCCGTACGGGATCGCTGCTGCGCAAATGCGCAGCGTCCTTGTGACGTGCAGAGGCGGCGTAGTGACGCACGTTGAAGCTCGCGCTCCATGCCGATGAGCGCGCACCCCCGGGGTCGCCTAGGGTGCCGACGTGGACCCTCTGGACGATCTGCGCAACAAGATTGACACCTATGGCTGGGCGGTTCGCAACGTCTCGGATTCCGACCCGGCGAAGTGTCTGTCCTACACCGTCGGCTTGACCGGGCATGATCATCCCGAAGTTGTCATGACCGGCCTGCCGCCGGAGGTTGGCACGGCTTTCCTGAACATCGTCGGCGAGATCGTGGTTCGTGATGGCGGGTGCTTCGCGGCCGGCGAGACGACCACGGAAATGGCGGACGGCCCGGCGATGCCGGTGCTGGCAGTCCACGACAAGAGCGACCTCACGGCACTAGACGCCGTCTACGGGGATGTCCCGGTGCTCCAGATCGTGTGGACGGACTCTGCCGGGCGGCTCCCTTGGGAGCCTGGCTACGCGAACGCGCCCGGAACACAGCGCCTCCTCGGTCCCTACTGAGGCGGCTGCGGACCCGCACGCTCATGCCTGATATGTAGGTGATCTTCCCGGTCATGGGCGCGGCATCGTTGGCCTCGTCGATTCGTTCGAGGAGGAGCCGTGATGAGTGGTGTGCTGCCGTGCCTGATCCCCCCTGTCGAGGCTGTGTCGAGGACGCCGGCGGGCTCATTGGGTGATCCGTTGCTCGATGCCTACGTGGAGTTCGTGGCGGCCCGCTCGCGCCCGAACACGGTGTTGGCGACGTGGTTCGACTTGAAGGTCTTCTTCACCGTGGTGGGCAAACCGGTGGGCGAGGTGCGTCCGCTGGATGTGCTCGGTTTCATCACGGCTCAGCGGGCAGGTTTGTCGGGCCTGCCCGATCCGCAGCTGCTGCCGGTGCGTGCACCTGAGGAAGGGGCGGGGGTGTCGCTGAGGACGATCCGGCGCCGGCTGTCCACGATCGGCGGGCTGTACGCGTTCTTGACCGTGCGCGGCGACGTGCCCATCAACCCCGTGCCCCGAGGATTGCCGACCCGCCGGGAGAAGTTCCGTCCGTCTCAAGGGGTGCCGCTGGTGCGAACGTCCAGGACTCTGCCGCGGATCCTGTCCCCGGCCGAGGTCGACGCACTGACTGCGGCGCTGCGCACACACCGGGACCGCGCCATGATCTCGGCGATGTTGCTCGGTGGGCTGCGGCGCTGCGAGGTCCTCGGGCTGAGGCTGGGCGACGTCAACGCCGGTGAGAGGCAGCTGTTCATCGCCGACGGCAAGGGCGGTCACCAACGGCGGGTGCCGATCTCGCCGAGGTTCTTCGAGGACTTGGGCGCCCACCTGAACACCGAACGCCCCGCGGGCGCCGACAGCGACCGGCTGTTCCTGGTCCTCAAACGCCCCCGCCGAGGCAACCCGCTCTCGGCGAAGGGTCTGGAGCAGGTGTTGGCCTCAGCGCGGGAACGGGCCGGGCTCACTCACGGCAGCTGCCACGAGCTGCGGCACACCTGCCTGACCCGGCTGCGCGAGGCCGGGATGGCTCTCGAGGCGGTCCAGGCCCAAGCCGGGCACGCCTCGATCGAGTCGACCCGGATCTACCTGCACCTGGCCGATGACTGGCTCGCCTCGCAGTACCGCCGCGCCGCGGAGGTCATCGACGCCCAGGTCTACACCGGCGCGCAGGGGTCCCCGGTGCTCGTGCACGAGCCCGAACCGGTGAGCATCCCAGGGTTCCGGAGGCTGCGATGACCGCCGCCCTGCCGGGGCGGTTCTCCCCCGATCAGTACCAACGCGGCGGCGCAGCGGCGATGGCGACCTGGGCCCAGGTCGAGGCGGACCTGCCGACCATGGCCGCGACGATGCGCGCCTACCTGGATCAGGTCGCCGTCGTGCTGCGCCCGGGCAGTGTTAACAACGCCGACCTGTGCCTACGCTCCTTCGCCACCTACCTGCTCAGCCACCACCGCGGCGTCACCTCCGTGCGCGACATCGCCCGGGAACACATCGAGGGGTACAAGCCGTGGCTGGCGGCCCGGCCCGGACAGAACAAGCCCGCCGCCACACCGGCGACCATCGCCCACCGCCTGGGTACCCTGCGAATGTTCTTCCTGCGCATCGACGAATGGGCCTGGGACGACGCCCCTCCCAGGGTCCCGATGTTCCCCGGCGACGTGCCCAAGCAACGCCACCCACTGCCCAAGGCCCTCGATGACCACGCCGCCGCCGCCCTGCTCAGAGCCGCCCAAGCCGACCGGCGCCAACTCGTCGGGGTGACGGTGGAGTTCCTCCTCCGCACCGGGCTCCGCGTCGGGGAGTACACCGCGCTGAGCGCCGACGCCGTCGTGTTCATCGGAAACACTCACTGGCTGCACGTCCCCGTCGGCAAGCTCCACGAGGACCGCTACCTGCCCCTGCACCCGCGCCTGGTCGAGCTGGTCACCGCCTACCGGGCCGCGCACGTACCCCAAGGCCACCGCCTGCTGCTCCCCCGAGAGAAGGGCACCGCCTTGGACCGGCACTCGGTCACCCGGATGATCAACCGGGCCGGCGCCGCCGCCGGGCTGGGCCACATCCACCCCCACCAGCTGCGCCACACCCTGGCCACCCAAGCCATCAACAACGGCATGAGCCTCGAGGCCATCGCCGCGATGCTCGGCCACAAGTCGATGGACATGACCCTGGTCTACGCAAAGATCGCCAACCGCACCGTCGCCCAGGAGTACTTCACCGAGGCTTTCTCACCAGCGGCCTCGGTGCATGGTGAGGATAACGAGGGCGGCGGCGACGATGTGTCCGATTCGCCAGGGGCAGACGGTGATGCGGCGTAACGCCTTGAAGCTGGATTTGAGTAG
>Ga0105047_10012528_pt1 | contig 13639 bp, 10 predicted proteins | sample MAT04_FD_78384 | JGI IMG/M metagenome (GOLD analysis project Ga0105047, IMG submission 78384) | Freshwater microbial communities from Lake Fryxell liftoff mats and glacier meltwater in Antarctica - MAT-04 (megahit assembly) | ecosystem: Environmental > Aquatic > Freshwater > Ice > Liftoff...
AAGCGTTGGTGCAGGCGGTCAACCATCCCTACTTCAAGACGATGTACGACACGTTCCACGCCCACATTGAAGAGAAGAGCCCGGAATCGGCAATCAAGACCGTGGCGGACGTGATGGGCCACGTTCATATTAGCGAGAACGACCGCGGCACCCCCGGCACGGGCCAAGTTCGCTGGGATGAAAACTTCAAGACTCTCCGCGAAGTTGGTTATGACGGTTGGCTGGTCATCGAAGCGTTCGGACGGGCACTGCCCGATCTGGCGGCAGCCACGCGAGTTTGGCGCGACCTGTTCCCCAACGCCGCGGAGGTCTACACGAAGGGGCTTAAGTTAATTCAGGATAAATGGGCGAATCAGCGGAGCGTTTGAGGGCGCAGAGGCGGGGCAATCGGTCTTCCCCTGATCGATTTCTCTCGTTATAGTCCCCCCCGCTTCGCAGGCATTGTGCGCGAATCGTGGAGGCGGAAGTAATGAAATACGCGATCTGGGGATTCTTGACGATCTTGGTTTGCCCCTTCAGTGCCCATGCTGAAGACCAGGTCCAGATTCCCTGGGCGAACAAGTTCTTTGTGCCCAAGGATGCGCCGCCCGTCGTGGTGCATGACTTCGGCACCGTGCCCTGGGGAACCACGCTCACCCATCGGTTCAATTTCACGAACATTTACGCCGTACAGATGCAGATCATGAAGGAGCCGGACGTCTCCTGCGGCTGCGTCAAGATTGTCAAGTACTCGCAAAAGCTGGAGCCGCGCGAGACCGGGTACATCGAGATCGAGATGGACGGCCGACGCTTCCAGGGCGCCAAGGCGGTTACGATCCAGGTTCGTTTCGGGCCGAAGTTTCAATCAACCGCGTTGCTCCAGGTGCGTGCCTTCGGCCGGACCGACGTGACGTTGAATCCCGGCCAAGTGAGTTTCAACCGCGTCGCACTGGGGCAATCGCCCGCGAAAGAGATCGACATTCAATACACCGGCAACGTCCCGAACTGGCAAATCATGGAAGTCGATACCCTGAACGCCCCCAATGTGAAGGCAACTCTTTCCAAGTTGACGATGCAAAAAGGCATCGGCTATCGCGTCTCCGTGTCGCTGAAGCCCGATGCGGCGGTGGGCAACCTTCAGGAACAGCTCCTTCTCAAGACAAATGACCCGGCCTCGCCGATCCTATCAGTCCCGGTGACCGGCACCGTGGTCGCGCCGCTCTCGGTTGTTCAAGGGGCGCAGGTTAAACTCGACCCGATCCCCGTGGGACAGGAAGTCGTTCGCAACATCATGGTTCGGGGTGAGAAGGCGTTCCAGATCACCAAGATCGAAGGCGAAGGCGACGGACTCAAGGTCACCTACCGGCCGATTCCCGAATCGGTGCAATTCGTCACGATCACCTTCAAGCCAACCCAGGCAGGCGTCCTGAGCCGCAAACTGACGATCTTCACCAATCAGAACGAATCGACAACGGTGATGATCGAAGGCTCCGCGACTACGCCGGTCGACCCGTGAACCTAATCATGAGTGGAGAATTTGTCGCGGCCGACGGTCTTGTCGGGTGAGAAGAGTTGATTACCCCTTGCTGCACCGGATGGGCAATTCCTAAGATGAAGGTTCCTCAGGGGCGGTAGCTCAGTTGGGAGAGCGCTGCATTCGCATTGCAGAGGCCGAGGGTTCAACTCCCTTCCGCTCCATTTGTACAATTTGTGAACATCGCGACCCGGAGCAAACCTCCGGGTCGCGGTCGTTTTCAGCGTGCCGGGGCGAAGGTGATTACCAGGGTCGCATAGGCCCGGGATTCGTCGTATTTCTTGCCGTCGGCCTCGCCGCCTTTGTTCTCGATCAAACGAACGCGGACGCCGTATAGACCGGATTTTTCAAAGGCTTTCGTCAGACCCTTCTCGTCTCCGACTAAGTTTTCGCTCTTTTCTTCGGGCGGCATCACGTTGATCTCGGCCTTCGCCAGCGGCTTGCCGTTAACCAGGGCCTGGAAACGGATCGTCTTCCCTTCGACGATTGGCACAATCTCCACGGGAACATTGCCCAGCGTCGCTTTCTCCGCGGTCACGAAATCACCGAGAACAGTCTTGGAGTAGTAGGTCAGCAGAAACGGCTTGCTGTCGCCCCGCTGAAGAACGCCATAGCTGGTCGATCCATGCACGATCCGCGTTCCTTCCCCGGGAATCGCAGCGAGATAAGAGGACTTGTCGACTTTCTTCTCAAGTGGTTGATCTTTGCCGTCAGCGTCGCGCAGCGAAAGCTTGGTGTTGTCGATTTTCTCGATGGCAACGTTTTCATCGGGCTTCAGGGTATCGCTGAAGATAATGCGAGCGTTGCCGCCTGTATCCGGTACGATGAAAACGAAGTGAGCCGAAACGCTTGACGCGCTCAGGATGGCCGTGCTGACCACGAGTCCCAGAATCTTTCGCATCGTCGAACTCCTGACAGAAAAAAAGACTTGATAGGATCACAGGTAACGTATGAAATGGGAAAATCCAGTAAGCGGGAAATTGCGGGGACAGGCGAGAATTTAGAGCGGGAAAGAAAAACGATCTCGTTTCGTCGGGACTTCAACGGGCATCGAGAGCTGGCCCCGGTGTCGGACCCCGCTTTTGGACATTTTTTTCTCAAAAAGTATCCAATTCTTGTTGTCATATTCCGTGAGCAGGCTAACATGATAGTGTCCTGTCGGTTGACGACTTCGGTGACTGGGCGACGCCGAAGAAGCTGCCGGCAGGACTTTTTTTATTCCCTTCCGCATCCATCAACAAAAAACCATATAAGTTTGGCATCAAGATCTGATTTAGATCTGTCGGGTTCTTGCGCGGACCTGCGTCTGTCGATCACATCTCTCTGGCTCACTTCATTCTCCTTCTCTCCGCGCATTGCTTCATGAAGGTTCAGCGAAACCTCATCAATTCTCCGGCGGCAATTGCTTGCATCCGGGCGCATTCTCCTGTTATCATGATCAAAGCTTGAACCTCTCCGTCGCCCGCCGCGTCGTAATAGGAAGCGATCCACCATGATGGGAAACCGGATCCGGAAGGAGCCGCCCTGGAGAAAGGATTGACGCCTATGATTGCCTCACACTACTCATCGCTCGACGCCAGCGTACTGGTCCTGAACAAAATGTTCATGGCCGTTCACGTGATCTCCGTGCGTCGGGCGTTCTGTCTGCTCTTCAAGGACCTGGCCGAGGTCGTCACCCTCGAAGAGGGCCAATTCGCGACCTATGACTTCGCCACCTGGCGCGAAGTTTCGGAATACCGAGCCAAGAACTACCGGGAAGAAGAAGACGACTGGGTGCGGACCTCCAGCATGGAGATTCAGGCTCCCCGCGTCATCCGCCTGTTGAGCTACGACCGCCTGCCGAAACAGACGGTGAAGTTTAACCGCCGGAACATCTTTGCCCGTGACGGCAACCAGTGCCAGTACTGCGGCAAGAAGTTCCCGATGTCCGAACTCAGCCTCGACCACGTTCTGCCGCGCAGCCAGCACGGCAAGGCGACCTGGGAGAACATCGTCTGCGCCTGCGTTGACTGCAACGTGCGCAAGGGTGGCCGGACGCCGCGGCAGGCTCATATGACGCTGATCCGCAAGCCGGAAAAGCCGAAGCGGAGCCCGCTGTTGAGCATCAAGCTCTCGCAGAAGAAGTATCACTCGTGGCAGACGTTCCTGGACAATGCGTACTGGAACGTTGAATTGAAGTAAATCGTTCGCACGGGCCGGTGAACGGGAGCCCGCCTCCCGTTCATCGGTCCCATTTCAAATCTTTTCCCGTCTGTTTTTGCCATCGCGTGGCTCATCTGGTAATCTTAAACCCCTGCCAACCATTCAAACCTCGGGGCACTGTCGATGAATCGCGTCGTTGAACAATTTCGGGAAGCGGAGAAATACCTGGCCGGCGGCGTTTCGTCGTCCACGCGGGTCAATAAGGCCCTGGGGCATCCTCTCCTCTTTGATCGCGGCCGCGGCTGCCGGCTCTGGGATCTCGATGGCAAAGAGTACATCGATCTCTGCTGCAGCCACGGGGCGACGCTCCTGGGTCACGGCTATCCTAGCGTTCGCAAGGCAATCGATGCGGTTCTTGATCGAGGCGCTCCCTGTTCCTACGAAAACGAACTGCACACGGAATTCGCCAAGCTGCTCTGCAAGACGATCCCCTGTCTCGAACGGGTGCGATTCACTTGCTCCGGCACTGAGGCGACCATGCACTGCCTGCGCCTGGCGCGTTCCTTCACCGGTAAGCAGAAGATTCTCAAGTTTGAAGGCAACTTCCACGGCTATCACGATCAGGTGATGTACGGCATCGGCACACCGGCGAATCAATTGGGGCCGGAGTCCGCGCCGACCCTGTTCCCGGGGTCGACCGGTATGACGCAGGGTCTCGATCAGAATCTCGTGATGGTCCCGTACAATCGGCCGGATCTTTTCGAAACGGCGTTCCTTCGCCATGCACATGAATTGGCGGCGGTGATTTGCGAACCGGTCTACTACAACGCCGGTTGCATTATCCCGTCGCCGGAGTTCATCGGCCTGGTCCGCAACCTGACCAAGGAACATGGCGTTCTGTTGATTTTTGACGAAGTGCTCAGCGCCTTCCGCATGACCGCGGGCGGCGCTCAAGAGTATCTGAAGACGACGCCCGACTTGTGTACGCTGGGCAAAGCGATCGGCGGCGGGCAACCGTTGAGCGCCTTCGGCGGCCGGCAGGGCATCATGGACCACCTGATGCCGATCGGCGATTGCCAGCATAGCGGCACCTACAACGGTCATATGGTCGCCGTGGCCGCAGGACTGGCAGCCGTCACGGAGTTCACGCAGCCGGGATTCTACACTCATATCTTTGGGGTGGCCGAGAAGCTCTTCAAAGGCATGAACGGCATTTTCGAACAGCATAAGATTGACGCGCGAGTCCAGGGCCTGGGGGCGCGATTCGGCATCTACTTCGGCATCGACGGGCCCATCCGCAACTATCGCGATGCCGTCAAGCACCAACGGGAACAGATGCTTCGCTTCATCCGTGCCGCCATCGACCACGGCGTCTACTTCCACGATTACGGAGGCGCCGCGTGCCACCATGGCTTCTGCGCGGCCACGACGCTGAACGATGTCGACGAGGCTCTCCAGCGGCTGGATGACGCGGTGAAGACTCTGTAGGGAGATTCTCATGCGCATCGCCATCGGCCAACTTTGGCAGGAAACCAACACCTTCAATCCCACTCCAACGACCAGGCAGGATTTCGAAGAGTTCGGCGTCCTGCGCGGTCGCGACTTGATCGAGCAGATGGCGGACACCAACGAACTGGGCGGATTTATCCAGTCGTTGCGGGCCTGGCCGGAGAAGCCGGAGATCGTTGGTCTCGTGCGCCTGCCGGCCTGGCCGAGCGGCGCCGCGACCGCGGCCACCTTCGATTGGATTCGCGACGAAGTGCTCGGCTCACTCGATCTCGCTGCCCCGTGTGATGCCGTGTTGCTGGCCTTGCACGGGGCGATGGTCTCCGAGAGCGAACCGGATGTCGAAGGCGCGATCTTGGAAGCCGTCCGCCAGAAGGTCGGGCCCGAGGTTCCGATCGTGGCGACGCTCGATCTGCACACTAACATCACGGAAAAGATGGTTCGCTGCGCAAGTGCGCTCGTTCTGTACCACACCGCGCCGCATATCGACGTCTTCGAAACGGGTCAGCGCGGCGCCGCTCTTCTTCGTCGCATTCTCGTCGATGGCGTCCGCCCGCACATGGCCTGGCGCAAACTGCCGATGGTCGTGCCGGCCGAGCGCGCTAACACGCAAGATCCCGCGAGCGTCAGTTTCGCCCTGCGTGAGATGTTGCAACAACTGGAACGCCAACCGGGGATCCTCGCGGCCGGTCTCGCTACCGTGCAACCCTGGCTCGACATTCCTGAGTTGGGAAGTGCCGTCGTCGTGGTAACGGATGGCGATGTTGCCCGTGCCCAGTCTGAATGCGATAAAGTAGCTCGACAAGTTTGGAAGCGCCGCCGCGACTACCTGGGCGACTTGGTTTCCGTGAGCGACGCCGTCCGCATCGCCTTTGAACGGCACCCGGAAGGCTTGATCGTGCTGAGCGATTGCGCGGATGCGACAACATCGGGCTCGCCGGGCGATAGCACCTGGCTGCTCGCGGAATTGGTGAAGTACGATTGGCAAAGGCCCGCGCTGGTGACGCTCGTTTCGCCTGAAGTCGTCGCCGAGGCGCAAAAGTTGGGTGTCGGCGGCACGCATCCGGGGCCGCTGGGCGGCGTGCGCGATCACCGCTTCTCGAAGCCACTGGCGCTTGCGACACAAGTCGAACGCCTGTTCGACGCGCGATTCGTTCTCTCCGGGCACTTGGCCAAGAATTTGCCGATCGACATGGGACCCTCGGTGGTGCTGCGGCATGGCATGGTTCGGATCGTGGTGACCTCGCGGTCGGGGCCGCACTTCGCCCCGCTGCTCTTTGAAACGGCGGGGATCGATCCCTTCACCGCCAGTGTCGTGGTGGCCAAGAGCCCCTGCGGCTTCCGCGCGTCTTACGCGCCCCGAGCCCGGGAGATTCTGGTCGTCAACGCCCCCGGTTGCGCCCCGCCCGATTTCTGGAAGTACGAGTTCGAGAAGATTCCCCGACCGCTCTGGCCATGGGACGAAATTGCGGAAGACGCGATTATGTTGTGAACGAGTTTAAGAGGGGGGATGCCGCTTCGAGAAATGGATCTGCCTTCCTCCACCCTCAGAGTGAGGCAGTCATCGTATCGCAATCATTGGGGTTACGTCACCGCCACGAAAAAAAGTGGCGAAATCCAACTAATTATCACTTCCATTGAAAGTCTTCAATCTGCCATTAATCAAACGATCCAAATTATTAGATCCTACCCGTACATTAGCCACTCCGCAACCAATATGACTCAGTAGGTCAGCTTGGGTGCCGACAGCCCGCGAGATAGAAAACGCCATGTATACTCGATCTTTCACCTTGATCCCGCCTGACTCGGTTTGCCGTAACCTTGAGGAGAGTTCTGACGCAACGAGTCGGGATGCCAACGAGTCGAATTTCGCAACAGTCTGGCAAAGTTGTCAAGAGCCAACTGGGACGGGTACGGCGCGGCTGCCGTTGAACTCGATGCTATTCGCAACGCCTACTGCTTTCTCAAGGCCTTGCCCGAGAGTTTTCCTCAGCCATCGTTTGAAGCAGAACCAGATGGCGATATGACACTCGGATGGAATTGCCATTCGCGTTGGACGTTGTCCATCAGCGAGTGTCAAAAACGAGATCTTTTCTATTTGGCGATCTTCGAAGCAACCGTTCCCACGTCATTCCGCCCTCAAGCGGTCGAATCGTCGGTGATGCATAGGATAACCCGGAAATTCCGGAAGCGATCACCCTCAGGAGCACCGCGGATGGCGGAGAATGGCCTGCGGCCCATTGGCGACAGCGAAGCGACGGACATCCACATTTGCGGTTTTCCGCGCTCGGGTCATACGTGGTTCCAGAGTCTGGTCGCCGGCGTCGTCTTTGGTGTTGATCCGGAGTTCGCTCACGACTCGCTGATTCAGGACCTGGTGCCGGACGTGAACTACAAGGCGTTCTACAAACGCTACGGTCCGACCGCCTATTTCAAGTCGCATGATCTGCCTCGGCCGGAACGTCGTCGGGTTGTCTATCTGCTCCGCGATGGCCGCGACGCCATTGTTTCGTACTATCACTTTCTGACCGCTCTCAAGGGCCCCATCGATTTCTTGCGGTTCGTGCAAGGCGAAGATTTGTTGCCCTGCCCCTGGCACAAACATGTCGAACGCTGGACGGCCAATCCGTTCCAGGCTGACTTGCTGGTTGTACGCTACGAGGATCTGCAAGCGTCGACCATACGGGAACTTCAGCGATTCTGCGAATTCGCCGGCCTGATTCGCGATGACGCCCATCTGGAGCGGGTGGCCCAAAAGACATCGTTCGACAAGGCGCAGAAGAAGGAAAAGAAGCAAGGTTGGGACAACGCAGCATGGCCGCGCGAACATGCGTTCATTCGACGCGGCAAGGTCGGCAGCTTTCGCGATGAGATGCCGCCGGCTGTATTGGCCGAGTTCCTGAAAGAGGCAGGCCCCACGCTGGCACGGTTCGGGTATTTGCAAGATTCGGAAATGACAGCGGCTGCCGGAAAGCGATGAACCCTCGCAAGTCGATCGTGAGATTTTAACTCTCCAAGCTTTTCTGTTGCCGTCGCCCCCGTTCGAGGCGATGATGAGCCATCAAGCCTTTTGAGTTTCGCCATCTGGGAGCGAGTTCCTCATGCCGCGCGCCGACGTTGAAGATACTTATGCCGAAGCGTTCCGCAGTCTTTACGCGGAAGTGCTGATCACCGCCAAGGATCGCCGTTGGCTGCAGGAAGCCGTGAACGCCTGCACGGGCAACGCGTCGTCGACGATCCTGTGCGATTGCGAAGCCGGCCTCGATCGCTTCGTCGGCCCCGGCGGAGACGAATCGTACGCCACGCCCGATGGCCGGCCGGGCGCCCTCATCCAGTTTCATGTTCCCCGGTTCCGCAAGGATCGTGTGGAAGCCCTGGAACGCGCGGTGCTGGTCCGCGTTAGCCAGAACGTGCTCACTTGTCCCACCACTTCCTGCTTCAATGTGCATCGCGATGTCGAGACGTTCTACAAGTTGGGCCGGAAAGTGTCGTTCTTCGGCGATGGGCATCAGTTCCGGGCCGAGCGCTTCGGCTGCAAGGGTTGGGTCGTCCCCATACTTTCGGGCGAGTTCTTCATCGAACGGCGGGTGGGCTATCGCGAAGGGTTGATGGGCGGGAATCTTTGGTTCTTCGGGGCCACGCCGGAGTCGGCACTCGAAGCGGCCGACCGTGCCGCCATCGCCGCGTCGAAGACGTCGGGGGTGATCCTGCCGTTCCCCGGCGGGGTGGCGGCCAGTGGGTCGAAGGCCGGCAGCCGGTACTCTTTTACCATCGCCAGCACCTATGCCGAGTTCTGCCCCACCTTGCGAGAGAAACTCGGCGACAAGTCACGCGTCCCGGCCGGGGTCGTCTCCGTGCAGGAAATCATCATCAACGGGCACGACCTGCCGACGATCGTGAGCGCGACGCAGGCCGCCATTTCGGCCAGTGTCGAGACGCCGGACCTCGTGCGCGTCTCCGCCGGCAATTACAACGGCAAGCTCGGCAAGAGTTTCATCTATCTGAACCCTGAGAAACAACCGAAGTGAGCGTGCGTTTCGCCATTCGCGACCTGGCCGAGACGGAAGCCTGGGGCCGTCGGCTGGGTGAACATCTTGAGGCCGGCATGGTCGTGGCCTTGATCGGTCCGCTGGGGGCGGGGAAGACGCATCTAGTCCGTGCGATTGCCGAGGGGCTGGGCATCGCCAATAGCCGGTTGATCACCTCGCCAACGTTTGTACTTATCCAGGAATACCCGGCCCGCCTGCCGATCTTTCACTTCGACGCCTACCGACTTTCCGGTTCGCGCGAGTTCCAGGAACTGGGCGTCGACGAGTACTACGATGCGCAGGGCGTTTGTCTCATCGAATGGGCCGACCGCGTTATCGAGGCACTGCCGGCCGAGTTTCTGCAAATCACGATCGAACCGCGCGATGAGCAGGAGCGGGTCTTCGATGTCGCCACGCTCGGCGTGCGTTATCAGGCTCTTCTTCCGAAACTCGCGGACCCGAAGCTCGCCAATTAACTTGATGAACGGGCAACGACGACCCATATGATATTCGGCATGTCTTCTCGATTTCTCACGGTTCAAGATGTTCGGAAAAAGTACGGGGCGCACGAGGCCCTCGGCGGCGTGTCGTTTGCCGTCGCGAAAGGGGAACTTTTCGGACTGCTGGGTCCGAACGGGGCGGGTAAGTCGACGTTGCTTTCGATCATCGCGGGGCTGTCTGACGCGACGTCCGGCGAGGTTCAGTTTGACGGACGCCCGCTCAATCGCAGCGCGAGACTGATGCGTCGTGAAATTGGCATCGGCACCCAGGACCTCGCCGTTTACGGCGAACTGACGGCCCGTGAGAACCTGTCGTTCTTCGGGAAACTCTACGGCCTGAAGGGGCAATATCTACGTGATCGCATTGGCGTTGTCCTCGAATCGATCGGTCTCGTGGATCGAGCTGACGACCGGACTTCCACCTTTTCAGGCGGGATGAAACGGCGGTTGAACCTGGGCGTGGCCATTATTCATGAGCCGCGTCTGCTCCTGCTCGACGAGCCGACCACGGGCGTCGATCCGCAATCGCGCAATCACATTTTTGAACGCGTCCGCCAGTTGAATTCGGCCGGGCTCACGATCATCTACACCAGCCATTACATGGAAGAGGTGCAGACGCTCTGCCCGCGCATCGGCATCCTCGATCATGGCCGTGTGATTGCCTGCGATAGTCGGGCGGACCTGCTCAAGATTCTGGGCGGAACCATCACGCTGACCGTCGTAAAGGAACCATCGGCTACGGCCGAGCGCCTGGCGGCCGTGCCGGGATTGTGTGTCGATTCCACGATCGGAAACACCATCACCCTGGTCGGCAACGACGTCGTGGCCGCGTTGCCCGCTGTCGTCAATGCTCTCCGCGAAGCCAATGTCGAGATCACCGAACTGCGGACGCAGGAACCGAAACTCGAAGAAGTGTTTCTGCACCTGACGAAACGGACGCTGCGCGATTAAATTGATGAAGAGTCCGCGTGACGCATGTACCACGTTTTCTATTCACAGTGGAACTTTAGACGTGGTATGCTGTTTAATCCTGCCAGTGCGCCTCCAACCTCGGGAGTTTCCGACCATGTTGCCGCGTGTTTTAGCCGTTCTCAGTTTCGTTCTGTTCGTCACCTCGAACGCAGTATCCGCCGAGCCAACTTGGCCGCGCTGGCGCGGGCCGGAAGGCACTGGGCATTCGACCGAAAAAGACATCCCCGCGAAATGGGATACGAAATCGATTCTCTGGAAAACTCCGTTGAAGGGCAGCGGCCAATCGACGCCCACCATCTGGGGCGACAAGATGTTCTTGACGACCGCCCTGGAGAACGGAAAGTCGCGAGTGGTCTTCTGTGTCGATCGCAAAAAGGGCGACATTGTCTGGGAGAAAGTAGCGTGGACGGGAGAACCGGAAGTCAGCCACGTTCAGAACGGCTGGGCCAGTGCTTCATGCGTGACGGACGGCGAAATCGTTGTCGCCTTCTTCGGTAAAGGCGGCCTGCACGGTTACACGGTCGACGGCAAGCACCTCTGGTCGCGCGACCTCGGCAAGTTCCCTGGCCCCTTTGGAACGGCGGCTTCGCCGGTTCTCCACGACGATCTCGTCATTCAGAATTGCGAACATGAAGGGGACTCGTTTATCAGGGCGTTTTACAAAAAAGATGGTAAAGACGTTTGGCAAACACCTCGGCTCAAAACCGAGAAGGGCGGCTGGAGTACTCCCATCTTTGTCAAATCCGGTGCTCGAACGGAACTCGTGCTGAACGGCGAGAAAGCCATCTGCGCCTATGACCCATTGAAGGGCAACCAATTATGGTCGTGCAAGGCTTTCGCGGGCCGTGGCGATCCGACGGCCACCTTTCACAATGGCTTGATCATCGTCGTCAACGGTTTGGCCGGGGATATTTATGCCGTCAAGCCGGGCGGCAACGGCGACGTGACCAAGACCCACATGGCCTGGCACACGCCCCGTAAAGGCGGCCGCGATCAGCCCTCGCCCATCCTCGTCGGCAACTTCCTCCTCGTCGCCAACATGGGCGGCATGCTGACCTGTTATGATGCAACGAAGGGCAGCGTCCTTTGGGAAGAGCGGATGAAGGGCGGCTTCTCGTCGTCGCCGATCGCCGCGAACGGGCTCGCCTACTTCCAGAATGATGCCGGCGACACGACGGTCATCGAACCGGGCGACAAGCCGAACTTCGTCCATGTGAATACGCTTGGCGCCAGCGGCGAAGTCTTCCGCGCCTCGCTGACGCCGCTCGACGGGCATGTGTACACGCGCTCGGACAAAGTTCTCTACTGCATCGGGAAGAAGTAACGCGGTCTTGTAGCCGCGTTCGCCAGAAAAAGATTTCGTAGCCGCGTTCGCCAGAACGCGGGCTAGGTTGCCATCCCGTAGCCGCGTTCGCCCGAACGCGGGCCAGGTCACGGTACGCGATGAATATTGGATAGCTCACCCCGCGTTCTGGCGAACGCGGCTACAAGTCACATGATATTTGATTACGCACTGGGAGCTCTCCATGCCGCGTTTCCTGTTCGTGTTGCTTTCTTTTGCGTTCGCGTCGGTCGATACACGTGCCGCGGAAACGCTCCCGCCCGCCAATCTCCGCTACGCGAACTTGGATCAGGCCGATGTCCCTAGCTTCCAGCGGCATGTGCTCCCGTTGATGGGTAGACTCGGCTGCAACGGCCGTTCGTGTCACGGGTCGTTCCAGGGGCAGGGCGGGTTTCGCCTGTCGCTCTTCGGATACGACTTCAAGTCCGATCATCTTGCTCTTTTGGGTGGGGAAGAACCGCGCGTCGATCTGAAGTCGCCCAAGGCCAGTTTGATGCTTCAGAAACCAGCCAAGCTCGTCGACCACAAGGGCGGCAAACGGATGGACGTCGCCAGTTGGGAATACAACCTCATCCTGAAATGGATCGAAGCCGGGTCGCCGCCGGTCAAGGAGAGAGAGCCCACCTTCACGTCGCTCGATATCGAGCCGAAGGAGATCCTCTTCACCAAGCCGGGCGAGACCAAGCAACTCACCATCCGTGCCCACTGGTCGGATGGCGTGATCGAGAACGTCACGCCCCTCTGCCGTTTCCGCAGCAACGATGAATCAATCGCCACCGTGAATGAATCGGGCGTGATCACTGTCGTCGGCAAGGGCGATACCTCGATCGTCGCGTTCTACGACAACGGCGTCGGCACCATCCCCGTGCTGCTGCCCGTCACCGACAAGATCGGGGCGAAGTACCCGAGCGTGCCAGTCCCTACGAAGATCGATGAACTCGTCCTCGACAAACTCAAGAAGCTGGGCGTTGTCCCTTCCGATGTCTGTGGCGATGCCGAGTTCCTGCGCCGGCTGGCGCTCGATCTGACCGGTTCGTTACCTCGGCCCGAGGAAGTGACCGCGTTCCTGGCTGACTCCTCCGCCGACAAGCGGGCGAAGAAGATCGACGAACTACTGAATCGACCGGAATACGCCGCCTGGTGGGCCACACGGCTTTGCGATTTCACCGGCAACAACGAAGCCAACGGCCCGCTCGGCGGCGAGCAGGGGCTCCGCCGTGAGTTCTCTCGCCTCTGGTATCACTGGATTCACGCCCGGGTCCGCGATAACATCGGTTACGACAAGATCGCTGCGGGCATCATGCTCGGCGTCAGCCGCAAGCCCGACCAGACCTACGAAGACTTCTGCAAGGAATCGAGCGCCTACTTCCGCAGGAATCAACCTGCGGATTTCACGGCCCGCGACAACATGCCGTTCTTCTGGAACCGCCGCTTGCTCGGCAAGCCGGAGGAACGGGCCATGGCCGTGGCCCACGCGTTTTTGGGCGTCAATCTGCAATGTGCCTCCTGTCACAAGCATCCCTACGATCAGTGGACGAAGGATGATTTTGACTCGTTCTCGCTCTTCTTCACCAGCGTCCGCTACGGCGCCAGCGACCGCACGGTGGTCACGCGCTTGAAGAAGGAACTGGGTCTC
>Ga0105047_10012529_pt1 | contig 13639 bp, 9 predicted proteins | sample MAT04_FD_78384 | JGI IMG/M metagenome (GOLD analysis project Ga0105047, IMG submission 78384) | Freshwater microbial communities from Lake Fryxell liftoff mats and glacier meltwater in Antarctica - MAT-04 (megahit assembly) | ecosystem: Environmental > Aquatic > Freshwater > Ice > Liftoff...
ATCACCCGCGCGGCATCGACCAACGTCAACGCGCCGGACGCATGAGCGGCGGCGACTTCGCCGAAACTATGCCCGAGCACCACGGCCGGCCGGATTCCCCAGTCGGCGAAGAGCCGGTAGACGCCCACTTGAAGCGCGAAGAGAATTGGCTGACCGATATCGGATTGGTAGACAGAATCGTAGCCGCGCCGAAGTTCTTCGATCAGGCTGCGACCCCAGCTCGGCTTCATGATGGCGTCGAGCTCTTCGATCGTCGCCCGGAAACTGGCATTTTCAAAGTAGAGATCGCGCGCCATTCCAGGCCATTGCGTCCCCTGGCCGGAGAAGACGATCGCGACGGGAGCCGTTTGGGCCGGGGCATGTCCCGCGAATACGCCCGTGGTCGATTGGCCGTTGACCCAGGCGTTCAGTTTTTCGACCGCGGTCGCTGTATCGCCGGCAATGACGGCCAGACGATGGGCATGTTGGCTGCGTCGGGTGCGAACAGCATGTGCGACATCGACGTAGGCATTTTCCGCGTCGATGAGGAAGGCCGCGTCATTTCGCACGGCCTCTTTTAGCGCCGCGGGCGATCGGGCTGACACGGTCCAGATTTGTGGATTTGAATGAGGTTCCACCGGAGAGGGGTGAGCGGCCGGCGGGGCTGATGACAGCACGGCATGTGCGTTGGTGCCGCCGAAGCCGAATGAGTTCACCCCGCCGTAGAGAATCCCGTCGCTTGCCGTTGCCTCCCAAGGCGTCACCGCCGTGGGGACTCGCATCTTGTATTCTTCGAACGGAATTCGCGGGTTCGGTTCGGAAAAATGCACGTTCGGCGGAATTGTCCGATGATGCATCGCCAGGGCAAGCTTGATCATGCCCACGATGCCCGAGGCCGGTTCGAGATGGCCGAGGTTCGTCTTGACCGAACCAACCCACAGCGGCTGCTCGACCGTTCGTCGCCGGCCGAGGCCGTTCCCGAGCGCGGCTGCCTCAAGCGGATCGCCAATCGCTGTCCCGGTCCCATGGGCTTCGACATAGCCGACCTGATCCGGTGATACGCCCGCCCGGCGATAGGCTTCCTCCAGCATCACCTGCTGCTGCTCGGCACTAGGCACCGTCAACCCGCCGGTACGGCCGTCCTGGTTGGTCATGGTTGAACGAACCACGGCATAGACCCGGTCGCCATCCGCCACGGCCTTGGAAAGCGGCTTCAGCACGACGACGGCCGCCCCTTCCGCGCGGACGAAGCCGTCGGCCGAGGCGTCGAACGCCCGGCAACGGCCCGTGGGCGAAAGGAAACCGCCCTTGGCGAACGACACGGTCACATCGGCTTGAAGGATCGCGTTGGCGCCGCCCAGCAGCGCCATCGAGACGTCGCCTCGCCAGATCGCCTGGCAAGCCAAATCGAGTGCCACCAGGGACGACGAACAAGCCGTGTCCACGGTAAGGCTGGGGCCGCGAAGATCGAGGAGATACGAGATCCGATTCGATGCGATGCTCAGTGCGCTGCCGGAAGTCGTGTGCATGTCGACTTCGTACGGCCCGCGTTTCTGGATGTCGCCATAATCACAGGACGAGACGCCAACGAAAACGCCGACATTGCTTCCCGCCAGCGAGGCGGGCGGTACGGAAGCGTCTTCGAGTGCTTCCCACGCGCACTCCAGCAACCAACGCTGCTGTGGGTCCATCCGCAATGCTTCACGCGGTGTCAGGCCGAAAAAGCCCGCGTCGAACATGGTCGGATCCGAGACGTAACCGCCCCAGCGCGCATAAGTGCGGCCGGGAACTCCTCGTTCCGGATGAAAATGGGTATCGATGTTCCAACGATCCGACGGAGTATCGGTGATCAGATCGGCTCCAGCGAGCAACTGCTTCCAAAGCATCGATGGCGAGTCGATGCCGCCTGGCAGTTTGCACCCGATGCCCGTGATCGCGATCGGTTCCATGTTGTTTCCCAAGGTGTGTATCGAGTCGTCGCCCTGTCTCTTCTGGAAAGCCTCATCCATCAAGTTAGTCTCCAAGAGACTATACATCCACGAAATCCGTGACTCATCGACCAGAAGAATGATGCGATCCGCTCGCATAATCCATCCTTCACAAACGACAGGACTTTCACATTACGAAGAGTGGGAAGTTTAGCAGAATTAGGAGGATGCGTCAAGCAGCTGGATGTGGCGCTCTCACTAAGTGGAGACCGTTTCAGGAGAAGATTCCTTCCTCGAACAGTCATTAATATGATTTTCGTCAGTTCGTAATATGATTGTTCTCGAAGGGGTAATTTTCCCCCCGAGATGAACAGACCAGAGGCGCCGCCAAGCGGTAAAGATTGAAATGCGGTTATACCGATCCGAAAAGTTCTTTTCCAGAAGTTCGCCCACGAGTGGGTAATAATCGGAATTCAGGCCAGGGAAGAGGTGGTGCTCCGTGTGGTACGAGAAGTTTAAGTGCAACCAATCAACCCAACGGGGAACCGCTACCGATGTTGTGCCAACCACTGGGTCTGGAACATCCGTGATTGGGTTCAGGAAATGGTTGGTAAAGATGTAGGCCATCGTCACGGCGGACGAAATCGCGATCGGCACGGGGCCACACCAGATGTAGGCCGACAGATCCCAGCCGACGAGAGCCAGAATGCCAACCTGGATGCCGATGCCTATTAGCACTTCAATCGCCATCCGAGCCAACCGGCCATTGCGATAGGCGGTCGTGTAAGGACCCGAAGGTCCGCCGCGCCACCCGTTCAGAAATCCCAGACCGATGTGGGCAAATGTATAGGAGACAAACGCCAGACCGACAATAGGGCTCCAGCGCACGGGATTATCGAAGGGGGTGACGACCCGGCTTAACGTCCGCACTGGCCAGTTCAGCTCAGAAACCAACAGTTGACGATCGCAATCGCGTTGGGTGTTGCTGAAGACATGATGTGTCTCGTTGTGGAGGCGTCGCCACATGATTGCCGGCATGAGACGCAGGGACCAGATCCAGATTTCGAGCGGGTTCCGCACCCACGGGTTCCGCACGATGCTGCCATGACTGAGATCATGCCCGTAAAATGCCAGGTTCGAGACGCAGAAGCCGAGCCCCAAGCCGAGGAGGGCTCGTTGCCAGAGCTCATCGACATGTCCGACCGCAATTACGCCAAGAAAGAAGAAAATGGTATAGAGCGCGATGCCCCAGATCTTTCGAGGCGAAGTGCGGAACGCGTCCGGCGGCAAGAACGGGCGAATGACGCGCGTATACTCTCGATGGGGTAATAACGCCAAAGGAACTTCTTCACTTGGCACGCAAAACTCCCCGGGTGAACGCGACGATCCAGAAGGGCATACCTATTAAATTCTGTCAAACTGAGAGGTTTTGGCAAGTAGAAATAGTCAGCTGATGTTCAAAGAAGCGGCATGCTTCCCTTGCCATCTCGTCTTTCAGCTCAGTCAAGCGATGGTCGCCTTGCTTGAACAAACGCAGTTCGATGTTGCCGTTCGCTTGAGCCTGGAAGTCAATGGAGTCCGTCGCGGGTACTGTCGTGTCCGCAAGGCCATGAAAGATGATCGCTGGCTTCGTCCAACTTCTCACCAGTTCATCAAACTGAAATTGAGGCACCTCTTCAACTAAACAATAACCCACTTCGACATCGACCCAATCATTCTTGTAGCGGACCACATTCATGGCCTTCCAGTAGGCACGCTCTAGATCGCTCAGCGAATTCCAGCGTCGTTCGACGAAGCGGAACGCGGGAGCGATGAAGGCACAACTTTTCACTTCCGGAACGCCGAGAGCGAACCAGGCCGAAGCGAAACCGCCCATGCTCGAACCGACAAGAAAGAGTTGTTGAATGCCGCGTGTGGCCAGGTGATTGCGCAATGCTGCCAGGTCTTCGATCAACCGGGTGCCGCGCAGGTCGCGCATCTTACCTTCGGATTCACCGTGGCCGCGACAATCGATGGCGGCAAAGGTCCAGCCTCGACGAGCGCATTCAACTTGGAGAGCAAGGCTCTTCTCGCCGTTACGATGGCTGGCGAACCCATGCACGAAGACGACGGCGTGCGTACCCGGAGAGTCGGCGAAGAAGAGATCGCCGCGCAGCATTTCGCCCGAGGGCGATCGGATTGCCAGAAGTTCATGCGTGCGGGGCATCAGTATCTTGGCTGGGGTTTTTTCCACTGGGGATCGTACTCGAGCGAGAAGATCTTTTGGATGCGTTCGGCCCGGTCGCCACTTTCATCGGCCAGAACCTTAATGGCTTGGTGGATGCGGGCGACGCGCGGGTCGGGATCGACACTCCCTTCACCGCGGCCGATGCGGTCGAGAATCGCCGCCACGTCAAGTAATCGGCAGCGGGCATCAAGGAAGAACTGATCGAGAGCCTGGGGTGCGGGAAGAGGAGACATAAGTGAAATTTGGAAAGCGGAATTCGGAATGCGGAATTTCGAGTTCCTGGATTTAGTTCGTGTAGCGTGCTCTCACGTCGAGAGACACAAGGGTGTTGAGGCTGCCGGAGCGAAAGCCTTCGAGATCGAGCGTAATGAACTTGAAGCCGAGTTCGCGAAAACACGCGGTGATGCCGTCTCGAACTTCCGGGTCGGCGAGACGAACGATTTCGCTCGTGGGTACTTCGATGCGTGCAAGTTCGCCTTCGTGCAACCGGACGCGGCAATCCCGCAGGCTCAAGGAGCGAAGATAGATTTCCGCCGCTTCAACACGAGCAGTGCGCTCGGAAGTAACCGCGAGTCCCGGGGCGAGACGGCTCGATAAGCAGGGTGATGCGGGCTTATCCCACGTCGGCAGCCCCCAGAAACGGGCGAGTTCGCGAACATCCGCTTTCGTGAATTCAGCTTCCTGCAACGGGTGGCGAACCTGCCGTTCCGCTGCTGCCTTTAATCCGGGTCGATAGTCGCCCTGGTCGTCGAGATTGGCGCCGCTGCAAATGACACTGACGCCCAGTTCCGGCAGCATCTTGATCAGCGTGTCGTAGAGTTCGCTCTTGCAGTAGTAACAGCGGGCGCCATCGTTACGCAAGTAGTCCGGATTGTCGAACTCTTCGGTTTTCATCACCTGATGTCGGATACCGATCAACCGGGCGAGGCGGATGGCGTCATCAATCTCGGCACGCGGTACGCTGGCGCTATCGGCAGTGACGGCCACCGCGTGATCGCCCAGAGCTTCGAAGGAGGCCCTGGCGACGACGGTGCTGTCGATGCCGCCGCTGAAGGCGACGGCAACGTGTTGCAACGAACGCAAGACTGCGAGCAGGCGTTCACGTTTGGCGTCGAGTTCCGGCTTCAGGTTCGCGGCGTCGAGCATGATGGTATTCTACTACAATCCTGGAATGTCGTACTCGTTTGCCGCTCAACTGGCGCGATATGGTCCGGGGGCTGACATTCCGCCGATGGATCTCTCCCAGGCGCGGAGCTACTGCGCCCGCGTCACGCGCTCACATTACGAAAATTTCAGCGTCGCTTCCATCTTGTTGCCCCGGCGTCTCTGGCCGCACTTCTTTCCTATCTACGCCTATTGTCGCTGGGCCGATGATCTCGGCGACGAGACCGGCGGCGGCGCCCATGCCCTTGAACTACTCGCCTGGTGGCGTGCCGAGTTTATTCGCGGTCTCCAGGGCGAATCGCTCCATCCCGTGATGATCGCATTGCGGCCGACGATCGAACGTTTTCGCATTCCTCCTGAACCGTTTCTCGATCTGCTCAAGGCCTTCGAGCACGATCAACGGGTAAAGAGTTATGCCACGTTTGATGAACTGCTCACCTATTGCCGATGTTCCGCCAACCCGGTGGGCCGGTTGGTGCTGCATCTCGGCGAGGCATGCGACGAGCCCCGAGCCCGGCTGTCCGACTTCATCTGTACCGGCTTGCAACTGGCGAATTTCTGGCAAGACGTCCGCCGCGACTTGGACGATCTCGGTCGCGTCTATTTGCCCGAAGAAGACCGCCGACGGTTCAATTATCCCGATAACGACTTGCACGCCCGCCGTTGCACGCCGGCTTTTCGCGAGTTAATGAAGTTTCAGGTCGACCGCGCGCGATCGATCTTCGAAGCCGGCCGGCCCTTGCTCGACCTCGTGCCACGTTTTCTACGAGCGGACATCCAACTCTTCCTGGAGGGCGGTCTTGCGATCCTGAAGCAGATCGAAGCAATTGATTACGATGTCTGGTCGAGCCGACCGCGCGTTTCAAAGAGTCAGAAAGGGATCCTACTGCTACGCGCGATTGCGGAAAGCGGAAAGCGGAATGCGGAATGGAAGAAAAGAAATTTAGAACTCGGACCTCGGACCTCGGAACTTGTGTCGTTCCGCTGGTGCGGTGAACTTACACGCAAAACGGCCAAGAACTTCGCCATCGCGTTTCAGGCGTTGCCTCGGGCGCAGCGGCGGGCGATGGATGTGCTCTACGCCTTTATGCGCGTCACGGACGATCTGGCCGACGAACCGGGCGAGATCGAGTCGAAAAAAGTTTCCTTGCGGCACTGGCGTGAGGGTCTTGATCGAGCGCTGCGGGGAGATTACTCACACCCGTTGCATCCGGCGTTACGCAAGGTTGTTGACCGATACGGTATCCCGCCGGCTTACTTGCACGAAGTCATTGACGGTGTCGAAATGGACCTGTCTCCTCTGAGCATTGCGACATTCACGGAGCTTCGAGGCTACTGCTATCGCGTGGCGTCGGCCGTCGGGCTTTGCTGCATTCACATCTGGGGTTTTCGTGATGAGGCCGCGCGCGGCCCGGCTGAAGCGGCCGGCATCGCCTTGCAACTTACGAACATTTTGCGTGATCTGGGCGAAGATTTGGATCGCGGCCGCGTTTATTTACCATCGGAAGACCTTGATGTCTTTCACGCTCCGCCGGAAACGTGGCGTGAACGCGGTCCTTCGTATCGCGACATGATGAAGTTTCAGGTGGATCGCGCGTGTGCGTACTATGAACGGGCGGAAGCCTTGCGGGCATTTCTGACGCCCGCGGGCCGGGCGGTCTTCGGTGTGATGATGGGAATCTATCGCGATCTGCTCAATGAAATCGAACGCCGGGATTATGACGTGTTCACGGAGCGTGTGCGGATTTCGTTCAGCCGCAAGTGCCGTCATCTACTGCGAGCATTCCCGATCCGCTGGGGGTGGCTATGATCGAGACTCGCCGAGTGCTGATCGTGGGCGGGGGCTTGGCGGGATTAGCGTCCGCCTCGGCTCTCGCCCCGCGCGGCTTCCAAGTGAAGATTCTGGAATCCCGGCCGCGTTTGGGCGGCCGAGCCAGTTCCTTTACCGACGCCGCCACCGGCCAAATGGTCGACGCCTGTCAGCATGTGACCATGGGCTGTTGCACGAACCTTGCGCACTTCATCAAGACCATCGGCATCGATCAATTCTTCGCCCGTCAGCCGGACCTCTGGTTCATGACGCCCGACCGCCGGGTCAGCCGGTTTGCCGCGGATCGCCTGCCCGCGCCGCTCCATCTCGCCCGTTCAATGGCTCGAGCGCATTACCTCTCGTGGGGCGACAAGCTCCGCATTGGCTGGGGCATGTTAGCCCTCCGCCAAGTTGATCCCCATGACGATCAACCGCTGCTGGCGTGGCTGAAACGAAATCGGCAGAGTCGGCGAACGATTGAGCGATTCTGGAGCGTCGTTCTTGTCAGTGCGTTGAATGAGACGATCGATCGGCTGGGGCTGAAGTATGCCCGCAAAGTTCTTGTCGACGGTTTTCAGCGCCATCCGCAGGGTTTCGAGGTCTCTCTTCCCACCGTGCCCCTTGGGCGCCTTTATGGCGGTGAAATGACAGACTGGTTCGCACGGCAAGGCGTCGTGATCGAGACCAGTGCCGGCGTCGCATTGATTGAAGTCGCGAATGATCGAGTCACCGGTTTGCAAAGGCGTGACGGTCAGCTGGAAGTGGCCGACGAATACATTTCAGCCGTTCCCTGGCCGCGTCTGCTTGACCTGTTGCCTGAACCCGTAGCGGAAGAGCATTCTTGTTTCGCCCAGTTGCGCAACCTGGAGACATCCCCGATCGCCAGCGTTCATCTCTGGTTTGATCGCCCGGTTCTCGATCGGCCTCATCTTGTGCTGGTCGATTGTCTCGGGCACTGGATTTTTAATCGCGGCGAGACGACGCCGGGTGAGCACTATCTTCAGGTAGTTGTAAGTGCGGCCCGCTCCGCGCGCGTACTCGGCAACCAGGAGTTCATCGAGCGGATCGTGAAGGAGTTGGCGGAACTTGTTCCGGTTACAAGAACCGCAACGATTCTGCGGTCGCGCGTGGTGATCGAACATGCCGCGACCTTCAGCGCGGTCCCGAATGTTGACCGTTGGCGGCCGACACAAGAGACACCGCTAGCGAATCTCACCCTGGCCGGCGACTGGACCGCGACCGGTTGGCCTGCAACAATGGAAGGGGCCGTACGCTCCGGATATTTGGCCGCCGAAGCGATCCTTCGCCGCGCCGGCAGGGTTGAACAGATCATTCAGCCTGACCTCGCTCCGCTCGCCGTCAACAAGAAATATCGACCTGCAAATAAGGGTTTTTTGTTCACTAGTCGGAAAACTCGCCGTCCGTGAATCTGAAAGAAATAATGTTTTTTTCGTTGTCGTCCGCATGACGATCCGTCATCCTCTAGAATGATTTGTACGAGTAGGTTCGGCTCGTGGAGTCCCATTATGAAATGCCTCTTCGTATTTGGAGCGATGTTCCTGACCGGGATGGTTATCGCCGCGGAGACGTCGCCCGCGACGCCGCCCGCGCCTACGTTGAGTCCCGAGGCGCTCAAGGCAATCGATCTCGTCCGCGACCTGGCGGATGCGCGATACAAAGTGCGCGAACTTGCCGCGAAAGAATTGAAAAAGCTCGGGCGCCACGCGAAACCGGCCCTTCTGGATGGAATGAAGAGCAGCGATCCGGAAGTTTGGAATCGCTGTGCTCAGTTGCTTCCCGAAGTGATGGCCGCCGATCTGAAGGCACGTGTGGATGGGTTCCTGGCCGACACCGAAGGTAAGCTAAAACACGACCTACCGATGATGGAGTCGTTCCAGAAGATCGCCGGTAACGATATTGCCTCGCGGAAGTTGTTCGTCGACATGGTGAAGACGAATGCGAACTTTTTGGAAGCGTGCGAGCAAAATCCGAAGTTGGCTGGCGAAAAATACAACGTACGAGCCCAAGAACTTCAACAACAGCTCTGGGGTCCCTGGAGCGGCATGGGAGCGCGACCGCAACTGATCGCTTCCGATGTCGCGGCCCTGTTCTTAGTCGGCGCCGATCCCGAGATGTCCAAGGGGATCACGACCACCAACAACGTCAACGTTGTCTCGAATTTCCTCTGGCAGCAACCGTTTCAAAACGCACTCCGATCCGGTGAGCAGGCTGTCGCCTTCCGCAAGGTCTTCTTCGCCTGGGCGGAACTTCGGACGGATGTCAATTCGGTTAGCCAGACGCTTTCCGTGATCCAGAACTTGAATCTGAAGGAAGGCTTGGAGTTCGCGGTTCGCACCATGAAGTCGAAAGATCAGCAAATCTGGACGAGAGCCCAGGCGATGACGTGTGTCGGCAAGATGGGCGATAAAACCCATCTTCCCTCAATGGAAGCGATGTTCGAAGATAAGACGCAAGTGACGAACATCCAATGGAACAACGTCAATATTTCGACTCAATTGAACGACATCGCCCTAGCCATGGCCATTCACCTTTCGGGCCAGGCGCACAAGGACTACGAATTCGACGCCCTGAAGACGCAACCGGGCCTGCTGTGGGCTTACCACTATCTCGGTTTCAGTGCGGAAGATAAACGGACCGCGGCCTTCAAGCGATACGCGGACTGGCAAGCAGCCCAAAAGAAAAAGTGATCGAGACGCCGGGTCGACTCTCTCGCAAACCCGACCCGAACGCACGATGACAGACTCCTGGAGAACGTGATGACCTCGACTCTTGCCGTAGTTTTTGCTCTGTGGACAGGGACGGCCGGCGCGGATGCCAGGCCAAGCAATGACGTGGGCGCCGATCTCAATAAGGCGCGCGATCTCGTGAAGAAACTGGCGGACGATCGCTTCAAAATACGCGATGCCGCCGAGAAGGAACTGGTGCATCTTGGCCCCGCGTCGCTTGTCGCTCTGAAGGAAGGCGAGAAGCACAACGATCTTCACGTGCAGGAACGTTGCCGGGTGCTGCAGCCGATGATTGCGGCCATGTCGTTGCAACGGCGTGTTGATCATTTCATTGCCAATCGCGATGGTCCAATTCCCCAAGACCTACCGCTTGCGACCAGCTTCTTAAAGATCACGGGCGACACCAAGGAAGCTCGCGAACTCTACACGGAAATTTTGGTCAACCATATAGCCCTTCTTGACGAGACCCAGCGTGACAAGAAGAAAGGCATGGCGGCGTTCAGCCTTTATTGCCAGGAAATTAACAATTCCATGCGTTTCGTGACTGATTTTACCGCTCGCCAAAAAACAATCACACGCACCCAGGTGGCGCTCTACTTCCTGATGACAACGGAATTGGCCGCGGACAAGACGGGCCAGTTGGCCTCGTATGGCTACACGTTCATGAATGCCCCCATTCTTCCCGAGACGTTGTCGAAGGATACCCCAGCTGTACAACCGCTCAAGATGCTCTTCCTCGCTTGGATCGAAAAGGAGCCGCAACCGTATATGGTTTCGCGCGGCCTACAGATTGCCGCGGACGCTAAGATGAAGGAAACTTTGCCGCTGGTCATGAAGATGGTGCAATCCAAAACCTCACCGGTTTACACGCGGGCGCAGACGGCCCTGTTGCTCACCAAGATTGGCACCAAAGAACACATCAAGGACATCGAACCTCTCCTCGAAGACAAGACGGTCGTCGGCAACTTCGGCATCAACAACGTTCAGGGGCAGGTGCAGATGCGTGACGTTGCTCTCGCTGTCTGCATCAAGCTGAGCGGTCAGAAGATGGCCGACTATGACTTCGACGTGATGAAGGGGAACGAAGACCAATTGCACATGTCGTACATCTACTGCGCATTCAGCGGCGACGGCAAACGCAACGCGGCCCACAAGAAATACATTGACTTGAAAGCGAAGGCGACGACGGAAAAGAAATAACCTACCTACCTCGCCGGGAGCCACGCCATGTTCGCCGCTCTCCTGATCGCGGGATCGATTATCGCCGCTGTCCCCGGACCGCAATCGGACCGCGAACGCGCGGCGGAACTGGTGGCCCTGTTGGGCGACGCCTCTTACAAAGTTCGCGAGAAGGCATCCGACGATCTTATCCGTCTGGGTAGTGCCGCGCTCGAGCCCTTGCGCCGAGGTCTGACCAATCCCGACACGGAAATCGGTGAACGCTGCCGTAAGTTGCTGCCGCTGGCGCTCGACCATCATCTGCAAGAACAAATCGAAGTTTTCCTCGCGAAGCCGAATCATGCCATCTCGCCCGATTTGCCGGGCATCAATCGCTGGATCAAGATGGCGGGAACGGGCAAGGAATCACGGGAACTTTACGCACTGCTCATCAAGGAACAACGCAAGTTGCTCATCGACATCGAGCGGACGCCCGACAAGGCGGCGCAGTATTACCAGAGCTTCCTGACCGATATGTATAATCGAACGCGGGTTTCGGGCGCTGATGCGCGAAAGGAACTGGTCAGCTATTCCGAACTGGTGCTCTTTCTCTTCTTGGGCGCCGACCCGAATTGCCGAAAGAGCAACGGAGCTGTGGCCTCGACGAGTTACATCCAATCGAATCTCTTCTTAAATTCCACCCATTTGGCAGGGATGCTCAGCGGCGCTGGCTCAAACCACGCCACCCGTCAAATTTTCCTTGGCTGGTTGGAACAGGAACGCTATTCGATACTCGTGCGGCGCGGCTGTCAACTCGCGGCTACCGCCAACATGAAAGAAGCGATCCCCATTGTCATTCGCATGGCGAATGACAAAACCGCCATACCGACCACCCGATCGTATCCCCTGCTCGGCGCCATGAAGCTATTCGGCCCTGAAGACATCAAGCATCTGGAAGGCCTCATGGAAGACAAGACAGTCATCGGCCGCACTACTGTCAACAACGAAGCGGTAACAACAGAGATGCGCGACATCGCGCTCGGAATCGCCGTCCAGGCTTCCGGCCAGAAGCCGGCGGACTACGGTTTCGATCGCCTACGCGACAATATCGTCTCCACTTCGTACTTCTATTACGCCATCAGTGACAAGAAGCGAGAAGAGGCTCATAAGAAGTGGGCGGATTGGCAGGCCGCGCAGAAGTCGAAGAGGTGAGCGATCAAACCGAACTGGCCTTGAGCCGTCGGCGTCGTGTATACTACTTGAAGTGTTTGATTGGTTCATCCCGCCGAGATTGTGCTCATGTCTACGACCGTTGTTGATCAGGAAAAAACCGGCCTCGGCAATTATTTCATCGCGAACTATCCGCCGTTTGCCTACTGGAAGGCAGACCTTCTGGCTTCGGCCTGGGACGCCCTCAATCGGGCGCCAAAGCCGGGCACTCCGCTCGGTCTCTACCTGCACATCCCTTTCTGCCGTAAGCGGTGCAAGTTCTGTTACTTTCGCGTCTACACCGACAAGAACGCCCGCGACATCGAGACTTATCTTGATGCCTTGGTTAAAGAAGTAGAACTCTTGAGCCGCACACCCTGCGTCGGCGGGCGCTCGCTCGACTATGTCTACTTCGGCGGCGGCACTCCTTCTTATCTAAGTGGGCAGCAATTGACGTCGCTGATGGGTCGTCTCAAGGCCATCATGCCCTGGGACAAGGCTCGCGAGGTGACCTTCGAATGCGAACCGGGAACCCTGCAACAGCACAAGCTTGAGAATCTCCGCAAGCTCGGCGTCACCCGCTTGAGCCTCGGCGTCGAGAACTTCAAGGCGGAGATCTTGCAGTTCAACGGTCGGGCTCATCTGGAAGAAGAGATCCATCGGGCCTATGGCTGGGCTCGCGAATTGGGCTTCGATTCGATCAACATCGACCTCATTGCCGGCATGGTGGGCGAGACTTGGGACAACTGGCGCGATTGCGTTCGCAAGACACTGCTGCTGGCCCCGGAAAGCGTCACCATTTATCAGATGGAACTGCCGTACAACACGGTCTTCTCAAAGGAACTGCGTCTCCAGCAAGACCAAGAGAAACTGGAGCACGCGACCCGGAACACGGAACTTCCCATCGTCGAAGAACCGTCCCGCTATGATTTGTCTCGCGCCGAAGTGGCCGACTGGCCGACAAAACGGGCCTGGGTTGACTACGCCTTCGCGGAGTTTCGCAAGGCGGGTTACGATCAATCGAGCGCTTACACCGTCGTGAAGAATAAGGATCGCACTCAGTTCGTCTACCGTGACGCCTTGTGGCGTGGGGCGGATATGTTCGGCACCGGCGTGGCTTCTTTTGGCCACGTCAACGGCGTCCATATCCAGAATGTCGATACCTGGGAGCAGTACATCGAGAAGCTCGACCACGGAGAGATTCCTCTCGGCCGGGCTTTCCCGACCGAGCCACGCGACCGACTGATTCGTGAAATGATCCTGCAATTGAAGACCGGCCGGCTGGAACGCGCCTACTTCGAAGGTAAGTACGGTGTCGACATCACGCGTGAGTTTGCCGACAACTTCCGCCATCTGGCGGAGAGCGGCTGGGTGACGGTGGGCGGCGATGGCGTTTCGCTCACGCCCGGCGGCTTCC
>Ga0105047_10012530_pt1 | contig 13639 bp, 14 predicted proteins | sample MAT04_FD_78384 | JGI IMG/M metagenome (GOLD analysis project Ga0105047, IMG submission 78384) | Freshwater microbial communities from Lake Fryxell liftoff mats and glacier meltwater in Antarctica - MAT-04 (megahit assembly) | ecosystem: Environmental > Aquatic > Freshwater > Ice > Liftoff...
GCTTCTCGTACTCGCCAAGGGCGCCGACGCCCCTTGCCGGTACAGAACCAAAACGGCCCCATCGACGGGTTTCCCTTGCGGGTCTTGCACTGTGCCGCGAACCGGCGATTGTGCGTGTAAATTCGCGGAGCATAAGAACACCGCGAACGAAATTATAGACTTGTGGCTCATAAGCCCTGCCCCTTCCTCGAGAGCAAAGTGAAGTCAGCCCTGGTGGCTGTTCCAGAGGCAGGTCTTCGGACTTATGGGCGGCCTACCGGTTGCCACTTCCCAGCCATGTATTGGCCAGTGTGAATTGCAACTTTCGTTCCCAATTACCGCTGCGGGACAGTCCCGGATTCGCACCGGGTTCCCTTTTCAACGACCACAAAGTGGGCGTACCTTTAGAAGTCTTGAGAATAGCAGATGCACCCTTCCCATGAGAAGCTAACCGTAGCGTGATTCCCCCTGTCTTTGCCGCCGCCTTCCGGCCCGAGTTTGAAAACCTACTAAGTTGGCGCCGCGATGTTCGCCATTTCCTGCCCGATCCCGTTGCACCCGTGCTCCTCGAAGGATTGCTCCGGCAGGCAACGCTCCCCCCTTTTGTCGGCTTCTCCCAGGGTTGGTCGATCATCCCGTACGCCGGCGATCCATCCTCCAAAACTTCGAAGAGTCCAACGCCGAAGCAGAGGCCGGCTATCACGATGCCCAAGCCGTCAACTACGCCAAGCTAAAGCTCGCCGGGCTTCGCGAAGCGCCGGCGACTTGGCTGGGTTTCCATCCTCGACCCGATGGGCGCACAGGCCACATTGAAGGCACCGGTCGAATGGACGTTTCTCGCCTATCTCTGTCTGGGTTGGCCCGCCGAACTCAGTCCCGATCCGCTGCTCGAACGCACGGGATGGGAACGGCGCCTGCCCCCGGCGCCGCTTATCTTACGGCGGTGAGCAAATAAATGGAAACTTATTCCGGAGTACTTCGTATATCCCGGAAGGCCCCATGGAATCGTTTTTACAAGACCTTCGTCATTCCCTCCGCATGTTCTGGCAAGCGCGGGGCTTTACCGCCGCCGCAGTCGCCGCGCTGGCTCTGGGTATCGGTTCGAACACCGCCATCTTCTCCATCGTCAACACCGTCCTGCTGAAACCACCCAATCTCCCCCATCCGGACCGCCTCGTCGTCTTTCAAAGCACAAGCCCGCAGGGAGCTTTCCAGGGCGCCTCTCCCGCCAAGTTCGCCCATTGGCGTGCCCAATCCGATGTCGTGGAACTCGTCAGTGTATCGCGTCAAAACACGTTGAATTGGACCGGCAATGACAGCCCGGAGCAACTGAAGGCCGGCCAGGTCTCCGCCGGCTACTTCCAATTATTCGGCGCCAAAATCATCGTCGGCCGCGCCTTCGCCGGCGCTGAAGATCTCCCCAAAGGTCCCCACGTAACGCTGATTAGCGAAGCGTTGTGGAACCGCCGTTTTGCCCGCGATCCTCAGATTCTTGATAAAACCATCCAACTCGGCGGCGAGCCCCACTCCATTATCGGCGTTGTGTCGGATTCCTTCGACATGCGTGATTTCGGCGATCAGAACGACATTTGGGTCCCGTTCCAACTCGATCCGAACTCCAGCGATCAAGGTCATTACTTTGGCGCCTCCGGCCGCTTAAAGGAAGGCGTCACGCTGCAACAGGCTCAGGCCAAATTGAAGCTTTCCGCCGAAGACTACCGCCGCAAATTCCCGAATGCCTTTGGACCCAACGAGGCCTTCACCGCCCAAACCATCCACGAAGCCCTGGTCGCGGACTACCGTTCGTCGCTCCTTGTCCTGTTAGCCGCTGTGGCCATGGTCCTCCTAATCGCGTGCGCCAACGTCGCCAACCTCCTGCTCGCTCGCGCTATCGGCCGAAGGCGTGAAATCGCCATCCGCGCCGCCATGGGGGCGGCTCGTGGGCGCCTTATTCGCCAGCTGCTCACGGAGAGCTTCCTTCTCTCCGCCGCCGGCGCAATCCTCGGCACCGCCCTCGGATTCGCCGCGATTCGCGGCCTTCTGCTTGTTAATACGGCCGGACTTCCGCGCGTCGGCGAGAATGGCGCGCTAGTTGGTATTGACTGGCGCGTACTGGTCTTCACCGCCGGTATCACCGTTCTCACCAGCATTATCTTCGGCCTTTTCCCCGCGCTGCAGGTCTCGCGCGTCGAACTCGCCAACACTCTGAAGGAAACCGGATCGCGAGCCGGTAGCGGCCTCCGTCAGAATAAAGCTCGCTCCGCGCTTGTGATCCTCGAGATCGCGCTCGCGGTCGTTCTCTTGACTGGTGCGGCCCTCCTGATCCGCACGTCGCTGGCCCTCGCCCAAGTCAACCCCGGCTACGAAACCAACAACATTGTCACCATGCGCATGTCCCTGGCCGGCAAGCGCTACGTGACGTCGGCCGCGATTGAAGGGTTGGTTCGCGATGGTACGGAGCGCATCCGCGCTTTGCCCGGCGTCGCCGCTGCCAGTGCCACATGCTGCATACCGCTCGAAGGCGGATACGGACTGCCATTCCTCATCATGGGACGCCCAACCGATAAGACTCCTTTTCATGGCGGCGGCGGCTGGCACACGGCCTCACCGGGTTACTTCGACGTCTTCAAAATCCCCATCGTCAAAGGCCGCGCTTTTAACGATCGTGACAACGCCGCGGGCCAGCCCGTCGCCATTATCAGTCAGGCGATGGCGAAACAGTTCTGGCCCAATAGTGACCCGCTCAACGACAAAATCTGGATTGGCAAGGGCGTCATGACCGAACTCGCCATGGAGCAGCCTCGTCAGATTATCGGCATCGCCGGAGACGTTCGCAACAACCGTCTCAACCGCGTTCCGGACAACCAAATGTACGTCCCCAACGCCCAGGTTCCCGACGCGCTGAACGTCCTGAACGCCTCCATCACGCCTATTGCCTGGGTCGTCCGCACAACCAACGATCCAATGGCGCTGAGTCCCGTCATTCAGGAACAACTCCGACAAGCCAGCGGTCTCCCGCTTTCCGATATCCGATCGATGACCGACGTCGTCGCCCGCTCCACCTCCAGGGAACGCTTCAACATGCTCCTCATGTCGGTATTCGCGGGGGCGGCGCTCCTGCTCGCCGCCATCGGTGTCTACGGCCTCATGGCGTACTCGGTTCAACAACGCACGCAGGAGATCGGCATCCGTCTCGCCCTTGGAGCGGAGACCGGCGCTGTCCGCGGCATGGTCGTTCGCCAGGGCATGCTGCTGGCGATCATCGGGGTCGTTGCCGGCGCGGGGACGTCCTACGGCCTGGCCCGCTTCATCAAGTCATTTCTCTACGGCGTGGAAGCCTCGGATCCTTTGGTCTTTTTCGCCGTCCCGGTTGTGCTCACCCTTACTGCATTCATCGCGGTGTGGATCCCGGCTTTGCGCGCCACCCGAATCAACCCCGTTGACGCGCTGCGGTATGAGTAACGCCATCACTCGAAAACAGCGTTTTTATCTCGCTGCCGGTTTCCAAACCATGCGTGCGCAAGGCGTGCGCCTTCGCTAAGACCATTCCCGGCCTGCTTCGCAAGACCAGTGTCCGGACTCTCGGTCGCTATCATTGACAACGGACAAGTCACATGCGATCGCCGGTAACCGGGAAGTGTTTTGACTGACACGATTGCGGAAGAGTCTGTTTTGATAGGCCAGCGATCAAAATCCTCAGGCTGTGACAGAGGATGGTCAACTGCCGAAACGAATTTCGATTCCAGTGCTCGGCCCATCTAGCCGGCGGAGCTCACCGAACTGCTTCGAAAAGCCTCGTCCTTCAGGGATTAGGCGTTGGAGTCAAAACTGATCCTATGCCATCTGTGCAAAACCCGTAGTGGACGCCGCATTGCGGACGCCGGGACTTTCGCTGCCGGTAGCGTCGCCCAACAGCGACCTATACATACCTCCGCCGCAGCAGAATCGTGATACCTTCGGCCATTCGCCCAGGCAGCAAGGTGCAAGCCAGGTTATACAACGCCTTTCGTTCGCCAAAGTAATTCTTCACCGAGTATTCCAGAACATCCATCTCCGCCGCCTCGGCCAGATACAGCAAATTCTCCACCGTATACTCGCAATAGTGCCCGGGATTGGTTGCGTCGTCTCGAATGATCTCAAACGGACTCTTTCCGCCCAACAACGCCAGGCGTCGTGCCAGATTCACCGGATTCGGTGTTTGAATCAATAAGACGCCGCCCGGCCGCAGCAGGGCCCGTAACATTCGCAGTACCCGAGTAGGCGGGACATACAGGTGCTCAATCACCTCGGCGAACAGTATGAAGTCAAACGGATCCAATTCCGGCCACTTCGTCTCATCATTGGCCAGATTCAAGTTGAAGTTGGTGTGTTCCACGCCCTCCATCCGCTCGAAACGGTGGTCATAGAATCCGATTGTTGAGAGCGAAACATCCGGAAACACCGCCCGTACCAGTCGTGTCTGGTGGGACATTCCTACATCCAGGACGCGCAACGGCTCTCCGTCTCGCCTCGCTTGCCCCTGCAACACGCGGGCCACAAGTTCCAGGAGGTATTCGTACCTCCGGCGGTGATAGTCCAGGTAGGAGGCGGCATCGGCGTCGGGCGCGGTCAACGTCCGCACGGCCTCAGCAATAAGCGGCATCTTTTTGCATTGTAGCTGTTTTCAGGCCCTCCCCAACCCTGTGATAATAAGGCTGGTGCCGAAACTCCGCGATCTCGAACTGCGCCTGTCCCGTCTGGAAGAGGAGTTGCATCTCTTCCAACGCATCAGCCGCCTAATGGTCCGTGAATCCACGTTGCAACAGGTGCTTCAGAGTATCGTCGCGCTCCTCGTTGAGTACCTCGAATGCGATTCCTGCATCATCTATCTCACCGATCGTTCGCAACTCGTTCTCTGTGCCTCGAACGCCGCGCCGGCCTCGGCCATCGGCCGCGTTTGCCTTTCTATGGAAGAAGGATTGACCGGCTGGGTCGCACGCAATCGCCGTCTTGTCGCCTTGTCGCGCGACGCCTTCCACGACCCACGCTTCAAAGCGTTTTCCGAACTCGAAGCTGACACGTACGAAGCGTTCCTCTCGGCGCCCGTCATCGCCCGCAATCGGGTCGTCGGAGTCATAAACGTCCAGCACCGCCAACCCCATTCCTACACTGGCGAAGAAATGGAACTCCTTACCACCGTTGGAGAGCAAGTAGGATGCCTGTTGCTCCTCGCCCGTCTCGACCGGGATGCGCTGGATCGAACACTGTCCATCGAACAAATTCTCTCCGGTGGCGTACTCGCCGGCTCAGTCTAATTCACCCATGCTCCGCGCCGCCATCGCCATTCTCACGTTCCTTCCCGTCTTCGCCGCCGATAAGTGGAACCTCGCTTATCAGTACGATCAGGACGAATCTTCACTCTTCTTACGGGCCATCGAATTTCCCAGCGATCAACGCGGCATTGCCATCGGCATCCTTGCGGAAAAGGGCCGCGTCCGCCCCGTCGCGCTCGTCACCGCCAATGGAGGCAAATCCTGGGATCAGGTAAAACTCAAGGACGATCCGCTTTCCCTTGCCTGCTTCACTGACGAAACCTGTTGGATTTCAACGCCCGGCGGAGTATGGCGTACCGACGAAGGCGGTCGCGAATGGAAGAAAATCTCAAGCACCAAAAACATCATGAAGATGCAGTTTGTCTCGCCTACAAAGGGCTGGGCGGCCGGTGCCTCCAAGTCGGCATGGGAGACCAATGACGGCGGCAGCACTTGGACCCTGCTCCCGGTTCTGAAAGAAGTGAAAGCCACCCCCCAGTACGCAGGCTTTATGGCGGTAGCCATGCAAGGCGATTACGGAATTATCGGCGGTAACAGCCGGGCTCCGCGCAAAGACGATTCGATCTACCCCGACTGGATGGTTCCGGAAGAAGTTGCCAAGCGCCGCGAATTTCCCGGAATGATGCTGCTCCTGGAAACCCGCGATGGCGGCAAGACCTGGGCCCAGTCCACAAACTCTGTCTTCGGCACTTTGACCGCCCTCCGCATTCGTCCCGAGGGTGGCAGCGCCGCCGCTCTTCTCGAGTACTTCCACACCTTCGAGACGCCCGCCGAAGTACTCCTCGTCGATTTTAAGACTGGCCGCAGCCGGTCCATATTTCGCGACAAATTCACCGCTGTTACCGATGTGCACCTCGGCACGAATGGCGCCGCCATCGTCGCCGGCGTCGAGTCTGCCGCCCTCCGCACCCTCCCGATTCCCCAAAAAGTCCGGTTTCTCGAATCCATGATTCGCGATGACAGTGCCAGTATCATTTGGACGAGGATAGACGTCGATTACCGCGCTAGCGCCCGGCGTGTCCAGATGGCGCGCAAGCCGAACGGACAGATGTGGGCGATTACCGATACGGGTATGATTCTCCGCCTGGACCGCGGCGTCAAACCCGCCAATTGACTTCGGGGAGCCGCCGAACCAGATTTTTGTCAACGATTCTTTGATCGGTTGCGTCACTATTCTGATCGCCGGCGTGACCCGCGTGTCTCTCACATTGCGTATAGATTCATAGCGGTTCAATCGGAGTCAAACCATGATTATTTGTTTCCTTTGCGTCGTATTCCTGTCCCTCTCCCTAAAAGCCCAGATGAATTTCGATATGGAGAAGGGCACGGACACTGCCGCACCCGAAAACTGGTTCGCGCCGGCATTCTTTAAGGACTTTAAAGTCTCCTGAGCTTCTAACAACTGCGCCAAAGGCAGCGGATGCGCCGATCTTACTCCAGTTACTCCCTCGCCGGCCGGCCCTGGCAATCTGATGCAATCATTCGACGCCGCGGCCTATCGCGGCAAGCGTATCCGGTATCGTGCTGCCGTAAACACCAGTGGCGCGGCCCACGCCGGGCTCTGGCTTCGCGTCGATCGTAACAGCGCTGCCGTGGGATTCTTCGAAAACATGCAGGCCCGTCCCATCCGCACCCAAGGCCAATGGCAGTATTTTGAAATCGACGGGTTTGTTCATATGGATGCGAAAGCCATTTCCCTCGGAATTCTCGCCTACAACGGTCCAGTCCGTTTCGACGACGCCTCCTTCACCATGACTGGCGAAATGCCGGTTCTCGTGACCGAGAGCCCCCGGCCGCTTGCCCCGAACGGACTTCGCAACGTGCAAGCCTTTGCCACGCTTTACGGCCTTGTTCGCCACTTTCACCCCAGTGACCAGGCCGCTGTCGCCGACTGGAACTTTATCGCGATTGAGGGAGCCCGCAAAGCTGAGACCGCAGAGGATCTGCCGAAGACTCTCCTCGAGATCTTCCTGCCCGTCGCTCCCAGTCTGCGAGTTTTCAAGGGAGAACCGCCTCCAATCGAAATCACCAAGAGTGATTCACTGCTCCGTCTGCAACACAAAGGTTTCGGTCAGCAAACTACCGGCTTCAATATCTACAACACCAAACGTATCCCTGCGCAGTCCCTTGAGTATCACACTGCCGATATCGGCCAAGCCCTCACCGCCATTGTCCCCCTCTCCGTCTACAAAGACGAAACCGGCACGCTTCCGCACGCCCCGAAGCCCGCCGGCCCATTACCCGTCGCCCACTTCGACGCCAGCGATCGCGCCACTCGTCTCGGCGGCGTCATCATCGCCTGGAATGTTTTTCAACACTTCTACCCGTATTTCGATGTCGCTCAAACCGACTGGAAAGCCGTCCTTCCGGTGACTCTCAACCGCGCCGCCATCGATACCGATGGTCTGAAATTCCAATCGACTCTGCGGCGCACGGTGGCGGCACTTATGGACGGCCACGGCGGCGTCTATTCCAACCTGTCGGGCCAAATGGCCAACGCACCCCTCACCGCTGCCTGGATTGAAAATAAATATATCGTCATCGCCGGCAACGCTGAACTGAAGCCCGGCGACGAAATCGTCGCCGTCAACGGCAAGCCCGCCGCCGCGTTGCTTTCTGAGTTGGAAGAAGAGATCTCATCTGCGACACGGCCATTCAATGCCACCGAGTTGAAAGGGTTCACCTTCACCTGTGACGCCGCTCCCCAGATGTTTGTGGGTGCGCGTCCCCAAGCCGCGACCACTGAACTGCAACCCGGCATCTGGTACGTCGAGATTACCCGCGCTACGGATAAAGACTTCGAAGCTGTCCTGCCAATGGCAGCCCAACGCCGTTCGCTGGGCATGGTCCGTCAATGCGGTCTCCAGCGTTCTCGGCTCCGCCCTCGCGATCATCATCGGGCTTTACCTCGGACTGACAGCGACAATACTCCTCGGCGCGACGCTTTACGCCGGAGCTTGGGGGCTCGGGCGATACGGCTCTCTGCGGGCATGCGGCACAGCCTCGATGGCGGCGTAACCCGGGTGCGTGGCACTAAGGATCAGCCGGATCGTCGCTCCCAAAACTATAGCCCAACGCAGCCATCGGATACGGCCGGCTCGGCGGACTTCAATGACGCACTGCGATGATAGCGTACATCAATTTTTCGGCTATTTGAGGTTTCGCGGTGTCGCCGGCCCGTCAGGATTCCTGGACGCTATGGTCATCGGCTCCAAGGGGTTCGGGCTGGTTCTCGCGGTCATCTGTCTCCCGCTGGAGTGGACACCGCCGAGCCGTTACTCCTGCCGAATGGTTCCCGCATCCGCAAGACCTCGCCCAATAAGTTGTACACTGGCCAACAGCGGGACCCTAATATGACTCGCTTACTCGCTTGCCCGCTCTTCGCCGGAATTGCCGCGGCCCAACCCCGAATCACCGGTATCCAAAACAAGTACAGCTACCTGATTCCCGGCACACCCAACTTCGCCATCGCTCAAGGCTGCATCTTCGTCCTATACGGCGCGAACATGGCGCCCGCCGGCATACTCCAACAAGGGTTTAACCCGGCGCTCGACAAAAATCTTGGCGGCGTCTCAATAAAAATCACGGTTGCCGGAACCACCACCGAAGCCATCCCTTACTACGTATCTCCCGGACAAATTGCCGCGATTCTACCTTCCGCCACCCCGGTGGGCACGGGAACAATGACCGTGACCTACAACGGCCAAACCAGTGCGACGTTCCCGCTTACCGTTGTGCAAAGTGCTTTCGGCATTCTGACCCTCGGCGGCAACGGACTCGGCAATGCCGCCGTTTACGATCTCAATTACAACTACATCACCCCTACGAATGCCGCCAATCCGGGACAGGTCGTCTACTTCTGGGGCACCGGCCAGGGGCCCGATCCGAACAACGAAACCCGGCCTATTGCCTCCCCGCAGAATCTGGCCAACCTCCCGTTCGAGTTCTACATTGCCAACAAACCCGCAAAGGTGATCTATCACGGTCGATCCACCTTCCCCGGCCTGGATCAAATCGCTGTCGAAATTCCCGACGGCGTCTCCGGCTGTTACGCTTCGGCCTATGCCAAGACCGGAAACCTCATCAGCAACTTCGTGTCGATTCCGGTCGCCGCTGAAGGCCGTGTCTGTGCCGACTGGTTCTCCTCCAGCGCCGAGGTGCAGAGCCAATTGGGGACCGGCCGGACCGAACTGAATCTCGGCTGATTCTACCTTGTCCGATTCCGGACCTACAATCCGGGCGTTGCCGGCCAACCCGCTAGCGTCGTCACCCAGGACTCCGCCACCGCCCAGTTCTTGCGTAACACTCCTTTTGATGCCAGCAACTGGGGCTCCGTCGGTGGCTTCGCAAACCCCGGCTGTGCCGTTACTGTATTCCGCACGCAAAGCCCGTTCGCCGCGCCTATCCTGAAACGGCTCGACGCGGGTCCTGCCGTTACCCTTACGCTTCCCGATGGCAGCACCCGAACGCTGGCCAGGCAGCAGGTCTCCAACTACGCGTATTCCCAAAACGATGTCACCGCTGGACAGCGATTGTTTATCCCTACCGCCGGTGGAACTTTCAAATTCCAGGCCGCCGGCGGCGCCGACATCGGGCCCGCGGAAGCAACGATTTCCGCTGACAACCCGCTCATTTGGAATGAACACACTACGCTGACAACGGTCAGCCGCTCACAGCCCCTAACCGTAACTTGGCGCGGCGGCGCACCGGGGGGTTCGTGCTTATTCAGGGCGTGTCATTCGCCGGACCCAACGCCGACATCCTTACGTCGTTTGGCTGCTCAGTAGCCTCGGAAGCCGGCGCCTTTACCGTCCCTCGCGACGTCCTCGCCTCCCTAGTCCCCAGTACCGTCATTGCTACCGGAAACAATCCTACCGGCTCGCTTGTCGTCGCTCATTTCACCAATCCGGCGCGGTTTACCGCCACCGGCTTGGACCACGGCTCCATAATCTGGGAATCCTATAACGCCACGGCCCTTCACATTCAGTGAGCCGGCAGTGTGTAGACAAATTCGTACGAGTGCTTCTTCGCTTCGATAATAATCGCCATCTTTCCTGCCAAGCCGGTCAGCCCTTCCGTTCCCGAATCGGGCACCACGGTCACGCTTAGCTCCTGTTTGCCTCCCGCCATCGTGCCCGAATGCTGCAGTACGAATGTCCCCGTCCGTCCAGCAAGCGTTCCCTTCACTATCTCCATCGCCACATAACCGGCAGATTCTTTCACGGCCGTTCGCATCGCCAGCATTTCGCCAACACTTGTCCCGGCCAAATCCCCGGCAAACGTCTTGTCAATCGACATTCGGCCTATTACTGATCCCTCTAGCGGAACCAGCTTCACTTCGAAAGTCCCCTTCGCCGTCTCCGCCGTCAATCCCATAGCCAGTGCTCCTAATAGCAGCGTTTTCATGTTCGCCTTATATTCGCCCGCTGATTTGTGAAAGTCAATAGTATTTCCCGTTGACAATAGTATCCGAAGAAGTTAACTATGTAATTATGAGGCAAACACCAAAAGGCTGGCCGCGAATATCTCCATCTCTCTATTACGATGACGCCGCCAAGGCGATCGAGTGGCTCTGCCAGGCCTTCGGCTTCACTGTCCGCCTTCGGGTCGAAGGCGAAGGCGGAAGAATCGAGCACAGCGAACTCACCTATGGAGAGGCGCTCATTATTGTCTGCCAAAGCGGCGCCAAGCCGGACTATCCGAACCTTCCTCCCGGCGTCAGCCCCAGTACGATCAATGGCGGAAACACCCAGTCGATTCTATTGTTCGTTGACGATGTCGACAGCCATTGTGCTCACGCCAAGGCCAATGGCGCCCTCATTATCGACGAGCCAAAGGTGCATGACTACGGCGAAGACTATTGGACCGACAGAACATACGGCGCCACCGATATCGAGGGCCACCTCTGGTGGATTACGCAGCGATTGCGCGATCAGCCCGAGAACTAGATGACGGCCAACGTCCACGAAACCCTGGCCGCTCTTGCCGATGAAACGAGGCAGGCGGTTATTGACCTGCTTAGCAAGGAACCGCTTCGCGCCAGTGAGATTGCCGCGGCTATCGGTTTGACACCTCAGGCCATGAGCCGCCACCTTCGCGTCCTTCGCCGCTCCGGCCTGATTCGCGAGGAGGGAATTGACGACGATGCCCGCGTGAGGATCTATCAGCTTCGCAGGGAGCCTTTTGATAACCTCCGCCATTGGCTGGACGGGGTTGAGTCGTTTTGGGTCGATGAGTTAACTTCCTTCCGGGATCATGTCAAGATGCAGGCGAGGGAATGATCCCCGGCGACAAAGTCACTGTCTCCGTTACCGTGGAAGCCGACCCCGCCACCGCCTTCCCGATATTCACCGAAGAGGCCGATCTTTGGTGGCGGCGGGGTCCTCAATACCGCATTGCTGGCCGCAATCCCGGCATCATCAAGTTCGAGCCATGTGTGGGTGGAAGTCTTACCGAATCCTTCGATGACAACGTCGTCACCACCGGGACCATCATCGCCTGGAATCCCCCCAAGTTCCTGAAGTTCGAATGGCGTGGCGTCAACTTCGTTCCCGGTGAGGCGACGCAAGTCGAAGTACTCTTCGAACCGGTTCCCGCCGGAACGCGCGTGACGATTCACCACACCGGTTGGGCGAGCCTTCGCCTCGATCATCCCGTCCGCCACGGCCAATCCGTTCCCGGCTTCATCCGTACAATGGGACTTTGGTGGGGCGGACTGCTGACGCCGTTCCGCGAGCGCTGCGAAACCTAGCGCGGTACTGGCTCGCCGGTCAGTGTAACCCGCGCGCCTTCCTCCAAGCCACTCTGACGGAATTGGGCGCGGACGACCGGCGCCGTGAATCCTTCGGCGTCCACCGCCTCCACCGTCACCGGAAACTCCGGGTGCGCCGCTAGATCCACCCGAAACGTAGCCTTGGCGCCACCGGAATACTCCTCACCGAGACATGCCCAAGTGTAGACCACAGGCTCAACCATTTCGCCTGCTACTGCTTTGAAAGCAATGTCGTATTCGTGCCCATTTGCCAACTTGCCGGTTGCACTTTTGTGTATTCGCAAGTTTTGTTTCCGAACCGCCAACTGCATCAGTCCCGCAAGTGCAATCGTTCCATGCTGCGCCTCCGCTCGTTTCAGATAAAACGCAATTTTACGGTTCGTACCCAGCACCAGTCGCGGCGCAAGCAGTCGGTTCAACGTCGTCTGTGCCGGTCCGCCTGTACCGGATTGAGGTTCTGCCAATCGGGCTCCGCTCACCAGCGCCGCCGCTATTGGTAATAATCGATTCGCAAGTTCTTGCAACAAACTATACTCCGTCGGCGTATCCCCCTCAACCTGAGCCACTTCGATCTGGACCGCGGGCTCTGAATCCGCGAGCCGGCCGCGCTCGTCCACCCCAAGTGTTTCGCGAATGGCTACTTCAAAACCCGTTCGCGCACCGCCGTGTAAACACATCAATTGGCCGCTGACCAGCGTCTCCAGTTCGCCGGGTGTTTCGCCCCGCACCGCGACGCATTCGAACTCCAAGGGTCCGTGTTCGCACTCCTCGCCGGCAAGATCGTATCGCAGCGCCTTCCGTGCAATCTCGGCGTTTGCAGCCACGGCCAATTCCGCGCTTCGCAATCTGATCGCGAATGGCGCGCCCGTTTTGTCCATCAGCGAAGCGACGTCTAAGCCCAGATCCACCAAACCTGTTCCTTTCTTGCACCCCGCCAGACCGCTCTTTTCTTCGTCCCCCAGAAAAACGCCGAAATTTTGCCGCCGCCCTAAAAGTTTCAAACCTTCCAAGGTCTGCCTTGCCCATTCCGCCGGGGAAAGCGAATCCGGGTGTGCGCGGAGGAGAGCGTAATCCGGCTTCTCCCCGATTACCATACTCACCACTCGGGCCGGCGGCAACCCAGCGCGGGTTTGCTCCTCCAGAAGCCCTTCCATCTGCTGCCTGAAGTCAGCGGGAATGCCATCGGTTAACGCTGCCAAGTCCTCCAGTGCCGGTGCTACTTGTATCGAAATCGCCGGAATTTCAGCGGTTACAAACAAATCGATATCCGGCCCCGCAAGCCTCGATAGCTTCATTTTCGGGTCGCTCGGCTTCCTTAAAAAGGCCCGATTGAGTAAGAAAAGCGGCAAGTCTTTGACTCCTGAGCCGAATTACCGTCCACGGGAGCGGTATCCCCAGACTAGTGTCCGGGGGCGCACAAAGTCCTCAGCGGTTGGTAAGCAATTCGTAAATATTCGAGGCTCTTGCAAAATTCCGGTAACCGACTCCCTAACGGTCGCGGCTCTGAAGGCTTGTGTTGATTCGATTCACTTTCCGAGCCGTGAGCGTGAGCGAGCGGTTACCGAACGGGCCGCAA
>Ga0105047_10012531_pt1 | contig 13639 bp, 11 predicted proteins | sample MAT04_FD_78384 | JGI IMG/M metagenome (GOLD analysis project Ga0105047, IMG submission 78384) | Freshwater microbial communities from Lake Fryxell liftoff mats and glacier meltwater in Antarctica - MAT-04 (megahit assembly) | ecosystem: Environmental > Aquatic > Freshwater > Ice > Liftoff...
TCCATGGGCAGATAACCATTGATTATCTTGACCGGCGACCCTGTGCCGCCGGAACGTTCATGAGAGCATACCACGATTTTGAGCGGAAACCTAAGATTTGTGCGGCGATGATCCGGTTATTCTCGATCACACCTAACCGAACTGTAACAGTCGGCTGTTGAACGGAAAACAAACCGGCACATCACGCCTTCCCCGCCTCTGCCGTTCGACACTCCGGACATCCCTCGGGTGTGGCTCGCAGGTCGTAGCCGCATTGGGGGCGGGGCAAGGAGCGGCGAAGCCTCGCGTTGATTCATCGCACGAGGTCTGCACGCGGATCAACGACAACGTCGGCGGCTATCCCACGAGCAACTGCGGGCCGTTGCCTGCTTCGCGGGAGTTGAAAGTGGCAAATTGAGAACTGTTGATAGGGTTGGTCAGGACAAGCGTAACTACCGTCTTGCCAGCCGCCTTCTGGGCTTGAAGATAGGCAGTCACATCCCACTCATACCAACGCGCGGCGGTGTCGGTGATGGTGGTGGTTGCGAGGGCGGAACCCGATGTTGCCGGGCGGTTATTCCAAGTCAGTGCGGATTCGCTCCAGTTGGTGGTAGGCGATCCGAATACGCTGGTTGCCAGACCAGCGCCCTCCAGCGCGCTTAACCGTCCGAACAATCGCAGTTTGGCAGTGGAGATCGTCGCAACGCTGTCGATGTGAAACTTCATGAAGATCTGACGGTTGTACCCTGCCGATGCCTTCTTCACCGAAAGTTCAGCCGCCGCGCCATAGTTGGTGGCCGCATTCGTGCCGTCGCGGACATAGCTGTCTGCGGTTGCGCCAAGAGTGACCCCATCGTTGTCATTGATGTAGATTGTCACGCTTTTGTGAATGTCCGGTTCATATCCCGCACCGGGAAGAATGCTGAAAATCGCGGTCTCTGTTCCTTCGACCAGTGTGTCGTCCTTCGGCGTGATCGTCACCAGGGAAAATGTCTGGTTCGCGGGGATATCGACATAATGTGCCGTGCCGCGCGTGCCTTTGAGTGACAGGCCCGCAGCGGTGTAATCAGGAGATCCTTTCACCGTGCTGGGCGCGGTGGCGGTACCGGAGATGCTGAAATATACCCGGGTTGCATAGGGCAATCGCTCGGGACGGCCGACGATGAAGCCGGTGGTCTTCTGCCCGGCTTCATATGCATTAGGCTGGAATGTTCCCACCGTCACCACGCCCGCGCCGGTATCCATGTATCGCGCGGTGGCAAATCCCAGGCCACCCGCAAGCGTCAATCGTTTGCCGGGCCCGTACGCCAGTCCGATGCCATCCCAACGTGTTTCTGAACCGAATGCCGTCTGCACTTTTCCGCTGGTGCCAAAGCTGCTGTCCAAAACGCCATCCGCGGAGTATTTCGCAATCGCAAACTGCTGGTTCACAGTCCCCGCGACAATCAGCGAACCATCGCCGTTGCGGTGAATGTGATCGGCGCCGCTGGGTTTGCCAAAGTCGGTGATGACAAAACTGTTGCCATCCACGCCGAACGAAGTGTCGGCGGCGCCGGTGGGCAGAAACCGCTGCATCGCAAAGTGCCCGTTGCCGGTACCGGCGATGACGATTTTGCCATCCGGCTGAAACAGCAGATCGTCCGCCGACATCGCCAGGTTGCCGGGAATGGAGGTGACGACCTTGCCATCCTTATCGAATGAGTTGTCGATGAAGCCGTTCGTCTTGAAACGGATCAGAGCAGCGCGATTAACGTTGCCGTTTGACTCTCGCCTGCCGGACATCACGATCTTTCCATAGTGCGGATTGGTCGTTTCGGTTCCCGTATAGTCGATGGCAACGGAGGCGCCCACATCACTCGTGCCTGATCCAAATTCAACCGAGCGCTTGCCGTCACTGTCAAACGAGGTATCCAGTTTGCCGTTGGTGTTCAATCGGCAGATGGCGAAATCGGTGTGGGGATTGGTGAAATTGTAGTCGTATCCCGCAATGACAATCTTCCCGTCATTCTGCAGCGCGATGTCAGTGGGATGCGCGCTGCCGTGGAAGCTGATCTCGTTGGCGCCGTAAGTGCCGAAGGTTTGATCGTAACTTCCATTGGGCATCAGCCGCATCACTGAGAAGCGGTAATCATCGAGGATCAAGCCGTGAAAAAATGCCTCGCCGGCAACGATGATCTTTCCATCAGGTTGCACCGCCACGGCGAGGGCGCCCGCCCGACTTTCCACCCCCGCCGCCGCGATGATCTTGCCGTTTTTGTTCGGGCCGAAGGAATTATCCAGCTTGCCGTCGATGGTGAATCGCGCGATTGCGAAGAGGGATTTCTCGTTTGACCCGGCTCCCTTGGTGACCTTGCCAACAACGATCGTCTTCCCATCGCTCTGCACCGCAGTGGCCGCTGCGCTGGCAATGTAACCACTGCCAAAGTCAACGACAGCCATCCCGCTGGACCCGAAAGATGTATCCAATGATCCCGCAGCGAAGAGCCGCCGGGATTCGAGGCTTTCCAATGGCTTGAACTGCGAAAAGCTGTGTGGCGATTTCATGCAAGTCTCCCGTATTCAATAAACTCATCGTGCTACCGGAGATAGCAGCAAAGACCCTCTTTCCTAACGTGAAATAGTTATTTGGATCGCCTTTTCGGATGAGAACTGGGCCCGCCCCTCAATGAAAGCATCGTTTCTTCACAGGCTGAGCGAAGCACCAACCCGGCTGAGGCCTCTTAAATTGCGGGGCACTGCAAACGCCAATTCAAGGGCCTAAACGCGCTGTCTGTGGTTCTGATAATCCGCCAATAACACCACTTTTTACTGTGGACCTTGCCCCATCGGGCCTTCTCCGACCCGCTGTCAGGAAACATTGTATTGTTTTTGGCACCGGGATTCCGGTAAACTAACAGGAGGTAGAAGTGAGTGTTGCACGTCTGGCCGTTCGTTCGGCCTGGGGTTTGGATTTTGAGGCGATGCGTATGATGCAACAGCGTCAACTGCCGCCAATGCCTGAGATCGGCTTGCCCGAGTCGCATTACGCGAAGCTCGCGCATCACGCCGACCGCACCGGCGATGTTCACGCTCACGAAGCGTGTAAGGTGGGGCAGTACATCACCCTTGCCCTCGACGAACATCTGTCCTGGGAACAAAAAGTGAAGTACTTCCAGCACGCCTTGAAGCGTCACTGCCTGCCGCCTCCCTATCCGGATGATGACATCTGGCTGTTTTATCAGCAGCTGGGGAATCTGGTGAAGCAATACGCCACCAGCGAATCGCTGCGGATGGCGTGTACGGAAGACGACCTGTATGCCGCCCGACTTTCGATGGGTCAGAACCGGGACAGGATCGAGGAAGACGCAGAAGAATTCTTCGGCAAGCTGATCGGCACGGGCGATGCCTGCCCCGAGTACTTCAATGAGGACGGCTGGGCGCAGGTGAAGATGATTCGGGATCAGTGGATCTAATGCTTTTCATCGACATGAGAGACGAGAGAGAAAACGAGACCTCACGCACCGGCGTGTCGGCCGCTCGTTCTGCTCTCTCATCTCTCGTTTCTCATTCCTCCACTCTCGTAAGCATTCAAGAATCTCAATTCACCAGACCGATAATAAATGACGATGTTGCACACCTCTGAACTGGGCAGAAGCCAGATCGTCAGTTTGAACCCACCCGACCGACGGCGAGAGTTTCGGCGGACATTGAACTCACGGGCGATGGTCACCGTGCTGGACGGTCCGGCATCAGGCGCGAGCTTTGACGTGCTGACCCGCGACAGGTCGTGCAGCGGGGTGTCGTTTCATCTACGCCAGGCGCTTTCGGTCGGACTCACCTGCCGTCTTGACCTGCCGCACCAAACCGGAACCAGTTCGTACCTCTGCGAGATCGTCCGCAGCCGACCCATCAGCAACGGGCGACATGAGATGGCGTTGCAATATCGCAAAGCCGTCTGAATCGCCCGATAAAACTGCGACCATTCGCCGGGTTTGAATCGTCAAACCGGTTAACCGATTCTTGACATCATGTCTGCACGGAAATCCCTCGGCAATGGCGAACCTTTTGCTCCCGGAAAGCATATGAGATGCGTAGACATTCACATCGCTGCCCAGCGGCGGCAACGCGAGTGCGATTCAACAGGACGATGCCTTCGCCGATGATAAACTGGGGATTTTGGTGTCGATATGGACGATGATGCAAAACAACCGTTGACCGATTTGATCGCCCTGCAGAAGTCGCTGCCTGAGCTTTGCAGGAAAGTAATACACCATCACCAGCGTGTGGAAATTCGCACTGACGAAGGGGATGCCTGTGTGCTGATCAGCCGGACTGAACTGGAAACGCTGGAACGAGCCCTCGAAATTTACGCCGGCACCGACGACGCACAACACCTGCACGAGAAAGTCGCCGAACTGTGTGACCTGGCTGGTGAACCATCTCCTGAAGCAGAGCGCGCCGCGATCTCGCTCTAGCGAGGTCAATCTCCACCGCCGTCTTTCTGATCGAAGCGGAGATTCTATATTCCGACGCCCGATCCTTCGCTTCGCTCAGGATGACGCATTCGCGAATCACCCACCACTTTTGAGTGACCGGCATACGATCGTCAAATGTTGCAGCGACGGACTTCATCCCCGCTTTCTTATCGCGAAGCGGAGACGGCATTACGTGCAAACAGTTTTTTCCAGATCGCGATCAAAGCGTCTTCTGCACGTAAATTACTTCACCGCTGGTGTAGCGCAGATCGCCATTCGCGCACAACGCAATCACCCGCGCGACCTCTTCCGGATCGAGCGTCTTTTCCGGGGGATAATCGTTCACGGACATGATGCTTCGGAACATGCCGGTTTCCGTCGCTCCTGGGGCAACCGTGTGAACACGAATGCCATGTGACGATCCTTCGCGGGCGAGGGCGAGATCAAACGTGTTCACGCCTGCCTTTGCGGCACCGTACGCCAGAAACCCGGGGAACGGATCCTTCGCGGCGAGCGATGACACATTCACTATCACCCCGCCCCTCTGGGATTTGAAGATCGGCCAGACTGTTTTTGCGAGGACGAACGCGGCGGTGAGATTCACTTCCAGTACTTGGTTCCACTCAGCAATTGTCATCTCTTCGATGGATCGTACCGGCGCAAGTCCCGCAACATGAATCGCCGCATCGACGCGGCCGAAGTGGGCGTGCGTTCTTGCGACCGCAGACTGCAATGCATCATGGTTTGTGACATCGACCGGAAGAACGAGGGAGTCTTTGCAGCATTGCGCTGTTGCACGCAGTTCCGCTTCGTTTCGGGCGATGAGCGCCAGCTTGAAACCTGCCTCGCCCAGCACCTTCGCCGTCGCCCGGCCGATGCCTCTGCCGGCGCCAGTGATGATTGCTACTTGTTCCATGACTCAGCCCTTCATCACGCGAATGGTCTGACTCATGATATGCACATCGCCCGGAGCAAGCGTCACGGTATTTGTCAGGGCGTTCGCCGATTCGACGCACACAAAATTCGGCCAGGTGTCGTCGCCAAGATCGGGGAGCGCGGTTGCCTTTTCCACATGCGGGTTCCAGACCACCGTGGACCTCGAGCCCGACTTCGCCACTTCGATCTTTCGCAACCAACTGGGATCGTGAATCACGCAAGTATCATCGGTGTTGAGATAAGCACGGTTCGTCTCGCCTTCAAAACGAATTTCCCGCCCGGTTGGACCTTGTTCAACACCCCCAACCTTGTCTACAAAGCGGGCGGCTTCGAGTCCTGTCACGGACACGCTGCGAACATCGCTCACTGTGAAATATGTATGAAGCGCTTCGGTGAATTCGAACGGACTGCCTGAGCGGTTGAGAACTTCCAGTTGGAGCTTCAATGCATCGCCAAGCGTCACTTGCAAAACTGCCTCGAAATCGAATGGCCAGTGCGCTTGGGTTTCGGCGTCAGAATCGAGTTGCAGCGATAGCGTGATGGCGTCGCCGCGGCAAACAATATCCTGCACCGACCAGGGCTTCAGACGGGCGAATCCGTGTGCTGGCGCTGCGGGGTCGTCCGCCTTGGGACCAAACCACGGGAAGCAGACAGGCACACCACCGCGGATTGGTTTGCCCGGGGCGAAGTTGCTTCGCGGACTCATGTACAGCACAGGACGCTCGCCGGTCGGTTCGTATGCGGCTACGTGCGCGCCGTGTAGATAAATTTCGGCACGTGACACCGGCGTCTCAAGCGTGCAGAGCGGCAGAGCCCCCTTGCCCGCCGAGAAGCGGACCGCAGACGTTCCAAATTTCCGATTGAGCTCTTCCATCGTCATAATTCGCTCCTTACTTTCATCCTGACCAGAGCCAATGTACTGCCATGGGCCCCGGCGAACCATGCGGCAGTCAGACTGCTTTCACGGGACTGTAGTGGGTGTCGCGCCACGTCAGTTTCCCGGTGATGCACTGTTGGACCGCGCGAACGAAAATCCAGATCAGCACCGCACCGCCAAGGGGAAATAACAAGGCATTTCGCCGACGGTTGCCAGTCCATTCGTACATCAAGCCAATTGCATATGTCATCAGGACCAGATGAACCATGCTTGAGCCCACCCACAGCCAACCCTGCGCCCAATGAACCGGGTGAATGTTACGGTAGAGGCCCCAGACAAGCGCGATGTATGCACTTAGACCGCAAAGGAAAGTGAAGAAAATCCCCAGGATACTCCGCCAGGGGCGACCATCACTTGCGGCGAAGAAAATGCGCGACCAGCCGCGCAGAATGCCCGAGAAAGAGCTGTACATTCGCACCGCCGCGAAGTCGATTCCCCAGGAGATGCGCGGTTTGAATCCGCGTGATTTGAGCAGCCGCGCCAACGCGATATCTTCACAGAAATTGTCGCGCACGGACGCGTGACCATTAATGCCATCGTAGACGCTTCGGCGGATGCATAGGAACTGACCGTTGCCAAATGCCACCTTCGGCCAATCATTCGAGTTCGTGAACGCCACAAAGTACATCAGCCCGGCAGCGCCACCTGTTAGAGGGACAAGAAGCCCTTCCCAGAATCCGTGACTTTCCAGCCGCAGGATCAGCGACAACATGTCCAGGTCGCGGGCGATGCACTCTCCGACTGTCGCCCGCAACGCCCCGGCCTGCAGGATCACATCCGAATCAACGAACAGCAGCCAATCTCCGGTCGCACCGCGGGTTCCCACCTGCAACGCATTGTTCTTGCCTGTCCAGCCAGTTGGTGGATTCCCGCGAGGGATATGGAGAACCCGAAGGCGGGAATTCTCCGATGCGATCTGATCGAGCACGGCGCCCGTCTGATCTTCACTGCGATCATTGATCGCGATGACATCAAAGTTCGGATAATCCTGCCGCAGCGTCGATTCGATGCAGTCGTGAATTCTCTCCTGCTCATCCTTCGCCGGCACGAGGATCGTCACGTGTGGCGGGTCCTTCGGAAGGGGGCGCAGCGGATGCCGCACCAGCAGCATTCGCGCACGTCCTTTCTTCATCATGAAGATGACGATTCCCCATACCACTGGTCCCAGCAGCACGTAAAGAAACCCTGTTGTCCATTCAAACCGATAAAGAGACACTGTGTCTCCAGAAATTTCTTTGCCCACGAATCTACACGAGTCAACACGAATCAATCTTAACCGTGACAGGTCGTGGAGATTCGTAAGCTGAACTAACCCACTTTTCCGAACGTCTCATACATCGCCGGCAGATATTGCCACGGATCGCGATAATACTCATCCGCACTCACCGGCAGTCCCACGCGTTTCGTCTGATTGCCAATCTTCGGATGACTCCTCGCAAACTCCGCCACCGCATGCGCCATCGGTTTGAAGGTTCCATCCGGCCGCACCAATCCGAAGAAACGTTCATGCTCCACAAAGTCGCATGGCGGGCGGTCCCACAACTTCTGATCGTAATCGGCAAAGCACCACGCAAACGCGCCCAGTGCCCCGACCTTCTGCAGCCGCGGCAGGACGTTCGCGTAATACGCTGCACCGTCGGCTTCGGAACTGAAATACTGCTTTCGTTTCGACCCATCCCAGCAGGTAATATCGCGCAGTTCGCTCGGATGATCAGGATAATCGGTACAAAGTCCGAACTCTTCAAACAGCACGGGACGTTTCGCCAAAGCCGCGGTCACGCAGTTCATGAACGGCACATAGTTGGGGTCCAGCGGCTCGCGGGCAAGGCGGTCGTAAATCGAGTATCCATGCATCACCGAGATATCCGTCTCCTGGGCCACATGATCGACGCGCAAGCCCACCTCGCCATGCAGCGAAGCGACGTGCAGCCCAATCAGCACCGGATGCTCCGGATCGACGCTTTTGATCGCCTCCACCATCTCGCCAACCCATTTCTTCCCGGTGATCGCATCCGGCGGCTGGCAGAAAAGGTCCGGCTCGTTTCCAAGCGACCACGCCCAGATTGCCGGATGGTCCTTCAATTCGCCGCAAATCGTGCGAAGCTGAAGCTTCGCCGCTTCGACGACAAATGGCGTCGTGTACACATTATGAATGGAATGCGGCGAGGCGGTGCAGCGGGAAAGATTGACCAGCCGCAGCTCGCCGTCGCGGCGTTTGCTGGTGTGATCCAGCAGCCAATCGGGTGCCCAGTTCGGCCCGGACATATGCCCCGTAAAAAACGTCGGCTGCAGCTTGAGATGAAGATCAGCGGCGATCTCGCAGACGGTGGCAAGATCGCGCAACGCCTTCGACGACACGGATTTTGGATCCGGCTGAAAGCTCTCCCAAAGCAGAAACAGCCGCACGTGCGTCAGACCAAGCTCGCGAATCATCGCAAACTCTTCACGCACCTCACCTGCATCAAAGTCGCGCCAGAAAAACATCGCCTTCGAGCGAGGCCAGTAATTCACACCCATCAAAAACGGATCGCCAATAATCATAGGGAAGTCATGGTAACGGAAACACCGCAGGTTCTGTAATCCTCTTCGGCGACGGTCGCATGCCCTTTGCTGATGTTAAGGACTATCCGGGCATCGAGAAGGAAAGATATGTGCCGGGAGCATTCAGCCGCGCGCCATCCTCGCCTTCCTCACAACCTTACTGAATTCCACTGATTCTCCAACTCCCGAATCTCCCCCTGTCGCTTGATCTCGCGAAGCAGTTTGTAATGACCAGCGACGATATTCTTGCTGACGCGGTGGTTCACGACGTCATCGATGGATTGACCGGTGAACGCGAGGATGCGTTGAAGCACATGCTGGGGATTGACGTATTCCACCGCCGTTTCCGCGCGTCGCAGCCGTACGCGGGATTGGGGGAAGATGGGGTTGAAGTCAGTCATTGTAGTTGTGGCACGGGCGTCCCGCACATGCGTTGGCGGCTAAAGCCGCCTGTGTGACATCACTGTGCACCGCAAGGGCGGCAAATGCAGGTACGGGACGCCCGTGCCACGATATTAGCGATCAACTCTCCGGCTGCGCATACACCACGTTCTCTGTTGCGCCGCTCTTTTCCCCTGTGATCGCTTTAACAATGCGATCCACATGGACGTGACAATTTTCGATAAAGACCCGATACCTGCTCTGCGTACCCGCCGTCGCGGTGCCGGCGACGTATAGGCCGGGGACGTTTGTCTCCATGGTGTCGTTGTTGAACTTCGGGCAATGCTGCTCGTCCTCTGTCATTTCCACGCCCGCCATCTTCAGCAGGGTCTCGTCCTGCACATAACCGGTGAGCAGCAGCACAAAATCCGCGGGAACATCAAAAAGCTCGCCATCTCTTCGCAGGGTCACATAGTCACCGCCAATCTTCACGGGCGTGGTGCTGAAGAACGCGTCCATCTTCTTCGCCTTAATAAACGCCACGATCTCCGGCATCAGCCAATACTTGATCGACTCTTCCGGCAGCTTTTCCTTGCGATAGCTCAGGCTCACCTCTGCACCCGCATGATAGCATCGCAGCGCCGCCTCCACCGCGCTGTTCTTCCCGCCCACGATCAGCAGCCGCTGGTTGAAATACTGATGCGGATCCTGGAAATAGTGCGACACATGCGGCAGATCTTCGCCGGGGATGTTCAGCATCTTCGGCTTGTCCGTTCCGCCCGTCACCAGCACGACGCTCTTGGCGCGATACCGCGGATGGCAGCCGCCGCGCGGCGCGGTGGTGAGTTCAAATACACTGTCGCGCTTTCTGATGTCGGTGATCGGCTCATATGTGCGTATCTTCAGATCATGAAGTTTCACCACAAGACGCAAATATGCCAGATATTCTTCGCGCGTCGCCTTGTTCTGATCGAAGGTAATCAGCGGCACACCAGCGATGGCAATGCGTTCGTTACTGCTGAAGAACCGCGTTTGCGGCGCGAACCATGAAATGGTGTGGCCGATCTGCTTCGCGTCGAAATGCAGATAATCAACGCCCTTCTGTTTGAGCGCCACCGCAAGCTCCAGGCCGATAGGCCCCGCACCGACAACCGCCACGGTTGCAATCGAGTCAGTCATAATGGGGATTGTATCCCACCTTGAATAGTAAAAGTCCACCGCCTTATCCTTCTGATCGGACCTGCCACAGCCGAGCACCAGCGCCGGCTTGTCCGCCACGCCTGCTCCCTCGGTCAGTTTTCAATAAGGGCCTGAGGTGTGCCATCCAGATACACCTTTCTGACGCCGCCATTTCGAACCCGCTACAAATGTGCGGCTGGATCGCGTCCAAACGAATGGGTCGCACCTCCTGGAACACGCCATTCAGCGAGTGATTCGGTTTTTGGTATTCCATTTTAAAATCTTTGGTATACCATCAGACTCTTCCACGCGACCCACAGGCGGTACGCGTGTGTCCGTGGAAAATGTGGGCGATCGTAAGACAAATTGTCAACGGCAACGACGAAGCACAGTGTGTGACCTTCGGACATGTCCAGGCAAAGGCAAGAGAGGAATCAGAATGAAATTCGCAGTAATTGGAACCGGCTCAATGGGCAAGCGACGAATCCGCTGTCTCCAGGGAAATGGCGTCAAAGCGGACGCGATCCGAGTGGTGGACGTGCGTGAGGATCGCCGCGCCGAGGCGAAGGAAAAATATGGCGTTGACGGTTTCTCAACGCTCGATGAGGCGTTGAAATGGAATCCTGATGCAGTCCTGGTTTGTGTCCCCGGCTCGCTTCACATGGAGCCATGCCTCGCCGCGGCAGAGGCGAAAAAACACGTCTTTTGCGAAGTGCCGCTTTCCGTTGATCTCAAGGGCACCGAGCAACTCGCGGCACTTGCAGGAAGCAATAAGCTGGTCATCGCACCCGGATGTCAGACGCCATTCCACCCGTTGTTCAAGCTGATGAAGAGTTGGCTGGACGATCCCGCGTTCGGCAAGCCGCTGGCGTTTCTGGCGGATTTCGGACAATACCTGCCCGACTGGCATCCTTACGAAGACTACCGCAAGTTCTACGCGGCGAACCAGGCGATGGGCGGCGGCAACCTCGACGTCATCGCCCAGGAATTCTCCACGCTTTACTGGCTGCTCGGCGATCGCGTCAACAGCGTCTTCTGTCGTGGCAGCCATCTGTCGACACTGGAAATTCAAGCAAGCGACTGCTGGCAGATTCTCGCCACCACCGGGCGCAACACGGCGATCACCGCGCACTTCGACATGATCCAGCGTGCCGGGAGATTCGTCATGAAGTTCATCAGCGAAGGCGGCACGATCGAACTCGACCTGGTCGGCGGGAACATCCGCCGGTTTCTCGCCACCACAAAGCAGTGGGAGACCCGCACCACGCCGCAAGGGTATGTTCACGAGCAGTGTTACATTGACGAAATCGGTTTGTTCATGAAGTGCATCAAGGGAGAAGGACAGTGGCATAACCCGCTGCCCGTTGCGATCGACATCGTAAAGTTTCTCCAGGGCATGCTTCGCAGTATGAAGGAAAACGTGGCGGTGACACTCTGACGTGGCTTCGGGCAGGGTGAGGATTCTCTGGTAATTAGGCCATCTTCCTTCGCGAAAGAACCCTCACCCCGACCCTTTCCCGCGAATGCGCGGGAGAGGGAGTGATTCCTCTCGCCAGTGCGGAATGAGATCCGCGCATGTCGGCGCTGGCATTGATAGCGCCGTCAGCCACGTCGCGGCAGCACCGTCGCCATCGCGCGGATGTGATCGGGCGTCGTGCCGCAGCACCCGCCGATGATGCGAACGCCGCTCGCCAGCATTCGCGACGCCAGTTCCGCCATCGCGGCGGGCGCGGCGTCATAGCGGTAGCTGCCATCGACCAGTTTGGGTGATCCTGCGTTCGGCTGAATGAGGACCGGCGTCACTCCGGCAGCCGAAACGAATTCTCTGGCGAGATCTGCATAATCGTCGAGCGAGAGATTGGTACCGCAATTCGCGCCAATCACATCAGCGCCAACTTCCAATGCAGCCTTCGCCGCATCGTGGACGGTGGTTCCCATCATGGTTCGAAACGCGCCCGACTTATCGCGGCTGAACGCATAGGTCGCAAGAACCGGGTGCGTGCCCGAGACCTCGCGGACGCCTCGGATCGCCAGTTGCATTTCATTCGGATCGCCCATGGTTTCAATGACGAATCCATCCACCCCGCCCGCGAGCAGTGCCTCTGCCTGCTGAGAGAAAGAAGTCATCGCATCCTGCTCGGCAAGATCACCGTAAGGCTCGATCATCTGGGTCGAAGGGCCGATATCGCCCAACACAAAACCACTGCCTTCTGAAACCTGCCTCGCCGCGCTTGCAGCCGCAAGATTTAACTCCCGCATTCGCGATTCAAGCCCATGCCGCGCCAACGCGACGGAAGATGCTCCGAAGCTGTTCGTGGTGATGAGATTGCATCCTGCATCCTTGTAGGCACGATGGACATCGGCAATGTCATCCTGATGATTCACATTCCAGAGTTCCGGCACGTCCCCACTGCGCAGTCCGCGGTTGACGAGTTGCGTTCCCATCCCGCCGTCGCAGAGCAGAGGACCCGATTTGATCGCTTCATGAAGTGTCATGCTATTCCGTTCAGCGCCGGCAGCGGCGCATGTTTACCCCACGGGCCCTTGCCGCGCCGCCACGCGTCGAGGTGGTCTGCAATGAGATTAAAATCCTGCGTCCACTTCATGAGCGTCGGCGATTCGCAGAGGTCTGTCAGTGCAAATGCCAACCGCTGACATTGCGTTTGCCTCACATTCACAATAAAAAAGACCCTTCAATCTGATTGTAAGCACCGCGATTCAGGCATGAAAGACAGATGGACCAGCAAATCACCATTTCGGTGGACGGCCAGATCAGCACGTTCAGTGTACCCGACGATCTTCGCAGTCTACCGCTTTCCACCTTGCTGCGGCGGGCGGGCGTGCCTCTTAACACGCGGTGCGGCGAGCGCGGACTCTGCGAAGGATGCATCGTTCACCCCACCGCAGGAACGCTGCTTAACACGCAGAGCGGCTGTGCCGTAGATGCACGCTTTGCCGGACAGATCCGGGCGTGCCAGCATCAGCTTCACATCGCCCCGATGGTGGAAATAGACATCCCTGAGCGTTCGCTGATCCAAGATTCGGCAAGCGTGGTGACTGAGTTCAGAGCGCCGGTCCTGCAACAATTTGATCCGATCTGGCGACCAGATTCAGACTATGTCGGTGGAAAGTGGATCACGCGGGAACAACGCAGCACCATCGCACGCCCGCTGGGCGTGGCGATCGACATTGGCACAACCACCGTTGTTGTGCTGCTGGTGGATCTCCAGGA
>Ga0105047_10012533_pt1 | contig 13639 bp, 12 predicted proteins | sample MAT04_FD_78384 | JGI IMG/M metagenome (GOLD analysis project Ga0105047, IMG submission 78384) | Freshwater microbial communities from Lake Fryxell liftoff mats and glacier meltwater in Antarctica - MAT-04 (megahit assembly) | ecosystem: Environmental > Aquatic > Freshwater > Ice > Liftoff...
GATGGACGCCAACAATTGACTGGCCACATCGGTCTTCCGGCGAGGTTGAACGGACCCGACTGCCGTCACTGTTTCCTGGCTGACGGTCCGCTCCGCCGCGACGAGCGTGCGACCGGCCGACTTGGGCCGCTCGATCAGCGCGACGCCGGGCGGCACCTTCTCGTGAAATGCCCCGCCCATCCAAGCCAGGAAAAGGGCCAACCCCGCAAGCGCGAGTGCGACGGAAACGAGCGTCTTGAGAACCCCGAACACGCGAGAACTCAGTCCGGGTCGATGATCGATTGACATGGGCTATTTCCCGTCCCGTTCAGTTGATTGGTCATCACTTGACTTGGGAGTAACCGGCCGCGACCGCGGCTGACAGGACCCCGACATTCAAGTCCGAACTCCCATTTTTGGCAGTACCCAAATCTGAAGGATGATCCAAACGGCGACAAATGCGAGCAGAATCAGCGGTTCCATAAGTTGCTTCTTTCTGTGAATAGGCTCTGCCATGTTCGGAAAACAGGGCGTCTCGTCGTTCGACGCGTTTGGTTCACTTCTTCTCCTTCTCCATGTCCTTGCCCGGTACGGGGTGTGCCTTATGGGCCTCTGCGAATCCCTTCTCAACGAACTTGCTGACTACTTCTGCGTGAGCCTGAATGATTTTGACGACCTCAGCCTCATCGGATGTTTCCGTCACTTTGACGCCTTTTTCCGTGTTTACGATCGCCATCTTCATCTTCTTGCCGTGCTTGAAAGCCTCGGCAAAGAGTGGATCCCAGTAGCGTACACCCTTGCCGGACTTCAGCCGCTCATACATCGCCGGGACGTGTTCCTGAATTTTCTTAGCCACCTCCGGCTTGTCCGACTCGGTCACGGTCTCGACCCCGTTGCTCAGTTTCCTCACCGTCCGCTTGATGGACTTGTGGTTCTCCAGCAGGAAGTGGAACGTGTCCCGGTCGGCGGCGAACGCCTCGTCCTTACCGAGTGGGCCTTTCCCCTTCGGCGGTTGCTCCTTCGACGCATCGGCGACGGGCTTCGGCGCGGGCGCTATCGGTTTTTCAGAACCCGCGCACTTCCCACAGCAACCGCTCTTGGGAGCCGGCTTGGCCGAGTCGGCGCACTTCTCACACTTGCCGACTTTGGGGGCCACCTTCGGCGGGTCGGCCGCGACAGCAGCCCAGGCGAAAGCGGTGACGAGGGAAAACACGGCCAGCCAGCGGCGCGCGGCGTGGGAATGCAGCATGGAACGATCTCCGAATGGGGGAACAGGTAAACACCCAGGGCCTGACCGAACGTGATCAGCACCCGCGGGGTTCGGGTGCCACAATCAGCCAGACCCCGCCGACCGCGGCCAGTGCCGCGAACCACGGATCAACGGACACAGCCAGGATGCCGCCGACGAGAGCCAACCCGCCGGCGATAATGCAGGTCTGCCGGTGGTATCGGCGACCGCCGGACTTCGGTTCGGTCCTCGCTTGCCAAGGCGTGATGATCGCGGCCACGGTCGTGTCCTCGTGTGAAATTTTTCCGCTCCCGAAATCTTGATCCGCCAGGACGGGTTTGGTTACAACTCATCTGCAACAGCAGACGTTCGAGCCGATTCACCGGCCGGCGGGCTGTTGGGTCAGGGCGTCGAGTTTGGCCCGCATGAGAGCGGCCGCCGGTAGCCCGGTCATCCGGTCCGACAATTGGTTGTCGCGGAAGAAGAGCAGGGTCGGGATGCTCGACACGTCGTAGTGACATGCCAGATCCGGCTCTTTGTCCACGTCCACCTTGGCGAACTTCACCGCGCCGTCGTACGCGGCCGCGTAATGCTCCAGAACCGGGGTCATCACTCGGCATGGGCCGCACCAGTCGGCGTAGAAATCCACGACGACGGGGATCGGGGAAAAAAGGACTTCGCGGCCGAACTCGGCAGTCGCGACGGGTAGGACACGAGCCATGATCAACTCCTCCGGTGGTGGCAGACTGCGTACACATTCCACCCGCACTGATCCGCGAACCGCCTCCGAGTTACATTTTTCAGCCGAACTGAGTGCGTGTAACCTTTTGGCGGGTCGCGGATCGTTGCTTGATAGTTGATCAGCGACCGTGCCTGCGATGTCCATCACCCTGCGATATGAAACATGGTAAGACCGAATGTACAGTCCGTACTCCGCAGCCTTCGCACGACCGGAAAGATCGCGGTCCTGTTCGCGGTCATCGGTGCTGCGGTCTATTGGTTCCGCTTCGCCCCGATTGCCGTGGAACGGTATTCGGTTTCGTCGGGTGAGGTTGTCGCCGAAGTGCTGGGCAGGCACGCTCGAAGCCCACATCCGGGCATCGGTGAGTACCATGATCCCTGGGCGATTGGTAAAGCTCGATGTGGATCAGGGGGACTTGGTCCAAATCGATCAAGTCGTGGCTAGGCTGAACGATCACGGTGTGAAATACGAAGCCGAGATTGAGGTGGCTGACGTGACCGCCCACAAAGGCGGCGTGGAACGCTTACAAGCGGACATCGCCCATGCCAAAGCGAACCTTGATTTTACGTCCGCCTCCGAAGAGCCTTTCGAACCGCAGGTTGGATACCGCTCCGGAACGGCTCATCGGGTTTGAGTCGTTGAGGCCGCTCGGCGGAGCGGCCGGCGGCGACGCTGATTGTTCTTTCTTCAGGAGTCGGCGATGGAAGCAGTGCTTTACCCCGTGAACGACTTCGGCCCGCTGATGAAGGGGTTGGCGATCGGGAGCTTGGGCATCTTTCACGTCTTCACCGCCCACTTCGCCATCGGCGGTGGGATGCTGCTCTGCTATTTCCAATGGCTCGCGATGACCGGGCGATCCCAACCGGCCCGTGTCTTCATGGACGGCTACTTCCGGTACCTCGTGCTCATCAGCTTCGTGACGGGTGCACTGACCGGGGTAGCCATGTGGTTCACGAGCATTCAGGTCAGCCCTGTCACCATCGGCTTGATGATCGACGAGTTCCATTGGCTCTGGGCGGTTGAGTGGACGTTCTTTTGCCTCGAAGTCGTCGCCGGTTATGCGGCCTTCAAGTATGGCGAGCTCCTGACCGACCGGGCACGACTCACGTTGCTCTTGCTCTATTCGTTCGCCGCGTGGATGAGCCTGTTCTGGATCAACGGCATTCTGTCGTTCCAACTCACTCCCGGCGCGTGGCTGGAAAGCCGGTCGATCTGGGACGCCTTCTTCAATCCGACTTTCATGCCTTCGGTGTTGTACCGCACGGTTGCCGCACTCGTGGTGGCATCTCTGGTCGCGATGGTCCTGATCAACATGATACCGGCCTTCAATCGCGATCAGCGCGAGGAACTCGTCCACCGGGCCGCTTGGTTGATGGCCCCGATGGTACTCATGCCGGTGCTTGGCTTTTGGTTCGTCGCGGCCATGCCGCCGGACAGCCGCGAGTGGATCATGGGCGGATCGATCGCGATGACCCTAATGATGAATGTTGCCGTCGGAGCATCGGCCGTCGTCGGCGTATATGCCCTGGTCGGGTTGCTCCGCAACAAGCTGTACGTGAACGGGGCCACAGCGATCGTGCTGTGCCTGCTCGCCTTCGCCGCCACCGCCGGGGGAGAGTTCGTCCGGGAAGGGGTGAGGAAGCCTTACACCATGCGGGAGTTGCTCTATTCCAATTCGATTCGTCCGGAAGAAGTGGCGGCGTTGCGGGAACGCGGACTTTCGGAAGTCGATCCATTTCCGCTGCGAGATGAAGACGAGTTGCCGAAGGTCGACGGAAAACCGCATCCGCTGCTTCGAACCGGCGGACTGGTGTTTCGAGAGCAGTGCAGCGTCTGCCACACGCTCGGCGGCGTGAACTCCTTACCCGGACTGACCAGGGGATGGGATTCGGACATGAAGAGGCAGAACTTCGCCAAGCTCCAGAAACTCAAGCCGTTCATGCCCCCCTTCGCCGGAACCCCCAACGAACTCGAATCCCTTGTGCAGTTCGTGGATTGGGTGGACCAAGGGAGACCGGATACCTGGCGGGACCCCACGGACCCGCGTGAACACGCCGAACTGTTGGTTCGCATTCGCCGTTGGCTCGATGATGCGGGTACAGAGCCGGCCCTACGCCGCTCGGGATCGTCGGCGAAAGGGGGCCGCTGATGGACACGCCGTTCCCGTTCGGTCTACCCCTTCCGACAGCCTTCTATCTGACGGTGTACGTCGTCACTTTGGTGATCCACGTCGTGTTCATGAACTACGTCCTCGCCGGTACCGGCTACTTGGCCGTCGCCTACCTGCGGGCAGGCGGTCGCCACTTGGGAGAATCCGCAAAGGTCATGAAAGAATGGACGCCGTTTATGCTCTCCGGAGCCATCACGGCCGGCGTCGCGCCCCTCTTGTTCGTGCAGATCCTTTACAAGCAAGGCTACTACACCGCGAATCTGCTCCTGTTCAACCGCTGGATGGCAATCCTACCGGTACTCATCATCGGGTTTTATGCCCTCTACCTGCTCAAGTCCGGGTGGTTGACCCGTAGGGCAACCTGGGTCGCCTCCGCCGTTGCCTTAATACCGATTCTGAGCGTGGCCTTTACGGGATATTCGTGGACCGAAAATCACCTCTTGAGCATTCGCGATTCATCGTTCTGGAGCACATTCTACAGCACCCGCGCGCAGGTCTACACGGAGCCGCAACTGCTTCCGCGGCTGCTGGTCTGGGCGACAGGCTCGATTCCGACGCTGGCGTTGATTCTCGCCTGGCAGCACTGGTACCGGGGGGACGGACAACCTGCCAAAGTCGCAAGACTCGCGGGAAGCGGTCTGTTACTCGCGGCGGCAGCGGCGGCGGCGTATTATTTGGTCACGGATGACCAGACGCGGATGGCGTTCGTGTCGCCGCTGGCCGTCCCCTATTTCGTGGCCGCATCCGCCGGGCTGATCCTTCAGGCCCTCGGCTGGGGATGGATTTATGGAACGGATAGGTTGGATACAAAACGACTACTCGTTCCGACTACCGGTCTGCTCTTGACGGTACTCGGTATGACGGTGTGCCGAGAATCCATCCGCATTGCCGCCCTCGGCCCGGCGCGGTTCAAAGCGCTGTATCCGATCCATGCCGAGGCGTTCTCCAAGAGCGGATTCCTCGTCTTCCTGGCCTTCTTCACCCTCAATGCCTGCCTCATCGGATTTGTGTTCTGGCTGGTCCGTAACCGGACACGCCCGCAGGCGGCTGGGGACGCCGCCCCGGTTACGACTGAGTAGAAAGGGTAGGTACTGAAGCTGACGAAGCAGAAGAGCGAACTGCCGGAATGGATGTCTTACCCAAAACCCATGATGAGTCGCGAGATGAAACTTCGCCGCGTATCGTACGCGGCTTTCCGGTACGGAGTGATCCGTCGTGAGATTACTTCGAGTTGATCGCGCCCTCCGACTGCCAAGCCGGATTCTGCGACGATGGTTACCGAGACGACTGCGGAGAATGCTGCTCGTTCCCTTGACCATCATCGCCGTCGGTACGGTCGCCTATCCTGCCATTGAGGGGCCGCCCTGGACGTACTTCGACGGCCTCTACATGACGGTGATCACGCTCACGACGCTCGGCTATGGCGAGATTCCTGAACCGCTCTCCAAACCAGGCCGAGTCTTCACGATCGTACTCGCCCTCGGTGGCATCTTCGTGCTCTTCCACATAGCCACCGATATCGTCCGCAGCATTGTCACCGGCGAACTCCGCGAACTCCTCGGGAAAGAGCAAATGGACGATCATCTTAAACATCTACACAGCCACCTGATCGTTTGCGGATACGGGCGCATGGGTCGGATTGTCTGCGAGGAACTCGAACAGCTCGGCCAACAGTTCGTGGTGATCGACACCAAGGATCCAGGTACCGAGTGGCATTACCACAAAGGCATCCGCGTTCACGGAAACGCCACGGAAGATGCCATCCTTCGAAAAGCTGGAATTGAAAAGGCGAAAGCTCTAATCACAGTAGTCGGGTCTGATGCGGAAAACCTTTACATTACTTTGAGTGCACGCCTGCTGAACCCGAAACTCGTTTTGGTCGCTCGGGCTGAAGAAGAGGAAGCCGAGGTAAAACTACGAAAAGTCGGCGTCAATCAAGTCATTTCCCCATATCTCACGGGAGGGCATTGCGCCGTACAGGCTGTGTTGAAACCAACAATCTTCCGGTTCATGAAAACCGCGACGCGCTCAGCCTTCACAGAGCTTCAAATGGAAGAAGTTCGCATTGAGAGCGGCAGCACACTCGCGGGATCAATCCTGCAGTCGTCGAGGCTGTCTCCCGATGTCGGAGTGATTGTTGTCGGCGTGCTGAAGGCGAACGGTGAAGTCTTGAATACCCCCACGGGAAATACTGTTCTCGAACCGGGAGATGTTCTGATCGCTGTCGGAAAACGGGACAATCTCGACGTCATCGAGCGACTCGCATCGAGTGCCCGGCCATGATGGACAACTCGAATTCCTTGTCAATTGCCCGCGCAGACTTTTTCGAGTGTTTTTGGCTCGTGTTCGAGCGAGGTGGCGCTGAGAGTCGCCAAGCCAATCATTGGCGAATAGATCATGGAGAGTTGAAGTCATGGAGCACTTACGCGAAGCGAACCGCCTGAATGGCCGTCTTACCCACAACCCATTATGAGGCGAGCGCAGCGGATGACTACCTCCCGCTGTTACGCCGCGCCCAGACGGGCGACTTTGCCGCGTTCGAGTCACTTGTGGGGCAGTTGCAGGGCCGGGTGTACGGAGTCGCCTATCGAATCCTTGGCCACGTACAAGACGCTGAAGATGTCGTTCAGCAAACCTTTCTGAGTGTCATCGAACACATCGACGGCTTTCGCGGCGAGTCGGCGGTGGCAACATGGGTGCTGCGAATCGCGACCAACTTTGCTTTGAAATCGCTGCGAAAAAAGCGAGGACTTCCGACTGTCTCTCTCGACACGGTGGACGAGTCGTTCGCCGACGTTCCACACCCGCAATATATCGCTCATTGGCGGGAGTCGGCGGATTCGCGCTTGGACCGGTCGGAACTCCGCGAACTGCTCGACCGAGCCATCGCCGAGTTGGACGACAAGTACCGCGTCGTGTTCGTGCTGCGGGACATTGAGGAGATGTCCACCGAGGAAACGGCCGAGGCGCTGGGGTTGTCGATCAGTAACGTGAAGGTCCGTCTTCTCCGGGCGCGGATGCAACTCCGCGAGCGGTTGACGCGCGAACTCGGAGACGATGCCACCCGGGTGGAACCCGACCACCGGCACTGAGCGTTCCACGCAATGATTTTCTCGGTTTCGTGTAACCCTTTTGCCCAACGTCGGATCCGTACTCTCAGAACAGGATAAGTTAAGGCGACCTTCTATGACCTGCGAAGAAATGCTTAAGGCTCTCAACGATGTGATCGACGATCAGTCGGCACTCGCTCTCTGCACCGAGTTTGCCGACCACCTGGCCGGGTGCAATCCATGCCAACTGGTGGTCGATAACATCCGCAAGACGATCCAACTTTACAAGGACGAGCAACCTTACCCGATGCCCGAAGCGTTTCAAGATCGTTTTCGCGACGCTCACAAGGCAAAGTGGAAGGTAAAGTTCCCACACGCCGAAGTCTGAGTCAGACCCTGTCCTATCCCGTCAGAGACACTCAACACCGATTTTCCGTAACCAATGCCTCGACCACGGATCAATTCTTCAACTGCCGACGGGCCATATCGCCAGCAGTTGTGTGTCCGTTATCCGATACAAGCCGTTGGGTGGAGTGCCCCACGAGTCGTGGACATTTTCTAGCGGTGGGTTTGGTTATGCGTCCGCTCGTACTCCGCCGGGGTGAGATACCCCAGCGTCGAGTGTCGCCGGGCGCGATTATAAAACGCCTCGACGGACTCGAAGATCGACGCCCGCGCCGCCTCCCGCGTGGCGTAGTCCTCATCGTGACCAACTCCTTCTTCAGGCTCGCGAAGAAGCTCTCCGTCGGCGCGTTGTCCCAGCAGTTCCCGCGACGGTACCCGAAGACCCGCCGCGACGACGGGCCAAGGCCATCTCCAGAGCATCTGCCACCAGTCGGCTGGTCATCGTCGCCGCCATACTCCAGCCCACCACCATCCGACTGAACAGGTCCACGACCACCGCCACGTACAGCCATCCCACGCGCGTCGGGAGGTACGTCACGTCGGCCGCCCACGACGCGTTCGGCTCGCCCGGGTCGAACTGCCGATCCACCGGCCACTCGGCGGTGCGGCCTGATCGGCCAACCGTTTTCCCATCTCGTCCTTCCAATCAATCCGTCACCCGTGTGCCCAGTGGGCGACCCAGGCGGGAGCGCAGCTCCGGCAGCAGGCCGTAGGCCAGTGCGAGGTACTGCACGGGGTGCAAGGTGCGCTTGCGGGCGGCGTCGGTCATCTGGAGGCGGCAGGCGGAGCATTCCGTGGAACCGAAGACGATATCCGAGCTGCGGAAGGCGTTCAGCATCTCTTCACCTGCGGCGTGGGAGGTTTCGTAATGTTCGGCCTGGAGGCCGTAGCCGCCGGCCATGCCGGAGCAGCCGCGGTCCAGGCGTTTGACGGTCAGGCCGGGGATCAGTTCGAGCAGCCGCGGGCCGGCGCCGGCGCTGCCTAGGGCTTTTATGTGGCAGGGGACGTGGTGGCCGAGATGGTAGGAGAGCGGCTCGAAGTCGGTCCGCAGCCGACCGGCTTGGTGCAGGCTCCAAAGGAACGCGGTGATCTCGGTGGTGTTTGCCGCCACCAAGTCCGCGTCGGGGGAATTCAGGAGCCGCGGGTATTCCTGCGTCATCGCGATGGCGGCACTCGGCTCGCTGACGATGATGCAGTAGCCTTCGCGGACCAGCGGGGCAAAGGTGCGGACGTTGGCGGCGGCGATCTCGCGGGCGGTTTCCACGTCGCCCTGCACCAGCGGCGCCAGCCCGGAGCCGCGTTGGCGATATGGGACGCTGACCTCGATGCCGTGGCGTTCGAGCACGGCGACGACGGCGAGGCCGATGGTCGGGTCGTTGAAGTTGGCGAACAGATCGACGAAGTAGGCGACCTTGTTGGGCAGGCCGGCATCGTCCGCACCGGTTTCGCCGATCCGCAGCGGCTTGCGGCGGCCGAGGATGCCGAGGCGAAGTGCGCGTCGCAAGAAGGTGCGGTTCGTGAAGCGCGGCATGGTGCGACGACGGCTCAGCCCGATCAGCTTTTCCAGCAGCCAGCGGGTGAGGCGATGTCGCAGCAGGAAGTTGACCTGCAGGGCAAAGACGCCGCCGAAGAGGGACAGCCCTTCGAGCCGGGCGGGCAACCATTCGCCGCGTTCGAGACCGTTGACGCGGTAGTGCTGGGCCTTGGCTTCGAGCATCAACGTCGGCACGTCGACGTGCGAGGGACATTCGCTTTCGCACATCTTGCAGTGGACGCACAACCCCGCGATCGCGCGGGCCTCCTCCGTGGCCAAGCTCTTGGCATCGTCCGGGTTCACGAGCAGGTCGCGCAGCAGGTTCACCTTGGCCCGTGGCGACGCGGCTTCGGTGCCGAGCGCGCGGAAGATCGGGCACATGCGTTCGGCTTCGAGGCCGCGGTCAGTGCTGCGACAGGTACCGCAGTTGTTGCACGCATCGAGTTGTTCGCGGGCCGCATCGGCGCTCGCCATCACGAGCGGCGTCATCGCCAAGGGCACGCTTCTGCCGGCGGCATCCTGCGGCTCCACGGGCAGCGGCCACGCGGGCAGGTCGGCGTCGGGGTCGATCAGCTTGCCGGGGTTGAGCAGATTCTTGGGATCGTAGATCCGCTTCAGCTCGCGGTAGATCGGCAGCAGCGGCCCAGCCTGCTTGACGAGCCAAGGCGTACGCAACAGGCCCGTGCCGGTGCTCGCGCCGATGGTGCCGCCCAGCCCGACCGCAGCTTCGTGGACCTCCTCAGCCGCAGCCCAGAGGCGTTCGCGCTCCTCGGGGTTCGTGAGATCGACGATGGGCATCGCACTGGCCAACCCGGTGGTGACTCGGATTTCCATCGGCGCCGCCAAGTCGTACTTGGTCAGCGTGCGGCGGACGAACGCGACGAAGCGGACGAGTTCATCGACGGGCACGGCCGCATCGGCGAAGGCGAACGCCGGCTTGGCCCGCGTCCCGAGGGCGGCAAGTCCACGATGGGCCAACTCGCGCAGATTCGGTTCGAAGCGGGACCATTCGTCTTCCAAGGTGGCCTCTTCGAGCACGGCGAACGTATGCGTCGAACGCAGGTCCGCGAGTGCGCGATCGGAGAGTTTCAACAACTCGTCCGCGTCGTCGCCCTCCATGGTCGCCGTCAGTGCGGCACCGAGCGCTTGGGGAAATGCCCGATTGCGGCCGCCGGCGCGCAGCATGGCGAGCAGACGCTGGTCGAGGGCATCGCAGGCCGTGAGTGCCTCGACGGTGCGGAGTTTCAAGCCGGCCGTGACGGCCTGTTCCAAGCTGCCGAAGCCGAGCGCGAAGTGAACGACGGCCTTAGGTAACGGCACCGTGCGCAGGGTCACCTCGGTTACGACGGCCAACGTTCCTTCGCTGCCGACGGCGATACGGGTGAGGTCCAACCCTTCCGGCGTGAGCACATCGTGGAGCAGATAGGGCGTGCGGTGGAAGCGGGTTTGCGGTCGACTGACTTGTAGCTGGTCGCGATGCTGGGCCAGGAACGCCGCGGTCTGGGCCCGCAATTCGATGTGCCGCGGCCCGCGCTCGCCGACCGATTGTTTCCCCTTGCCGAGAGTGCCGATTTCGCCGTTGTTCCAGACGACGTTCAACCCGAGGACGTGATCGCGGACGCTTCCCACCCGGTGGGCGTTGCCTCCGAGCGCCCCAACGGCGACGGCACCTCCGACGGAACGGATCTCCGTGCGATCCAACGTCGGGGCCAAGCGCAGGCCGACGGTCGCCAAGATTCTTTGGAGCCTTCCCCAGGTCATCCCCGGTTCGACGCGAACCCAGTCCGGCCCCTGTTCGACGAGCTTCGTCAGCTTAGCGCCGAGGTCGAGAATGACGCCGCGGCCGAGCGCGGCACCTGCGCAACCGGTGCCCGAACCGCGGACCGTCACCGGCAGACCTTGGCGATCCGCGTACGCGAGAAACTCGGCAACATCGGCGGCGTCTTCCGGCACGGCGATACCGTGGGGGAGCAGCCGCAGCGGCGAGCCATCCGAGGCATACAAGCCGCGCGTCGCCCGGTCGAAGTGGAGCTTGCCGCGAAACAGTCCGCGGAGGTCGTCCTCGATTTGGCCCGCCGGCGGGAAGCCGGAGGCCGTCATGGATGGGAACCGAAGACGAGCGACATCAGTTCGCTCCGCGTCATCGGATTAGTTTTGAACAAGCCGCGCATGGCGCTGGTGATGGTCATTGCCCCCGGCTTCTTCACGCCGCGGATCGTCATGCAGGAATGGGATGCCTCGACAATGACGCCGACGCCGCGGGGCTTGAGTTCGCGCATGATGAGTTCGGCGAGTTCCTCGGTCATCCGCTCCTGCACCTGAGGGCGACGGGCCAAGGCATCGGTGATGCGGGCGAGCTTCGACAGGCCGATGACCTGACCGTTCGGCAGATACGCGATGTGGCAGGTGCCGGTGAACGGCAGCAGGTGGTGTTCGCAGCAACTGCTGAAGCTGATGTCCTTGACGAGTACCATTTCGTCGTGCTTCTGGGTGAAGGTCTTCTGCAGGTAAACCGCCGGATCGATCTGCAGCCCGCCGAAGATCTCCGCGTACATGCGGGCCACCCGCGACGGGGTATCGAGCAAACCTTCCCGATCCGGATTCTCGCCGACGGCGATAAGGATTTCCCGCACGGCCCGCTCGATGCGCGGCAGATCCATCGCCGTCGGCAAGAGCTTGGCCTCATCGTCCGCGAGGCACAACGTGGGAGCGAACGCGGGGCTGTTTGGCGAGGGCTGCATCGGGTACATCTTAGGCAATGCGGAATGCAGAATGAGGAATGTCGAATCCGAAAACAGAAACCCGGGACCGCCGGCCGTGAGGCGAAGCAATCCCGGGTCAGGTGACTTTCCGAATTCCGAATTCGCCGTTCCACATTCCTACTTGATGGCTACGGTCACCGTCTGCGTGTCGTAGTTGCCGAGGGTGAACTGCGTCTTGGTCTGCGTCGCCTGGTCGGCGGACGTGCCGACGTAGACCAGCCACTGCCCGGCGGGCAGGTCCGCGGCGAAGTTGCCGTAGGCGTCGGCCTTGGCGTAGCGGAGGTCGCTGAAGTCCGCGGCATTCAGAAACACCAGACGGATGCCGGCTTGCGGCAGCCGATTCGCACCGACGACTTCACCGCGAACGGCGGACGTGGCGGCCAAGGCGGTCGTGCGGGCATTGACCGGCGGATTGCTCTTGCCGGGTGCGGGTGCGGGTGTCGTGAACTTCGAGTTGGAGCGCGTCGGAATATCCTGGGGTTTAAGGCGGTCGCTGTCCACGCGGGGCGGGGCACCGGGGATGGCTTCAACCTGCGGGGCGCGGTTCGCCGGCGGCAGGCCGCAGCTGTCGCAGTCCCTCGGGTAGTAGCGGGTGGTCGGCCCGTAGTAGGTGGTCACCGGCGTGCGTTCGATGTAGCGGCGCTTCTCCTGGACCGGCACCATCTTCATCCGTTCGACGTACTTCGTCACCGTTTGGCAGTCTTCCTTCCGCACGAAGCTGGTCCGCGGCTCGGAGATGGTCTCGACGCAGCCCGTGGCCGGGTTTTTGTAGCTGCGTTGGGTATACGTCGTGATCGGGTCCCACGTGTAGCTGCGGACCTGAACGTCGACCGGTTCCTTGGTGTACTCCGGCTTCATGACCGTGACGGTCTCTTCCATTTCACGGTCTTCGTAGCGGGTTTCGTACCGGCTGGTCTGGGTGCTTGGCCGCACCGACGGCGGCGGCACGTACTCGCGCCGCTCGCGCGGCTTGCAGTGCCAACAGGCGACTTGAAAGACGTTGTCCCACCCGGCCTGAGCCGACGGAGCAACGAAGCCGAACAGCCCGAGCGAAACGACCGCGGCGGCGGCGAAGCGAACGGGGGCACGCAGAGGTCGGATCATGGTGAGTACCCAGGAGATTCAGGGGAACACAAGTGCCACAGTCGGGAGATCGACTCCCCCGACACGGACGCACCCTAAACTTTAGACTAAACTTCGCCGGGCGTATCTCAATCGAAAAATATTCCGCGTCTTTCCCGTCTCGATTCCAACCCTCGGCACAAGTGGAAAAGTCGCGCCAGAGGTCAGGCTTTTCCCAGCTTACGCCGTTTGCCGCGGCGCGGGTGTGCGGAATCGCCTGTGGACAGCTTGAATGGACGCGGGATAAAATCGAACCAACCCTAAGGTGAGCGACCATGCCGATTCAACTGACCGAACTGGCCGAGAAGCTGGCCTAAGCCCAAGCCGAACGTGGCGGCTACGCCGATGCGGGGGAGTATGTCTCAGCGCTGCTGGTTGAACTCGACGAGGAAGAACGTGAAGAACGCGAGGAACTCTTGGTCGCGACTCGCGAAGGACTGGCCGATGCCGATGCCGGGCGAGTCCGACCGGCGGACGAAGTTTTTCGAGACATCGCCGTAAAGTACGGGATTGAACTGACGGCAGGTGAAACGCGATGAACTAACTCATTGCTTTCTCGGCCCGATCCGAACGCGATCCGGATTCACTCGTCGGATGGATGGCTGAGGTCGCACCGCACGCACTCGGGCCGTGGTATACGCGGCTGA
>Ga0105047_10012535_pt1 | contig 13637 bp, 10 predicted proteins | sample MAT04_FD_78384 | JGI IMG/M metagenome (GOLD analysis project Ga0105047, IMG submission 78384) | Freshwater microbial communities from Lake Fryxell liftoff mats and glacier meltwater in Antarctica - MAT-04 (megahit assembly) | ecosystem: Environmental > Aquatic > Freshwater > Ice > Liftoff...
ACGAACGTGTCCGGTCGAGGTGTCGGCATGGACGTCGTGCGCACCAAGATCGAGGCGATCGGCGGCACCGTCGACATCGACTCGGTCGTAGGGCGGGGCACGACGTGGCGTCTGCGGATCCCGCTGACGCTGGCGATCATGCCCGCGGTCACGGTGGTGTGCGGGGGCCAGGTGTACGCGATCCCGCAGGTCAGCCTCCTCGAGCTGGTCGCGCTCGACTCCCAGGCCGGTGCGGCGATCGAGCACGTGGGATCGGCGGCGGTCTACCGCCTGCGCGAGGATCTCCTTCCGCTCGTGGACCTGCGCACCGTCTTCGGATCGTCGGCCCGCACCGCGCAGGAGCGCACGGTCATCGCCGTCCTGCAGGCGGACACGGTGCGCTTCGGCCTGCTCGTCGACCAGGTCCTCAACACCGAGGAGATCGTCGTCAAGCCGCTGTCGGCACGCCTGAAGTCGATCGGCCTGTTCGCAGGCGCGACGCTCATGGGCGACGGGCGGGTCTCGCTGATTCTCGACGTCCAGGGCCTGGCTCGACGTTCGATGGCCGTCGAGATGGGTGAGCGGGACCGCTCGTCCCACGGGGGTGAGGCAGCCGTCCTTACCGAGACCGTACAGGTCTTGGTAGCGGGCATCGGCGGCGGGCGGCGCCTCGCGATCCCGCTGTCTGCGGTAACCCGCCTCGAGCAGTTCCCCGCAGATGTCGTCGAGCGCGTCGGCGCGCGCGAGGTCATGCAGTACCGCGGCGGGATCACCCCCGTGGTGCACCTGGACGAGATGCTCGGCGGCCAGGCCTCCGGCCAGGAGGGGCTGACCGTCGTGGTCTGCACGCGTGCCGGACGCAGCGTGGCCCTGGTGGTCGGGGAGGTCATCGACATCGTCGACGACGACGCCGCCCACCACAGCGACCTCGGTGACGCCAGCCTCACCGGCTCGACGGTGCTCAAGGACCGCGTTACCGAGCTGCTCGACATCCGTGGGGTCGTCGCCGAGGCGGACCCGCTCTTCTACGCGGACGATCCGGCCCAGGAGCTCGCCGAGATGGTGGGAGCCTGACATGACACGGCACCTAGCGACCTTCGTGATCGACGGCGCGCGCTACGGCGTCGACGTCCTCCTCGTGCAGGAGGCGCTGCGGTCCCAGGTCCGCACACCCGTGCCGCTCGCTGCCGCGGGCATCGCTGGGCTGGTGAACCTGCGCGGCGAGGTCGTGCTGAGCATCGACCTGCGCGTCCGCCTCGGGCTCGACCCGCTGCCCGTGGACACCGAGCCGATGATGGTCGTCGTCCAGGTCGCGGGTGAGGCCGTGAGCCTGCTCGTCGACGAGGTCGGTGACGTCATCGACGTCGAGGAATCCCAGTTCGAGACTCCGCCGGACTCCCTCTCCCAGGAGCTGCGCCACGTCATCCTCGGCGCCTACAAGCTGCCGACCGGACTTCTTCTCGTGCTCGACGTCGAGCGCGCCACCGCCCAGACCCCCTGACCCCTGGGGGCTTTCGTTGGCAAACGCGTCGAACCTGACGGTGAGCGTCACATGCGCGGTGGCGGCTTCGCCCCCAAGGCGATCCTCTGCCGGCCTGGTCCGTCGGTTTCCCGTGGCCGCAGCGCACTCCTGACCTGCGTGGCGTCCGGCCGATTGGTGCGCGCGACCCTCGTTGTTGGATGGGTCGTAGACGAAGTAGCGCTCACCGCGTGAGGTGTTCGGATGGCCCGAACGTACGGGGACACCGGAGGCCAATGAGAAATTCGGTGCTCATGGCACCCGGCTGGTTCTCACGCGCTGGCTCTGTCCTGCGGGGCGCTGAGGGCGGTGGCACCGGTGGCATGGAGGTAGGTGCGCAGCTGGTCGGGTGGGAGCGGGCGGGACCATAGGTAGCCCTGGGCGAGCCGACATCCGGCGCGGCGTAGTGCTCGAGCTTGGGCGGGATGCTCGACGCCTTCGGCGATGACTGCCGCGTTCAGGCCCCGGGCCAGGCCGAGGATGCCGTGGACGACGGCGCGGGAGCGGAGGTCGTCGGGGAGCCCGGCAACGAATGATCGGTCGATCTTCAGGTCGTCCAGTGGGATCTGGATCAGGGCCTGGAGTGAGCTGAAGCCGGTCCCGAAGTCGTCAGCGGCTATCCGTACACCCTCGCGCCGTAGCTGGTGGAGCTCGTCGGCCAGCCGTGTGTCGACCTGGAGCAGGTGGGTCTCGGTGACCTCCAAGGTCAGGCCCGGCCCAGGGATGCCCGTTGAAAGGAGAGTCGCTCGGACGAGCTCGGCCACGCCCGGTTGCTCTAGCTGGCGTGCCGAGACGTTGACCTGCATGGTCAGGTCGAAGCCCTCGCCGCGCAGCCTCGCAAGCTCACGACAGGCCTCGGCCAGGACCCACTCGCCGATCGCCACGATGTGGCCCTGACTCTCGGCCACGTCCATCCACGCCGCCGGGGCAAGCAGGCCGTGGGTGGGGTGCTGCCACCGGACGAGCGCCTCGAGCGCCACCGTGGCTCCGCGGTGGATGTCGATGATGGGTTGGTAGTGCAGCACGAACTCACCGGCTCCGATGGCGCGTCGCAGGTCCCTGGCCACCGCGACGAGCCGTTCTGCGTTGGCGGTGAGCTCCGGTGTGTAGATCTGCACACCGCTGGCGTTGGTCGCCTTGGCGTGCTTGAGCGCGTAGCCCGCTCGACGCAGGAGCTCGCGCGGGTTCGTCGCTGCGTCGCTGAGCGCTACACCTCCATGAGCGCGCAGGGTCATGGTCTGGTCGGCCATGGCGATCGTCCCGGTGACCACCGAGAGGTAGTGGTCGGCGAGGGTTCCGAGCTCGTCGGGTCCACCGACCGTCGGGCAGCAGACGGCCAGGTCACGAGCCGAGGTCAGGGCAACGGTGTCCTGGGGCCGGGCCGCCGCCCGCAGGCGCGCGGCCATGGCCCGCAAGGCCTGGTCGCCGATTCGCGGCTCAAGGGCGAGGTCGACGCCTCCGACGGGGGCAGGGGCGAGCAGGACGACCGCGGCGGCGCCGCCCCTCAGCGCGCTCTGGTAGATCGCGTGCGCGATGGTGTGGACCAGCAGGTCACCGTTCGGTAGATCGGTGCCCGGGTCATGGACCTCGATGTGGAAACGCTCGTGGGATGCCCACTGCGCCGACACGTCCACCAGTTGGACGTTGACCGTTGACCCGCGGTCGCGGCCAACCCCACGGGTGAGGGTCACGTGAAGCTGGCGGGCCGGCCCTGAGGCGAGCCGATGGGTCACGTCACCTGACCAGGCCTCTGCCCGGTGGGCCGAGGTGCGCAGGGCCGCCTCGACGGCGCTGCGTTCATGGGACTCGACCAGGTCGGTGTACGCCACGCCCCGCACGCTGTTCTCAGAGAAGCCCAGCAGGCGACAGGCAGCCGGGTTCGCACCGAGGACCACGCCAGCACCATGATCGGGAACGTGCACCCTGACCACACCGACGGGAGTGGCCTCACGGGCCTGGTCCAGCTCGGTGTCGGCGGCGCGGGCGTGATCCTGGGCGGACTGGACCTCGCTGCGCGAGAGCACCAGGCCGAGGCCGATCACCGCGACGACGGCGATGTACGCCTGGGCGAGCACGGTCCCTTGCTCGATGCCGGCCAGACTGAACGGACCATAGCCGCCGGCCGTCAGTCCCACCGTCAGCAGCCCCACCGTGCAGCTGTGGAGCAGGACTCGCACCACCTCGCCGCGTGAAGCGATCCACAGCGTCACCGGGATCGCCAGGAACGCGATCGGCAGGGGACTGGCGACCACGAAAACCAACCAGTACACCGCGCAGGCCAGGAGTCCGTCGACCGTTACCGCCCTGGAGTCAGGGCGATGCCCGCCGGGCCCGGTCACCCAGGTCCGCCACCCGCCGACCAGCCCGATGACCAACAAGCACCCCAGTACCGCTCGGGTGAAGATGATCGCCGAGAACCATGCCGGGGCCACATCCGAGAGCCCTGCTGGTTGCAACCAGGTGGCAGCCGTCGCCGCCCCACCGGCAACCAGCGATGCCGCGACCAGCCGCACCCCGTCACCTGCGGAGCGCAGTGCCGGACCGGCCCGCCACAACCGGTGGATGAGAAGGGCCCCAGCCGCGGCGCCGGCCGTCGTGGACGCCGACAGGAACGCGCTGCTCGTCAGCGGCAGCTGGGTCAGGAACGCGACAGCCGTCGCGAGGACGAAGATCAGCGCCAGGACCCCAGCACGACAGCGCCATCGCGAGGTTCCGGCGAGCCAGACCGCACCGATCCCCACGGCCGGGTGGACCAGCGACAGGCCGAAGGCCTCGTCTCGTAGCAGCCGACCTAGCGTCATCGCCACCACGAAGGCGACCACCGGTGCTGCCATGTCTCGTGCCCGTCCCATCGCCTCTTCCTCTGGCATTCACCGCACGGACACCGGTCGGGGACTCATCGGCTCGCCCCGAGGCTTTGGATGGGTCCTTCGTCCCTTTGTCGCAGGCCCAGGGCTGCCGATGGATCACGCGAACCCCGCGCGCGAGGTTCGCTCCCCCGGCCCGAGGTGCCGCGAGCCCGATGGCCAATGAAGGGACCAAGACGATGGGCGACGGGGTGGACCATGCCGGGCTGCTCGAGGCCATGGCCGAGGGCATGTACGTCGTCGACCTCCAACGGACGATCACGTTCTGGAACGCCGCCGCCCAGCGCATCTCCGGCTTCAGCGCCGAACAGGTCATGGGGCGCTGGTGCGGGGACGGGCTGCTCAACCACTTCGACGAGGCCGGGGACTCCCTGTGCGGATCGCGATGCCCGCTGCAGGCCACGATGATCGACGGTCGAGCCCGAGCCCTGCGCGCCTACCTGCACCATGAGCAAGGACACACCCTGCCCGTCCGGGTGACCGCCACCGCCCTGCGCGACGAGTCCGGGGCCGTGGTCGGCGCCGTAGAGACCTTCACCGACGACTCCCTCATGGCCGCGACCCAGCAACGACTGGACGTGGCAGAGCACCTTGCCATGACCGATCCCCTCACCGGCGCGGGGAACAGAAGCTTCTTGGACCACTGCCTCGACAAGCGGATCGAAGCGCACTCCTCTGGCCACCCCTTCGCCGTGGTCGTGGTCGACCTCGACAACTTCAAGTCGATCAACGACTCCCATGGACACGACGCCGGAGACGACGCCCTGACCACGGTGGCACGCACCCTCAACCACGTCGTCCGCGAGGGCGACGACGTCATCCGCTACGGCGGCGATGAGTTCATCGTCGTCACCGGTCCGATCGACCCCAACGACCTGACAGCCCTGACAGCGCGAATCCGCGTTGCAGTGAGCCAGACCCGCATCGGCGGTGAGCACTCGAACCTCACCGTCACCGCTTGCGTCGGCGCCGCTCTGGGCCGACCAGACGACACCGCCAAGACCATCGTGCGGCGAGCTGACCAGGCCATGCTCGCGGCAAAGTCGAACGGGCGAGACATGACCCGCGTCGCGTCGACGTAGCCCAATGGCCCCTGGGCGCAGGTCGCAGCACGCTCCAAGGCCAGAGCGTTGCACGGCCGTCGACTGTCCAGATGCCCACACATCAGCTCCCCGGACCACCGAACGTCGTTGCCTTCGTCGCGCGCGTCGCCGGCAGCACGACACGCATGCCCATCACAGTTCCCCGTCGTCCATTCCAAGGACGTATCGCTGGATGGCCAGAACGGCGGCTCCGCGGCACCACTTCTTGGTGTCGGCGAGGTGGACGACGACGTCGACCGGTGATGCACGACGGTCGCGATCGTTGCGGATCCCGGCCTGTAGGGCGTCGGCCGCGACCTCGGCGAGTCGGGCGCCCTCGCCACCGACCAGGACCCGCTCGGCGAGGGTGAGGTTGGCGACGGCTGCGAGGAGGCGGCCCAGGCCGTGCCCTCCCTGGTCAACGATGGCGCGAGCGGCGGGGTTGCCCGCCTCGGCGAGGTCGAGTGCGGAGTCGTAGTCGACGGGCCGGGCGAGTGCCTCGGAGAGCAGCCGCGTGATCGACGGCATCGTGAGCAGACTCTGCGCGCAGCCGCGGTGCCCGTCGGGGCACAACGGACCTAGTGGGTCCAGCGGCCAGTGGCCCACCAGCCCGACGCCGGAGTCGGGCCCCAGGACGATCCGGTCGTGGATCACCGTCCCGTAGCCCACCGCTGCGCCGAGTGTGACGATCGCGAAACGGTCGAGACCCTGCCCGGCTCCGAACCAGTGCTCGAACTCGGTGAGCGCGGTGAGGTCGTTGCCGACGACGGTCGGCAGACCCGTGCGCTCCTCGACGAGGTTCCCGAGCGGGGCGTCGACCCAGTCGAGGAAGGGCGCGCTCGCAACGACGTTCGAGTCGATGACGAGCCCACCGAGCCCGATGCCGAGCGCGGTGACCGACGTGACCGCATCGGCAAGCTCACGCGTGAGCGAAGCGAGCGTGTCCGCGACGGCCATCGGGTCCCGTGAGGCCAGCGGGGCGTCGGCCTCGGCCGCAACCTCGGAGCGCAGGTTCGTGGCCACCCCGAAGGCGCGGTCACCCGTGAGCTTGATCCCGACGAAGTGGTGGGACTCGGCCACGACGTCCAGGGGTCGCGAACCGCGCCCGACCCGGCCCGTGGGCTGCTCGTCAGCCTCGACCAGCAGCCCCGAGTCGAGCAGGGGCGCGCTGAGCCTGGTGAGGGAACCCTGCGAGAGATCGAGGCGTCGTGCGACGTCGGAGCGCGAGAGTGGTCCGTACCGCAAGATCTCCAGCGCGACGGCTCGCGAGGCCCCGCTCTTGGGTGGCCATGGTGGCGGCGTCACATGCACTGGTCGGACCTCCTTGTCGGCGCGTGGTCAGGATCCCACGCTCGTTACTATTGGTCAAGAAGCAACCAGGGCCGGTTGCACCGAAAATCACGACCCTTGACGCTCGATTGCTTCTGGAGTAGAAGTAGTCCATCGGCACTGAGCGACCGTCCGATCGCGCTGCATGCCCGACACCTTCCACGAACGGAGTTCCGCAATGAAGCGCTCCTTGACCACCCTGACCGTGACGTCAGTCGTCGCTGCGGCGACCCTGGCCCTCGCGGGCTGCTCCGGGTCGAGCCCCACCGCAGATGCTTCGGACGGCGCGACCGAGACGGTCGCACCGGTGACCCTGACGATGTGGGGCACCTACGGCAACGGTGGCAACACCGCTCAGACGGACGTCTTGAACCAGACGCTCATCCCGTCCTTCGAGGCATCCCACCCGGGTATCACCGTGGACTACGTGGACATCCCCTACGCCGACCTCAAGCAGAAGCTCACGACCGGCGCAGCCGCCGACGAGCTGCCTGACCTCGTCCGCTCGGACATCGGCTGGGTCGCCCAGTTCGCCTCCCTGGGCGTGCTCGCCCCGCTCGACCAGGAGATGGACGACTTCTCGACCTATGCCGATGCGACCTACCCCGGCTCGCTCGCGACCAACGCCTGGGATGGTCACCACTACGGGCTCCCGCTGGACACCAACACCCGGGTCCTGGTGACGAGCCAGGCCGCCCTTGACGCCGCCGGCCTGAGCGAGCCCCCGGCAACCTTCGATGACCTCCAGGCGATGGCGACGGCTCTGGCCGGCAAGGACATCGCCACGTTCGCGGACTCGGGCTTGCAGGGCTGGAACATCCTCCCGTGGATCTGGTCGGGCGGTGGAGAGATCACCGATGCCGACCTGACCACCTCGACCGGCTACCTCGACGGCGCGGAGAGCGTCGCCGCGGTCCAGATGCTCGTCGACCTCTACACGCAGGGCGCGATCCCGAACCTCATCACCGGCAACTCCGGCGCGACCTCGACGTCGGACGGGCTCCCCGCAGGCCAGTACGCCACGATCCTGGACGGCCCGTGGATGCGCGACATCTGGGCGGGTCAGTACCCCGAATTCGCACCGATCTACGCGCCGGTCCCCGCCGGTCCGGGGGGTTCGATCTCCGTCGTCGGAGGTGAGAACATCGTGATCCCGGCAACCACGGAGCACATGGACGCCGCGACCGAGTTCGTCCGCTTCACCCAGAGCGAGGAGTTCCAGCTCGCCATGGCCACAGTCGGTCAGATGCCCGTCGTGGAGTCGGCCGGCACGAAGGCCGCGGACGCCGATCCCTTCTACGCCCCGTTCGCCACGCAGCTCGCCACCGCCAAGCCGCGCCTCGTGATCCCGCAGTCCTCAGAGGTGGACTCGATCCTGTCCACCGAGCTGACCCCGGCCTTCGAGGGCACGACGACGGTCCAGGCCGCACTGACCAGCGCAGCGAAGCAGATCGACGCCCTGTTGACGAGCAACTGACCCGATGATCGACAGCACCCGGCCCGTGGCCGTGCGTGCAGCGGAGCACCCCTCCGCCGCACGCACGGCCCGGCGCCGCCGCCTCGCGGGGCGAGCCACGCCCTACCTCTTCCTCGCCCCTGCCCTCGTGCTCTTCGTCGGGCTGATCGTGTACCCGATGATCCGGGCTTTCCAGATGAGCTTCTACGACTGGAAGGTGCTCGCCGGTGCGACCAGCACGTTCATCGGGTTCGACAACTACGCGCGAGCGATGGGCGACCCGGTCTTCTGGCGAGGCCTCGCTAACAGCGGGGTGTACATGGCGCTCTCGGTACCCCCCCAGGTCGTCCTAGGCTTGCTCATCGCGATGCTCCTCAAGTCCAAGAGCCCGTCCCAACCGGTCTATCGCGTCTTGTTCTACCTGCCGGTCGTCACCAGCTGGGTCGTGGTCTCGCTGCTGTTCAAGTACCTCTTCGCCGATCAGGGCCTGATCAACTGGGCCTTGGCAGATGTGCTGCACCTCGGCGACGGCTCGACGTCCTGGCTCTCGAGCCGCTGGACCGCGCTGATCGCCATCTCCGCGCTCGGCATCTGGAAGGGCATCGGCTGGTCGATGATGATCTTCCTTGCCGCACTCCAGGGCGTGCCGGAGTCGCTCGAGGAAGCAGCCCTCATGGACGGCGCCAACCGGTGGCAGCGGTTTCGTGTGGTGACCGTCCCGGCGATCCGACCCGCGCTCGCCTTTGTGATCGTGATGCTCGTGATCGGCGGCTTCAACGTCTTCACCTCGGTGCTCCTGATGACTGGCGGCGGCCCGGGAGGCCAGACCGAGGTCCTTCTGACCTACATGTACCGCCAGGCGTTCACCAACCTCGACTTCGGCTACGGCTCGGCGATCGCGGTGCTGCTCACCATGATCGTGCTCGTCCTGTCGCTCGCACAGATGCGGATCTTCCATGGCACCGGGCAGGAGGAAGGATGAGAAGCCGAGACCGCACCCGCACCAGCTCGGTGGTGGCTCGCCACGCCCTGCTGAGCGTCGGCGCCCTGATCATGCTGACGCCGTTCGTCTACATGGTCTCGACGTCACTCAAGAGCCAGGCCTACGTGCTGACGATCCCGCCGCAGTTCATCCCCAACCCGGCCACGATCGGCAACTACGTCCAGGTCCTCACGACGCAGAACTTCGTCACCTACTTCATGAACTCCGTCGTCGTCTCGACGACGGCCACGGGAATCTCGGTGCTCATCAGCTCGATGATGGCCTACGCGTTCGCGCGGTTCCGGTTCCCTGGCCGCGAACTGCTGTTCCGCCTCGTGCTGGTCGGTCTCATGGTTCCCGCGATGATGCTGATCATCCCCCAGTTCATCCTGGCCAAGCAGCTCAGCCTGATCGACTCCCTGCAGGGCCTGGTGATCTTCTACGTCGCGGCGTCGATCTCCCTGAACACCTTCCTGCTCCGCGGCTTCTTCGCATCGATCCCCCGAGAGCTCGATGACGCCATGCAGGTCGACGGCGCCAACGCCTGGACCCGTTACTGGCGGCTCGTGATGCCCCTGTCCACACCTGCGCTGGCGACCACGACAATCTTCACCTTCCTCGCCACGTGGGACGAGTTCGCCTGGGCGCTGACGATCATCAACGATCCGGCCAAGCGCACGCTGCCGCTCGCGATCCAGCTCTTCCAGGGGCAGAACGCCACCCAGTGGGGCCTGGTCTTCGCGGCGTCCGTCATCGCCGTGCTCCCGGTGATCGTCGTCTTCCTCATCTTCCAGAAGTACTTCGTGCAGGGCCTCACCACCGGGGCCGTGAAGGGATGACCATGACCGAGCTGCCCAGCCGGCCCGATCCCGATGTCAGGGGAAGCGTCGTCGAACTCCTGCCGACCCGGGCGACGTTCACGCCGAGCGAACATGTGCGGATCGAGGTGCGCGGGTTGGCCGGTGACGCGAGCCTGAGCCTGTGGTCCCTCGGCGAGCATGTCTCCACAGTGCACGTCCCGGGAGCCGTCGAGGTGGACCTCGGCGTCCTGCCGGTCGGGACCTACGGCCTCGAGCTGACCAGCGCCGCAGCACCGACCGGCACAGACGCGCGAGCGCCGCTCGCACGGACCGCAATCGAGGTCACCGCCGACGTCCGATCCCGGCTTCGGTACGGGTTCGTCGCGGACTACGCGCCTGGCCGGGACATCACCCCCGTCCTGGACATGGTGCGCCGGCTGCACCTGAGCGGGGTACAGCTCTACGACTGGGCCTACCGGCACGCCGACCTGGTCGGTGGCGGCGAGGAATACAACGACGCCCTTGACCGGCCAGTGTCCCTCGACACGGTCAGGCGCCTGGCCGAAGCGATCCGTGACGTCGGATCGCGCTCCTTCGGCTACGCCGCGGTCTACGGCGTCGGGCGCGCCGAGTGGCCCCGGTGGGAGCACGCCGCGCTGCTCACACCCAGCGGCCCGCCGTACGGGCTCGCTGACTTCCTCTCCCTCGTCGACCCCGCCGAACCGTCATGGCTCGAGCACTTCACCCAGGACCTGGCAGCATCGGTCCAGGCCCTCGGCCTGGACGGGTTCCACCTGGACCAGTACGGCTACCCGAAGCGCGCCGTACGGGCCGACGATGCGGTCATCGACGTCGCGGACTCGTTCGCCACCCTCATCGAGGCGGTCCGCGAACGCCTCCCGGACAGCCACCTGGTGTTCAACAACGTCAACGACTTCCCGACCTGGCGCACCGGCACGAGCCCCCAGGACGCGGTCTACATCGAGGTCTGGGAGCCGCACCTGACGCTCGGCGCCCTGGGTCAGGTGGTCACGCGAGCCCGGGCTGTCGGGCACGGCAAGCCCGTGGTGATCGCCGCCTACCAGCACGTCTATGACTTCGCCCCGGTGGCCGAGTCTGACCTTGCGACAGCCTTCACGATGGCGACCCTGTTCTCCCACGGAGCCACCCACCTGCTCGCAGGGGACGGCGACCGGATCCTGGTCGACCCCTACTACGTGCGCAACCACACCATCGAGCCTTCTACCGCAGTCCTGCTCCAGCGCTGGTACGACTTCCTCGTCGAGCACGACGCCCTGCTGCTCGACCCTTCCGTGGTCGAGGTGACCGGCGCGTACGCCGGGGCCTACAACGACGATCTTGACGTGGGCTACGCGCATGCGACGGTCGGTGTCCAGGCCCGGGCCGGCACGGTCTGGAGGCGGGTCACCCGGGCCTCGAACGCGCTCGTCGTGCACCTGGTGAACCTGGTCGGACAGCAGGACACCCTGTGGGACGCGCCGCGCCTGCCCGTCGGGGACCCGGGTCCCGCAACGCTGCGGGTCCGGCGCACCGGCCTGGGCCTACCGCGCGTGCGAGTTGGCGACCCGAGCACCACCCCGCGACTCCTCGAGGTACCGGTCGTCGCCGACGGTGATCATGCTGTCGCCCAGCTGCCCGCCCCGCACGTGTGGCAGGTCGTGGTAGTGGACGACGGAGTCGGCGAGGCACGCTCATGAGCCGGTCGGATGCGCCGGACTGGTGGCGCTCGGCCGTCGTCTACCAGGTCTACCCACGCAGCTTCGCGGACTCCGACGGCGACGGCATCGGAGACCTGCGCGGCGTGATCGACCACCTCGACCACCTCGAGGACCTTGGTGTCGACGTCCTGTGGCTGTCCCCGGTCTACGCCTCCCCGCAGGCCGACAACGGCTACGACATCAGCGACTACCAGGCGATCGACCCGACCTTCGGCACGCTCGCGGATGTCGACGAGCTCGTCGCCGAGGCGCACCGCCGCGGCATCCGACTGGTCATGGACATGGTCGTGAACCACACCTCCGACCAGCACCCATGGTTCGTCGAGTCCTCGTCCGGTCCCGACAACCCCAAACGCGACTGGTACTGGTGGCGCCCGCCGCGGCCCGGCATCACCCTGGGCGAGCCAGGCGCCGAACCGACTAACTGGAGGTCCTTCTTCTCCGGGCCCACCTGGACCCCAGACCCCCCGAGCGGCGAGTACTACCTGCACCTGTTCTCGCCCTGCCAGCCGGACCTCAACTGGGAGAACCCGCACGTCAGGCAGGCCATCTACGCGATGATGCGGTGGTGGGTCGATCGCGGGATCGACGGTTTTCGGATGGACGTCGTCAACCTGCTCTCCAAGGACCCCGCCCTGCCCGACGGCGAGGTCGCTCCCGGCGAGCTCTACGGTGACGGCTTCCCGTTCTTCGGGCACGGCCCGCGGATCCACGAGTACCTGCACGAGATGCGCGCCGAGGTCCTGGCCGGCCGCGATGCGCCGTTCGTCATCATCGGGGAGACCCCCGGCGTGACCGTCGAGCAGGCCCAGCTCTACACAGACCCCAGCCGTGGCGAGCTCGACATGGTCTTCCAGTTCGAGCACATGGGCCTCGACCACGGCCCTGGTGGCAAGTGGGACGTGCAACCGCTCGAAGTCCGCGCGCTCAAGGAGACGTTCCAGCGTTGGCAGGAGGGCCTTTCCGACTCCGGCTGGAACAGCCTGTACTGGTGCAACCACGACCAACCCCGCCCGGTCTCGCGCTTCGGCGACGACGGCGCGTACTGGCGCGAGTCAGCCACCGCCCTGGCCACGGTGCTGCAGCTGCAGCGTGGGACGCCCTTCATCTACCAGGGCGAGGAGATCGCCATGCGCAACCACACGTTCACCTCCGCCGCCGACTTCACCGACATCGAGTCCGTCAACCACTACCGCATGGCCATAGCCCGCGGAGAGTCACCCGCAGTCGTGCTCGACGCGCTACGCCGGATGAGCCGGGACAACGCGCGGACCCCGTTCGCGTGGGACGCCGGGCCCGCGGTGGGCTTCTCGGACGGCGTGCCGTGGATGGCGATCAACACTGACCAGGACGCGATCAACATCAACTCCCAGCGAGGCGTCAAAGGCTCGGTGTATGAGCACTACCGGAGCCTGATCGCGCTCCGTCACGCCGAACCGACCGTCGTCCACGGCGATTTCACGATGCTGTTTCCCGAGCACCCCGCTGTGTTCGCGTACCTGCGAAGTCATGAAGGGACGACGCTCCTGGTCGCGGCCAACCTCTCCGGCGACCCACACACCGTCGAGCTCGCGGACACGCCAGGCGCACTCCCCGGCTGGAACGAGGCTGAAGTCGTCGTGACCAACCAGCTCGGCGACGACCTCGTCACCAGCGACGCACAGTGGCTCGCCCGGGACCAACTAGCACTACAACCGTGGGAGGTCGTCGTCCTCCGCAGACGCCACACCGAAGGGCGGCGAGTCCCCACCACGGTTGGGTAGGACCCGTCTCCCACATCCGCATCCAGGTGACCAGGCATCTAGTTGTTGTGGCTCATGAGGTTGGTGACGGCCGGGCGGGGTGTGAGGGAGGGGTAGGCCCCGCGGCAGGATGGAAGTACCA
>Ga0105047_10012537_pt1 | contig 13636 bp, 9 predicted proteins | sample MAT04_FD_78384 | JGI IMG/M metagenome (GOLD analysis project Ga0105047, IMG submission 78384) | Freshwater microbial communities from Lake Fryxell liftoff mats and glacier meltwater in Antarctica - MAT-04 (megahit assembly) | ecosystem: Environmental > Aquatic > Freshwater > Ice > Liftoff...
AGCAGTTCGCGCCCGTCGGCTACCGGTTCGCTGAAGGCGTTGAGCGCTTCGTGGTACCAGCGCACCAGCACCTCCTGCGCGCTGCCTTCGATGAAGGGCACGTGGACTGAGATATCACCGCTTTGGCCGATTCGGTCGAGCCGGCCGATCCGCTGTTCGAGCAGGTCGGGATCGAGCGGCAGATCAAATAAAACCAGGTGCTGCGCAAACTGAAAATTGCGCCCTTCGGAGCCGATTTCAGAACAAAGCAGCAGATTGGCGCCCTCTGGATCGGCAAACCAAGCGGCGTTGCGGTCGCGCTGGACAATGCCCAGCTGTTCGTGAAAACGCGCCACTTTGGCCGCCGAGCGGGTGCGCAGCGCATCTTCCAAGGCGAGCACTTTTTCTTTACTGCGGCAGATCAGCAGCACCTTGGCGCCGTTGAGGCGCGCGAGCATCTCGACCAGCCATTTGAGCCGCGGGTCGCTGGCAAAATCGAAATTGAGCTTGTGCGGGCGGGCGCTCACGTCAGACGCAAACTCAGCCTTGAGATCCGCATGCAGCTCTTCACCCATCTCGGCGGTGATCGGCGCAAGCAGGGCGATGCGCTTGGGGAAGCCGCCCAGCTGCGCGCGCCGATTGCGGAACATCACGCGTCCGGTGCCGTGGCGGTCGATCAACATCTGCACGATCTGATCAATCGCCGCTTCATCGCCCGTGGCTGCGCTGGCGATGGTCTGCGCAGATTCATCGCCGAGCTTGGCGAGCAGGGTTTTTTGGTCCGCTTTGGCGAGTTTTTTGCCGTCCAGCAGGCGCCCGACCAGCGCCGACATCGGCGCGTATTCGGTTTGTTCTTGCACGTAGGCGGCCAGGCTTGAATAGCGTGCCGGGTCCAGCAGCTTAAGCCGCGCAAAATGCCCGGTGCGGCCGAGCTGCTCGGGCGTCGCGGTGAGCAAAAGCAGGCCGTCGCAGGCGAGCGAAAAGGCCTCGGCCAGCTGGTATTCGGGGCTGACTTGGGATTCGGTCCATTCCAGATGGTGGGCCTCGTCGATCACCACCAGATCAAAGCCCGCCAGCAGCGCTTCACGCGCGCGGCTGCGGCTGCGCGCGAGGAACTGAATGTCGCTCAAAATCAGCTGCTCGTCGGCAAACGGGTTGCGCTTGGGATCGGTCAGCTGGATCGCCTCGCAGCGCTCTTCGTCGTAGATCGCAAACTGCAAATTAAAGCGCCGCAGCAGCTCGACAAACCACTGGTGAATGAGGCTTTCCGGCAGCAGCACCAGCACCCGCGAAACGCGACCGCTCGCAATCAGCCGCGAAATGATCAAACACGCTTCGATGGTTTTGCCCAGGCCCACTTCATCGGCGAGCAGCACCCGCGGCGGGCGCCGTCTGGCGGTTTCCTGAGCGACGCGCAGCTGGTGCGCTATCAGGCTCACCCGTGCGCCCGAGAAGCCCCAGGTGGGGCTCAAGCGCGCGCGGGCCTTGGCCTCAATCGCGCGCAGGCGCAGGCCAAAGGTGCGGTTGGCATCGATCTGGCCGAGCATCAGGCGCGCATCGGCGGTGGCAAAACTTTGCACATCGTCAAGCTCGGCCTCAGAGATCGACTTGTCCTCGCTTGAATACTGAACAAGACCGTCTTTCTCGCTCACCTCAGTGACTTTGAAGCGCTTGCCGTGGGCGGACAGCTCATCGCCCACATCGAACTTGGCGCGGGTCAGCGGCGCAGACGTGAGCGCGTATTGGCGGATGACGCCGGCTGAGGCATAGAGCATGCGCAGGCTGCGGCCTTCCAGCTTTAACACGGTGCCTAAACCCAATTCGGGCTCGGCGGCGGACACGTAGCGTTGGCCCGGGACAATCGTCATGGATGGGGTGTTTGCAAAAGGGGGAGACGATTATGGATGGTTTGCGCCCGCGTGGGCGCTTTCATCCGTGCGGGCCGTCAATCCGGGTGCGCCGAGCGGCTGCTTGCCGCGAGCAGTTCCAGCAGCACCTTGGCGTCGACGTCGCTCAAGCGCTTGATGTAAAGGCGCTTGTCGTCGGCCTTGAAGCGCCCGAGTTTGGCCAGCAGCGCGCTGTGAAGGCCAAGTGCGTGCGGCAGGTGAAAGACAAACTCGCGCCGCCGCGGCGACAGACCAATCCGGTACGGCTGCTCGGCATCGCCAGAACCAAAACCGATGGTGTTGTTGAGCAACACCACGGGCTCGCCCGCAATCTCAAGCAGCAGCGCAATCAGCCGCTCGGCGTCGCGGCGCCGCTCGTGTTCAGGCAGCGCCGCGAGCAGCGCGGCGAGGGCCGGATCGCGTTCGCTCAGAGCGCCCACTCAAGCGAGAAGCTGAACTCGCGACCGAGCTTATATTCGCGCGTGGTCAGGCCGCCCTGGGTAAATTTTACCGAAGGGTCGAGCAGGTTGCGGGCGCGCGCGCGCAGCGTCCAGTCATCCCACAGCTTCTGCCGGTACGTGAAATCGAGCTGGTTGAAGGGTTGCTCAAAGGTATCTGGCTGGGTTTGTACGCCGACCTGGGCAATCCGCGCGCCGAACCGATTGAATAAAATGGTGGCCTCACGGGCGCGGTCTTTGGAGATATAGCCAAGCTGCACATTGGTCACGTAAGGCGATTGACCCTGCATGGCGCGGTTGAGGTTGGTTTGCACCGCGGCCTGGATCGGATCGAGCGAAATTTCAGATTTGATCCGTGAATAGTTGCCCGAGATGAAAAAGCGTTCAAAGTCCAAGCCCCAGGTGCCAAGCGCGCTCTTGTTCAGAAAGCCCAAGCCTTTGAACACATCAAGCTCAATGCCGTAGTTGTTGGCAGACTGCGCGTTGGCGAGCTGAAGCAGGACGCCCGAGCCGCCAGCAATGCGCAGTTTTTCGATCGGGTTGCTGAAGTCTTTGTAAAACAAAGCGATTGAAAAGCTTTCCGTGGACGAAAAATAGTGCTCGTAGCGCAGGTCGTAGTTCTTGATGTCGGTGGTTTTGAGGTTCGGATCACCGATGGTGTCGACGTCCTGAATCGGGTCAAGGAACGGCGCTGGTGAGAGCTCGCGAAAATCAGGCCGCGACAGCGTTTCTGAATAACCAAAGCGCAGCTGGCGATCGTCGTTGAAGAAGTACGTCGCGTTGAGCGCAGGCAGGTTTTTGCCCTCGTCGCGCACCGACAGGATCGGCGGCGCGTTGGGGTCCGAGATCGAGAAGGTTTGCACGGACTGCTGGTTGTTTTCGCGGCGCACGCCGAGCCCCACCCGAACCTTGTTCAGATAATTTAAGTCGGCCTGCAGGAAATAACCGCGCAGCGTCTGGTCGGCGCTGTAGTTGTCGGTCGCGCGGGTGGTTTCAAAGAGGCGAAATCCGTCCGGACGGATGTTGGCGTCGGTGAAAATCTGGCTCGGGTTTGGGTTGCGGAACACGCTCAAGGGAATGTCGCGGACGCCGCTGGTGTTGAACGCAAAGGAGCGCAAATCGGCTTCGCGATCGCGGTTGGTGGCCGAGCCGCCGGTGCTCAGCTCAAGCGTTGAGCCGTTTTCCAATTCCACCGGCAGCTTGAACGCGAAGTCGAGGCTCTTGGAGTTGTCGTTGAGCTGGCCAAAGCGCTGCGAATTGGATTCCGCAAAGCGCGAAAAAATGTACTGGCCGCTGGTTTCATCCAAATCGTAGCGGTAGAAGCGCGTGTTTGGCTCGATCCGCTTGGCGGTGGCGCCGGTCAGTGTCCAGGTGAAGTTGAGGCTGTTGGCATCAACGAAGGTGTGCTCGCCGGCCAACTGCTGGCTGAGCAGCTGCGATTCGATCCAGCGCAGCTGGGTGGCGCGGAGCAGCTGCGACTCCTCTTCGCCGTCGGTGATTTTGGTTTCGTCATCGGTCAAGCGCGCGAACACCGTGGTTGCCTTGAATTGGTGGTTTTCGCCGAGGAACAGGCCCGCGCTGAAGAAGCCCGACAGTTCGATGTTCTGCATGGTGCGATCGACGCTTGAGCGGTTGCGTTCGACCAGACCCTGATTGGATGCACGAAAGTCGCGACGCTGCTCGCTTAGCTGATTCCAGTCGGAGTTGTAGCGCATCGAAAACAGAAATCCGTACTGGTTGTAGCTTTCTTCCGGACCAAAAGAATAGGAGTTGCCGACCGATGCGCCGAAGCCTGCATCCGGGCCGATGGTTTGGCGCTCGGTGTCGTAGCCGCGGGTTGCCAGCGACTGCCCGAACTGTTCGACCTGAGCCGGGGTGAAGCCCTGCGGAAACACCGGGGTTTGTTCGCGCAGAAAGCTGCGGTTTTGGGTGGCTTGGGCCAAGTCTTGCGGCAGGCGCCGCACGTTGTTGCCGTAGCCGAACCAGTCGCTGGTGCCGCCGCCGTAGCCCAAGCCTTCGTCGAAGGTCTCGCCCGGCGAAAAGCCAAGCGTTGCCGACACCTTGGCAATCGCTTTGAACGGGACGCTGCGGGTGCGCAGCGAAATGGTGCCGCCGCCAAACTCGCCCGGCATTGATGCGGAATAGGATTTCTGCACCGCAATGGAATCGATGATGTCGGTCGGGAACAAATCGAGCGGAACCACGCGGCGGGTCGGGTCCGGCGAGGGCACGGTTGCGCCGTTTAAGAGCACCGAGGAATAGCGCTCGCCGAGGCCGCGCACGTAGATGAACTTGCCATCGACCAGCGTCAAGCCGGTGACGCGCTTGAGGGCGCTTGCGGTATCTGAATCGCCGGCGCGTTTGATTTGCTCAGCACCAATGACCTCAGAGACCGCGCTCGCGGACTTTTTCTCATCGGTGGCCAGGCTTAAACCGCCTTCGATAAAGCGTTCTTCAACCGTCACGCCTTCGATCTGGGTGGCGTTCTCGGCGCCTTCCGGGATTGAGCCGGTGGGTTCAATGGGTTCAGCCGGCGGGGCTTCGAGTGCGATTGTCTGCGCGGACGTGTTTGCATCGAGCGTGAGTGCATCAAGCGTTTTGGAGTCGAAGCCGTCGGCCATCGCAACCAGGGTGTAGGTGCCCGGTTCCAGCGCCAGCTCGAAGCGGCCATCTGGCCCGGTTTCGACGTTCATCGACGCCTCCATCACCAGCACCTTGGCGCCCGCGATCGCGCCGCCGGCGCCGTCGGTGATGATTCCTTTCAGCGCAATCTGCGCCGCTGGCGCCACGCTCGTCGCCGGGTCTTGCGCATAGACATGGATCGGCGCGGCAAGCAAAAGGGCCAGACTTAAGGCGAGTGGATGCGGGGCAAATCGGGGTGAGCGGGGCAGCTGCGGCATGGCGAGAGGGCTCGTCTTAAAAATAAAAGCGGGGCGCACAGAGCGCGAGGTCGCGAAGCGTAAGAACGCGGGATGACAGATGGGTGACAGATGAATGTCAGTCGCTCGCAGGCCGCTTATTCACAGCCTTTGCTGCGGTTGTGTGCAAATTCCGTCACATTCTGCCCAGCCTAACCATAAAAAACTCTTAAACCATTGATCACAATATGGTTATTACGCAGTGGGCAGAAGCTGCGCAATCCGCTGCGCAGGCCGAAATAGCGCGATGTCAAGGGGGGCCACAGGCGCTTCATCCACAGAGTTATCCACAGGCTGTGTGGATAAGGCCATTTTCCATCGCCCCCGCAAACGGTTGGCCTAGGTGCTTGAGAATTCACCTGAGGTTTGTGGCCTAAGTGTGTCTTGACAGGCGCCAGCCGCCGGGCGCCGATGGCGGGTGCTACTATTCGCGGCCATTTTTTGACCGGCCCAAAACCGCATCCTGCCCAGTGAAAGCGCACCTGCAAGAATTGATCAGCCAAGCCCTGTTGGACCTCAAACGCAAAGAATTGCTGAGCGTTGCGCTGCCGGAGCAAATTGGAATCGAACGCACCCGCAGTGACGATCACGGCGACTTTTCAAGCAATGTGGCGATGGTTCTGGGCAAGCAGGCGAAGACCAATCCGCGCGCCTTGGCCGAGCAGATCGTCAAACATTTGCCGACCTCCAAGCACGTGCTCAAGGTTGAAATCGCGGGGCCGGGGTTTATCAATTTCTTTCAGACGCCGGGCTCGCTGCAAACCGTGATCAAGCACGTGCTCAACCAAGGCCATGAGTTTGGCCGAGCGCGCGCGGCATCTCGGGAGAAGATCACCCTTGAATATGTGTCCGCCAATCCGACCGGCCCGCTGCACGTAGGCCACGGCCGCGGTGCGGCCTATGGCGCAACGCTCGCCAGCCTGCTCGAAGCGCGTGGATTTGAGGTGCAGCGCGAGTACTACGTCAACGACAACGGCCGCCAGATGGATATCTTGGCCGCATCGGTGTGGCTGCGCTATCTGGAGCTGTGCGGCGAGCGCGTGCGCTTTCCCGACAACGCTTATAAAGGCGAATACGTTTTTGAAGTGGCGCGGGAATTGCGCAACATCCACGGCGATGATTTTCGCCACAGCGGGCTCGGCATTGAAGACGGCCTGCCCGCCGACGAAAGCCAGGGTGGCGACAAAGACCGCTTTATCGACGCGATGATTGAGCGCGCCAAAAAACTTTTAGGCGAGCGCTCTTATCGGGTGGTTTTTGATGCGGGCCTGAACGCCATCCGTGAGGATATCCGTCAGGACTTAAGCGAGTTCGGCGTCCAGTTTGACGACTGGTTCTCAGAGCGCGGGCTGGCCACCTCAGGCGACGTCGAGCGCGCCCTCAAGCGCTTGGCCGATGCCGATCTTGTGTACGAAAAAGACGGCGCGCAGTGGTTCAAGGCCACTCAATTTGGCGACGATCTGGACCGCGTGGTGGTGCGCGAAAACGGCGCGAGCACCTACTTTGCATCGGACGTGGCCTACCTGCTCAACAAGCTTGAGCGCGGTTTCGACAAGCTGATTTACGTGTTCGGCGCCGACCACCACGGATACATCGCCCGGCTCAAGGCCTGCGCGCAGGGACTCGGTGCCGACCCCAACCGGATTGAGGTCAAGCTGATTCAGTTTGCGGTGCTTTACCGCGGTGGCGTCAAGGTTCAAATGTCGACCCGCTCGGGTTCTTTTGTCACCCTGCGCGAGCTGCGCGAAGAAGTGGGCACCGACGCTGCGCGCTTTTTTTATGTGATGCGCAGCCACGATCAGCATCTGGATTTTGATCTGGACTTGGCCAAGAGCGAATCCAACGACAACCCGGTGTTCTATGTGCAAATGGCCCACGCGCGCATCGGCGGCGTGCTGCGTCAGCTCGACGAGAAGATGCTCTCGCACAACCGTGCGCTGGGCGATGCCTCGATCGCGCTGCTGGGAGCGCGTGAAGAGCTGAGTTTGCTCAAGACCATGTCGCGCTATCCCGAAGTGCTGGAACTGGCGGCGGAGAGCCGCTCGCCGCACGTGCTGAGCTACTACCTGCGCGACCTTGCCCACGATTTTCACTCCTTTTACGACGCCCACAAGCTGCTGATTCCGGAAGAGGGCCTGCGCAACGCGCGCCTGAACTTGTCATTGGCGGTCAAGCAAATCTTGCGCAATGGTCTTGAATTGCTCGGCGTCGGCGCACCGGAGCGCATGTAGGTGAACAAACGCAGCAGCAACAGTCGGCAAGCCGTACGCGCCGGCGCGAGTGTGACCATCCCTGGCTGGCTGTGGCTGCTGCTGGGGATTCTGCTTGGTTTGGCGCTGTCTGCGGTTGCCATCTGGCGCGACTGGGTGCCTGGCCCGAAACGCGACGCGGCAAGTGCCGAGAGCAGCGATCAAGCGCCCGATCTTTCGCGTGACCAGCCCGCCGCCCCTGCACCGGCTGCACCAGCGGTTGCCAAGGAGCTCAATCCGGAGTTCGATTTCTATACCGTGCTCCCGGAAATGCAGGTGGTTCTGCCCGACAGCAGCGAACCGCCTGCAGCCGGCGAGACGCCGCCTAAGCTCAAAGCCGAAGCGGGTTTTCGCTACGTGCTGCAAATGGGCTCTTTTGGCAGCGCCAGCGACGCCGAAGCGCTGAAGGTCAAAGCGGCGCTCGTGGGTGTGCAGGCGAGCGTGCAAAAGGTGAGCATCGATGAAAAAACCTTTCATCGGGTGCGCGTCGGCCCCTTTGCAACGCCCGAACTGCTCGAGGGCGCGCGCGCGGAGCTTCATCTCGCGGGATTAACCGCGGTTGCGTTGCGCGAGAAGCTGTGAGCGCGCGCCGTGCTTGAAATCAGCGCGTCCATTGTTTTAGCCGACGAGGAGTTGACCGAGCGCTTTGTGCGCTCCTCGGGCCCGGGCGGTCAAAACGTCAACAAGGTCTCGACCGCGGTTGAGTTGAGATTTAACGTGCGGCTTTCGGCGAACCTGCCTGAAGACGTGCGTGCACGCATTCTTGCAACCGCCGATCAGCGCTTGAACAAAGAGGGCGAGCTGGTCATCGAAGCCAGCCGCTTTCGCTCGCAGGATCGCAACCGCGAGGACGCGCGGATGCGGCTCAAGGCGATCATTTTGAACGCCACCCGGGTTCAGAAAAAGCGCGTTGCGACCAGGCCATCGCGCGCCGCCAAGGAGCGCCGTCTGACCGACAAAAAGCGCGATGCGGGCCTCAAGCGCACGCGCCGGGTGCGTGACCTCGAATGATTCCTTATGCAAGCGGTGTGGTTCCAAGGCGCGGCAATCGCTTTAGCCGCACTTTTGGTCGGCTGATACTGCGGCTGCTGGGCTGGCGCCTGGTCGGGGAGCTGCCGCAGATCAAAAAAATGCTGGCGATCGCCGCACCGCATTCGTCAAACATGGACGCGGTAATCGGCTTCGCGTCAGTGCTGGCGATGGGGCTCAACATCAGCTGGATGGGCAAAGACAGCCTGTTTGTCGGTCCGCTTAAGTGGATCGCGCGCTGGGGCGGCGGCATTGCGGTCAATCGCTCAGGCGACGCGCGTGGCCAGGTGCAAAGCGCAATCGCTGAGTTCAAGTCGCGCGATGCGTTTTGGTGCGCTTTGGCACCGGAGGGCACGCGCCGCGAGATGCCGCGCTGGAAAACCGGCTTTTACCGAATTGCCCAAGGCGCCGAGGTGCCGCTTTTGCTCTGTCATTTTGACTATCCAAGCAAAACCGTGTGCATCGGGCCGCTGTTTGACTTAAGCGACGACATGGATGCCGATCTCCTGCGTTTACAGGCGCACTACGCGCCGTATGTCGGCAAGAACGGCAAGCGCGCGCGGGTTGTGTCATCGACGCCAGACACGGCTGCAGCGATGACTGCTGAGCAAGCCGCCTACCAGGCCCAGATCGCCGCCGAGCAGCGCACTTTTGCGCAAAACCTGAACGTGCACGACCTGCCCGAGATCTTTCACTACTGGTCGCACAACCAGATTCGGCCAAAGCTCGAACAGTTTGGCTTTTCGCATCCCGATGCCTTTTTCATCCACTACCTCGCACGCGCCTACCGCGCCGCCGGCAGCGAGACCCGACGCTTCGTCAGCATTGGTGCGGGCAATTGCGACACCGAGGTGCGGATCGCGCAGGCGCTCAAGGCCCAAGGGATGGAGCAGTTCACGCTTGAGTGCTTGGAGCTCAACCCCGCCATGCTTGCGCGCGGTCGAGCACTCGCGCTTGAGCAAGGCGTGGCCGCACAGATGCGCTTCACCGAGGCCGACTTCAACCGCTGGCAGCCAAGCGCGCACTATGACGGCGTGATTGCTAATCAATCCCTGCATCATGTGCTTGATCTTGAAGCGCTGTTTGCAGCGGTCAAAGGCGCGCTCAAGGCGCCGCACGGGCGCTTGATCACCTCCGACATGATTGGCCGCAACGGCCACATGCGCTGGCCGGAGGCGCTGGCGGTCGTCAACGCGTTCTGGGCTGAGCTGCCGCAGGCGTATCGCTACAACGTGCAGCTTGCGCGGCACGAGAAAACCTACCTAGACTCGGATTGCTCGGTTGAGGGCTTTGAGGGCATTCGCGCCCAAGACATCCTGCCGCTGCTGCTCAAAACCTTCGACTTTGAGCTGTTTATTGGGTTTGGCAACGTGATTGATGCCTTTGTAGGGCGCTCGTTTGGACACCACTTCCGGGCGCTGAGCGAGTGGGATCGCAGCTTCGTGGACCGCGTCCACGCACGCGACGAGGAGCTGATCCAAAGCGGTGCGATCAAGCCCGTGCACATGCTGGCGGTGGTCGGCGTGGGCTTGACCGAAGCGGTCCAATGTTTGCCCGGACTAGCGCCTGAATTCTGCGTGCGCACGCCCTGACCGGCGTCTGCCGCGGCTGCCTCACACTCAAACGATGTCGCAGCCATCTTCATTGACCTATCTCGGTACTGAGCTTGAGCTGATGCTTGAGGCAACGCAGTGGAAGCGCCTGCTGGCCAAGCAGATTGCGCCTTTTGTGCGTGGTCGGGTGCTGGAGGTTGGCGGCGGCATTGGCGGCAACCGGGCGTCGTTCGCCAATGACCGCGTCAGCACCTGGACCGCGCTTGAGCCCGATCCCGAACTGGCCGCCCGCTATCGGCTGCGCTTGGCCGCTGCAGGCTTAAGTGGCGAGGTCCACACGCGCATGCTCGGGCAAGCCGATCGCTGCGCTTACGACAGCGTTATTTATGCCGATGTGCTGGAACACATCAAGGACGATCAAAAAGAAGTTGCGCTGGCCTTGGATGCGCTGACAGTAGGCGGGCATCTGCTGATCATCGTTCCCGCGCATCCTTTTTTGTTCAGTGAAATGGACCAGCGTATCGGCCACCACCGCCGCTACACGCGGGCCACGCTCAGGGCGCTTAAGCCTGAGCACGGGCGCGAAGTGCGCGCGCGCTATCTCGATTGCGTGGGCATCTTGGCGAGCCTGGCCAACCGCTTGGCGCTCCGCCAAGCGGCGCCCACGCGGCGCCAAATTTTGTTTTGGGATCGCTTGCTGGTGCCGCTGTCGGGCGTTTTAGATCCGCTCACGGGCTATCGGCTGGGCAAGTCTGCATTGATCGTTTGGCAGCGCGTCGCTGACTCAAAAGCGGAGCCGACGTGATCGACACCTTGGCGGCCTTCTGCCAGCGCCACCCGCGCTTGGCTGAGCTCGATGGCGCCTATCTCGCGGCGCATTTTCCGCGTTTTGTGCAGACCTTGAAGCACGCCTCTGAAGCTTGGCAGCCGGCGACGGGCGCGCGGGTGCTCGATATCGGCACGCACTGGCTGCACCAGGCTGCGCTTTGGCAAGCGGCGGGCTACGAGGTCACGGGCGCTGACGTCGCGCTAACGCTGCACGGCAGCTACATTGAGGAGGTTGCCAACGCGGCTTCAATCCGCTTGCTGCGCTATCAGTCGCTTGAACATCCGCTTGAGCTCAATGCGCTCGACGACGATTCGGTCGACCTGGTTTTGTTCACCGAGGTTCTCGAACACCTCACTTTCAACCCCGTCGAATTCTGGCGCCAGATCTACCGCGTCTTGCGTCCCGGTGGGCGCATCATCGTGACCACGCCGAACTACTACGCGTGGCGCTCGCGTCTTCGCCAGTTGGCGCGCACAGTGTCTCGCCAAGGTGCGGGAATTTCGGTCCACGAGATCCTGGCGAAAAACACCATGGCGCACCACTGGAAGGAATACGCGATGCGCGAGGTGGTCGGCTATTTCGAGCTTCTATCGCCCGACTTCCGCTGCACGCGCAGGCGCTACATGGACGTGCGCGGCGGCGCGAAGCGCAGTGCCCCGCAGCAATTCGTCAACTGGCTGCTGTGTCTGATTCCTTCTTGGCGCAACAATCTCTATCTGGAGATCGATCTGATCGGCAAGACCCGTCCGATCGCGATTGAGCCGCGGTGGTAGCGCGGCTCAATCGCGCCATTTGTTTGGCATGATCACGCCTGAGCTGCGGCTTTCGCACACCTGAGCGCCCGTGAAGCGATTCATCTACAACCTGACAATGACTTTGCTGACCCCAGTGATCCTGGCGCGTCTGGCTGGCCGCGGGCTTAAAAGTCCCAAGTATTTTGCGCGCTGGAGCGAGCGCTTTGGCTGGTTCAAGGCCCCCAAATTGGTCGGCACGGTTTGGGTGCACGCGGTATCGGTGGGCGAATTCAACGCCGCGATCGCCTTGATTGAGGCGTTAATGAAGCGCTATCCCGATCGCCAGTTTGTGATCTCAACCGTCACCCCGACCGGCTCCGATCGGGTCTTGCAGGTGTTTGGCTCGCGGGTGTTCCACTGTTATTTGCCCTACGACATCATCAGCGCCGTGCGGCGCTTTCTGAATCGGGTTAAGCCCGCGCTGGCGGTGGTCATGGAGACCGAGATCTGGCCTAACTTGTTCATCGAGTGCAAGGCCCACGGCATCCCGATTGTGGTCGCCAACGCGCGGCTCTCGGACAAATCGATGAAGGGCTATCGTCCGGTGATTTCGCTGGCCGCAACTGCAATTAAAAGCACCGCCGCGATTGCCGCGCAGTCCGAGGTCGATGCGCAGCGTTTCATCAGGCTGGGCGCGCGCCCGGAGACGGTGAGCGTGGTTGGCAACATCAAGTTCGATCTCGCGGTGCCGGGCCATGTGCACGAAGCCGCCGCGAATTTTCGCAAGAGCTGGGGCGAGCAGCGGCCGGTGTGGATTGCGGCGAGCACCCACGCCGACGATGAACTGCCGGTGATGCAGGCGTTTGCGCGGGTGCTGCGCTCGTTGCCCGACGCGCTGTTGATCTTAGTGCCGCGCCACCCTGAGCGCTTCGACGCGGCTGCGACCTTAAGCGCGAGCATGGGCTTTCGAACCCAAACGCGCAGCCGGGTTGGGGTGTGCGGCACCGATACGCAGTGTTTTGTGGCCGATACGATGGGCGAGCTTTTGCTTTTTTACGCCGCCTGCGATGTGGCTTTTGTCGGCGGCAGCTTTGCCAATATCGGCGGCCACAACGTGCTTGAGGCGGCCGCGCTGCGCAAGCCGGTGGTGGTTGGCCCGAACACCTTTAACTTCACCGAGATCAATCAAATCATGGTCGAGCGCGGGGCGCTGAAAACCGTTGAGAACAGCGAGCAGCTCGGCGAGGTGGTGCTAAAACTGCTCTCTTCCCAAAGCGAGCGCGAGGCCATGGGTGAGGCCGGATATGCGGCGGTGTTAAGCCAACGCGGCGCACTTGAGCGCATCCTCGCTATGATCGACGGCGTTTTTCAACCCTGATGCGCAAGGCTTGATGTTCACCCAATGCCCACACTGCGGCGCGGTCTATCCGATTGACGCCAAGACCATCGCCAAGGCGCGTGGCCAGGTTCGCTGCGGCCACTGTGGCGGCGTTTTCAGCGCGCTAGAACGGCTGACCGACCAGGCGCCAATCAACCCCGATTCGCGTTTGCCGGTGCATATCGCGGCGGACCTGCCGCCGGTGCTGGCGACCAACCATCGCGCGCGGCCAGATAGGGACGACGACGACGACGACAGCGACAGCGACGACGACGTCGCGGATCCTGCTCGCGATGAGATCGAGTTTGGGCGGATTCACCTGAGTGCAGACGATCAGAAGCTTCTGCGTGTGGCCTCCGAGCGTGCGCGCTTTGCCGAGCGCGAACGCGCAGTCGTCCCCAAGGCAGTGCACAGTTATGGTGGCGCTTCGCAAAAGGCAATGGCGCCGCGAGGCGGGAGATTTTGGCTGTGGGCGACGCTGCTTTTTCTCACCGTCACCCTGCTCGCCGAGCTCGCCTGGGTTTACCGCAAGCCCCTGCTTGCGCAGCCCAAATTCAGCGCCGCGCTCAGCGCCTTGAGCGCGCGCACAGGGATCACGATCCCTCCGATCAACGAACCCGAGC
>Ga0105047_10012538_pt1 | contig 13636 bp, 10 predicted proteins | sample MAT04_FD_78384 | JGI IMG/M metagenome (GOLD analysis project Ga0105047, IMG submission 78384) | Freshwater microbial communities from Lake Fryxell liftoff mats and glacier meltwater in Antarctica - MAT-04 (megahit assembly) | ecosystem: Environmental > Aquatic > Freshwater > Ice > Liftoff...
CTCGGCCGACGTGGCGTCGAGTTCGGCACGGTCTTGCTCGAACGCTTCGATGAGCGTGCGGTACGCAGGTACCGACTGCAGCAGTTGGTCGTGGGTGCCGTGGGCCACGACTCGACCCTCGTCGAGGTAGAGCACGTCGTCGGCCAGCGCAATGGTGGACGGCCGGCTGGCAACAGCGACCACCGTGGTAGAGCTGAGCCCGGCGCGCAGGTTGGCCAGCAACCGTGCTTCGGTGGTTGGGTCGAGCGCAGATGTGGTGTCGTCGAGCAACAGCACCGCCGGACACCGCACCAGCGCCCTGGCGAGGGCGAGGCGCTGCCGCTGGCCGCCCGACAGGCCCACGCCGCGCTCGCCCAGCAGGGTGTCGAGACCGCCGGGCAGGTCGTACACGAACCGCGCCTCGGCCACGGCCAGCGCCGCCTCGATGGCATCGTCGGCCACCGGTGCGCCGAGCGCGATGTTCTCGCGTACGGAGCCGGCCAGCAGGAACGGCTCTTGGAACACCAGCCGGCTGCCAGCGGCCGGCACCGTGACCGTGCCGGCGGTGGGGGCGACGAGGCCCGCGATGAGATGCAGCAGGGTGGTCTTGCCGGCACCAGTGGCACCGACGACCGCGACTGTGCGGCCGCCTTCGATGTGTGCGGTGACACCGCTGAGCACCTCGCGCTCGCCGTCGTGCCAGAAGTGCACGTCGCTGAGCTCGACGCTGTTGCCGGAACCGTGGCGCAGCGTGAGCGCCGGGTTGGCAACCACGGGGTCGTCGAGCAAGTTGCGAATGCGATTCCACCCGGCCATGGAGTGCGGCACCTCCGACAGCGTGAACCCGATGAGCCGCAGCGGGAAGACCAGGAGTGTGAACAGGTAGATGAAGCTGGTGAGTTCGCCCACGGTCATGTCGCCGGATCGAACCCGGTAGGCACCACCCACCAGGATGAGGATGTTGACCACGGTGGGTATGCCGTCGAGCAGCGCTTCGAACGTGCTGCGCAGCCGCACCGCTCCAAGGCGGGCCTCGCGCAGCCTGCGGGCGATGACTGACAGTCGCTCGGTCTCGCGGCTCTCGGCGCCGAACGACTTGACCACCGCGACACCGTCGAAGCTCTCGTGCACCGCTGCGCTGAGCTTGCCCAGCTCGTCTTGCGCAGTGTTGTAGTAGCCGTCGACCCGGCGCTGGTAGCCGATGTTGAGCGCGATGAGGAAGGGGAACACCGCGACGGCGGCCACGCCGAGCAGCAGGTCGGTGTACAGCAACCAGGTGCTCGACAACCCGACCAACACGACGACACCGGAGGCGAACGGCAGCGGGCCGAGCACCGCGGTGGCCGCCTCGGCATCGACACCGGCGCGGGTGATGAGATCGCCCGTGCTCTGCCTGCGATGCCACGGCGCGGGCTGCACGGTGAGGCGATCGATGACCTCGCTGGTGAGCGACTCGGTGACCCGCCACGTGGTGCGGCCGGCCCACGCCCGGCGTACCACCACGCCAGCAGCACGCACGAAGCCGAGGACGATGAGCGCGCCCAGCACCAGCGCCACCTTGTTACCGGACACCGAGCCCTCGTTGAACCGGGGGTCGATGACGTCGTCGATGATCATTCGCACCACCACGGCCGACAGCACCGTGCAGGCAGCGAACACGGCGGCCCCGGAGACGGCGATGAAGAAAGGCCGCTTGTGGTGCCGAACGAGGGCGCGCACCAGCCGGAACGCAAGGCGCAGTCGCCCGCGGTCTGCTGGAATGTTTGTTCCCTCCCCCATGCCAGTCGTTCTACCAGCAGGGTGTGACGAACGACCGAGGAATATCGTCGGGCATGTGTCACCCCGTAGCGTGTGGCGCATGCAGCAACTCGACTTCGGCCTGCTCGTGCTGCGAGTCGTGTTCGGCCTCTTCCTCGCCTACCACGGCTACAACAAAGTGTTCGGCGGAGGCGGGCTGAAGGGCACTGCCAACTGGTTCGGCTCCATCGGCATGAAGTGGCCGAAGTGGCAGGCGCGGCTCGCTGCAGCCACCGAGGTGGGTGCCGGCGTGTTGTTCGCTGCCGGGTTCGTGACTCCGTTGGCAGCCGCCGGGATCATCGGCATCATGGTTGTGGCCATCGTGGTTGCTCACTGGAAGGTCGGGTTCTTCATCTTCAAGCCGAACCAGGGCTGGGAGTACTGCGCGTCCATCGCCGTCGTTGCGTTCGTGGTGGCCACCGTCGGCCCCGGCCGGTGGTCGCTCGATCATGCGCTCGACCTGCACTTCACCGGCTGGTGGGGGGCCGCAACCGCCGCAGTCATCGGCACAGGCGGCGCCGTGCTGCAACTTGCCGTCAGCTATCGCCCGGAGGCATCCGCATGACCATCATCGACCACCCCGAACTCGACCTGCCGCAGCGACCCCCGCCTGCCCGTCCGTGGGTGAAGTCGTTGCTCGGCGTGGCCTGCCTCGCGGTCGCGTCGATGTGGGTCTACTACTTCTTCTTCGCCACCAACGAGGGCGTCTACCAGTTACAGGACAAGAGTTGGCGGGTCGCCGCCGAGCAGGTGTGCGCCGATGCAACCGCCCAGCGCGAGGCGCTCACCGACGAGTCCGCCGGGTACATCGCCAACCCCACGCTCGAGCAGATGACCCAGCGAGCCGACATCGTCGACGAGGCAACACTCATCCTCGAGCAGATGCTGGGCCGCCTGGTGGCCATTCCCGTCGACAACGACGACGATCGCACACGCCTCGAGTTCTTCGAGGAGAACTACCGCATCATCCTCGGCGACCGCCGCTCGTACACGGCCAAACTGCGCGCCGGGAACCTGGTTCCCTACAGCGAGTCGGTGGTGGGGAGCGGCCCGGTCTCGAACGTGGTGCTCGACTTCACCGCCGGCGTGAAGGGTAACGACGTGCCTCTGTGCTCACCCCCTGGTGAGCTCGGAGGCGACGTGCTCACCTGAGGGGGCCGGCCGACGTCGATGTTGCCGGGTCCCCGGCATGGGCGCCTTCGCGGGCACCACATGCTCCCGCTCGCCCGCGTGCAGCCCGAACTGCCGCGAGCGGGTCGTGTGCTGCTTTTCTGATCGACAACGGCGGTTGTCGTGGGCGGCAACACCCGCTGCCGCTCCAGGAATCAGACACACGGTCAGCGACGCAGCCAGCCGGATCACCCGGACAGACCGAAGGTGGTTCTGCCATGGACGAGCTCGAACCGGCTTTGCGACGTCCGCCCGATCAGGGCACCTTCACCCAGCCGGTACCTTCTTCGTAGCGACGGATGACCTTTGCCGGTGAGCCCACAGCCACGCTGTGGTCGGGTATGTCGCCGGTGACCACAGAGTTGGCGCCGATGGTGACGTGCCTGCCGATACGCGCACCCGGTAGCACCACGGTTCCGTGCCCCAACCACGACCCGTCACCGATGCTGACCGGGCGCTCGGGCTGCGACTGCTGCGAGATGGGCCGAGTAACGTCCTCGTAGCCGTGGTTCTGGTCGGTGATGTACACGTGATGCCCGGTCCACACGTCGTTGCCGATCACGATGCCGAAGTGGCCAACGATGCCGCTGCCCTTGCCGATCAGGCAACGGTCGCCGATGCGCACGACCGGGTCGGCGAGGCACTGCTGGCCGGGCACCATTCCCGCCGACAGTGTGACCTGCGGGCCGATCATGGTGCCTTCACCGATGTGGATGTAGCGCTCGTTGAAGATGGTGTTGTGGGGGAAGCAGATGATGCTGGCCTGACCGAACTTGCCGAACTTGCGACCCGCCCGGTCGTTCGGACCGATGGACCCGACTCGACACGCCCACGCCCAGACACGGCGCACCCGATCACCAGCCATCGCCGCCACCGCAGCCCGCACTCGACGCATGGGGCGACGCTACCGCCCCCGGGCGTTAGCATGTTGGCCCACACGGCCGCTGCGCAGCGGCCCTGACGGAACGAGCCATCGTCGGCATGTCCACACCCTCCCCCACGCAGACCAAGACACTCAGCCATCCTGTGGCCAAGGGCTGGTTCGTCCACTGCTTCACTGCGCTCGGCGCCATCTGCGGCATGTTCGGTCTCATCGCGGTGGCCGATGGTCAGCCCCGCGAAGCCATCGTGTGGCTGATGGTGGCCATGGTGCTCGACGGCGTCGACGGCCCGGTGGCCCGCGCCTGGTGTGTGCGCGACCACGTGCCGCGCATCGACGGCTACACGCTCGACCTCATCATCGACTTCGTCACCTGCATCGTCATCCCAGTGTTGTTCATGCACCGGTTCGACATGCTGCCAGAGGGCATGTCGTTGTACATCGGCGCGTTCGTGCTGTTCATGTCGGCGCTGTGGATGTCGCGCACCGACCAGATGACCGACGACCACTACTTCCAGGGTTTCCCTGGCGAGTGGAACATGATCGTGCCCACGCTGTTCCTGCTCGATGCTCCAAAGTGGGTCACCGCCGGGCTGTGCGTGCTGCTTGCGCTCACTCAGCTCACCAACTGGAAGTTCGTGCACCCGATGCAGGTGCTGCGCAACCGGCCCCTCACGGTCACCGTCACCGTCGTATGGCTGGCCACCATCTTGCTGATGACCGCCGATCTCCCCGCGCACAACCCCATCGGAAGAGCGCTGGTGTTCCTCTGCCCCGTCTACATCCTCGGCCTCGGCGTCTGGCGCACAGTGCGGCCGGGCGCGGCGCTCGACGCGCCGGCAGACATGCCGCAGCACAACCTCACAGCATGACCCTGCGGGGTTGCGTCACCGACGTGCCTGGTGTGCGCGTCGGCCACGCCCAGCGCGCCGGAACGGGTTGGCGCACGGGGACCACCGTGCTGCTCTTCCCCGACGACACCGTGGCCAGCGTGGACGTGCGCGGCGGCGGCCCCGGCACCCGCGAGACCGACCTCCTGCACCCGACGGCCACCATGCCGGTGGTTCACGCCATCTGTCTCACCGGCGGCAGTGCGTTCGGGTTGGCGGCGGCTGGCGGTGTGATGCAGTTCCTGGAGGAACGGGGCATCGGGTTTGGGGTGGGCACGGAGCCAGCGCATGTCGTTCCCATCGTGCCGGGCGCGGTCATTTTCGACCTCGGCCGCGGCGGCAACTTCGGCAACCGCCCGAACCACTCGTTCGGGTTGAAGGCCGCTGCGGCAGCGCGGGCTCGGCCGTTTCCGAACGGCGCCATTGGCGCCGGCACCGGAGCACGCGCACGCGGCCTCCAAGGCGGGGTTGGCACCGCCAGTCGAACGCTGCCCAGTGGCACCGTGGTGGCGGCGCTAGCAGTGGTCAATGCCGCCGGCTCGGTCATCGACCCCGACACCGGCCTGCCCTACATGCCGGGCACCGCTCGGCTGCGACGGCCGGCCGCTGCACAGCGTGACACTCTGCGCGCTCACCTGACTGCTGCGGTGCCGCCACTCAACACCACCATCGGCGTCGTGGTCACCACCGCGGCGCTCAGCAAGGCCGAGTGCAACAAGCTGGCGTCGGTCGCTCATGACGGCCTGGCCCGCGCGGTGCGGCCCGTGCACTCCATGCTCGACGGCGACACCATCTTCGGGTGCGCGACTGGCCGCGACGTTCTCGACGAACTCGTTCTCGACGAACTCGTTCCCGGCTCCACGCCCCAGCGGTCACGCATGGTGTGGCTGAATGCGCTGCTCGAGGCCAGCGCCGACTGCTTCGCCACCGCATGCACCAACGCCGTTGTCATGGCCCACGCCACAGGCAGCGACCCCGCGTACCGCGATCTGTGCCCCAGCGCATTCGGCCCGTCAGCCTGAACACGCCCTGGGCTCCGACGCGCGCTTTCGAAACCGCCGCGGCATTGGGTAGGTTGGTGCCCGTGCGTCGGGGTGATCCACACCCCGGTCGAAGGAGGCACCCAGCTTCATGACCAGCGCGGCGCAGGATCGCAAGAAGATCACCGTCCCCGATCTGGGGCGCATGAAGGCCCTCGAAGAGCGCATCACCATGATCACGGCGTACGACGCCACGTTCGCTCGCCTGGTCGACCTCGCGGGCGTCGACATCATCCTCGTCGGCGACAGCGTCGGCATGGTGGTGCAGGGCACGGCCAACACCATCCCGGTCGAACTCGACGAAATGGCGTATCACGTGCGCCTGGTATCACGGGCCCAGCCACGCGCGCTGATCGTTGGTGATCTGCCGTTCGGTAGCTACCAGGTCAGCCCGCAGCAAGCCGTCGAGAGCTCCATCCGGCTGATGAAGGAAGGCGCAGAGTGCGTCAAGCTGGAGGGTGGCCTGGTCATGGCCGAGACCATCCAGGCCATCACCCGCGTCGACATTCCTGTGGTCGGCCACATCGGGCTCACTCCGCAGAGCTTCCACCGCATGGGTGGCCATAAGGTGCAGGGCAAGAAGAGCGGGTTCGAGGCCGGCGGCCGCGAGCGGCTGCTGGAAGATGCCCACGCTGTCGAGCAGGCTGGTGCCTTCGCCGTCGTGGTGGAAGGCATGCCGCGCGACCTCGCTCAGGAGATCACGCAGAAGCTCACCATTCCCACCATTGGCATCGGTGCGGGGCCCGACTGCGACGGGCAAGTGCTCGTCCTGCACGATGTGCTCGGCCTCAGCGAGCTGTCGCTGAAGTTCACCAAGCACTATGCGGATCTGCGCAACGCAGCCATCCAGGCCACTGAGGCGTTCATCGGCGAAGTGCGTGACGGCACCTGGCCCGACGACGCGCACAGCTTCCACTGACCGCTTCCCATGCAGGTGTTCGACACTCCTGGCGAGATGAGCGCGTGGAGCGACGCGCAGCGAGTGGCCGGGCGTCGAGTTGCGCTGGTGCCCACCATGGGAGCGCTACACGACGGCCACCTTGCGCTGGTGACGCACGCGCAACTGCACGCTGATCTGGTGGTAGTCAGCATCTTCGTCAATCCCTTGCAGTTCAACCAGCGCGGCGACTTCGACGCCTACCCGCGGCCGCTCCACGACGACATCGCCGCCTGTTCGGCGGCCGGGGTCGACGCGGTGTACGCGCCCACGGCGGCCGCGATGTACCCGGAGGGTTTCGACACGCACGTCGAGCCAGGCTCGTTGGCCGACGTACTCGAGGGCGCGCAGCGGCCGGGCCACTTCCGCGGCGTCGCGACTGTCGTCGCGAAGCTGTTCGGCGCCTCCCGACCGCACGTTGCCGTGTTCGGTCAGAAGGACTTTCAGCAACTGGTGGTCATCCGCCGGATGACGGTCGACCTCGACATGGGCATCACCATCATCAGCATGCCCACACTGCGAGAACCCGACGGCCTGGCGCTGTCGAGCCGCAACCGCCGCCTCTCCCCCGCCGAGCGGGCGGCGGCGGTCTGCGTCTCGCGTTCGCTGCAGGCCGTGGCCGACGCACTCGCGGCCGGCATCACGAACGCCAGTGCCCTTGCTGCCATCGGCGAGCAGATCGTCGCAGCCGAACCGCTCGCCCGCTTCGAACACCTCGAGCTCGTCGACCCCACCACTCTGCAACCCTTGACCGGGGTGCACGGGGAGGCCGCCGCCGTCACCGCCGTCTGGTTCGGCGACGTGCGACTCATCGACAACCGACTGCTCACCGCGCCGGCCACTCCGTAGCCGCCGCACTGGCTCACACCGGCCTGGGCGCAACCGCTGCAATAGGCTGCCGACGTGCACGAACTCTCCGACCTCTCGCTCTGGCATTCCACCATGACGGCCGACGAATGGGGCCCGGGCCGGCCGGCGTTGGGCAGCGACCTGCAGGTCGATGTCGCCATCGTCGGCGCGGGCTACACGGGGCTGTGGACCGCCTACTACCTGCTGCAGCGCGATCCGTCGCTGCGTATCGCCATCGTCGAGGCCCAGGTGGTCGGCTTCGGCGCGAGCGGCCGCAACGGCGGGTGGTGCTCCGCGCTGCTGCCGATGGGGCTCGACGCAATGACGCGCGAGTCGAGCCGCGAGCAGGCTGCGCGGCTGCAGGCCGTGATGCACGAGACGGTCGCAGAGGTGGGTCGCGTCGTTGCTGCGGAAGGCATCGACTGCCACTTCGCTCACGGGGGCTACCTCAGCCTGGCGCGCAGCCACGCACAACTCGCTCGCGCTCGTGAGCACGTCGACCACCTCCATTCGTACGGCTTCATCGACGACGACTACCGCATGCTCGATGCCGGCGAAGCCAGCGAGCGCTGCGGCGCTACGTCGGTGGTCGGCGGCACGTTCACTCCACACTGCGCGGCCATCCACCCGGCGCGTCTGGCACGGGGGTTGGCACGGGTGGTCGAGCGCGCCGGCGCCACCATCTACGAACACACCCCCGTGGTCGAACTGTCGCCGCGTACCGTTCGTACGCACCTCGGAACCGTCACCGCAGATGTCGTGGTGCGCGCAACCGAGGCGTTCACGCCATCGTTGGCCGGCGAGCGGCGCAGCATCGCTCCCATCTATTCGCTGATGATCGCCACCGAGCCGTTGCCGGAATCGTTCTGGCAGCAGGCCGGACTCCACGAACGCGCCACGTTCAACGATGGTCGACACATGATCGTGTACGGGCAACGCACGGCCGACGATCGCTTTGCGTTCGGCGGGCGTGGTGCGTGGTACCACTGGGGCAGCCGCATCAAGCCGGCGTACGACCGTGACGAACGAGTGCATGCGCTCATCCACGACACGTTGCGCGAGCTCTTCCCCGCCATCGGCGACGCCGCCATCACCCATCGCTGGGGCGGCCCGGTGGGCGCACCTCGCGACTGGTGGTGCAGCGCACACTTCGACCGCAGCACCGGCATGGCCTCGGCGGGCGGATACGTCGGCGACGGCGTGGGCACAACCAACCTGTCGGGCCGCACCCTGGCCGACTTGATCACCGGCCAGCAGACCGAGCTGACGGCGCTCCCGTGGGTCGGTCACCGTTCACGTAAGTGGGAACCCGAGCCTCTTCGCTTCTTGGGCATCAACACGATGGCGTACCTGCCCATCGGCGCCGACCGCCACGAGCAACGCACCGGCGCGCCGTCGAAGTGGCGAGAAGCGGTGATGAACCGCTTGCTCGGTCACTGACCCGCGCCTACTGGCCGGGAAACCGACCGGGTGGCTGCACAGCGAACAGCCACTCGTCGAAGAACTCGGTGAGCGATGCGCCGTGAAAACCCTCGGCGAACGCGATGAACTCGTCGGTCGTACGTGACGTTCCGAACGCGTCGATCGCCCAGCGACGCATCATCTCGAAGAACGGCCCATCGCCCATCGTGAGACGCAACGCGTGCAGCACGACGGCACCGCCCGAGTACGTGTTGAAGCTGAACATCTCCTCCACGCCGGGTAGCCCGGTGCTGCCGGGTGGCCGCTGTTCGAGCACCTGTTGGGCGACGTCGTCGAGCGCTCCGAAGCCTGCGTGCTCCATCCACATCCACTCGCCGTAAGTGGCGAATGACTCGTTGAGCCAAATGTCTTGCCACCGTCCTGGTGAGACGGCGTTGCCGTAGTACTGGTGCACGAGTTCGTGAGAGAGGAACGCCTGCTGCTGGTAGCCCAGCGAGCCGTCGGCGAAGTCCTCGCGGCTGTACAGCGAGCGGCCCTGCGTCTCCATCGCCAGGCCGCCGAAGCTGTCGGAGAAGGCGAGGCCGTACCCGTCGAGCGGGTACGGGCCGAACACGCCTTCGAAGAAAACCATCATCTCCGGGGTGAGGTCGATGTAGGGCTGCATCACTGCTACGTCGTCGCGCAGCACTGCGTCGAGCAGCGGCACGCCACCGGGGCCCTCACCGCTGATCAGTTCGTAGTCCCCGGTGAGCAGCAGGATGAGGTACGTGGTCATCGGGTCGTCCTGCTGCCACACCCAGATGTCGCGGTCGCCTTCGGTCCGCTGATCGACGAGCTGTCCGTTGGCCACCCCGGTGAGGCCCTGGGGCACATCGATGGTGAACGTGTACGTTGCCTTGTCGCTGGGGTGGTCGTTGCACGGGAACCACGCTCGAGCACCATCGGGTTCGTTGAGCACGTACGAACCGCCTGGCGTGTTGAACCATCCGTTGGGCAGCCCGACGGGCGAGTTCGAGGGCCGTGGGTCGAGTGCGTAGACGACCTCGATGCGCAGTGTGCTGCCGGCAGCCATCGGCTGTGCCAGCTCGATACGCAGCTCGGGTGAGTCGTTGAGGAACTGCACCGGCACGCCGTCGATGGCGACCTCCGACACCAACGGGTCGGTGGAGTCGAGTGTGATCTCCGAGCGATCTTCGGTGAGGACGAGATCGATGCCCACGCTGCCGGAGAGCTGGTCGGTGGCGGGCTCGTACCTCACCGCCAGGTCGTAGTGCTGCACGTCGAGGCCAGGGTTGCCCAAGGCCGGGAACAGCAGGTCGCCCGCCCCGTCGGCCGTGGGCACCAGGCCGGGGACGGTGGGAAACGGAACCGGCTCCGCAGTGGTGGGTACCGGAGAGACGTCGGTGGTGGGCGCCGCGCCGTCGGTGGTGACCGGTGGGAGGGTGAGGAAGGGCACCGAGACGAGCGTGTTCGCCTCGCCCGACCGCACGCCGGGCTCGCTGGAACAAGCGGCCGCCCCAACCACCACGAGGATGCACAACCATCGTCTGCCCACGATCGGGCACCCTAATTCGCCCAATCGACGATGTGTACAGCGCGACACGTGTCAAGAGATCCTCAAGACTTGCCAGCTGGCTATAGAAGACGCTCCGTCGCACCGAAGAACTACGTGCAGACACACGTCCCCGGTGGTGAGTAATGGCACGCAGTCGACAACTCGGTGCAGCCCTTCTGGCAGCAGTATTGCTGATCTTCAGCAACGCCGTCTCGACCACGGCCGCCAATCCGTCCCCTCCGTTCATCACTCCTGATGCCCACTGGCTGACCACGGTGAACTACTACCGGGCGATGTCGGGCCTACCGGCCGTCACGGAAAACACCACCTGGTCACAGGGTGCATACAACCACTCGTGCTACATGCTCTACAACGGCATCTCCCACGACGAGGTCCCAGGGCGCCAGGGCTACACCAGCTCCGGCGACAACGCCGGCAACAACGGCAACGTCGCTGTCAGCTCCGCCTTCGGCACGAGCGCTCGCAGCCACATCGAACTGTGGATGACCGGACCGTTCCACGCGATCGGGGTGCTGCGGCACAACCTGCAATCGGTGGGTTTCGGCAAGTGCGACCTCAGCAACACTCCGCAGTGGCGCTCAGGGGCCACGCTCAACGTGCTCAACGGCCTGGCAGCGACCCCGCGTCCGACCACCCCCATCCTGTTCCCGGGTAACGGCACAACAACGAACCTCACGCAGTTCATCACCGAGTCACCGAACCCTCTGACGTTCTGCGGATGGAGTGGCAGCGCAGGGTTGCCAGTGATCGCGATGATGCCCGAGGCGGTCACCAGCGCGTCGGCAAGCATCACTGGTCCGAACGGACCCTTGCAGACATGCCGCATCTTCTCCGGCAACACCTCCGGCATTGCGCAGTCGATCCTGCAGGGCGAGAACGCAGTGAGCGTGATCCCACGCAACCCACTCACGCCCGGGACCTACACCGTGACCGTCACCACCCAGGCCCGCACGGTCACGTGGAGCTTCACCGTCGACCCCACCGCTGCTACGGGAATCATGCCGATCCCCGAAGTCGTCACCGCTGGCGCACCCTCGGGCTACACGGCTGTCACGCCGTTCCGTTTCGCCGACAGCCGATTCTCACAGCGCATCACCAAGCTCTTGGCCGGTGTGCCCAAGCGCATCGACGTCGCCGGCGTCGCCGGCCTACCGGCCGGGATCTCTGCCATCAGTGCCAACTTCACAGTTGTCTCGCCGACCGGTGCGAGCTGGCTGACGGTCTACAACTGCGCGCCAGTGGCGCCCACCGCCTCGACGTTGAACTTCGGGTGGAACGAGACGGTCGCCAACGCCGGCATCTTCCCCCTCAGCACGGATGGGGACATCTGCGTGTGGTCGCCACACCAGACCGATCTCGTCATCGACATCACCGGCCACTTCCGCTCGACGGTGTCCAACAGCTACAACGCCATCACCCCCACCCCGCTGGTCGACACCATCTATGGGCTCAACGCCTCTGGTCGCCTCGCCGCCAATCAGGTTGTCCAGATCAACGTCCCCGGCGCCAACGTCGGTGTGCCGAGCAATGCCACTGCCGTCGCCATCAACGTCACCGGTATCTCGTCTGACTCGACCGGCTTCATCACCACCTATTCGTGCGACATCAGTCGACCGAACGTGTCGAGCGTGAACCCGCTGCCCAACCTGGTGAAGCAGAACTTCGCGATAGTTCCAATGTCGGCAAGTGGCGACCTGTGCTTCTTCACGTTCACCGGCGTGCACATGCGAGTCGACGTGCTGGGCTACTTCACCAATGGCGGTTCCGGCACGATCGTGCCTACCAGCCCCACTCGGGTGACCGACACTCGCGACATCTACCGGCCGCTGATGAACCTCGGCACCGGCGGCAACTCGATTGCTGCCAACCAGACCTACACCCTGAAGCTCGCCGGCGAGCGCGGCATCCCGAGTACGGCAAAGGCCGTCTCGATCAACCTCACAATCGTCTTCCCGGAGGGCCTTGGCACCGTCACGGTGTGGGGCTGCGGCAACGAACCGAACGTCGACTCGCTGAGCTTCATCACCAACAAGACCGTGGCGAACGGCGTGCAGGTGAAGCTGTCGGCCAACGGTGAGCTCTGCGTGCGATCGACCAAGCCGACGCACATCGTCATCGACGTCACCGGTTGGTGGAACTGAACCTCTGCCGCTGACGAGCTGCTGCTCGTCGTGGAGGGGCTCAGCGGCGCAGGTGCGGGTCGGTGACCGACGCACGTAGACGAATGGTGTGCACCGAGTCTCCGGACAACACGCCACCGCGGGCGAAGAGCCGGCCGCCCTGCCAGTTCGACAGGCCGAGCTCGGGTTGTAGCAACGCGAACTGACCGTCGACCCAACGGGTGAAGCCGTCGCCCACGAACGGCGCTTCCACGGCTCGGTAGAACTGCTCGTGCTCCGTCGAGTCGTCGCTTATCAACGATGCGACGAAGTGCGGACTGAACCGGTTGAACTGAGCGACAGCCTGTGCCACGTCGTCGACGACGAGCAGCCCCACTTCCGGCACGGTGTCCCACTCCCACTCGTGCGCGAGGCACGGATGGTCGGCGGTGAGGTCGTGGATGACGGGCACGACGTTGCGCGCTGCCGCCGCCTCGTGCGCCGCGGCGCGGAAGGCGGGCACCAGGTCGTGCTCGCGCGAACGCACGATGCAGCAGACGTTGAGGGTGTTGCACACCTTGCGATCGAGCGAATGACGAACCGCGGCAGCGAACCGATCGGCGGACGCCGTGTGTGCGGCCACCAGCCATGCCCCACCCGTGCCGTGCAGACTGGCGGGCACGCCGTGCTGGCGCGCCACCGCACCCAGCTGCGCAACCGCTTCGCCGGAACCACGGGCGACGGCTAGCGACAGGCGTTGGTCGGCGAACAACGCCCAACCTGCTGCGTGCGCCGCACTGTCGACCAACTGCACTGCCCCGGCGGGAAGCCCTGCTGCGGCCAGAGCGGGCTGCACGGCGGCGGCGATGATGGCACGTGCCGTGCCCAGCGCGTCGCTGCCGATGCGGAACACGACGGTGTTGCCCGTACGCAACACGCCGGTGGCGTCGGCGAACACGTTCGGGCGCCCCTCGAACACGAAGCCCACCACGCCGAG
>Ga0105047_10012539_pt1 | contig 13636 bp, 6 predicted proteins | sample MAT04_FD_78384 | JGI IMG/M metagenome (GOLD analysis project Ga0105047, IMG submission 78384) | Freshwater microbial communities from Lake Fryxell liftoff mats and glacier meltwater in Antarctica - MAT-04 (megahit assembly) | ecosystem: Environmental > Aquatic > Freshwater > Ice > Liftoff...
AACTGCTCCGGGCGTCACAGCCTGTGCTCCTGCCGCCTCGCTGCGCTCGCCCCCAGCCACCTTTCCGCACAGGCTGCGCCGCCCTCCGCAGTCGCTGAGCTTGAGGTCGTTAGGCGGCATCGCGCACTCTTATGAAAACCTACGTTCCAATAGTCGTGATAGCCGCGATGGCGTTGTTGGTGGTCGCTGCCGAGTTCAGACCGATTCCTTACGCTGACAATCTGCGTGATGGAGTGAGCAAGCCGTCGGACCAGCAAGATGATTTCATCAAGAAAGAGGCCGAGAGGCTCGCTAAGAGCCAAGTTCCCACGGCTGAGGAAGCGGCCAAGCTGGCGCTGGGTGCGTTTATTAAGCAGCCGGGCCTAGATGCACGGGAGACGGGGCGAGTTGTGGGCCTTTATCGCGTTGGCCGGGATGTCACCAATTTCGCCAAGGCGGGCGATTTAGTTTGGGAGATTCACATTTCTCGTTCGTTTTCTGGCGTTTCAGGCGTTGTTTGGGTTTCTACTACCACCAAGAACGCAAAGGTTTTATTCCCATGACGCCGCCTAATAATAGTTAGGCGGCATCCCACCTCAATGAAGTTCGTGTTTCTCTTCCTCGCATCATGGCTCGCCGGACTTACGGCGTATCTCGGGTCGGGGATGATGCTGTATCACCAGCAGATCGGACGTGGCGATTTGATTGCGGTCGCGTTCTGGTCATTGCTCGCATTCGCTGCCGCGTTCGGCGTCTTGTATTTGCCTGCCCTGTTTGCGTTGCGGCACAGGTTGCGAGGCGTCCGTCCCGCTTGGGCGTTTCCCGTTGTAGCGGTCTTGCTCGGCATTGTGCCGGTGGTGCTGATCATCTCGTTCTTTGGCGGCTGGAGTCTTCGGGATCTTGCCAGGCCTGAAGCGCTCTTGTTTTACTGCATGTTCGGCGGAGTCGGGCTGGTGGTCGGATTCGGCTTTGCATACATTTACCGACATGACCATGCGGCCTAACCTCCAAAGGATGGCAAGGACCGGAGCGCGCCGGGGACGCCGCCTTGGAACCAGCGGGTAATCGCGCGGCGCGTCCTTTCCATCCGGTGTTGAACCCGCCCCGTAAAAGCTGACGCTCACGTGGCAGGCCCGGCCCCGGCCCCAACGCCCAGCCCCTTGCCTTTTGCTTTCGCCCGCCCTTTCCCCAGCTTCCTGCTCGCTGCCGCCCCTCTTTTCCGCTCAGCGCCGAAGGGCATCTCACGGATGTAAGCGGTGCCGCAGACCGCCCCAGCGGGCGGCGACTTGGTGGTTGCGGACGGCGGTGGCCAGCGCCCGGGCTTCGCCGAGGAGCACGACGAGGCGTTGGCCGCGCGTGACGCCGGTGTAGAGGAGATTGCGCTGAAGCAGGAGGTAGTGCTGCATGGCCACCGGGAGGACGACCGCCGGGAATTCGCTGCCCTGGGCCTTGTGAATGGTGATGGCGTAGGCGAGCGCGAGTTGGTCGAGTTCGCCGAAGTCATAGACCGCCTCGCGCTCGTCGAAGCGGACGCGAAGTTCCTGCTCCACGGGGTCCACGCCGCTCACGAGGCCGATGTCGCCGTTGAAGACGGCTTTGTCGTAGTTGTTCTCGGTCTGGATGACTTTGTCGCCGGTGCGGAATTGCCAGCCGAAGCGCTCGACGGCGGGCTGGCCGGCGCGGGCGGGGTTGAGCGCGGCCTGGAGGCGGACGTTGAGTTCGCGCACGCCCAGCGAGCCGCGGTGCATCGGGCAGAGGACCTGGATGTCGCGGATGGGGTCGAGGCCGAACTTGGCGGGGATGCGGCGCTGGACCATTTCCAGCAAGGTGGCGGTGGTCCGTTCCGGGTCGTCGCGTTCGATGAAATAGAAGTCCGAGGGGGCGTCCTTCGCGCCCGGCTCGGGCAGGAGGCCGGCGTTGATGCGGTGGGCGCTGGCGATGATCCGGCTTTGCGCCGCCTGCCGGAAAACCTCCGTGAGCCGCACGACCGGGACCGCGCCGCTGCCAATGACATCGCGCAAGACGCTGCCCGGGCCGACGGAGGGCAACTGGTCCACGTCGCCGACGAGCAGCAAGTTCGCGCCGTCCGGCAGCGCGCGGAGCAGGTGGCTCATCAAGGTGACGTCCACCATGGAAGTCTCGTCCACGACGAGGAGGTCGCAGTCGAGCGGGCGGGAGTCGTTGCGCCCGAAGCGTCCGCCGGCCTGCGCCTCCAGCAACCGGTGGATGGTGGCGGCAGGTTGGCCGGTGCTCTCGGATAGGCGGCGCGCGGCGCGGCCGGTGGGAGCGCAGAGGAGGATGCGGGGGGAGGGGGGCGGGGGGCGGAGGGCGGATGCCGGATGCCGGATGCCGGATGCCGGATGCCGGAGGGCGGAGGACGGGGGACTGAGGGCAGATGCCGGATGCCGGATACCGGATGCCGGATGCCGGAGGACGTGGAGGATGGCGTTGACGAGGGTGGTCTTGCCGACGCCAGGGCCGCCGGTGAGCACGAGGACGCGGCGACGCAAAGCTTCTTCCAACGCAGCGCGTTGGCTGGGGGCGAGTTGCTTGCCGCTGCTTTGCTCGAAGTCAGCGATGCCGGCGGCGAGGTCGGTGCAGGGCAGAGTCGGCGGCGCGGCGGCGAGGGCTTTGAGCTTCGCAGCGATGGTTTCTTCCGCGCGCTTCAAGGCGGGCAGGAAGATGAGGTCGTGGCCGCCGATGCTTTCGCGGACGATTTCGCCGGCGTCGAGGGAGCGCTGCAAGGCGGTTTGTACGACGCGGTCGTCCACGAGCAGGAGCTTGCCGGCGGCTTCGGTAAGGGCTTCGATGGGCAACGCGCAGTGGCCTTGGTGCGTGGCTTCCAGCAGCACATGACGCAAGCCGGCGCTGGCGCGCTGGAGCGAGTCCAACGCGATGCCGACGCGCTGGGCGATGGCGTCGGCGGTCTTGAAGCCGATGCCGTGGATGTCGCGGGCGAGGGCGTAGGGATCGCGTTGGACGCGGGCAATGGCGTCGTCGCCGTAGGTCTTGTGGATGCGGACCGCGCGGCTGGTGCTGACGCCGTGGCTGTGGAGGAAAACCATGATCTCGCGGACGGCTTTGCCCTCGACCCACGCCTGTTTGATGCGGCGGCGGCGCGTCGGCCCGATGCCGTCCACGTCTTCGATGCGTGCGGATTCGTGCTCGATCACTTCGAGGATTTTCTCGCCGAACTTGGCGACAAGCTTCTGCGCGCACACCGGGCCGACGCCTTTCACCAGGCCGCTGCCGAGATAGCGGGCGATGCCTTCGCGCGAGGTAGGCGGCGAACTGGCGAGGCGCTCGGCTTTGAATTGCAGGCCGTGCTCGCGGTCGCGCTCCCAGCGGCCCTCGGCGGTGAGCCATTCGCCCGCGCTGACGCAGGGCAGCGAGCCGAGGACGGTGACGGGTTCGCGGTGGCCTTTGACCTTCAACTTGAGCACGGCGAAACCGTTCTCCTCGTTGAAGAACGTCACGCGCTCGATGGCGCCGGCGAGTGATTCGAGGTGGGCGGAGGGGTCAGGCAAGGGAGGGGAGGGGAATCCGAAAACCGAAATCCGAAAACCGAAATCCGAAGGAAGCCCGAAATCCGAAATCCGAAGACCGAGCCAGGCTGGCCGAGGTGCGGCAAGTTCGGATTTCGGGCTTCGGGCTTCCTTCGGATTTCGGGTTTCGACATTCGGATTTCCCTCGCTGGGGAGGCGTGGGCGGCGGAGAGGAGGCTGGAACTTACGCCGCCAAGAGCCGGGAGGAAGACAGGCGAGGGACGGTTTGGGTGGTGGAGCCGAGGGGGCTTGAACCCCTGACCTCCTGAATGCCATTCAGGCGCTCTACCAACTGAGCTACGACCCCACGCAAACCGGCGCGAAGACTAGGAAAGTGGCGCTTGAAGTCAAAGGCAATTTCCGGCTCGTGGAGGGGCTGAGCGCCGGTTGACGACGGACGCTGGCACTAGTCCAAGCCGTATTTTTCCAGCCAGGCCTGGGGCAGCGTGCCGAAGCTGAGGAGCCAGTCGTTGAAGCGCTTGAGGCTCCAGCCACGGCCTTCGACGAGGCGGCGATGCAGACGGGCGTTTTCGAGCCGACCCAGCCAGTAACTCATCGGGACGGAGGGTTGGGCCGAGTACCAGTTGATTTCCGCCTCCGCCCGCGCGCGGGTGAAGCCCAGGTGCCGCTGGAGATGCCGCGCCGCTTGTTCCCAGGTGTAGCGTCCGGTTTGGAGCCGCACGTCCACGAGGATGCGATGCACGCGCCACAGGGCGTCGTGAAGCTGCTGCACGCGCAGCCACGGCGAGCGGTCAATGCGCAGGTCCGTCATCATCTGCTCGCACCAGAGGGTCCAGCCTTCGTAGAACACGGCGTGGGCGAAGAGCCGTCGCCAGCGGCGCGGATGGCGGTTGGCGGTGACGAATTGCAAATGATGTCCCGGATACGCTTCGTGGGCGCAGGTGAGCGGCAGGCCGAAGTGTTGCTGCTGCTCGGCCCGCTTTTCCGCCTCGCTCGTGCGGGTGAGGCTGAGGTCGTTGACCAGGAACACGCCGCGCTGCTTGCGGGCGAAGGCGCCGGGCGGGTTGTAGGCGGCGGTGGGGATGACATTGCGCAGGAAATCGGGCACGGGCCGCACGATCAATTCATCGCCCTCGGGAAACGTCACCGCGTCGGCGGCGCGGAAGCCGTCCGCCACTCGTTGCGTCTCGGTGCGGTATAGCTCGATCAACGGCTGGGCTGGCCGCCACTCGGAGCGAAGCTGCGCGATGATCTGCGCGACACTCTTGCCCCGGCCGAAGCGGGCACCTTCCTTCGCCAGCAACGCGCCCACCCGCTCGGCCTCGCCCAGCGCGATGGATTCCACCTCGCCCAGCGTGCAATCCAGCCCAAGCTGATCGCGCACGCGGCGCTGCATGGCTGGCGCGCCGAGGGCGAACGAGCCGGCGGGTGCCAGCGGCAGGGCGGCGATGGCGTCGCGGTATTCCGTGAAGGCCCGGCGTGCGGAGGCCAACCGCGCGGCATCCGCGGGCTGCGGTGGTTGGCGGCTGAGAAAAGTCCCGATGCCATCCAGCAACGAGCCGGCGCCGGCGACGCTTTCCTCCATCACGCGCCGCCAGACGGGATCGGGCGTCGCCACTACGGACGCGGCTTCCGCGAGAAATTTCGGCGTCTCGCGTACGAGCGAACGCAAGTTGCGCGCGGCGCGAGCGGGATCGGTTTCACCGCGGATCAGCTCGCTCAGGCAGATGTCGAGGACGCGCTGCGGGGCATTGGGTTCGAGCGCGTGGCGGCGGCGGGCGAAGTCCTCGCACTCAGCCAGCAGAAGTGCGCGCAGGCCGAGGCGGTCGAGTTGCTGCTCGTTCGTGAGTTCGCGGGGCGAGAGAGCGTCGAGGTCGCGCAATGCAATTCGACGGAGGCGCTCGCGACGCTGCACATGGCTGGCACCGGCTTTGCCGAGCTGGCCTTCGCCATCGGGCAGCCCTGCGACGGCGGCCATGATCGGCTCGGCGGCGAGGAGAGTTTCAAAATAGCGGTCGAGCAGTCCTTCAAATTGACGGGAGGTGTCTTTCATGGGGACAACAAGGCAGGAAACGCGGGCCGGCGCACGCCGAAATTCACAGCGGCGGGGGGGGGGCCGGGGCCTTGCCTGTGCCCGATTTCGAGCGGTTCCTCCGCCGGCTCACGCCCGCCTTCACGGCCCGCGCAACCGATAGAATTCCTGCGCCGGACGGGGATCTCCGCGGCGGTATTCGAGGACGCCGTTGGTCGGCTGATACGCGCCGGGCAGCGGGGTCCAGAGCACGGGCGGCGTGAGGTTCGTCGCGGCTTCGAGCGTGTAGCCGACGTAGTTGAGCGGCCAGGTCAGCACGGCGGCGGTCGGTTCGACGCGCAGGCCAATTCCAGGCTCCGGCGGCGTGAGCACGAGCACGCCGGGGTAGCGCAGGCGGAAATACTTTCGCGCCGACAGCGCGGTGCGGGCCTCGCGATACTCGAAGTTCGGTCCGGCCCGGAAATACGGCCCCCCCACCGGCGTCCAGGCCAGCAGCCCGGCCGGCATTTCGAGCGCGGACTCGAGCGCGAAGCCGTCGTAGTTGGTAGTCCAATAGACGACCACCGCCGCCGGATCGAGTCGGATGAACAGGCCGAGGTTGGTGTAAGTGACGCGAGTGCTCGCACTCACGACGGAGCCGGCGAAATCAAGGTCCGCGCCGGGCGATGTGGGCAATCGGCGCGGCGCACTCAGGCAAGCCGTCCGGTCCGCCGTCAGCGGGACGACCCACAGTCCGTTGCTGCCGCTGATGCGGCCCGCGCCCACCAACGAGCCGCCGTCGGGCGACCACACGACCCCGTTAGGAAAGCCGTTGCTCGCGCTGCCCAGGCTGGTGATCTGATAGCTGTTCGTCTGCGGGCTGAGTTTCACCACCCAGAGGTTGCGCCCCGCTGCCAGCACCGGGCTGATGTTCGGGTCGTCCGCCACCGCGATCATTGCGCCGTCGGGCGACCACGCGGGCCAGCGCGGGCTGAGGATGTTCAGGCCGAGATTCTGCCGCGAGGTGAGGCCCGGCGGCGCGAGGTAGAGTCCGGTGCTGCCCGGGTAAATGACTTGCAGCGCGACGCGGCCATCCACGGGATTGACACTGGGCGCGCCCTGCCGGATGTCGCTGCTCAACGGGAACGCCACCGCGGGCTGCCCCATACCCAGCCGCCAGAACAAGCCATCCGCGGCGAACACGAGGTTCGTGTTGCCGGGCAGCCAGTCGTAGCCGACGAAGCCGTTGCTGCGCGTGTGCCAGCGGACTTCCTGACCGGTCGGCAACTCGCGCAGCCAGAGACTGTGCTGGTTCGGCAGCGGATCGTTCTCGCGGCGGAAGGCCATCCAGCGCCCGTTCCGCGACACGCGCGGCTCGCGTCCGCTGGTGAGAAACATCTCGCTGCTGCCGTCGAGGTTGATCGCCCAGATGGAGTTGGAGGTCGTGGGGCCGCGGCTGTAGAAGACCGTGCCGCCGGGGGAGATTTGCGGGATGCCCGGGATCACCACTGGGGGCACGTTCGTTTCGCTGCCGGGCAACGTCACGGGTGTGGCGGGCGGCAGGACGGCGTTGCCCAGCGCGTAGCTGGCCGATTGGGTCCGCGCACGGGCGCCCCCGGGAACCTGTCCGTAGAACTCGATGGTCGCGTCGTTGGTCAGGGAGAAGGCCGCCGCGTAAAGCTGCCACGGAGCCGCGCCGCTCTTGCGGTAGAAAACATCGTGGGCGGCGTTCTGCTTGATGAAGGAAATCGAAATCGGCCCGGTGTAAGCGCCCGGCGGCGGGGAAATCGTCACCACGGACGGCTCGGCGGCGCGCGGCGCGGCGTAGCTGAAAAAGGAAATGTCCTCGCGGTATTGGTTGGGCAGCGCGTAGGCGGTGCCGGCGGGGGCCGCGCCGAAACTGTTCGTGGCGGGATTGCCCAGGCCCGTCGCCGTGCCGCCGTCGCTCTCCACGCGCACCGCCAGCGCGCCCGGGAGGCCGCTGGCCGCGCTGCTCCACACCGGCGCGCTCAACGACGCGATCAGCGTGGCCGCGCTGCTGGTGAACGGCTCGGTCTGGAAGAGCCACACGTTGCCGCGCGTGGCGGTGGTGGTGACCCGTGGCAGCGTGCTGGTGCTGGTCAGCGTGTAGTTGCTGCCGGTCTGCGTGTAAATCTGCGCGTGGGTCGAGGAGAAGGAGTTTGAACTGGCCGAGAGCAGCGCCAGGCGGCCGATGCCCAGCGGCGCGACGCCGGTGATGATATTGCCGGCCGGGCCGAGGCCGAAGCCGTACGAGACCTGCAACTGGCCGCTGCCGATGGGCGGACGCAGGCCGACCACGCCGTCGCCAAACTGAATTACCGCCAGCCCGTTCGTCCCCTCGTCCACGTAGAAAACCCGTTGCACCGCTGAGGCAAAGGTGTTCAGCGTCGCCGCGCCGAACGCAAACGTGGAGCCGTTGAAGACCAGCGGCTGGACGATGATATTCGACTGCCCCGGCACGTAGAACAGCAGGCGCGGATTCGGCTCGCCGTGGAAGTGTCCAAAGACGTACTCGGTGCCCGACGGCAGATTCGAGCGCACCAGCACCGGCGCGGTCGTGTTCGTGTAGGCGTAGGCGACGAAGGTGTCATTGCTGCCGCGCCGGATGGCCGCCAGCAAGGTCGCGCCACCGACGCTCCGCCGAAACGCGCTGGCGCTGCTCAGTGGGCCTTCGGCGGCGATCTGATCTTGGAAACTCGACAGGCTGTCGCCGATGAAAGCGAACAAATCCACCAGTGTGACGCCGGGATCTTGCGCGCCCGCGTTGAGCCAGCTTCGCGGCGCGTTGGTGCCGTAGGGCGCGTCCAGGCCGACCAGCAAGGTGGTGCCGGCGTGGGTGGGATTGATGGCCACGGGACCGGGATCGCCGGGGCTGGCGAGCTTCACGACTTGAATCCGGTTCAACTGCGGCGACGTGACGGCGATGGCCTCGCGATTGGTGAGCGTGAAACGTCCGACCGCTACCGCGCCCGCCGGGTCCGCGCCGGTGACGAAGGGCAGCGACCAGGTGAGCGCGCCGTTGATGTCCTGGTAGCCGACGCGGGCGTTGCCGGTGAGCTTGTCGAGCACCAGCACGTCGGGGCGGCCGTCGCCGTTGAAATCGCCGGAGGAGAGGAATTCGCTGGCGGTTTCGTAAACGAGGGCGGCGTGAGAGGGGAGCGCGAGGAGAAGTGCAAATCCGAAGGCCGAAATCCGAAATCCGAAACAATTCCGAAGCCCGAATGCCGAAGACCGAACGCGAAGGTGGCCGCGACACGCCGGGCTTCCGATTCGGGTTTCGGAGTTCATCAGCCCGGCGAAAGGAGCGCGGACATTCCTGTCCGCCGGGCGCTTGCCGAACCGGCCGCGGAAAACTGCGGACAAGAATGTCCGCGCGCCACCGGCCCTTCGGGTTTCGGCCCTCGGGTTTCCTTCGGATTTCGGATTTCGGATTTCGGATTTCATCGCACTCTCCTCAGTTCAACGGCAGTGCCACTTCCCCGGCCGGGATGATTTCCTCCGGCTCGTGCTGGGCGTTGAAACGCATCACGAAATAGCGGTAACGCGCGCCGAGCACGACGGGCTGCTGGTCGCGCACGTAGAGGTAGCGGTAGCTGGCGTCGTAGTACGTCTCGTTGTTCATCGCGAAGAGCCGGTCCGGGATGGTCACGTCCTGGTTCGCGGGGGTGATCTGCCACGGGATGCGTTCGATCAACGGCGAGACCTGCGTCACGTCGCCGGAGACGCGCGGGAACAGCGCGTTGGTGACCTGTTGCCGATAAAGCACCAGCGGCAGGATGGACCGGCCGGCGAGCGTGGCGTTCGTCGCCAGGCTGCGGAAGAGCGCGTGGTGCGGATTCGGGTTCACGATCGTGCTCAGGCCGGAGTAGCGGATGAAGGTGTTGGTGCCGACATTGCTTTCGAAGTACGTGTTGGGCGCACGGAAGAACAGGCTGTTGTCCAGCCGGCCAATGCGCACGCCCACCGGGTAGCGGCGGTCCAGCAGCGTGCCGTCCCAGTTGGTGAACAGCATCGCCATGACGCGCGGCTCGAATTCGGCGCCCAGATTCGGCTCGAACTCGCGCACTGGCGGCAGCGAACGCGCCGGCCAGGGCACCGTGACCGGCGCCGCCGCGGGCGTCCACTTGAAGCGCCACACTTCCGAAGTGCTGCCTTGTTGCACGACGCCTTGCTCGTCCACCGGCGTCACGCAAATGTCGTAGGCCAGGTTCGCAAGCACGTTTGCGGTCACGGTGAACTGCGGTCCCGGCCCAAAGCCCGTGCTCAGCGGCGGCGTGAAGTGGGCTTCGGAGAATGAAACGATCTGCAGCTTGTTCTTCATCAGGCCGAGGAAGCCCGCGGACTTGTTGTAGGCGGGGAAGAGGGTGAGTTGCGCGCTGGTCACTCCGCTTGGCGTGGTGGTCGCGGGCGCGTCGGCCACGGCGATTTTGAATTGAAACCGCGACACGCCCGCCGTCGGGCAGAACCAGTTCAACACGACTTGCGGATTGCCGGCCGCGCCCGCCGGCTGCGGCTCGCCGAGGATGGGCCGGGGCAGCTTCGGCGGCTTGACGCTCCGGCAGCCGACGAACGCCAGCGGGCTGCCGTTGCCGTGCTCGTCGAGCACTTGCACGAAGTAACACAGCCGCGCCGAACTGGGCGGCATCGCGTCGTCGCGGGACTCAATCAGCTTGGTCGGCTTCGCTGGATCGTAGAGCGCCGCGCCCTGGGCGAACAACGTCATTGGCCCTTCGTCCACCCGGCGATAAACGCGGTATTCGCGCGTGCGCGGCGTGAGCTTGAAGCGCACGCGAATCGGCGCAATCGCCCCGCCGACCGGGCCGACGGCGACGTGCTGGTCGCAGTCCGCGCCGCTGGCGGGGAAGTTCAGCCGGCACCCGCGAAACTGCGGCAGCGGCCCGATGAGACACGCGGGATACGAAACCCAATACACGCGGTTCGAGTCCGGCGTGACGACGGCGATGTCCAGCCAGGTGTTGTTCGAGAGCGACTGGATGAGCGCGGCGGGCGCGCCGTTGAAATCAAACAGCATGGCCACCATCCCGCTGGCGTCAGGCGTCACGCTGTAGGGGCCGATGCACTGGGTGAAGCCGCCGTTGTAAACCGTCAGCAAGGGATCGCTGCCGCTCAACGCCGTGGCCAGCAGTTGCCCGGCGTAGAAGACCGCCTGGCGCTGCTGCGTGGCGGGGAATGGCGTGTTGATGACGCACGTCGCGCCGACGGAAACCCGGTCGTCGCTCGTGCCCACGACGCAGCCCACGGAAATCTGCCGCGCCTGGGACGTGATGAGCGCGGCGGGTTCGTAGTCGAGTTGCGCGGTGTCGCCGTCGGGCGGGAAATAGACCGGTCCGAGCGTCTGCTGCTCGAACGTCATCGTGTTCGTGACGCTAAACTGCACCCACGCGATGCCCGGATCGCGGCGCACGCAGGTCAGGCGCAGCCGCACGGTCTGCGGGTCGGCGGCAATGGTGTTGGTGAGGAATCTTTGGAACATCACCACCGGGATGCCGCAACTACCGACCAGTTCGCCGGTCGTCGCCACCGGTCCGTCGCGCTGGCGCAAGACGCCCCACGCGGGCGCGGTGTGCGGCGAGAGCAGCGGATCGCAGGCGTCCATGTTCACGGCGCGGAGGGTGTACCAGACATTGGTCAAGTTGGGGGCGATCAGGGCGCCGGTGGTGTCATCGAGGAACGAGTTGACGTTGGTGCCGGCGAGTTGCGCCACCACGCCGACTCGATTGCTCAAGGGCGCGGCGTCGTTGGTGAGCGCGGCGGTGGGGTTGATCCAGCGATAGACCCAGTAGTGCGTTGCCGGGTTGGTCGGGTTGAGGTTTTGGTTCCACGTCACGATCAGGCGCGGCTGGTTCGTCGAGCCGGGCACGACGGTGTTTTCCACCTTCAAGTTTGTGGGCGGCGCGGGCGGCAGGCGGCGGCAGGCGCGGGCCAACCCGCCGGGCGACACCAGGCCGTCACGGCCCAGGATGTCCCGCGCGGTGACGAAGTAATAGAACTCCTGCCCGTTCGTGAAGGTGATGCCCGCAGCGCGACCGTTGTCGGAGAAGAAATAGGTGAGGCGGTCGTTGGCGTTTTGCGCGCCGCCGAAGGCGCTGCCCATGTCCATTTCCACCGGCGGAATGACGGGGCCAGGATTTGCGGCGGCCACGGCTGGATGACCGCGAAGCTGCGCCAGCGTCGGGGTCGTCAGGTGAAAACCGGCGGTCTCGGCGGCGGCGCGTGGGATGCGCCAGACGTTGAAGCCGGACTGGAGCAAGGCGACCCGGCGCAGGTCCGGCGGGGTGCCCCAGCGCAGGCGGATGCGGAGATGGTCGCTCGGATGATTTGTCGTGGGCTGGAAGGACCGGCCCGGCGCGGGCAGCACCACGGGCAATCCCGGCGTGACGGTTACGCGGCCGACGACGTCGCCGGGCGCGCCGGTGACGGGATCGAGTTCGCGCAGTTCGTAGGTGGTGACGCTGTTGATTTGTTCGGCGAAGGCGCGGCCCAGGCAGAGTTTCATGCCGGGATGCGCGGCGCTGAGCATGGCGAGGGCCTCGGCCATTTCCGGGTCGGCGGCGGCGATTTGCATGGCCGTGGCGACGCGCTGCGGAAGCGGTTGACTGAGGATGCCGGGGACTTTGCTCAGCAGGCCCAGGATGTTCGTCCGGAGGACGGTGGCGAAGGCGTTGTTCAGCGAGTTGAGGTCGTCCCCGAGCGCGACGGATCGGTTGAGCAGGGTGTTGATGACGGCGGGATCGGTCTGCCGCGCCACCGTGCCGCGCTGGGTGAAAGGATTGGCACTGCCGGCGTTGCCCGGCTTGCCGAAGACAGCAAAGCGCCGGCCCGCGAGCACCGCCGGATCGGCGCTGTCGAGCAGCAGGTAGGACCATTGCTGGCCCAAGCCGTCAGCGATGGTCGTGCCGACGGAGAAGACGAGGTTGGAAAGGGGAGCCTGCGCGCGGAGGGACGCGGTGCAGAAGAACACGAACAACAGCGCGCAGGAAATCCGAAATCCGAAATCCGAAATCCGAAAGAAATCCGAAGGCCGAAGACCGAAGTCAGCGGGGCTGCGCGGCTGAAGGCGAGAAGCTCCCGGCGCGCGGGCGCCCTTGCCCCCAGCAGCGTCGCTGGCAGGGGAACCGTGCTGCGGACGAGGGTGTCCGCGCTCCGACCCGGTTCGGCTTTCGGGCTTCGGATTTCCTTCGGATTTCGGATTTCGGATTTCGGAATTCACAGTCGGCCTTCAAAAATCAATGTCGTACTCAATCCCGCCATCGCTCAGCACGCCGGTGACTTTGAGCGACTTGCAGGCTTTGAGGCAGAAGGGGCAGCAGCCAATCTTGCCGCACAGGCGCGCCTGGCCTTGCACGGTCAGCTTGCCGATGCTGTCGAGGCGGATCGCCGTGCCCCACTCGGCCGAGGCGCTGATGATGCAGATCAAGTCCACGTCCACTTTGAACTTCTGCCGCCCGCCGATGCTGCCGAGGCGCGGCCCGCCCTGGTAATACATCGCGTAGGTGGCGTGCGCGCTGATGTCGAGGAAGCAGGACGAGGTGCCGAAGAGGATTTCCGACAGCGACAGCCCGCCGCCGAACTGGACGTAGAGGCCGCTGAAATCGGTCGCCTTCACGATCAGCACGTCCTCGACTTCCGGATCCACAAACCGCAGCGGGTCCAGCGAGCAAGCCTGGCCGACGAAAATGCCGGCGTCGAAATCCACCGGGATGCCGAGGATGGTGACCGTGGCGCCGGCCTTGGCGGCGAAATAATTCTCCGTCGCGCCGAACGCCAGCGAAGCGCCGAAATCGTTCAGGCTGCAACCCTTCAAACCCACCTTGCCCAGCACCTCGAAGGAGCCGCCGATGCCGATCACCGCGCCGCTTTGCAGGGTCCAGCGCGCTTCCACGTTCAACGCCAGCGGTCCACCCGAGGACACGCCCAGCCAGTCCAGCGGGATGTTCTTCGCACCCAGCGTGACCTCGGCGGTCGGCCCACCCGCCGGGATGCAACTGAGCGGCGTCGTGGCGGAGTTCAGCTCCTTGATGTCCATGTAGGCCGTGAAGTGCATTTCGTCCGGCAGGTTCATCTGGATGGCCGCGTCGAGATGAATCTTGCGGAGCGA
>Ga0105047_10012540_pt1 | contig 13634 bp, 5 predicted proteins | sample MAT04_FD_78384 | JGI IMG/M metagenome (GOLD analysis project Ga0105047, IMG submission 78384) | Freshwater microbial communities from Lake Fryxell liftoff mats and glacier meltwater in Antarctica - MAT-04 (megahit assembly) | ecosystem: Environmental > Aquatic > Freshwater > Ice > Liftoff...
CTTCGCGCAGGTGTTCGTGCAGGGTGTACTCGCCGCCGGAGTAACGCACCATTCCGGGGTCGCGGGCAATCTCGGCGAGGGTGCCCTCGGACACGGCCTGCCCGGCCATCGCCAGTTCGCGGGTCGCCGTCAGACGCATTCGGGATGCCGGTCGGCGAGCCAGCGCCGGCCACGCTTCGCGCAGTTCGCGGACGGTGTCGCGGAGCCGCGCGAGAGCTGCGATCGGCGACGCCGAGGTCATGTTGTGGATCCGCTTCAACCCGATTTGCGTCTTGCCGTGGATGTCCAGCAGCAGTTCGGCCGCTTCTCGTTCGAGGTCGGCGAAGAGTTGTTCAAATTCCTCGTGCAAGATCTTCCCCGCCGTGACGGCCAACGGCAGCACGAGCAGCACGCGCCAGTCGGCGTCGCCGCTGCGCTGGGAAATCGTGAATTCGGTGATGCCGACCCAGTCTAGGAGGAAGCGTCCTTGGCAATCGAAGCGCGTCGCGGTGACACCGGGGATGAGGGGCCGGTCGCGGTCATGCGGGTCGGTGCTGGCGACGAGGATATCGCCGATGGAAATTCGGAAAACGGTGTCCGCGCCGTGGGCGGTCTCGAAGCCGACGCGGAAGAAGTCGCTTTCGCTCGCTTCGCGCTGGGGCCAAACCCGCGCGACAGCGGGGTCGATGGCTTCGTCGAACCAAGCGACCGGCTGTCGGTCGGTCGCGGTTTGCCGTTCGATACGAACGCCGATCATCAAAATCCTTTCGGGTGCGAAGAATCAATACGCCAAGAAATCGACTTCGCCGAACTGCTGCTCGGCTTGGGCCAACGCGCGATCCACGTGTTGCGCCGAACGGGAAAGGCCCTTGTCGAAGAGTAATTCTTGCAAGCGGCGGATCCGGGCGAGGAAACCGGTGCCCCGGCCGCGGAGCACCGGCAGGATGCGCTGTTGCGCCACGAAATCGGCCGCGAGGCGAGGTTCGAGCGCGCCGGTGGAATTCGCCAAATATCGACGGATGCCCTGCTGCACCCGCGGCGATAATTCGATGCGCGGGCCGTATTCCGCCTCGGTGCTGCGCAGCAAATCGATGATCGGCGAGACGATTTCCCACAGCTCGCTCGGGCACTGTTCAGCGTCTCGCAGGAACTTCTCGAACAGGTCGAACGCGGAGACCGCCGCCATCGGCGGCGTGTCGCGGTCGAGGGCTTTCCGCACGTCGGTCTCTTGAAGGAAGATCATTCCGGTGCGGTCCAATACGCGCGGGCTGAGGCGCTCGGTCGTTTCGTCGTAGTTGATCGTCCCCCAGAAACGGAGATTCGGCGCGATGGTGATACTGGCGGGGAAGCCGTCGCCGCCGGTCGTCGCGGGGTCGTACAGCGCGATCGCCTTCACCGGTTCATCCCCCGGCAGCGCCTGCAACAACTGTGAGAAATAATACTCCGGCGCGGCGAGGTTGAACTCGTCCATGAGCACGAGATAGACCCCCTTGCGGACGGTCTTCCAATCCTCGGCCGCTTGGAGCATCCGCGGCACCAAGCCGGTCGAGCCGGGGTCGTAACGGCCGTGGAAACTGTCGAACGCGCCGAGCAGGTGGCGATCCTCGGCCCACGATCGGCGTACGGCGATCTTCAGCAGGGCTTGGCCGTGGCCGAGGGACCGGGCGAGCGCCGCAACGAGGCTCGACTTGCCGAAGCCCGGCGGGCCGATGATCAGATTCAGCGGTTCGGCTTTCAAACAGACGTAAATATTGGCGATGAAGTCGCGATCGAAGTAAAGACCCTGACGGGCCAGGTCGGCGTGCAGAGCGTTGACGAATTGCTTTTCGTTCGGGGGAGACTGCATCGTCCGTTCGGCCGGGACGGGTAGGAATTCCCAAGACCGCGCGGCGGTGGCGGCGCGCGTCGAAGTCATGGCCATGGTACCGGTCGAATTGTACCCGGAACCGTTGGGCCGGACGGCGGCGAACGCCGCAAGTAGGGGGATTTTATCTTGCATCTCAGCGGCGATCAGTTCGATTTTGTCGGTGATTCTTTCGCCGAGTTGAGCCAAACCCAAGTCGAGCTTTTCAAACTCCACTTGTTTCATATCCCGGGCGACTTTCAAATCCGCGAGCTGTTTTTGGTGTTCCCCCTCGGCGTGGATCAACTGCCGGGCGAGGTCGTCGCGGCGGTGGGCGAGGTCCTTCTCGCGGTCGTCGACGACGGTTTGGATTTGGGCCGCGCGCTGGACGACCGATTGCTCGAGGGCATCCTGCACACGCTTTTCGCCGGCGGGGGAATCGAGGTATTGTTTGGCAAAGCGCTCGCGCTCATCTTGGAAGCCGGAATGGGTCGCGATCAACCGCTCGACGCGCTTCAAGCGGGCGTCTTGGATGCGTTCGTCCTCGCCGACGCGGCCTTTGAACGAGCTTTGCATCGACTTCAATGTCTCGCGCGAGACCGGGTTCTCCGAGCAGCGCTGCAAGTACCACTCGATCAAACTCTCCTCGGCCAAGCCGTCGCGGGATCGCGTCGATTTCGCCAAACGCAACTTGCCTACGGCCAATTCGATGGGGGCCATCACGACGCGGTTCAATTGATCCGGATGCTGGTAGGCCACGATTTTGACACCTTCTTTTTCCAATTCGTCGCGGGTGAATTCGAAGACGACGGAATCGTCGCGCGCGGGCCGCCAGTCGATCCGCAATAAGTCGTCGTTCGGCGAGAGGTGCGTCGTCTCGCGGATGAGCGGGCCGTAATACAACTGCTGCTTGCGGACGAAAAAGAGCGGCGTGACATTGCATTTGGGCGAGACGATCTGCCGGCTGCCGCCTACGTCAAACGTCGGATGATCGAGGATGGTGGCGATGCTTTCCAACTGCATCGGCTGTGTCAGCACGTTCGGCCGGTGCGACGGGATGTAATAGCATTCGAACTTTTTATTCGGGTCGCTGTATTTCACATTCTGCGCCGGCCGCATCACGACGAAATCCCAAGTGCGGAGGCCGGCGCGCGACATCAAAAAGATCGCGCCGGAATTGGGGAAGGTTTCAACAGGGTCGGTCACGACCGTCTGGGCCGTCAGGCAATAAAGGGGGTAAGCGTTGCCCACGGCACCGCCGCTGCCCTGCCATTCGCTGACGAGGGCCAAATAATCGTGCTGGGTCGGTTCGAATTTCGCCATCGCAACCTCGTCGTCAGGGTGTCGCATCGCCGCGTGAATCTGTTCATCCTAGTGGGACGCTGGGTGCGGTTCGCGATTTTCGACGATTGGTTCCAGTTGTAGCCGAGACAGAATATCCGGCGGAGCGGAGGCGTCACCGCCGTTACGACCGCGCCCGTTGCGCCAATTGGGAAGGCCCACGGAACCCGACCGCCCCGCCCTGCCGGGGCGACCGGCGCGAAATCGTCGTCGGACGCCGGGCCCGCCGGGGTTTCACCACACCGGCGTGACCGGGAGTGCCGAAGAGACGAATGCCGCAATGGAATCGGCGTCTGACCCGAACCGCGAAAGGAATCCCCATGCGTAGTCGACTTCTCTTGGCCGCCGCCGGTCTGCTGGGCGCAATCAGCTTCGCCCCGGCCCAACAATTCGCCCCGAAGCCGATCAACCCGACCCCGATCGGCAGCGTGGCCCCCGCGCCGCTGCCAGCCGTCATCAGTCCGATTATTCCGGCGTCGGCCCGCTCGGTGGTCCATCAAGCCGGTTGCGGCCCCGTGGTCGCCTACGGCGAAGGATGCGCCGCCCCGGTCGCGGGCAAATCGCACGACCGCAGCCGTAACATCCTCGGTAAGTTCCTCATCGGCCACGGCACGATCAACCCCGTTTCGTGTGGCTGCCTCGCGTCGGATCGCTCGTTCGTGTTCAGCTCGTGCCGGGCGTTTTACAACCCGATCTCCGAATGCGGTTCACACGGTTGCAGCGGCTGCTGGCCCGTCGATCGACGTCCGCCGGGCCTCGGTGTGACGAGTTATTTGAATCGGTAATCGACGTTGCGAGACTCTCGGTGTGGAAGGGCCGGCCTAGGTAGGCCGGCCCTTCCCGCGCGCATTACCGAAAGGTTGTGGCATCAAAGTGGTAAAATGAATGGATCGACGAAACACTCCCACCCGCGATCCGGCGACCATGAAACGCATTCTCTCTTTCGCCGTTGCCGGAGCAGCAGCTTTCGCGGGCTGTTCCCGGCCCCCCGCCCCGGTAGTACCCTCGCCGCCACCGCAAGTGATTTTCTCTTACCCCATCGAAAAAGACGTGACCGATTGCGAATACTTCACCGGCCGCACGGTCGCGTCGAAGTCGGTGGATATCCGGTCGCGTGTGACCGGGCAGTTGGTGAAGCAGCACTTCAAAGACGGTGATTTCGTCAAAGAAGGCGATCCGCTATTCGACATCGATCCGACCACCTACTCCGCCGAGTACGAGCGCGCGATCGCGGTCGAAGTGCAAGCCGAGGCGAAAGTCGATCGACTCGAAACCGACCTCATCCGTCAGATCGGTGCCGGCATCCGCTTCGACCTTGGCCAGTTCCTAGCCCGCGATGTCCGGGCCCGCTATCTCGACAAGCTCAAGTCGATCAGCCGGCAGGAATACGATACCGTGATGTCCGACCGCACCGAAGCCGCGGCGGCGCTCGGCGTAGCCCAGCGCCAAGTCATCGCCGCGAAAAACTACGTCGACTACACGCACATTCGCTCACCGATCAGCGGACTGAGCAGCAAGCGGGCATTCGACCCGGGCAACTTCGTGAAAGCCGACGATACCCTGCTGACGAACATCGTGACGCTCGACCCGATCTATGCCGAATTCGACATCGACGATCGCACGGTGTTGCGCGTCCGGAAGTTGATCGAAGCCGGGAATGTGCAATCGGCGCGCACGGTGAAAACCGAGGTCGGCATTGACTTGCCGGACGAAGACGGATTCTTGAGGGCCGGTACCATCACCTTCGTCGACAACCAATTGAACCCGGGCACCGGCACCATTCGCCTTCGCGCCGAGATGGACAATCCGACCAAATTGATCTCGCCAGGCATGTTCATCCGGGTGCGGGTGCCCATCGGAAAGGCCAAGCGCGAAATCCTCGTGCCCGAGGTGGCCATCGGCACCGACCAAGGATTGAAATACGTATTCATCGTGAACGCTGACGATGTGGTCGAACAAGTGCGGGTGGAACTCGGCTTAACCGTGGAACTCGGGGCATCGAAAGAGACTTACCGCGTGGTGAAGCCTGTCGGCGGCGAACCGGGCGCGAAGAATCCGGTGGGCCTGAAGCCGACTGACCGCGTGATCATCAAGGGTTTGCAGCGCGTCCGCGAAAAAGCCAAGGTAGCCCCGAAACAGGAATACGAGACGATCCCCGCCCCGCACCCGATCGAGCCCCGAGGGTGATCCGCCTTGCTCGCCCGCTTTTTCATCGACCGCCCGATCTTCGCGGCCGTCATCTCGATCCTCATCACCTTGGCCGGCGGGATAGCGGCTTTTCGCTTACCCGTGTCCCAGTTTCCGCCAGTCACACCGCCGACGATCCAAGTGGATTGCAATTACCCCGGCGCCAGCGCCGAAGTCGTGTCAAAGACCATCGCGTCGCCGCTGGAGCAGCGGGTGAATGGTGTCGAGCGCATGCTGTACATGTCGTCGCAGTGCACCAACGACGGCAGTTACACACTCACCGTCACCTTCGAACCGGGCACGAATCTGAACTTGGCCCAAGTACTCGTGCAGAACCGCGTGAACCTCGCGATTCCGGAACTCCCCGAGGTCGTCCGCTCCACCGGTGTGACGGTCCGCAAGCGCTCACCCGAACTGCTCCTGACTTTCGCGCTGATGTCGAAGTCCGGCCAGTTCGATCAATTGTACCTCAGCAATTACGCGGTGCTCCACCTGCGCGAAACGCTGTCGCGCATCCCCGGCATCAGCGACGTGACCATCTTCGGCCAACGCGACTACAGCTTGCGCGTCTGGGTCAAACCGGGCCAACTCGAAGCTAAGCAGCTCACGGTGCTCGACGTGGTCGCCGCGATCAAGGCTCAAAACGCGGAAGTCGCCCTCGGCAGCGTGAACCCGGAGCCGCGCGAGTTCACCATCACCAGCCTCGGCCGACTCGACACCGTCGAACAGTTCGAACAGATCATCGTGAAAACCGGCCCGGATGGGCAACTTGTCCACCTGAAGGACGTGGCCCGCGTGGAACTCGCCGCGAAATCGAGCGACATCACCAACCGCTTCGACCGCCAGCAAACCGTGGGCTTGGCGATCTTTCTCACTCCGGACGCCAACGCAATCACGACCTCGGCCGAACTCAAGCGCGTCATGGCGGAACTGAGCCAAGACTTCCCGCCGGGCTTGGAATACGAACTCGGCTACGACACGACGCCGTACATCGAATCGTCGATTTGGAAAGTCGGCGAAGCCCTCCGCGATTCGATCATCCTCGTCGCCATCGTGGTGCTCGTCTTCCTGCAAAGTTGGCGCTCGGCGCTCATCCCGTTGGCTACGGTGCCGGTCGCCATCATCGGCACCTGCGGGGCGATGGCCATCGTCGGCTTCGGGTTGAACAACCTCACGCTCTTCGGCCTCGTGCTCGCCGTGGGCATTGTGGTGGACGATGCCATCGTGGTCGTCGAAGCGGTGCAGCACCACATCGAAGCGGGGTTGGCCCCGCGGGAAGCGACCGCCAAAGCGATGGAGGAGGTGGCCGGGCCGGTCGTGGCCGTCGGGGCCGTACTCTGCGCAGTGTTCGTGCCGTGCATGTTCTTCCCCGGCATCGTCGGTCAGTTCTTCCGACAATTCGCGTTGACCATCGCCATCAGCACGATGATCTCGACGTTCAATAGCCTCACGCTCAGCCCGGCCCTCGCGTGCCTCCTATTGCAAGCGAAATCGGCCAAGCCGGATTGGATCACGCGCGGAATGCGGATCCTTTTCGGTTGGCTCTTCTGGCTATTTAATCGGCTGTTCGACCGCTTGGGCCGGGGCTACGTGGGCTTGGTCGGTAAGCTCATCCGCATCCCCGCGCTGGCACTGTTCGTTTATGTGGGTCTCGTCGGAGTGGGATACCGCGGGTACGCGAAGTTGCCGACGGGCTTCATTCCCTCGCAAGACAAAGGTTACCTGATCGCCAGCGTGCAACTGCCGGATGCCGCGAGCGCGGAGCGCACTCGGGCGACGATGGACGCCGCGGCCAAGATCGCCCTCGAGTGCACGATCGATGTGGCGGCGAAGGAGGGCGAAGAGGGCGCGGTCGAAAAGGAGATCAAGGGGGTGAAGCGCTGGGTGCGCCCGGTGAAGCCGGTGGCGCACGTCAACGCGGTCGCGGGGAACTCGTTCGTGCTCAGCGCCTACGGTTCGAACTTCGGGTCGATGTTCATCATCCTACAGCCCTTCGCCGACCGCACCGATCCGGCGCAGTACAGTGATGCGGTTGCGCAGGTGCTGCGCGCGAAGATCGGCGCGGGTGTGCCCGAGGCGCAGGTGAACATCTTCGGCGCCCCGGCGGTTCCCGGCCTCGGCCGCGCGGGGGGCATCAAATTCATGGTGCAGGACCGCGGCGATGTCGGCCCGCGCAACCTCCAGGCGCAGACCGAGAACCTCATCGAGAAGGGCAACAAGCAGCCGAGCCTCGTGGGGCTGTTCACGGTCTACAAAACGAGTTCGCCCCAGCTCTCGGTGCACATCGACGAGGCGAAGTGCAGCCAGGAGGGGGTCGAGCCGCTCGATGTCTACGCGACGATGCAGGCGACGCTCGGGCAGCGCTACGTCAATGACTTCAACCGCTTCGGCCGCACTTGGCAGGTGAACGTGCAGTCCGACCCGATGTACCGGCACCGGCCGGAGGACGTGAAGTACCTGAAGGTGCGTAGCAAGAGCGGAACGCTCGTGCCGCTGAACACGCTCGCCGAGGTGAAGGACATCAGCGGGCCGCTCGTCATCACGCGCTACAACATGTACCCGGCCGCGTCGATCAACGCGAGCGTGGCGCCGGGCTCCAGCAGCGGAGAGGCGACGGCCGTGATGGAGCAGCTCGCGAAGTCCGAACTGCCCACGAACATGGGCTACGAGTGGACGGAACTGACGTTCATCGAGCAGCGCTCGCGCGATACGGGCATAGCCGTGTTCGGCCTCGCGGTGCTCGTCGTCTTCCTCGTCCTCGCGGCGCTGTACGAATCGTGGACGCTGCCCCTGGCCGTGATCTTGGTGGTGCCGACGTGCGTCGCCTGCTCGCTCGCGGGTGTCTGGGTGACGAACTGGGACACGGTATTGGCGAGCGACTTCGACCTCGGCCTGTTCGGGCGCAATTTCAACCCGCTGTGGCGGTTGGGCCTTTTGAAACCGGACGTCACATACGGCGTCAACGTCGCCAATTCAGTCGGGCTGAACCGGCAGGATGTGAACCTCTTCACGCAGGTCGGCTTCGTCGTGCTCATCGGCCTCGCCTGCAAGAACGCGATCCTGATCGTCGAATACGCCAAGCTCCGCCGCGACGCCGGCGCGGACCGCCGCACGGCGATCCTCGACGCCTGCCGGCTGCGCTTCCGGCCGATCCTCATGACGAGCTTCGCGTTCATCTTGGGGGTCGTGCCGCTCGCGTTCGCTAGCGGGGCCGGGGCCGAAATGCGCCAAGCCCTCGGCATCGCCGTCTTCTCCGGGATGCTCGGCGTCACAGTCTTCGGTGTGCTCCTTACGCCGGTTTTCTACGTCGTCGTCGATCGCCTCGCCGCTGGGAGCATTACGCAAAGCCTGTATCTACGCTCTTTCGGCACGGGGTTCGCAAACGTCGTGAAACTGCGATGGCTGCGCCTTACGGCGATGTGGGTTTGGTCTAAGGCGGTTGCGCAATTGCCTGCGAAACGGCCATTCGTCAGCGGGTCGTAATTTTTGGGAGAATTGCTCCGGTGTTCGCACGCTTCTTCATCGACCGTCCGATCTTCGCCGCGGTCCTTTCGATCCTCATCACCTTGGGTGGGGCCGTCGGGCTACAGCGACTTCCGGTGGCTCTCTACCCGGAGATCACGCCGCCGACGATCGAAGTGTCGACGAGCTACCCCGGCGCGCATTCCAAGACGCTGGCCGACACGGTAGCCGCTCCGATCGAGCAGCAGGTCAACGGCGTCGAAGACATGCTCTACATGACGAGCACCTCGACGAACGACGGCAACTACACGCTGACCGTCACCTTCCAACCCGGCTCGAATTTAAACTTCGCCCAGGTCAACGTCCAGAGCCGGGTGAACACAGCTTTCAAGAATCTCCCGGCCGAAGTCCAGCGCCGCGGCGTCACGGTGAAAAAGAAGTCGGCGAACGTACTGATGATCGTGAATTTGAAATCGAAGGATCCGTCCCGCAAGGAACTCTACCTCAGCAACTACGCCACGATCCAACTCCGGGACGAACTCGCCCGGATCGAGGGCGTCGGCGACATCGTCTTCCTCGGCCAACGCGATTACGCTATGCGGATCTGGATCGACCCGATCAAGCTCGCCTCGCGCGGCCTGACGCCCGAGGATGTGACGCACGCCATCGAACAACAGAACGCCCAAGTCGCGGCGGGGCAAATCGGTCAGCCCCCGGTGCCGAGCGGGCAAGCCTTCCAATTCACGATCAACACGCTCGGCCGGCTCACGGAGCCGGCTGAGTTCAACGAGATCGTCCTGAAAACGGACGCGAGCGGACGGGCGATCCGCATGAAAGACGTGACCGTCAAGAAGGTCGATGAGAACGGCAACGAGCTCCACAAAGGGATCGAACTCGGAGCCGTGACGTACGACCAACTCTGCACGCTCGACGGCCAGCGCTCGGTCGCTCTGTCGGTCTATCCGCTGCCGGGGGCGAACGCGCTCGCCACGGCCAAGGCGGTGAAAGACAAGATGAAGGAACTGCAGTCGCGTTTCCCCGAGGGGGTCGAATACGAAATCGTCTACGACACGACGCCGTTCGTCCAAGAGTCGATCGATGAAGTCTTCATGACCCTGCTGATCGCGGTCGGGTTGGTGGCCGCCGTCATGCTGCTGTTTTTGCAAAGTTGGCGTTCGGCGCTCATCCCGCTCGCGGCCGTGCCCGTCGCCATCATCGGCACCTTCGGCGTGATGGCGCTCATGGGATTCAGTTTGAACACGCTCACGCTCTTCGGGTTGGTCCTCGCCGTCGGCATCGTCGTCGACGACGCCATCGTCGTGGTCGAAGCGGCAGAATACCACCTGAGCCGGGGGTTGAATTCCAAAGATGCCACGGCCCAAGCGATGACCGACGTTGCGGGGCCGGTGATCGCGGTGGGGTTGGTCCTCGCGGCGGTTTTCATCCCGTGCGTCTTCATCACCGGCATCATCGGGCAATTCTTCCGACAGTTCGCCGTGACCATCGCCATCAGCACGCTGATCTCGACATTCAACAGTTTGACGCTGACCCCGGCGCTATGCGCGCTGTTGCTGGAAAAAGAAGAACATGGCGGACGGCGCAAGAACCCGTTGCCGAAATTGGGTTGGGCGTTGGCGCTCGGGTTGGCCGGTTATGCTGCCGTCCGCTGGCTTGTGCCCGAGTGGACACGATTCGCCGCGTTCGATGCGGACGCCTTCTTCAAGCAGCTCCGGCTCCCGGTCGAATCGTCGCGGCTCGCCCTCGAAGTCGCAACGGTCGGCGCGCCGTTCGCCCTCGCCGGTTATCTCCTCGCGCCGCCTTTGAACTGGGGTCTGAGCTGGATCTTCTACGGGTTCAACGCCGCATTCGAACTCCTGACCGGCGTCTACCTCTTGCTCGTGCGCGGGCTGCTCGTGCTCGCCATCGGCGTATTGGTCGTTTATGGCGGCTTGCTCGTCGGCACCTACCGCGTGATGACGACGACGCCGACGGGGTTTATCCCGCAGCAAGACAAGGGCTACTTGATCGTCAATTTGAAAATGACCGACGCCGCGTCGCTGACTCAAACGCAAAAGTCGGTCACCGATTTCGAAGCTCTGTCGCGGACGATCCCCGGCGTCGCCCACACCGTCGCCGTGTCGGGCAACTCCGCGCTGCTCGGCGGAAGTTCGTCCAACTTCGCCACCGTCTACGTGATGCTCGAACCGTTCGAGAAGCGCCTCGCCTCCGGGGGCACGGCCGACGCCATCGCAGAGAAAGTCCGGTTGGCGTGGGAAAACGAAGCCCGCGACGCCGAGATCACTGTCCTCGGCGCGCCGCCCGTCGATGGCCTCGGCGCCGCCGGGGGTTTCCGCATCATGATCGAAGACCGCGCTGCCGAGGAGACCACCGGGTACTCGCTGCAGCGCGCCGGCGACCGTACCGTGGAAGAGGGGAACGCCACCCCGGAACTCCGCGGGCTCTTCTCGGGTTACCAAGCCGACTCACCATGGGTCCAGTTGACCCTCGACCGCGAGAAAGCCGAAAGCAGCGGCGTCCGCATCCGCGACATCCAAGACTCGATGGAGAAATTCTTCGGTTCGGAGTACGTCAACGACTTCAACCGCTTCGGCCGCACCTGGCAAGTCATCGTGCAGGCCGACGCCAAGTTCCGCGACAAATTGAAATCGCTCGGCCAATTGCAGGTCAAGAACAGTAAGGGCGAAATGGTGCCGCTGAAAGTCTTTTTACGCGACCGCGAGGCGGTCGGCCCGGTGATGGTGGTGCGCTACAATTTGCACCCCGTGAACCCCGTGACCGGCAACGCCAAAGAGGGCGTCAGTTCCGGTGCGGCGATCGCGAAGATGAAAGAAGTGGCGGACAAAAACCGCGATCCCGGCATGAAGGTCGAGTGGACCGAACTCGCCTTCTTGCAACTCGAGAGCGGCAACACCGCGTCGTGGGCCTTCCTCTTATCGGTCGTCCTAATCTTCCTAGTGCTCGCGGCGCAGTATGAGAGTTGGGCGCTGCCATTGGCCGTGATCCTCGTGGTGCCGATGTGCTTGCTCTGCGCCGCCGTCGGCGTCCGCATCGCGGGGCAAGACATCAACGTTTTCACGCAAATCGGCTTCGTCGTGCTCGTCGGGCTGGCCTGCAAAAACGCGATCTTGATCGTCGAGTTCGCCCGCAACCGCCGCGCGGCCGGCGCGACCCGCCGCGAAGCGACCCTCGATGCCTGCAAACTCCGGTTGCGCCCCATCGTGATGACCAGTGTCGCCTTCATCCTCGGCGTCATGCCTCTGGTCTTCGCCGAAGGCGCCGGCGCTGAGATGCGGCAGACCCTCGGCACCGCCGTCTTCGCCGGCATGATTGGCGTCACCGCCTTCGGCATTTTCCTAACGCCGGTGTTTTTCTTCGTCATCCAATGGGCCAGCGACAAAGTCCGCGGGCTGTGATCGGGGAGCCGAACCGCCTGAGCGGCCGGGTGAGTTCCGCGGGCCGTTTGATACCCCTGAGAAGTGAATAATTGATCGCCACTGCATATACCCAGTAATTTGCCCTATTCAGAAAGCCATTTGCTATCTGGGCAGAAAGTTGCTTTCCGACGGGCGTGGGCGGGATACGGTCGGGAAGCAAAAACGCAATCACTTCTGCCAGAGCTTGCGGTCGAGGGTGCGGTAGCCAATGGCCTCGGCGATGTGGCCGGCGCCGACCGGAACGCTGGCTTCGAGGTCGGCGATGGTTCGGGCGACGCGCAAGATGCGGTCGTGGGCCCGGGCACTCAGGCCGAGGTCGTCCATGGCTGCGCTCAGCAGCGCGCGTCCGTCAGCGTCCGGTTCGCTGAATTTCCGCAATTGCTTCACGCTCATGCGGGCATTCACGACTATGCCGCCGAATCGCTCGGCTTGCACGGCGCGGGCCGAATCGACCTGCGCCCGCATAGTGGCGCTGCTGGTGCCATCGGTCGTTTTGGCGAGTTCGTGATACGGCACCGACGGAACTTCGATGTGCATATCGATGCGATCCAACAGTGGACCGCTGATCTTGGAGAGGTACTTCTCGATGCCCATCGGTGAACACGAACAGGGGCGTTTGGCATCGCCGAGATAGCCGCACGGGCACGGGTTCATCGAGGCGCACAGCATGAAGTCGGCTGGGAACGTGGCTTGCCGCGCGGCCCGGCTGATCGTCACGCGGCCCTCTTCGAGCGGTTGGCGGAGGCACTCCAGACTGCGGCGGTTGAACTCGGGCAACTCGTCCAAAAAGAGAACGCCGAAGTGGGCGAGGCTGATTTCCCCCGGTGTCGGGATGCTGCCACCGCCGACCATGCCGGCGTCGGAAATCGTGTGGTGCGGGCTGCGGAACGGGCGCGTCGTCATCAGCGCATCGCCCGGCGACAACCGGCCGACAGCGGAGTAAATTCGCGTCGTTTCCAAACTCTCGTTCGGCGATAGCGGCGGCAAGATCGTCGGCAAGCGCCGGGCAAGCATCGTCTTCCCGGAGCCGGGCGAACCGAGCATCAGCACGTTGTGCCCGCCCGCCGCGGCGACGACGAGGGCACGCTTGGCGAACTCCTGACCGCGGACGTCGGCGAAGTCGACGTCGTAGCGGTTCATCCGGGCGACGATGTCGTCGAGCGGTGGGGACACGGGATCGACTTCGAGCGCCCCGGAGATGATGCCGACGGCCTCGGCGAGCGAGGTGACGCCGTAGACTTCGACTTCCGTGACGACGGCCGCTTCGCGGGCGTTGATCATCGGCACGATCAGCTTTTTCACGCCGAGATCGCGGGCCGCCATCGCCGTGGAGAGCGCCCCTTTCACGGGGCGCACTTGGCCATCGA
>Ga0105047_10012541_pt1 | contig 13632 bp, 11 predicted proteins | sample MAT04_FD_78384 | JGI IMG/M metagenome (GOLD analysis project Ga0105047, IMG submission 78384) | Freshwater microbial communities from Lake Fryxell liftoff mats and glacier meltwater in Antarctica - MAT-04 (megahit assembly) | ecosystem: Environmental > Aquatic > Freshwater > Ice > Liftoff...
ATCGGTCTGCAGCGCCGGCGGCGCCACACCCGGCGGCGCATCATCAAGGGTGTCCTCATCGGGCTCGCCGCAGGCATCGCCGCGACGGTCTTGTTCGGGCTGTCCGCGGCCAGCTCGCGCGACGATCTGCAACAGGGCTACCAGGGGTTGCTCAACGGCTTGAGCCAGCTGCAATCCGGCGACCCGACCACCGCGGCCAGCACCCTGCACACCACCGCCGACCAGCTCCGTGCCGCCGAGGGCGGGGTCGGCGCGGTATGGGCGCAGCCTGCCCGCCTGGTGCCGGTGGTGGCACAGCAGCAGCAGGCGCTGGCGGCGCTCGTCGGCCAGGCCGCCGATTCCGCTGCTGCTGCCGCCGACGCGCTCGACGTGGTCGACTTCGAGGCGCTCACCGTCGAGGGTGGGCTGATCGACGTGCAGGCAATCGCGCTGCTGGCCGAACCGCTCGACCGGCTGCAGCGCGCTGTCGGCGCGTTGGAGACGACGATGCGCGAGAACGGCTCGCCCTGGTTGGTCGGCCCGCTCGCCGACCGTTTGCAGCGCTACCAGGGCCGAGCCACCGACGCCGCCCGCCAGGCACGCGCCATCCACGCGACCGCTGTCACCGCGCCCGCGATGCTGGGCGCCGACGGGCCGCGCCGCTACCTGATCGGCTTCGCATCGCCGGCCGAGGCCCGCGCCACGGTGGGCGTGATGGGCAACTTCGCGGTCATCAGCATCGACAACGGCCTGATCCAGCGCACCGACTTCGGGCGCATCAACGATCTGGGCAACGAACTGCGCGAACTGCCCTTCAGTTTGCAGGCGACACCCCAGTTCTTCAGCCGCTACCGCCCCTTCGGCGCGGGCAACGGCACCGATGAAGCGCCACGAGCCGCGTTCCTATCGAACGTCACGATGACACCCGACATGCCCACCGCAGCATCACTGCTTGCACAGATGTGGCAGCAGACCGGCCGCCAGCCGGTGGACGGTGTGATCCTGCTCTCGCCGACCGCGCTGGCCGGCCTGCTGGACGCCACCGGGCCTGTCGTCGTGCCCGGCCTCGCGCAGCCATTGTCGTCGCAAACGGTCGAGCAATTCCTGCTGCTCGACCAATACGCGCTGGACACACCCGACCGACGCGACCTGCTCGAAGACGTCGCCGATGCGACGCTCGACGCAGTGCTCAACGGTTCGCTGCCAGCACCGCAGCAACTGGCCAAGTCGCTCGGGCCGGCAGCCACCGAGGGGCAGCTGATGATGTGGGCGCAACGGCCCGACGAGCAGGCTCTGATGCAGTTGGTCGGCCTCGATGGTGCACTCCCGCTGCTGAACGGTCGCGACGGCCTTGCCGTCGTCGGTAACAACGCGTCGGCAAACAAGATCGACTCGTTCCTCGAACGGACGGTCGTCTATCGGGCCGACTTCGACGAGGCCAGCGGCGCCGTCAACGGCACGGTGACCGTGACGCTCACCAACACGGCACCAGCCAGCGGCTACCCGGACTACGTCATCGGTAGCGAGTTCCTGGAGATGCCCCAGGGCACCAACCGCACACTTCTCACCGTGTACACCCCGTTGGAACAGGTGGGCGCCACGCTCGACGGTGTCCCCGTGGGCCTCACCCGCGACGTCGAGCAGGATTGGAAGGCGTTCACCCTGCGGCTCGACCTTGCCCCCGGCGAGAGCCGCACACTCGTGATCAAGTTGGCCGGCAGCATCGATCGTGGCGGCTACGCGCTGGTCGTGCGCCCGCAGGCCACCGCTATCGACGACAACGTCAGCATCCAGGTGGGCGGCGACACCGACGTGCGCCTCGAGGGCACCATCAGTCGTCGCAGCGTACTGACGGCGAGCGGCGCCACACCAGTGCGCTGACCGCCGCCGCCACCAACGCACCCACCAACGCCGCGACCACCGCCGGACGAGTGGTGGGCTCGATGCCGCCGGTGCGGGCAACGACCAGCGCGGCCACCGCCCACACGCCGCCGACGCGAAACGCAGCAACGAAGCCACGGCGTGCCGCCAACCCGGCAGCGACCGGGGCGACCAGAGCGAACAGCCCGCCGATCAGTGCACTGGGCCTGCCCGTGGCCCCGTAGAGCGCTGACCAAGCAACGAGCCCCCAGGCGCCAACGAGCGCGGGCGCCGGCAGCGGCAACCGGCGGACCACTTCGACCACGGCACCAGCCACGACCACCACACCTACCTCGCGCATCTGGTCCGTCTCGGGCACGCAGCCGTACACCGCCGCAGCGGACCCGGCCAGCAACGCCCACCGCCAACCCCACCTCCACCCCATCCGAGTGCCACGCCACCAGTGCGAGTGCCACGCCACCGGTGCGAGTGCCACGGGCCCATCCGAGTGGGTACTCGCACCCCGGGTGGCGAGTGCCCACTCGGATGGGGCGCTGGCACTCGGATGCACGGTAGGAGCGGAGTCGGGGGCGGCGACGGCGGTGGAGTCGGGGATGGCAGCGGCCCTGTGGACGGACGATGGCAGGGCGGGCAGCAACACGACCGCTACCGCGGCGAGGGCCACTGCTACCGGCACTGCCCACAGGTTGGCGTGGCTGCCGAAGCTGGCGGGCCATGCCGAGGCGACGAGGAAGCCACCGCCCGCCGCACCCAATGCCACGCGCACAGCCACCCACCGCGCAGGCCAGACGGCAGCGAACGCGAGCAAAACCAGCCCGAAGGCGCGCACGTCAGTGCCTCGCTGCCAGCACCGTTCGAGCGATCCACTGCACCTGGTCGCCGGTGAGCACACCGCCGCTGGGCAGACTGACCGCAGTGGCGAAGTGGCGGGCGGTCACGGCCTGGTCCTGTGCCTTGATCAGCACCGTGCCGGCAAACACCGGCTGCAGATGCATCGGCATGAACCCCGGCCGGGCCTCGATGCCCTCGTCGCGCAGTGCAGCCAGCACCGCGGCCGGCGTGGCACCGAACAGGTGCGTGTCGATCTCGATGGTGGTGAGCCAGTGGTTGGGGCTGCAGTCCGCGGGCACGTCCTGGAACCGCACGCCTGGCACATCGGCAAGGCATCGCTCGTACCCGGCGCGCACCTCTGCGCGGCGGGCCATGCGCGCAGGCAGTGTGGCCAACTGCCCACGGCCGACGGCCGCGTTGAGGTTCCCCATTCGATAGTTGAAGCCGACCTCGTGATGCTCGTACCACGGCACCGGCTGCCGGGCTTGCGTGGCTAGGTAGCGCACCCGGTCGACCAGCGCCGGATCATCGGAGATCAGCGCCCCACCGCCGCCGGTGGTGACGATCTTGTTGCCGTTGTATGACAGCACACCGATGGCACCGAAGCGACCGGCAGGCTGCCCGCCGCGCGAGGCACCCAACGCCTCCGCCGCGTCTTCGACGAGTGGCACCCCGTGCAGTCGACAGGCTGCGGCGATGCGGGCACCGTCGCACACCGAGCCGTAAAGATCGACCGCCACCACCGCGGCAGGCAGCCGCCCTTGTGCTGCGCGTTCTGCCAGTACAGCTTCCAGCAATGCAGGGTCCAGCTGCCACGACCCGGGCTCACTGTCGATGAACACCGGCACGGCACCCAGATAAGTGACGGCGAACGCGCTGGCGGCGAACGTGAGGTCGCTCATCAGCACCTCGTGGCTGGGCCCGACACCCACGGCCATCAGGGCCATGTGCAACGCCGCGGTACCGCTACTGAGGCCGACAGCTGCCGCGGCACCGGTGAACTCGCAGAGCTCGCATTCGAACGCATCGAGGTCTGGGCCAGCCGGGGCGACCCACCCGCTGTCGAACGCGGCGATCAGCATCTCTCGTTCCACCGCCGACATCTCGGGTGGCGACAGCAGCACGGTCCAGGTCACAGGAGACCAGTGTTGCAGCCCGGCGAACGCTACAGTCGGACTCTTCCATGGGAGACCAGCAATCATGATGAAGGCCACTGCGATGGAAGCACTCCGGCGCTTCTGGTGGGTCGCGCTGCTGTTCGCCCTCGGCGGCGCAGTGGTCGGGGCGCTGCCCGAGCCGTCGAACACCGCAGATTCCGTGGTCATCTACCGCGCCGCGCACACGCTGCTGGTCAGCTCGGACAACGGCTCCATCTTCGCCGACCCCATCGCCACCAATCAGCTCGTCCTGTACACCACCACCGGCGTGGTGCCCGAGCGGGTCGCTGCTGCGTTGGGCCTGGGCAGCGCCGGGGAAGCGAGCAGCCACCTCACCGGGGTCACGCTCGACCCCAACACCGGCGCGCTCACCATCGAGGCCACCGACCCTGTGCCCGCGACCGCGGAGAAGTTCGCCGATACGTTCGCCGAGCAGCTCACCTCCTACCTCACCGAGGTGCAGGAGAAGGAACGCACCACTCGTCTCGAACTGCTGCTCAAGCGCAGCCAGCAACTGGAGAAGGACATCGCAGCTCTCGAGAAGCAGCTGAGCGCGGATCCCGAGAACCGCGTCATCGCGGCACAACTCGACGCTCTCAGCCGCGAGTACAGCGTCGTGTTCGAGCAACAGTATGGCGACGAGTTCAACCAGTCGGGCACGCTCGCGCTGCGCACCCAGCAGCGCGCCGAGGCCTACGCGGTCGAGCAGTCCGCTGGGCTGGGTGCACCCAAGAGCCGCAGCAGCCGCGGTGCCCTGGGCCTGGTGCTGGGCGCACTCATCGGGGCCGGCGTCGCCCTGATGCTCAGCCGCCTCGACCGCCGCATTCGTTCGCGGGCACACGCCGAACTGCTCTACGGCGGCCAGGTCTCGGTGGTCATTCCCGACGTGGCGGATGTCGGTGACGGCCTCGCTGTCCGCCCCGACCGGCACGACCAGCTCAGCGATGCATACCGCACCCTGCGCAGCATGCTCAGCTTCGCCGACGCTGCCACACGCGAAAGCGACGAAGAGTCCCGACACGGTGCAAGCATCGTCCTGGTCGTCTCACCCGGTTCAGGCGATGGCAAGACATCAATCGTGTCCAACCTTGCCGCGGCGTTGGTCGAGACGAACAAGCGCACCATCGCGATCAACACCGACTTCCGCCGGCCCACGCTCGGTGCCCGCCTGCTCGGCGAAGCCCCGACGCCGCTGCCGTTCACCATCGACGAGCTCTCCGCCGTGCCGGCGCGCCAGTTGTTGCGTCGCACGCCCGTGGCCAACCTGGTGCTGCTCGACCTGTCCGGTATCGCTGCCGCCCCCGGCGCGTTGGCCCGTGCCACCACCGGCGTACTCGACCAGCTCACCGACCTCGCCGATGCCATCGTCATCGACACCTCACCCGTTGGTGCCACTGCCGAGGTGCTGGAATTGTTGCCCTTCGCCGATCACGTCGTCGTTGCCATCCGCCTGGACCACACCCTCACCTCGGCCACCCAGCGCACGATGCAGCTGCTGCGCTCGCTCAGCACCGGCACGCTGCACCTGGTTCTCGTGGGCGAGAACATCGAACGTTCCCCGTACTACGAGTACGGCAACCCCGACGGCAAGCGCACCAAGCGCCGAACCAGCAACTGACCATGCGGCTCCAGTCGCTCCGGCTCGACGCGACCAGGTACCGGCTGGACGTTGCGGTGGTCGCGGTCGGCATCGCCTACATGCTGGTCACCGGATGGGCGATGGTGAACATGGAGTACGAAACCTGGGGCGCGCTCGTTGCGATTCCCTTCATCGTCGCCGTGATGGTGCCCACCATCCACCACGCGTTTCGCGACCATGTCGCCATCGCGCGCATCGCGTACGTCGGCCTCGCAGCCAAGGTGCTGGGCACGTTCGCCCGCTACTGGGTGGCCTTCGATGCGTACGGCGGCGCAGCCGACGCGCAGGCGTACCACGACCTGGGAAGCATCTACGCCGGTCAGATCCGCAGCGGCGACGTGCCGCCGTGGACGATCGTGCCCACCGGGCAGGGCACCGAGTTCATCCAGCACCTCACCGGCACCATCTACACCTTCGTCGGTTCCAGCAAGCTGGCGGGGTTCATGTGGTTCTCGGCCATCGGCTTCGGCGGAGTACTGCTGTGCATCAAGGCAGCCATCATCGCCGTGCCCACCCTCTCGCACACCCGTTACGCACTCCTCTGCTGCCTGTCGCCCAGCTTGGTCTTCTGGCCGTCGTCCATCGGTAAGGAAGCGTGGATGAGCCTGGTGCTCGGCGCGCTCTGTTACGGCACCGCCCGCCTGTTCGCCGGCCGCGGTCTGCTGCGCCCGTTGCTGTGGACAACCGCCGGCGCCGTCGGCGCGCTGCTGGTACGCCCGCACATCGCTGCAGTGTGGGTCGGGGCTGCGGTCGCGGCCGCTGTCTGGAGCGTGATCGGTTCGCGCACCGATCGGTCCACCGGTCGCAGCACCAACGTCGCGCTGATGGTGGTTGGTCTTGCCGGGCTGACGGCCGTGGCCAGGGTCGCGATCAAGTTCCTGGGCGACCTGAGCCGAACCGAGGGAACGGAATCCGTGAGCTCACAGCTCAACAACGCGTTCGACCTCACCCTGAAACGAACAGCCGGCGGCGGCTCGGAGTTCGTGCCCCCCTCGGTTGCCTCACCGCTTGACTACCCGTTGGCAGTGCTGCGCACCCTCACCCGGCCGCTGCTCAACGAGGTCACCGGGCTCAGCACGCTGCTGCCGGCGCTGGAGACCACTGCCATCATCATCCTTGCAGTCGTGGGGGTGCGGCGCCTGATGTCGCTTCCGGGCATGCTACGCCGCTCGCCGTTCACCGTCTTCCACGTGCTCATCGTGGTGCTCGGGGCGCTCGCCTACTCCAGCTTCTCCAACCTGGCCATCCTGGTGCGTCAACGCTCGCTGCTGATGCCGTCGTTGCTGTTCATCCTGTGCCTGCCGCTCTACTTCACACCGAATCGACCGGGCCCTTCCAGCCAGGCACAAGGCCTCGATCAGGCCAGCCAGCACGGCCGAGCTGCGCGGGTCAACGCATGACCACACCCCTGTCGATCCTCGCCGTGTGCTCGTACAACCGGGTGCGTTCGGTGATGACCCAGCTGTTGTTGCAACGCAGCCTCGACGACGGTGGCGTGCCCGCCCGAGTGCGCAGTGCCGGCTTCGCCGAGGGTGGCCGGCCAGCTATGCCCGACACCGTGCAGGCGCTGCGCACGCTGCGCCTCGATGCAACGACGCACCGCAGCACACGCGTCGAGGTACACATGGTGCAACACGCCGATCTCGTGCTGACAGCAGAGCGGTTGCACGTGGTGCGGCTGGTGGAGGACAGCAGCGAGCTGTTCGCCAAGGTGTTCACGCTGCCCGAGTTCGCACAGTTGGCGACGGCCGCGGGGCCGCGCCACGGCCGCCCCATCGCGGACTGGCTGGCTGTCGTTGGCGCCGGACGCACGCACGACTCGTTCCTCGCCGCCCACACCCCCGAAATCGGCGACCCCACCGGAATGACCTCCGCCACGTTCGGCACCACGGCCGCGCGTATCGACGAATCGTGCCGCACGATCGCAGCACTGCTGTGAGCCGAACCACGTCGTTCGCACGCGCCGCCGTGCGGCGAGCAGCCCTCATCGCCGACCGCGTGCGGCCACCGGCCGACGGGTTGGTCGTGCTGATCTACCACCGTGTCGGCGGAGGCAGCACGTCGGCGGTCGACCTCGCGCCAGAGGTGTTCGGCGAGCAGATGGCACAGCTCGCCGAGTGGGGCACGGTGCTGTCGCTGGACCACGCTGTTGCCGAACTGGGCGCCGGCCACCGTCCGTCGGGCGTTGTCATCACCTTCGACGACGGGGCAGCCGATTTCTGCGACATTGCGTTACCGATCATGGCCGAGCACAGGCTGTCGTCCACCCTGTACCTGGTCACGTCAGCACCCGATGCAGGCACTCTGCCGTGGGGCCCACCAGCCGCCTCGTGGCAGGCGCTGCGCGACGCATCCTCCACAGGCTTGGTCAGCGTGCAATCACACACCCACGACCACCGCTTGCTGCACAACGCCACTGCCGCCGTGATCGCCGAGCAGCTCGACCGCTCCACCGAGGCCATCGGCACCCACCTCGGGCACACTGCCCATCACTTCGCATACCCCAAGGCGGTCGCCGGCAACCGCACCGCCAGAGCCGCGGTCGCCCAACGCTTCCGCAGCGCAGCGCTGGCCGGGCACCGTGTCAACCGCTCGGCCGACGATCTGCAACGCCTCGGACGTGTCCCGGTCTCGCGTTCCGACGACATGACCACATTCCGTCACAAGGCAGGTGGAGGATTGCACTTAGAAGGGTTCGCCCGCGACCTGTACGGCCACGTCCGCTACCGCTCGGCTCGCGCATGAGCACGGAACCGCGTCCGAAGGTCGTGCACCTCACCACCACCGACATGAGCCTCGACTGGCTGCTCGCCCCGCAGCTGCAGGCGTTCGCCGCTTCCGGGTTCGAGGTCGTCGGCATGTCGGCTGCCGGGCCGCACGTCGCGCACCTGGCCGAACTGGGCATCCGGCACGTCGACGTACCCTCGCTCACCCGAGCGCCCAGTCTGGCGGCCGACGTGCGCGCATTGTTCGAGCTACGCCGCCTGCTACGCGCCGAACGCCCGCACATCCTGCACACGCACAACCCCAAGCCCGGTGTGCTCGGCCGCATCGCCGGGCGTCTCGCACGCGTGCCCGTGGTCATCAACACCCAGCACGGCCTCTACGCGCAACCGACCGATCGGCTGCGCCGCAAGCTGCCCGTGTACGCGCTGGAACGGTTGGCAGCCGCCTTCTCGCACCAGGAACTGGTACAGAACCAGGAGGACGTGGCCACGCTGGTGAACACATTGCATGTGCCGCGCCGGCGGGTGACCTGGCTGGGCAACGGCATCGACCTGGCCCGCTTCGACGGCGATCGCTCCACCCGCGCGGTCGTGCGCGCCGAGTGGGGTGTCACCGATACCGACGTCGTGGTCGGGGTGGTCGGCCGGTTGGTGCGCGAGAAGGGCTTCGCCGAGATCGTCGGCGCGGCAACGCTGCTACGCGAGCGGGGCGTGCAAGCCACCATCGTCGTCATCGGCCCGGCGGACCCGGACAAACGCGATGGGCTGGATGAGGCCTCACTTGCGGAGGCCAGGTCGTTGGGCATCCGGTTCGCCGGTCGCCGCGACGACATGCCGCGCTGCTACGCGGCGATGGACATCTTCCTCACCGCAACCCATCGCGAGGGTTTCCCGCGCGCGGCGATGGAGGCGTCCGCCAGTGGCCTGCCGATCGTGGCCACCGACATTCGCGGGTGCCGCCAGGTGGTGCAGAACGACGTCACCGGGCTGCTCGTCCCCGTCCGCGATGCCGCTGCGCTCGCAGCGGCCGTGGCCCGGCTGGTGGCCGACCCGGCCCTGCGTCAGTCGCTCGGCGCAGCCGCCGTGCAGCTGGCGCACCGCGAGTTCGATCAGCAGCGCGTCATCGATGTCACGCTCGCGGCGTACCACCGTCATTTGGCCGAGTGAGCGCATTTTAGAGCACCCCCTCTCGTAGCGGTCAGCGGTGCGGCAGCTCTTTCATCGTCACGCCGTCGGCGTGGTCGACGCCGGTGCGGCGCAGCACCAACGGCACCGTTCGTAACAGCAGCGAAAAATCTCTGCCTAATGAACGGGTGCGCACGTACTCGACATCGAGCGCCAACCGTTCAGGCCAATCGACGGCGTTGCGACCGGCAACCTGGGCCAGCCCAGTGATGCCAGGCTTGACTTCCAGCCGACGACGCTGCTCGGCGGTGAACCGCGTCAGGTAGTGCACCGGCAGCGGCCGCGGGCCGACGAGCGTGATCTGGCCGCGCAGCAGGTTGAGCAGCGAGGGCAGTTCGTCCAGGCTGGTCGAGCGCAGGAACCGGCCCAGCCGGCCCAACCGCTGCTGGTCGAACTCGGGCCCCTCCGCACCCGGTGCGGCGGCATGCATCGAGCGGAACTTCAGCAACATGAACGGCTGGGCGTCGCGACCGAGGCGGAGTTGACGGAAGAGCACCGGCGAACCCATACGGACGCGCACGGCCACCGCCACCGCAGCCAGCACCGGCGACAGGAGCAGCAGGCCGACGACCGACACTGCGACGTCGAGCATGCGGCGCACCGTGTCTGCACCGGAGGAACCGGCACCCGTCACGGCGTGCCCCCTGGCAACGGCGCTGCTGGTACGCCAGCAACCGTGTCGCCGGGATGCACGTCGCGCACCACCACCGCTCCACCGCCGACGACAGCATCGTGCCCGATATGCCGAGCTGGGAGCACCGTGGCACCGATGCCGATGAATGCTCGTTCGCCGATGATGACGCCGCCTCCGAGGGACACGCCCACCGACACGTGCGCGAACGCACCGATGACGCAGTCGTGGTCGGCCGAAGCCCGCGTGTTGAGGATGACCCCATCGGCCAGCACAGCCGCCGCGTTCACCACCGCACCGGCCATGACCGCGACACCGTTGCCGAGCGACGCCGACGGCGAGATCATTGCCCAGCGGCTGATCGCGTTGACCAACGGCAAGCGGGCTGCCGCACAATGGGCAGCGAGCACCTCACGGGCGGTGTTGTCGCCGACCGCCACGAACGCGTGCGTGGCGCCGACGGTGGCGGCGACAGCGACCAGGTCGGTCTCGGTACCCACCACCGGGCAGGGCAGGCCGGGTACGCCGGTGCCGTCGCGGCTGACGCAACCGACCACCTCGTAGCCGCTGTCCAGCAGTGCCTCGATGCACACCCGCGCATGGCCACCGGCACCCACCACGAGCACACGTTTCGGCATCGTTCCCATCGCTCGTCAACCTAGTGGCGAGGCCGGGGCGTTTCGGTGTTCCCTGAAACGACGTTGGCCTGCTCGGTTTGGACTATAAGTGCCCAGCTCACCACTCTCGGAGGCATTCAATCCGGCCGCTAGGGGGCCGGCGGCGTTACTGTTGACGCATCACGAGTACGGGAACACACGAGCACGACCACCTTCTCAACGCGTCCACCGGCGCGCTTGCCGCCGCGCGCTCCGACGACTGGTACGACGACTGGCGGCGCACGCTCCTCGTCGCGTCAAGCGACGCGCTGTGTTGGCCACTGGCCGTGATGTTCACCGCAACGGTCGAGGAATGGCCGGTCGACGCTTCGCGGGTCGTGCTCGTCACCGTTGTCACCATGCTTGCGCAGGTTGCACTCGGCTTCGCAAGCGGGTTGTACCGCCGGCGCTTCCAGCCGTTCAGCTTCGAGGAGATCGGCGTCACCGGCCTCACCGTCGGCGGTGCCGGCGTGGTCGCCATTCTCGCCGACCAGCTCGCGATCGGCCAACCCTTCGGTCACCGCGTCGTGTGGGCGACGGCCACTGCCGCGACGATGGTGCTCGCATTGCGCTATGCGCGCCGGCTCCGGGCCCGCCTCGTCCGCACCCGCCGCGCCCGCCATCGCATCCCCATCATCGTCGTCGGCGCCGGCGAGGGGGGCACCCGTGCCGTTCGGGCGATGCTGTCGTCCTCCGTCAGCAGCTACCGACCGGTGGCCCTGCTGGACGACGATCCGGCCAAACGCAACCTCAGCATCATGGGCGTGCGCGTACGTGGCCGCTTCGACGACCTGGGCGATGTCGCCCACCACTATCGCGCCGAAGCGGCCGTGCTTGCCATCCCCTCAGCCGACGCAGACCTGCTGCGCCGCCTCCACACGCTCTCACAGCGCGCTGGCCTACAGACGCTGGTCACGCCACCGGTTCAGCAACTGGTCGGCAGCGGCAGCACTGCCGAACTGCGGTCGTACACCGACGAGGACGTGCTGCGGCGCCAGATGGTCTCCATCGACATGGAGGCCGTGCACCGGCTCATCAACGGCCGACGCGTCCTGGTCACCGGCGCAGGCGGCTCCATCGGGTCCGAGCTGTCGGCGCAGATCGCCCGCCACGATCCGCTCACGCTGACCTTGCTCGACCACGACGATTCTCTGCTCCATGCCTTGCACCGCACGCTGGGCGATTCCCCCTTCATCACGTCGGTGCTCGCCGACATCCGCGATGCCGAGCGCCTCGCCGAGGTGTTCCGCCTGTACGCGCCCGAGGTCGTGTTCCACGCGGCGGCGCTCAAGCACGTGCCGGCACTGGAGATCGCCCCCACCGAGGGCTGGAAGACCAACGTGCTCGGCACGCGCAACGTGCTGGTGGCCGCCGAGGCCGCAGGTGTCATGCGGTTCGTGAACATCAGCACCGACAAGGCCGCAGATCCGGTGAGCGTGCTCGGGCACACCAAGCGCATGGCCGAGCAGTTGACGGCCGCGGTCGCCGAGCGCACCGGCCGGCAGTACGTGTCGGTGCGTTTCGGCAACGTGATCGGCAGCCGCGGGTCGGTGATGGAGACGTTCCAGGCGCAGATCGAGGCCGGCGGCCCGGTCACCGTCACACATCCGGAGGTCACCCGCTTCTTCATGGCCGTACGCGAGGCCGTCGGCCTGACATTGCAGGCAGCCACGATGGGTGCCCCTGGGGAAGTGCTGGTCCTCGACATGGGCGCACCCGTCCGCATTGCCGACATCGCCGCTCAACTCATTGAGCAATCGGGGCGCACGATCGAGATCCGCTTCACCGGGCTGCGTCCCGGAGAGAAGCTGCACGAGGTGTTGCTGTCCGGTTCCGAACAGGGCACCAGGCCGCATCATCCGCTGATCGACCACGTGCAAGTCCCCACGGCATGGCCCGATCTTCCCAGCTCCTACGATCTCCGAGTGCTCGATGCAGTCGCCGGAAGCGACCGAACCGGTTATGATCCTGCCCACACCCACGGCTAGACGAGGAGACCACCGGTGTTCAAGCGTCTACTCACAGCCATCACGGTAATCGCGCTCGCCGCGCTGAGCCTCGTCACCGGCTTCGTCGCACCGGTGCACGCCTACCCACCCGGGTGCGCAACTGTCACCACCGATGCGTCCAGCTACGCCCCCGGCGCCACAATCACGGTCACCGCCACCGGCAACCCGGCCGACGCTGGCAGCATCGTCACCTTCACGATCACGCTCGAGAACGGCGTGTTCACCAGCATGGTGGTCACCGCCGTCGCCAACGCGCAGGGCGTCGCAGTGGTCACCATCACCGCCCCCACCACGGTCGGTTCCTATCTCGTCACGATCACCAATCTCACCTGCAGCGATGTCAGCTCGTCGTTCATCGTGGGCGACCCCACCACCACGACAACCACGGTCCCCGGGTTCCCGCCATCCGGCAGCGTGCCCGGCAATGGCATCCCTCGTACCGGCTCCGACACCGAGCCGTGGCTGGTCGCGGCCACCTCGCTGTTGGCCATCGGCCTGATGCTGTGGGTGGTCACCCGCCGCCGTCGGCACTCCAGCAGCACCGCCTGATCCACGCCGTTCGTGCGTCGCCCGGCCCCGCCATTCGGCGGGGCCGTTCGTCGTTTTCAGCGGCGTTTCGGCGCCGCTTCCACTGAGTGAACAGTCGGTCGCACTGACCGACTCATCAGCACCACTGTCTGCTCCATCAGTAAGTAGCAAGGGGCGCACGCGAGTCGTTATGGTCGCATCGCTTTGTGCCGGAAGTACCGGCCGAAAGGAAACGATCTCACTTTCCACTCCGTCTCGAAAGGACGCAGCGATGAACACTCTGAGCACCAACGTGGTTGCCAGCCAGTCAGAATTCAGCAACAACGGCCGCAAGGGCATCTCGTACGACTGGCACAGCCTGTACGCAGCCGCTGAAGCTGCCACCCTTGACTGCGAGCACGCTGCGCTCG
>Ga0105047_10012546_pt1 | contig 13630 bp, 11 predicted proteins | sample MAT04_FD_78384 | JGI IMG/M metagenome (GOLD analysis project Ga0105047, IMG submission 78384) | Freshwater microbial communities from Lake Fryxell liftoff mats and glacier meltwater in Antarctica - MAT-04 (megahit assembly) | ecosystem: Environmental > Aquatic > Freshwater > Ice > Liftoff...
CTGGCGCTCTACCAACTGAACTACTCCCACCATATGGTGTGTCTTAAGGGATTCGAACCCCCGGCCCACGCCTTAGAAGGGCGTTGCTCTATCCAACTGAGCTAAAAACACGTATTATATGTACTTGTATAATATGCCTATGCATATTTGGAGCGGGTAGAGGGAATCGAACCCTCGTAATTAGCTTGGAAGGCTAACACTCTACCATTGAGTTATACCCGCATATTTTTTAGTGGTCGGGGTGACAGGGATTGAACCTGCGACCTCATGGTCCCAAACCACGCGCGCTCCCAGCTGCGCTACACCCCGATATACATTAAACCTCTATAAAAAATGTTTAACGCCCTAAATTTACTACTACGCCACCGTATTTAAATATAATGTTTTTTTATGACGACATGGATTATTTTACACCATATACATTAATACGTCAATACTTTTTTAAACTTTTTCCGTTTATTATTTGAATAAATTTTACCAAGGTACTAATTTTATTTTAAAACATGTTTTACTCTGTTAAAAAAACTAAATCCTTATTATATTTGGTCCTATGGATTCTCCCTTGATATCTATAATGGCGAAGCTTGGAGCTCCATCCCTTGGTTCTGCAGCACTACCAGGATTTATATACCATATTCCTTCTTCATAATCTATTTTCGCAATATGAGTGTGTCCATATAAAACTATGTCAGACCCTGTTTCTAATGCCTTATATTTCAATTTAAATAAGCCTTCTTTTACACTATATCTATGTCCATGAGTCAAAAAAAACTTTTTACCAGAAATTTCTTCCACTCTATCATTTGGTGTACTTGTAGAAAAATCACAATTACCTTTTACATTAATTATTCTTCCCTTATAATACTTTTCTATAATTGATATGTCATCAACATTATCGCCTAAGTGAATTAGGACATCCAATGCCTTTATTTTGCTTACTAACCCATCTATGCTACTAGCATGCCTATGCGTATCACTTATAACACCTATTCGCATTTTAAACCACCTCCTTCACTACTAGAATATACTAATTTTCTTTACTATATCAATTTTTCTAATTCACTTTTCAATTTATCTAATGCTCTTCCCCTATGGCTAACAGAATTTTTTTCTTCGGCACTCATCTGAGCAAAAGTCTTGCTACATTCTAGAACATAAAATAGCGGATCGTATCCAAAACCTTCTTCACCTCTAAATTCGGCCGTAATTATCCCCTCGACTTCACCTTGCACTTTTACTATTTCATCTTCATTAATTATTAGTACCATGGCGCAAATGAATTTAGCTTTTCGCTCCTCTTCCTTTTCTCCATCTAAAAGATATAATAATTTTTCGTTATTTGCGTCAGTATCTCCATGTTCACCCGCAAACCTAGCTGAAAAAACGCCTGGAGCTCCATCTAATGATTCCACCGATAATCCTGAGTCATCTGCAAGCACCATATCCCCACTTGCTATTTTAAAAATTTCGCTAGCCTTTATCTCTGCATTATCCATGAAAGTACTTCCTGTTTCCTCTACGTCAATATTAAGATTCGCTTCTTTCAAAGATAAAACTTCAAAAGGAAATTGTAATAGCATTTCCTTTATCTCTTTAATTTTATCGTTATTATTGCTAGCAACTATTAATTTTTTCATTTTAATCCCCCTCTTATTTCTCTGTAACCTAATAATTATATACTGAACAACTCATCTCTAGTAGGCGGTAATACATCTTTTTGAATTCCATTCGTTATTAGTATACCCCTTTCTGTAGTTATTTTCCCTATCACTGTAGCTTGTATTCCACTATTGTTTAATTTTTCTGCTAGCTTTTTACCACAAGCGGCAGTAATTAGCATGCTTCCTGAAGAAATAAACTTCAAAGGATCAATATTTAGTTTTCCACAAATTTTAAGCGTGATATCACTAATAGGCATTTTATCATAATAAACCTCAAACCCTAAGTTACTAGCCTGTGCAACCTCCCATAATGCTCCTAGAACGCCGCCTTCTGTTATATCATGCATTGAATTAACACCAACTTCGCCTGCAATGCAGCCATCCTTAACCACGCTAATACTATTAACATAGTCTTTTGCCCTTTCTATTTCTTTATTGGTTAAAACATCTCTTACCATATCTAAATAATCATTTACTACAATTGAAGTTCCTTCCATACATAATAGTTTGGTAACAACAATATCATCGTCTAGCTTTGCTCCTGATGTTGCCACTGCACCGCCCGCTTTACCTTTCCCTATTGCTGTACATGATACTACTATTCTATTCACAGCTTCTGTAACCTCAGTGTGGCCACCTAGTATCTCAATATTTAGTTTTTTTGTTTCCTCATCAATTTCTTCCATAATATTCTTTATATCGTCTAGGGTAGATGTTGGTGGCACAAGAATTGTAACCAAAATACCTACAGGCTCAACCCCACAAGAAGCTATATCATTACAGTTTATATTAACTGCTAATTTGCCTATATTTTTATCTGCTCCTGTTATTGGATCTGTAGAAACGACGCATTCATATTCACCAAAACTTATTACACTGCAGTCTTCTCCTATTCCACTTCTAATTCTTACATCATCTCGAACAACACTTTTATTGTTGTCAATTATTTGTTTTAAATCATCCCAATTTAGTTTTCCAACTTTCATAAAAATTCTTCCTTTCTATTTTCATAAAACTAGCACATTTTAACAATTCGAATCATATTATTTATATAAGGATTAATATATGGTGGTGATATTTTGAAATTTATAGGACCTTTTTTAAGAATCAATACATTAAACAGGAATAACATAAAAAATCAATTGTTCTACTTATCAAAAGAATCATTAAAAGATATAGTTTTTGACTCTAAATGTGGAATATATATTCCCTTAAAAGATTTGAAATCAAAATCTTTTTCTAAGATTGATATTAACACAAGTAATTTAAATTCTCCACTTTTATGTGTTTACAAAAAAGCAGATGCTAAATTAAAATCGAAAGAAGGCACGTTAACTTGGAATGAAAACAAGGTAAAAAAAGAACTAACCATAAACAGCAATGCATTCATGACTTTATCACTATTAGAGCTTGTCGACTATTATAGTAGCTTTAAGGACATTGATGATTCTAAATATGCACTAAGCTCTTTGTATCTTAAGCTCTGCAAAGAACAGCTAGAATTTTATGCTTCTTATTTCAGAAATAAAGATGGACTTTTTGTTGATAAAGTAGATTTAACTGATCCTATGAACCAAGAATTTAATTTCGAAAATAAAAATAATAAGTTCAAATTTTCTGATCAAGCACTGATGATGGCTGCTTATTACAAATATTCTTCTTATGATGTAGGCAAACACGATCATGAATATGAAAAATTCGCACTAGATATCTTAAATATGTTTACTCAATATAAAGAAGAAATTTATAATGCTTCTTTTGAGGAACTCAATAAGGTATGTTTAGCATTAAATGTTCTTTATAAGTATTCTGGCTTAGATGAATGTCAAAATTTATTACTAGATTTTTCAGATTTACTTATAGAGCAATACAATACTAAGCCATCTATCATAATTAACGCTAAATTAGATTACTCCTGTATGCTTTTTATAAATTCTACACTTTTATATGAAAAAACTCACATTCACAAATTCAAGACTGCAAGTGATGATTTATATGAAAAGCTTACAAAATTATATGAAAGTGAGAGAGGCATTTTATTAAAAGAAACTTCAGATAAAGAGATAAATTATACTTGTGATGAACTCTTACTATATATGTATAGCCAAATCTTATATTCTGATTTTAATAATATAGAAGATGATTCTTACATGCTTCAAGATATTTTCAAAAATCAAATAATAGACTCTGGCCTAGTTTTAAGTTGGCCTGATTCTCCTGCTTTAGATAATTCAGAGCATTACAGAAATTTTTCACTAAAATCAGAAGACTTGCTCCAAGAAGAAGACTTTAGAATGCCTACTATAGGAACCCCTGAAACTAATGAGTTAGCTTCTATCTTTATTAAAAATGTGGTATATAATAAACGAAAAGAGAGCTTTAAGCAAACTAAATCATCTTTTGATAGCGGCAAGAACATGTTTATATTCTTCCTAACAATATTTTTCCGTAATAAATAATATAAAAACACAGTCTTATTTACTTCAACTTTTTAAGACTGTGTTTTTTTAGTTATTTTCTAATTTATATGTCCACAGGACTTCTCAAAATAACAATTAATATTACTTAGCCACAATGCTATTATCTTTATAGGCATAATCAAATATTAAATTCCCACGTTTAGTAGTATAAATGTCTTTAACATTTTCTTGCTTGCAAATAACTGTATTAGCTATATATATAGGTATACAGGGCAAGTCTTTTGATAATATTTCTTGCGCTTGATTATAAATTTTTATCTTATTTTTACTATCTTTTTCTATCAATGCACTTTCAATAAGTTTATCATATTCTAAATTCTTATATCCATAAATATTGTATTTTGAATTTGATGTCCATCTACTAAAAAACTTATATATGTCTCCACTTTCTTCATCAATTCTTGAGAATAATATATCATAATTTCCCTCCTTCAATACTTCTTGCAATTCATCTTTATCTTTTTTATAGCCTTTACTAACTACATTTATATTCAAATAATCCTTTTCATCCAAATAACCTTTGATGTTTTTATCTATTTCATCTAAGTTTTCTTTAATATTTTTAGTTATTTCCTTGGCTACCCTATTATCAAAATTATTATCTTCATATACAATAATTAATTTTTGTTTCTTTTTATCATCGTTTTTAGTTGAATTTCCCTTTAAATATTCTTTAAAATATTTTATTCCTTTATCTCTACTCCCAAACACATCAAAAATCAGTTTACCACTATTTTCATTACCCGTGCTAAACGGTGTATAATTTATTGCTGGCACCGCCAAATCTTTTGATACAGATTGTATTATAAATTCCTTATTTATTATTGAACTAATTGTATTTCTAAAATTATTGTCTTTTACTAACCCATCATTATTTAAATTAAAAGTTAAGTAATACATACTCTGTGAAGGTACAGCAATAGTTTTATTTTCACTACTAAGTGAAATTCCTTCACTTATTGGCGGGCTTACGAATACATCAATTTTTGTGATGTCACTATCTTCAGTAGTTTCAAAGTTCGCTAAAGCTTTCTCCTCATCCTTTATGGAAGTAAACAATATTTCATCACTTATAATTTCCTCAGCTCGCCAATATTTTTCATTTTTTAATAAAGATATTTCTCCATATTTATTAATATCTTTTATAATAAATGGACCAGTATAAAGTATTTTTTTGTAATTATCTTTCCAATTTTTCATATCAATATCATTAATATCTGTTTCCCTTAAAGTGAAAACTGGATTACTAAGAACGTTTTCAAAATATTCATTGGGGCTATTTAGCCTTATCTCTAAGGTTAAATCATCCTTTGCTACAATAGCAACTTTTTCAAAATCTACTTTTCCCATAGCAAAGTCCTTAGCTCCAAATATGCAGTATAATTGCTGTGTAAAAATATTTTCTTTTTCTAATAAAATATTTTGAAAAAGCCTTACATAGTTTATAGCTTTTATATCAGTTCCATCACTATAATGAAGATCTTTTCTTAATTTAAATGTATATCCAATTTTGTCCTTTGAAATATCAAGTTTTTCTGCCATAGCAGGTACTATTTTACCATATTTATCTTCTCGTAATAAGCCTTCAAATAAAGCTAATAACAAATCTTTTTCTCTAACATTATCATTATTCATCATTACTAAATTTGCTGGCAGTTGTCCCAAATTATAAACTAAATTTTTTCTAGAAATAGAGGGTTTTACTTTTTTTTCAACACATCCACTAGTTAACATCATCATAAATATTAATATTATGCATAATAACCTTTTCATACATACCTCCTATTAGTTTTAAGCACATTCAAATAAATATCAAGCCAGTAACTAGTTTATTTTATGAGCCTTATTGAAAGTATTAACTTTTCACGTACGAAATAATCAAATTTATAATAAAAAATATGTAATTAAGTCCGATTGTAATACACACAGAATAAATTTTATACTTTCTTTTCACGTTAGCTTTTAATGGTTTAATTATGTTATAATGTGTATATAAATTTACATTATTTATATATATAAAAGGTATCTAGGGGGAATTCTTTATGTTAACCTTAACCATTAAAATAATTGCTATATTTGCTATGTTAACTTTTATGTTTATAGGAATTTGGGGCTTCATTTTATTAATTAAAGTATTTGACCAGTTAAGGTACAAAAATTATTTAATGGAGAAACTTGTACAAAATACCTATAGATTAAATTTAAACCACGAAAACAAAGAACATCAAAAAAATGATTCTAAATTAAATATTAACAAAAGGTCCACTGAAAAAGAAATATTAGATTTCTCAACATAAAGAAAAAGACGCCATTTGACGTCTTTTTCTTTATGTTGATTACAACATTTTTTCAAATTCTTCTTCAGTTAGAACTTTTAGACCAAGCGATAGTGCTTTATCGTATTTTGAGCCTGGTTCCTTGCCCACTAACACATAATCCGTTTTCTTACTAACAGTGCCAGCTACTTTGGCTCCTAGTGCCTCTAACTTATCTTTTATTGACTCTCTACTATATCCCTGGAGTGACCCTGTAACAACAAGTGTTTTGTCCATAAATATATTTTCCGCAACCTGTGCTTCTTCATAGATTGGATTAACACCAAGTTCTAATAGCTCAGATATATTCTCTACTATTTTATCACCTTTGAAAAATTCAATTATGCTATTTGCTACAATATCTCCTATATCTTGAACGTTAATTAAATCCTCATAAATAGCTTTCTGAATGTCATCTATATTTTTAAATCTATGAACCAAATCCTTAGCTGTTTTCTTTCCTACATTAGGTATTCCTAAAGCATATATGAAAGACGCTAAAGAACAGTTTTTACTGTTTTGCAAAGAATCTATAAGATTTTGAGCCTTTTTTTCCCCAAATCTTTCTAGATTTATAAGGTGTTCTTTTTCTAATCTATATAATTCTGGTATAGCTTTAATATCTAACTTTTCAAACAATTGCTCTGCAGTTTTTTCGCTAAATCCCTCTATATTCATAGCCTCTCGACTACCGTAGTGTACTATACTTTTAACCATTTGAGGCTTACAAGATAGCGTATTATCACAAAAATAATGTACTCCATCTCTAATTATCTCGCTACCACAACTTGGGCAAAGTCTAGGCACAATTATCTCGCTCCCCTTTTCAAGGGTTGATTCTACTACCCCCATTATTTCTGGGATAACATCATTAGATCTTCTTACAAAAACATCACAGCCTATTTTTACACCTTTCCTCATAATGTCATCCATGTTGTTCAATGTAGCTCTTTTGACAGTTACGCCAGCAAGTTCTACGGGCTTTAATATAGCGGTAGGTGCTACTCTCCCACTTCTTCCAACATTCCATTCCACAGCGAGTAAGGTTGTAGTTGCTTCTTCTGCTTCAAATTTATAAGCAATAGCCCATTTAGGAAATTTAATTGTGTATCCTAATAACTCTCTAGTTTTTATATCATTTATAGCTATAACCACCCCATCAATATCATATTCTAAATCAGCTCTTATATCTTTTATATATGAGATTTCCTTTTGTATTTCTTCTAGTGTTTCACACTGTACTATATAATCATCAATAGGTATACCCTTTACTTTAATAAAATCCATCATTTCAATGTAAGTTTTAAAGGCAGGCCCATCATTATACCCTACATCATAGAAAAAAGCTGAAAGATTTCTCTTTGCAGTCTCCCGTATATTTAAATTCCTAAGTGCCCCTGCTGCACCATTTCTTAGATTTTTAAGAGGAGTATCTGCAGTTTCATTATAATTCTTAAAAGCAAGCTTTGTCATAACAGCTTCTCCATGAACTTCTATTAAGTCAGAATACTTAATACTTAGCGGCAAGGCCTTAATTGTTTTCGCTTGGGCAGTAATGTCCTCCCCTATTTCTCCCGTTCCTCTAGTTGCTGCTTTAATTAAATATCCCTTTTCATCATAAGTTGCATTTACGGTAAGTCCATCAAATTTCTTAGTTAATATATATGTCAGTGGTGATAGCTGCAGCTCATGATTTAAATTATATTCCTTCACAATTTTTATATTTCTATTATGCCACTCTTTTATTTCTCCTAAACTTTGAGCTTTATCTAAACTCCATAGCTTAGCCTTATGCTTATATTTAGAGAATTCAGGCAGTACGGCTCCTCCTATCCTTTGAGATGGTGAAAGAGACAGTATTTCGCCTGTTTCTTTTTCTATTGCTACAAGCTCATCATATTTCTCATCATACTCTTTATCAGATACTAAGTGATTATCTGAAACATAATACGCATTAGCATATATATTAAGTTCCTCTACTAATTCCTGCATTCTTTTACTTTTATCACTAACACTCATAAAATACACCCCTTCCCACAAGATCTACACTTTACTATTATGTACCGAAAATAAAATAACTAGCATACTCACTAGTTATCTTATCAACATATTTTATAACATTTCTAAAGGCGCTTTATCTAATACCAATTTTTTTATTCCCATGTTATCAAAGGCTATTGATATAAGTGTGTCATTAGCAGAACTTGAAACTGATACAATGGTACCTATTCCAAATTTACTATGTCTAACTTTTCTACCCACGGTAGCCTCACTTTTCATTTTTTGCTGCCCTAAACTACTTGTTTGCGTAGTAGCTGAAACGTAATCTTGCGTGGTCGAACTACTTTCTGCACCCTTTGAACTCATCAGCCCATGAGGATTATAATTTTGTGGTGCCTTAGTAAAACTTCTTTTTAAGACCTGCACAGTCCTATTTTTAGCTCCACCCATAATTTCTTTTAAATCCGGAGAAATTTCACTGATAAAATCAGAAGGTGCATACCCAACAGTTCTTCCAAATATCATTCTACTCTCTGCTGACGTTATATAAAGTTTCTCTTCTGCTCTTGTTATAGCAACATAGCATAAGCGCCTTGATTCTTCCATTTCAGTAGGGCTGTTTAAAGAAGACATCCCTGGGAATATCCCATTTTCCATACCCACCATGAATACTACTGGAAATTCTAAGCCTTTAGCACTATGAACTGTCATCATAGCTGCTGTTTCTACAATTTCTTCAGGATCGTCAGAATTCTCAGTACTCGAGCCTAAACTTACTCCTTCTAAAAATGCTAAAAGCGATTTATCTTCTGAAGTTTTTTCAAATTCTACAGCATCTGATACTAATTCCTTTATATTTTCTACCCTGCTCTCATCTTCTGGTTCCTTAGATGTTTCCAATTGCTTTAAATATCCTGTATCACTCAAAATAGACTTAATTAGTTCTGCTACAGTAACATCATCCTTTTTAGCCATAAAGCTATTCATAAGACTAACAAACTTATTTATTGATGATGTATTTCTAGTTGTCATTGTAGGAATAAACTCTACATCTAAAATGGCACTATACAAACATTGATCAATACCAGTTGCAAATTCTTGAATCTTTTGAATAGTTGCGTCGCCTATATTTCTTTTAGGCACATTTATAATTCTTTTTAGTGCAATATCATCCAGAGGATTATTCATAAGCTTTAGATATGCCATTATATCCTTTATTTCTTTTCTATCATAGAACTTTAATCCGCCTACTATTTTATAGGGAATCAAATTTTTTCTAAAACTCTCCTCAAAAATACGAGATTGGGAATTCATTCTATATAAAATTGCAAAATCCTTAAAACTCTTATTTTCATCTTTCATAATTGTCTTAATCTGATTTGCTACGAAATTAGCCTCATCTCTATCCGTAAAGGCTCTATATAAATTAATTTTCTCTCCTAAATCTTTTTCAGTCCTAAGTGCTTTATCTTTTCTTTGAGAATTGTTTTTTATGACATCATTAGCTGCTGCAAGTATATTTCCATAAGACCTATAATTTTGCTCAAGCTTAACAACTTTTGCGCCGGGATAATCACTTTCAAAATCTAATATATTTGTAACATCAGCACCTCTCCATGCGTAAATACATTGGTCATCATCTCCAACTACGCATATGTTTTCTTTCTCATCTACTAAAAGCTTGACAAGCATGTACTGTGCCTTATTAGTATCTTGATACTCATCTACCATAATGTACTTAAACTTATTGTGGTAAAAATCCAAAACATCCTTATTATTTTTTAAAAGTTCTACCGCTTTAAAAATCAAATCATCAAAATCTAGTGCATTGTTATTTTTTAGTTTCTTTTGGTAAAGAACATATATATCAGCAATTTTATTTTTCCTGAAATCATGTTCATTTTCTTTTTTATATTTTTCCGGAGTAATGAGCTCATTTTTAGCACCTGATATTTTATTTAAGATTTCTGAATCAGTTAAATCTTTATCATTTATATCAAGTTCCTTCATACACTGTTTAATTAAGCTCTTTTGATCATAACTATCATAAATAGTAAAATTTTTATTATATCCCAGCTTATCTATTTCCCGCCTAAGTATCCTAACGCAACTAGAGTGGAAGGTAGAAATCCACATATTATCTGCTATATCACCCACAAGAGAGCGTACTCTGTCCTTCATTTCACCAGCAGCTTTATTAGTAAAAGTTATGGCTAAAATTTGCGATGGATATATCTTTAAATCCTGAATCATATGTGCAATTCTATAAGTTAAAACTCTAGTTTTTCCGGAACCGGCACCCGCCAATATAAGTAAAGGTCCATCCACTGTTATTGCAGCTTCGCATTGTTCTTTATTTAACAAATTTTTTAAATCCATAAAAACACTCCTTATATATTATATTAATACTAGTTACATCTAGCATTACTTATATTTCACTTGAGTCACTCTAAGCAGATAACAAATCATTATACTATTTGTTATTTGTGCCAAACATACCTATAATTATATCACAATATGTATAAACTTAAATAGCTTAAAAATAGAGACAATTAATTTATATTTACTCTTTTAACTACATTTCAGAATGAAATCAACCTACTTCTATAACTGAGTGCTCCATACTGTAATATATAAACGACTTCAAAAGGAGCATACTTCTCCTTCTGAAGTCGTTTATATTGTAGCATCAAAGATGTTGCATAGTTGAGTAGTTGAATATTAATGTTAGTTAAATTAAGTAAATAAACGTTAACGGTCTCTCTTTATATAAAATTAATTAAAATAAATATGCTTGTTTCTTTTATTTCAAACGTCCTAATATAAGTTTATACCCATCACTACCATAATTTAATGCTCTATTTATTCTACTTATTGTGGCAGTACTTGCCCCTGTAGTACTAGCTATATCCAAATACGTTCTTTTTTCTGCTAACATTTTTGCTACTTGAAGTCTTTGCTCAAATGCTTGAATTTCATTTATTGTGCATATATCCTCAAAAAATCTATAGCACTCTTCCCTTGTTTGCAGACTTAAAACACCATCAAAAAGAAAATCCATATCTTTACTTTCTAATTTAGAACTATATTCATTCATCTTCCTTCACCTCTAATAATCATAGATTACTTTAGATAATTTTATCATTTATAATACATTTATACTATTAAAATTTTAAATACTATAAAATATTATATGTTGTACAGATGTTTTTACTTATTTAAGTAATTTTGCAAATTCTTTCGAAATAAAAAAATGCAGTTTATTATAAATTTTAAATAAACTGCCGCTATCCCAAAATATTTATTTCAATGTGCTAATCATCATTTAGATATTATATTATTTAACTATATTTAACATAACTGTAGTTAAAATAAATAAAACTGATGAAACTGCTGTAATTTTTGCTAAAACTGATTCTGCAGTTTTCGTTTTATTTTTAGCAAAAAAAGTGTCAGAACTTCCCGCTATAAGACCACTTAATCCATTGGATTTACTAGGTTGCATCATAACTGAAACAATTATAACAATTGAAGTTATAACTAGTAAAACTATTAAAAAACTATGCATGTTAACACCCCCCTATTCATGGAATAGATAATTATTTTAGAATACTCTAGAGTAGCTTGCAATGAATTATATTTAACATATGTACCCTATAGACTAATTATATAAATCATTGTATTTTTTAATTAAGTTTAACACAATTCCACTAAAATATCTACAATTAAAGCAAAATACAAAAGTATAGCCTATATAGACTATACCCTTATTTGAAATTAATTATCTTTTGATGTTATAAAATGCATCTAATCCTCTATATTCAGCCATATCTTCTAATTCTTCTTCTATTCTTAATAACTGATTGTATTTTGCGACTCTTTCAGTTCTAGCTGGAGCACCAGTTTTAATTTGTCCTGCATTCACAGCTACAACGAGATCTGCTATTGAAGTGTCTTCAGTTTCTCCTGATCTATGAGAAACTACTGCAGTAAATCCTGCTCTTTCAGCCATTTCTATAGCATTCAATGTTTCAGTTAATGTTCCTATTTGATTTAATTTTATTAGAATTGAATTTGCTGCTTTTCTTTCAATTCCCATTTTTAATCTATCAGTGTTAGTTACAAATAAGTCGTCTCCAACTAATTGAATTCTATCTCCTATTTTATCTGTTAAGTATTTCCAGCCTTCCCAATCTTCTTCAGCCATTCCATCTTCAATAGATATAATTGGATATTTGTTAACTAACTCTACATAATAGTCAGCCATTTGCTCTGGAGTTAATATTCTTCCTTCTGAAGATAAATTATATGTTCCATCTTCAAAGAATTCAGAAGCTGCTGGATCAAGTGCTATAAAGATGTCTTTACCTGGAACATATCCAGCTTTTTCTATAGCTTCAACTATAATTTTTATAGCTTCTTCATTTGATGATAAATCTGGAGCAAATCCCCCTTCATCGCCAACACCAGTAGCTAGTCCTTTAGATTTTAATAATGCTTTTAATGCATGGTAAACTTCTGCACTCATTCTTAATGCTTCACTGAAAGAAGGTGCTCCAACTGGCATAATCATAAATTCTTGTAAATCTACATTATTATCAGCATGGCTTCCACCATTTATAATGTTCATCATTGGAACTGGTAAAACTTTAGCGTTTACTCCGCCAATATATTGATATAATCCTAGACCTAATGATACAGCAGCAGCTCTAGCACATGCTAGTGATACTCCAAGTGTTGCATTGGCACCTAGTTTACTCTTATTGTGCGTTCCATCAAGGGCTATCATTGCTTTATCTATAGCTATTTGATCATATACATTCATTCCAATTAACTCTTCAGCTATTAGGTTATTTACATTGTCAACAGCTTTTAAAACGCCTTTTCCATTGTATATTTCTTTGTCTCCATCTCTTAATTCTACTGCTTCAAACATGCCAGTAGAAGCTCCTGATGGCACTGCAGCTCTTGCTACTGTTCCATCTTCTAATGTAATTTCAACCTCAACAGTTGGAAAAGCTCTTGAATCCAAAATTTGTCTTGCGTAAACATCAATAATTTCAATATAGTTTTTCATATAATATTACCTCCAAATTTTTTTATGTTATTATTCTCTAAGTTAATAGGATAATTCTCTAGTCTTTAAAAACATTTGTTTAACTTAGATAATATA
>Ga0105047_10012549_pt1 | contig 13629 bp, 8 predicted proteins | sample MAT04_FD_78384 | JGI IMG/M metagenome (GOLD analysis project Ga0105047, IMG submission 78384) | Freshwater microbial communities from Lake Fryxell liftoff mats and glacier meltwater in Antarctica - MAT-04 (megahit assembly) | ecosystem: Environmental > Aquatic > Freshwater > Ice > Liftoff...
GATGCTGAGGGCCGCATGAGCTGGGACCAAACAGCAGTACTGGTTGCTGTAAGAGGATATCGAAATTATTTTGATGTGGTAAAAGGCAAAATAGTAACCAATATAAATGGAACCAATACCTGGAACAAAGATGGCAAAAGAGATTTATACCTGGTGCAGAAAATGCCCCTACCCGAAATAGAAAAAGTGCTGAACGATTTAATGATGCATCAACCTCAATAATGCCATATCACTATCTATTACTTTCTTTCCTCTTTCGGCCATTGATGATGGGGCGTAGCGTTTAATCGTTAAAAAACTGGTGACCCCATACCTCAGCAACTGATGTTTTTATTCTTCACTTAACACCTGCCATTAGAACCAATCATCATTATTCAAAATTGCTTTTTGTACAATTTTCCAATCGTTTGTTTTTATAACTTTTGTTATGTTAGGTATTCATTGACGGGTAAAAGGTTGCCAACCTTAGCACTAAGCCTGTTACAATACTTATGTGCAAGGTTGGTAATCTTATTTGCAACAAGTGAGCATAAGTTTTACCTAACACTAATATGCAAATCCCCCTACAATGCCGATTTAGATCTTGTCACTTTTCCTATTCCTCTTCCTCCTGTTGATTCGTGTATTTGCTTGGAATAAATCTTCGCATCCGGATTTTAACCGCATTGGTTTTAAACCGTTATTCCGTTTTAGGCAAGCGGTCTGCATTACCTGTAATTATGCATGCTGTGCATGCTTAATGGTACAACTTTATTGTTATAAAAGACTGTTACAACGGCATTACACCAAAAGTTTGTTGAACTAAATAATAGCTATAATTGGTACACACTCCAGGAGGTACAGTTGCAGATATTATGTGTAACAGAAAGTTGAACGAAGAGAAGAGTGAATAGTAAAAGGCGTGTTTTTATTTTAATACCAGTTTTAAAAACCGGATTTTTTTAAGACTGAATGTTATTCACTATAAAAACTACTTCAATGGCTATCCAATAAATTTCAGCAAAAAATCTTCATCGCATTGGCACATTTTGCCAAACCGTTTATCGTAATTACAACAGCAGTATAAATGCAAAAAGGAGGCATATCAAGCCCTCCTTTTTGCATTTACCAAAACTTATTTTTTATAAAACGGCGTTTATTCAAATTCGCCTTTTCATCTTCACATCGATTGCTTTCTCATTGTTTTATAAGTTTAGCTGTTTTAATATCAGTATTGTGAATCATTTTAACCGTGTACACTCCGTTTGCCAACTGATTAATATTAATAGACGTAATTCCGGTTATTTGTTTCACCAATACCATTCTTCCCTGCTGGTCAAAAATGGAAATGGTTACTGGCTTATCTAACAACGATGGTTCTAAAATAAGTATGCCTTTATTAGGATTGGGATACATATTAAAACCAAATCCAGCATTACTTAAAACCTTTACCACCTCTATATTGCTGTAGGTAAATTTGCCATCTTTATCTACCATTTTTAACCGGTAATAATTAACCCCTTTTAGTGGTGCTGCATCAACCATGTTATAAATACCACCACCCTTACTTGTTATTTCAGTCAACTTCTCAAACCTGTTTCCATCACTGCTTCTCTCTACATCAAAATGGGATACGTTTATTTCGTTTTCGGAAACCCATTTAAGATTTGATTTACCATTGGCAAGTTTTGCGGTAAAAGAAATCAGCCGTAAAGGAAGAACTATGGTGATGAATACCGTCCTGGTCCTTAAGTTATAATCTTCGTCCGTCTCGGCAATGTCATTGGAGGGATCAACCACAACCTTGAGGACACGGAGCCCATTAGAAAGACTAGTAAGAGTTGCGGTCAAGGTAGCTGAATCACCTAGGCCCAAAGCATTTGTAGAAACCACTTCGAAAGGTTGATCATCGACGCTGAAGGCAACTTTTACCGGCGTACCAGCAGGCGTTGCCGCTGTACCGATGTTTTTAACGATGGCACTGAAAGTAACCGGGGTGCCGCTGGTGAGATTAGCAGGGTCCCAGAAGAACCGGGTAACAACCAGGTCCGGTGCGGTGAAGGCGAAGGCGATCGGTTCCAGGCGGTTGCCGGGTATAGGCCTTTCCATGGTACCATCGGGTAGTTGCCAGCCCACGGCCAGGTTGTCTCCACCGACGCCTTCTTTCATCACCGCATCAATGTAATATTTCTGCCCGGCCACCAGGGGTATAGGGTCTGACTTCTGCTCGGCGAACTTGTCCCACTCGCGGGGATTGGTCCACTCGGGCACCCATCCAATGTTCTGCATATTAATCGGGTTTTCGTCGGTATTCAGCCGGAGCATCGATTCGTCGTCGCTGGCGATCCAGAAGGTATAGTTCCCTGTAACGGGCGCAATCACGTAACCCCGCACCCGTGCCCCATAATCGTCGCCGGCATTGGAAGGGGTCTCAAATTTTGATAAATAACTGGTGCTGCTGGGGTTGTTGGGGTAGTTGGGGTTGTTGAGCAGGTCTTGCAGCTTATTCCCCCCGATGCCGTTCCACTGTTCGAGCAACAGTCCAGTGCTGGTCGCACACAGTTTGCTGGCACACTCGGCATCTTTGATGTAGATAGAAAACCGGTTGTTGTCTTCCCTCTTTTCGTTGATGCGGTTTACATCATCCACCAGGAAACTAACCCGGTGCGTACCCTGCTGCATGACCCAGGTATTGCTGCCCGAAGGCCCCCATGTAGCCGCAATCACGGCTGACGCCCCCGGGGCCAGGCCCGATTGGTAATTATCCGTCCAGTTAACCAGGCTGCCGTCCACTTCGAAAATGCCGCCAATGATAACACCTGCCGGAACGGGGCCGAGCCCAATATTCCTGATGGTAACGCTAAACGTTACCGGAGTACCCACGGCCGGGTCAGCGGGCGTCCAATTGATGTCAGTAACTTCGAGGTCAGGTAACTGGTACACTTGAAAGGAGGTCGGCTTAGAGGTACCCACCACAATGCCATTGTCGTAAGCTTTGGCGGTAAGCGTGTAAGTGCCTATAGGCAGGTTCGCTTGCCAGGTAAATACATATGGTGCCGTATCATCGCTGCCCAGCAGTGTAGTGCCATTGTAAAATTCAACCTTGTCGATGCTGTTGTCGCTGTCAATCACCACTGCCTTTACCTCGATGTCAGTGCCGCCGATTACTTTGCCTCCATCCGCTGGGCTGGTAATGAACATCTCGTTCTCTGCGGGCGGGGGGCCGGGCGTCCAGCGGTAGATAAGGATTTTTCCCCAGCCGTTCTCTTCCACCGTCACCAGGTATTCGCCGGTGCTGCGGCGGAAAGCGCCTATGCTGTTTACCATGTCGCCCCAACCAGTTTTAGACACGCCGCCTACGTTATCGCCGGGCACCATCGTGCCGGCCAGCAGGCCGTTGGCCGAATAATACACCCACACTTTGCCCCGGGTCTGCACACCCATCACGAAAATGTAATCCTTTTCGAGGGCAATGGAAACCATATTTGCACCTGCGCCGCCGTCGGCTGAGGGCAAATCCATGGTGTAAGCAGGGGTGCGGTTGCCGGTGCTCCAGTTATTGTATCGGGCCAATACCAGCCCAACTGATTTCCAATCGCCGGTATACGGTTTTTCAGGCGTGTAGCCGGTAATGTACATCACGTCGTTGTCGGAGTCGTACTCCACGTGGCGTACGTCGTAGAAAGGAGCCGGTTTGGCATCAATGGTAGTGGGGGTAGCGGTGTTGTAAATGGGCACGCCATTGACAATGCTCTGAAGGCTGTGCTTGCGGATGTCGTCGTAGGCGTACCAGATGTCGCCTTTCTTGTCCACGCAGGTAGCAAACATGTCGTACTGCCAGTTCATGCCCACGGTCGTTTCGCCGGCATCCTCCTGCCCGTTGGCGTTGGTATCAGTCCAGCCCCCACGGGTAATCAGGTAGCCACAAGGAACGGCAATTTCATCGTTATCGGTAAAACGGTACACCCAATAACCTTGTCCGGCCTGGTTGGAGAGGTACATGAACTTCTGTCCGTTGATTCTCCGCATGACAATCCCAGATACGTGTCCCCCGTCGTTTCTGAGTCTTTTGTCGCTGTTTGCGTAAGTCTTATGGTCCAGCGTCCAGCTTTTCCAGGTCCACTGCTGCCCGTCGGGTTTAGCGTAATCCATCGAGTAGCGTTCGTGTTTGGTGTAGAGGTCGGCCCCGTCAGTAGCAGGGTCAAAGGCGGCCGCGTCCACGAAGATCAGGCCCAGCAGTTGCCAATTGCGAACCCCGGCGCGGGTGTAGCTTTCCAGGGAGGACCCCATGCCGTCATAGTCTACTTGCTTATGGGGATCAGAGTTGTTGCCGTTGCTCCACACGATGATGTTGCTGTTGGCATCTACACCCACAAGGGAAGGCACGTTGAACTTGAGCGGAGCTACCAACCCTTTAGTGCCCGAAAGGATACCACCCTGCACGCCCAGGCTCTGCGTAAAAGCAGGTGTAGTAGTAAGGTTGTCGTAGATATGGATCTGCATATTATCCCCGATATCGGTAAGGAGCAATTCATTTCGTGCTATGTCTACGGCAATAGATTTGGCTTCCACCCCCGCTGCAAGGTTAATTGTATTCAGCAGACTGCCTGCCGGCGAATAACAATAAACTGTGTTGCCGGGACCGTAGGCATTCACATTATAGGTGAGCACCCAAAGGTTACCATTGCCATCCAATGCCAATGGGCCGGGACGGGTTACGCTCCAGCTTCGCTGTAAATCATTCGTGGAGGCGTTGTATACTTTAATATTACCCCCGGCAAAATCGCTTACGAAAACTTCGCTGGCAGTGGAAGCAAGACCTCGGATAATATTCCCGCTTGCCTGCAAATCAGCGCCTACCTGTCCCAGCGTCGTTTTGTCGAACCGCCGGATTTTGCCGGAGTGAACCGAAGCCCATATAAAGGAACCATTTACAGTAATGGCTCCTCCATCGGCGTGTGTATGCTGGTTGGGAATGAGGCCAATAGCCTGTCCGTTTTTGTAGATGCCAAGTTCTATGGCGCCTTCGTCCCAATTAGCGTTGGCGTAGATGGTACCGTCTTCGGTGACAAACATACTGTTGGCCCAGTTCTGCACGAAGTTGTACTCATTCAAAGCAGGCACCAGCGAATTGCCCGCCCAGGTGGTGGTATAGCTGCCAGGCAGCGTTTGTCCAGTTACTAACAACACTTTAATAAAGAAGCTGATTAATACTAAAAGTTTTTTCATGCAATTTTTATTTAATTAATATATTTATTAAAAGATCTACTCATAGATTTTGAACGAGGAATGTTTTTTAGTAAAAACACACCCAACTTTAAACTAAGGTGTGGCTGGATTTTCAAGCAAGCTTTTTAAGATAGTGGAATAAATAGGAAGGTTCGTTTTACAATCCTATAGTAATATGTATAACAATGCTGCTGATTATATGTACCATTAAACTAGAAAACTTTTTTACAGTAAGCCTAAAGATTAAAAGTGAGTACATTCTTATTATGTGGTGCAAAAAAGTGTTAACAAAATCGATCTATTAGTAACATAATTATTTTTTTCCGCCAAAGTTTATAACTACCTCAGCCCCCTTACTGTGGTTGATTCTGCACACACCACCAACTTCCAATGATTGCCAAACCCAACCTTCATTATCTTCATTTTTTATTTCGTTAATTAAAATGCCATTTACTAAAATAGTTACTGGTTTTGCAGCAAGCCGCAATACTTCTTTTGCACTTTCATCATACGTTTTGTAAGCAATATTTTTAGGAGTGTACTTTATTTTTTGCACTACCAAAGTAGATTTTAATAAATGATTTTCATTGGCTGGCGCCCATTCGGGAACAACAGCCATTCCTTCTATAAAATGTTTTATATAATCGCCATAACCATCTGTCCTCCACCATCACCAAAAGGATAAGTTGTAGGATAAGGATGTGACGAAACAAAATCAACTGGCAGCTTTTCTTTTTCGCAATATTTTAAAAACGCCGCTATCCAAGGCCCTTCACATTGAATGTCTTGAAAGTCAGCAGCAGAAATATTTTTAATAGCCCGGTGAAGACTATCATACACTCCTTCTACCGGATGATAACTACTGGTAGATGGTCCGCCTACCCTAAATAGAGGATCAGTATTTTTTATAGTTGTGGCGGTAATTTTATACAATTCAAAATACTGCTCCATTGTTCCCCTCCAAAATCCGCTGAGATTAGGTTCGTTCCAAACTTCATAATACCATGTTTGCATTTCATTTCTGTCATAGCGCTGGATGCAATGTTGCATAAATGCATCTACCAGTTTTCCCCAGTTAAATGGTTGGGTAATGTTTGTGCACTTACATAATAATCAGCAGCGAAAAAATTTGTGTGTAGAGTTGGTTTTTTTTCATTTTCATTTTCGCTTAGTTGTTTGTTTGTTCAATTAAAAAAACAGCACTGGCAAATTCGCCCATTAAGTTTACCGATAGCGCATCTTGTTTACCCCAGTAAACATTGTGCAAACCATTGTTCATTAAAAATTCGCCGGAAAAAACCGACTCCTCGTCTGTGAATTTTTTTTGCTCACTTTCAACCTGGTTTATTTCGGATACTTTATACTTTTTTTTAGGGTCCAATCCTTTAAGCGTGATGTTTGAATAATAGTCGCCAAACATGCGTTGGGTTTGATATACAAATACTACTGCCTTTTCTTGTTTGTCATCCACATACTGCAACGAAGACAATTTACCTTCATAAGGCGAAGCCAACCTGTACAGATTACCCTGCTGCACAACAGGGCGAATTTTTTTGTAGGTTGCAACCGCATTTTTTGCAAAAGCCAACTCATCTTTATTTAAATCAGTTGGTAATAATTCTATACCCATGCGTCCACTCATCGCTACATCAAACCTGTATTTAAGTGGTGTTATCCGCTGGGTAATTCCGTTGGGTACTTTTGCCACATGGGCAGCCATTGCATTGGCAGGAAAAAAATAGGAATAACCATGCTGTATAAAAACACGCTGTAAAGCATCGGTATTATCGCTGGCCCAAAACTCATGAAAATAAGGAAGCGACCCATACTCCACCCTGCCGCCACCGCTGGCACATACTTGAAACATAACATTGGGATGCAGCCTGGTTAAACTGTCAAATGCACCGTAAAGATTTTTTGTGTAGCGGTACCAAAACTGTTGCTGTGAGTTTTTATCTAAGTACGGCGAATATGGATTCATTACGGGACTGTTGCAATCCCATTTCACATAAGAGATATACGCATTTTGAATAATAACTTTATGGACTGATTCAATTACATAATTAACCGCTGCCGGGTTTGTAAGGTCTAAAACATAATTATTTCGCCCGGTATGTTGTGTTCTATCAGCTTCCTTTAAAACCCATTCAGGATGCTTTTCATAAATTTCGCTTTCACGGTTTACCATTTCAGGTTCTATCCAAATGCCAAATTTTATATTTCTTTTTTTTGCTTCATTAATTGTTTTCTCTAACCCTTTTGGAAAACGTTTCTTATTCACGCTCCAATCTCCCAATGCTTTACTGTCATTATCACGTTGGTATTTATCACTGCCAAACCAACCGTCATCCAGTACAAACATTTCAACACCCATTTCGGCTGCATCTTGAATCATCTTAATAATTTTTGTCTCATCAAAATCAAAGAAATTGCCCTCCCAGCTATTTAGTACAACTGGCCGCAGTTGCTGACCATCCTGCATACTATATTTACGGGCCCAGCTATGAAAATTTCTGCTCATTGTTCCTTTGCCGGTATTGGAGTAAGTATAGAGAAAATGACACCCTTCCAATTGCTCCCCATTTTTTAATGACCATTCAGACTGGTAATTATTAATACCTGCAATTATGTTCAGCCGGTTTTCCCAATCTTTATCAAATGATATTTTCCATGACCCCGACCATGCCAACGTACCTCCAATCACTTCACCTGTTTCTTCAGTAGCAGGTGTGTTTAATGATACGGTAAAGGAAGGACTTAAGTGGTGTGTTACTCTTAATCCTTCTATTGATTGCAGGGTTGTAATACCAAAAGGTAATTTTTCTTCTTCCATTTTCATTTCGCCAAACCAGCTTCCATGAAATTTGGTTAAAAAATAATTATTTGCATGTAGGGGAATATATGCTGAGGCAAAGCTTTTAAGCGTTACTAATCCATTTTCTTCATTCCGGTAATTAATCCAGGTATCAATAATATCTTCTTTTTTATAAGCCTTAAAATATACGGTGGCGTAAAAATTATATGCCCTGTCTTTAAGTACGATGGTTGTTAAACTAATATTATCTTCTATTACGGTTGTTGAATAATTGATGCAAATAAATTCAGTGGAAAGCACGCCGTTTGCATGAACCATACTTAATGCCGCCTCGTTTGTTGAACCTCCTGCAAAGGCTGATAATAAATCACCGGCTCCATTACCTTTATAATTAAGATAATCAGCCGGCGTTTGCAGCTTTGCACCATAATAATATTTATGTATTACACTATCCTCTACCATATAGATGAGAGACGTGTTTTGGGTTTCGATATTTATGATATGCCTTTTACCGGGGTTGCTATATGCCGAAAAAAAGGAAAGCGTTGCAAAGCAACTAACCGTCAAGAATTGAAATATTGATTTAAACATATTATTCGACTATAATTTTTTATTAAAAAATGATCCTTGTTAATCAGCCTGGTCGTCTAAACTCCTTTTTCAACAATAAAACTTTTCTCTGTTGTTTGTTCAGTTAGCAACAAGGAGGATAAACCAAAACACCTTTAATAAATACAGCGCTTAACTAAATGCTATTTCTCAAAACCAAATTCCAGTTCATTAGCCCAATGCAATTTCCAATCCACCATAAAAGACCCATTTATTTTTGAAACAGATCTTTCTTTCGACAGCTCCATACAATCGTTGCTGCTGTTATCATTTACCCGGTAAGAAAATTTAATGGTTTGATGGGCATCCATTTTTTTCTTTACTTCCGGTATCTCAGTCCAGGGAATTGCCGCTTCAATAATTCGGGTATTACCGGTTCGGGTAATCACCAGTGCGCCATTTTTTACAGCACCATCCTGCGGCGAAGCTCCCTGCCTTGGAAAGAAATGTTTATGTGGCATGCCAGGCGCTCTCAGCCTCCATATTTCTGTACCGCCGCCATACTTTGCAGCTACCGGGTTTAGCGCATATTCGTAATCGGTACATTGATAATTGGTATAGCCGTTCATTGTTCCGGGAGGGAAGGGATACAAATCTTTTTGTTCCTCATCCAATACATTGAAAGCAATTTGTATGTTATCATGATTGGCAAAATTTCCAGCAGGTAATTCAGGATCTTTACGGTATGAATAGCGCCGCACATTTTTTGGCCAGGTTAATTCTGCCAAAGACTTTTTCGAAAACTGTCTGTCTGGTATATCATCTTTGCCCGCCTGCAAACTGATGTTGCTATCAACACGGGAAAAACTAAAAGAATTGAATGCAGGACCGTTGAAAAACGCTGCCGTTAAACCCTTCTCTGTTAAAGAATTTTTTTGGTGGGATAAGAACTGAGCGGGTACCATTTGCTTTGGCTGCTGTTTACTTTGCCAGGTTAACTGCATTGCAACTGCATCCCATTCTTTTGATAATTCAATTTTTATCTCGTACACTTTACCTGCAGATAATAACATTTTTCCTGTGGAAGATGGATTCACTGCATTGTACCAGTTATTAATTACCAGCTTATTATTGATCCATAAACGGGTAATATTTTTTGTATTGAGTGAGAACGTGTATTCTTCATTGTACCGCACTTTTATCTTTCCCTCCCATCTTACAGCATAAGAAATTCCATCCTGCAACATGGCACCACCAAAGCGAAATCTATCATAAGGTACATAGCTTTTTTCGGGATAAAAAAACTCATCCGCATCCCTGTTTTCGAAACGAATCATTCCTTCATCTACAGAACTATCGGCCACTTTTGCAGCGAAGTAAAAATAGTTATCATCATACGCCAGGTAGCCGTTAGAAAGACCTGCGGCAGTTGACTTATCAAAATTTTTGAAAGGAAACCAGGCTTCTTCCGTGATACTACTTTGCCTGGCACCATCGCTTATAATTCGCTGGGGTAATACATTTTCCCAATCATCCAGTTTACCATCCACATTAATTTTTCGCTTGCTAATTACGTTTACATGCAGTGTTTCTTCATGCATAGCTATTCCATCTTTACCGGCATCAAACAGCAAATTAAGCTGGTAACAATTATCCGGTGCAATGGTTATTGCGCTTGCTTCTACCTCAATTATTTTAGTTTCGTTTTCATTAAAATTTATAGAAATAGCTGAATCTTTTATAGCAACTCCGGATACATTCAATTTTAGTACGCCGGTGATTGGTCTGTTTAAAACGTTGGTTAATTTGAGCCTTAAAGTGGCACCTTTGGTTAGGGGTTGCAAAAAATCCAATGCAATTGTTTCCAACGGTTCTATGCCTTGTATGTTTGATTGCTGAACAGCTTTTACCAGCATATCAAAAGAACCCGCCGACCCATCTGTACGCAAAAAGTAACCATTGCTATTTAGGGGTATTATAATTTTACCATTAGTGGATGCCACCCTGTTTCCATAAAAATCAAACAGCCTGAATTTACCTTTAGCATCCGCAAAAGAGAGTGTTGCACCATCCAGCACTTCATGTTTTGCAATGGCTGCTTTTAGCTGATTGATTTTTGCCATGGCGGTGGCAGTATCGAGCCCTTCTATTTCTTTTTTTAACTCCGCTTCATGTTTCGTTTCTTTTAATCCCCTTGCTGTTCTAAACAACACATTTTCTGCACCAAACTCTTCCCCGATATCGCCTACAACTACCAGTGTTCCATCTTCTTTATTGATGTATTTTTTTTCATCCGGTAAACCTTCAAATTGAGTAATCCATGGCAGGCCATTTTTAAACAACAATGCTGTAAATTTTCTTTCGCCAATAAAATGTTGCGTAGCGCCTATGGAAGCAGCCACAGACCAGGCATGAACCACTTCTATTTCTTTCATACTGCCGTTTGCAAGCCTGATTTTTTGTGGAAGCGTGTGACAAATATTACCCCTGTAAACACCCATGGCCCTGTCGTATCCCGCAGAGCGATTGGTTGCAACCACGGCTGCTACCCTATCATCGGTGTTGGCCACCCAACTTTCCGTATCCCATATTTTAACCCTGCCGTGAAGACTATCTTTTCTATCCACCCATTTTTTTATGGTAGAAGATGATTGCATTCCCTGGTAATGAATACTGCAAAAATCAAAACGCTTTAGCATGCTGTCAGTTCCGTCTGCAAATAGCTTATCCAGTGCGTTAGAGGTTGAACTGGTTCCGCCGATAAGAATATCTACGCCTGCATCCCGTCTTGCATCCTCTACCGCTTCGGCCATTTTTGTATAAATCTCCCGGTATCTTGGTATATCCGCTCCCCATCCGGAAATAGAGACACCATCCCAAGGTTCGTTCCATAATGCGAATGCATTGATCGGCCCTTTGGGCCAACCAAACTCCACTGCTAATTTGTACACCAGCTTTTTAAAATCATCGTCATATTCCGGCAGCCATGCCATATCGGTTTTTCCATTTTGCATAACAGCATTATCATCTAACCATGGACGAGATACCTCCATTGGCTGGTATTTGTCAAAAGGCTCTGGCGCCCCCATTTTTGCCAGCACTGCAATATCGGATTTTTGATAAGCCAGCAGTCGTTTTCTTTCTGCTGCATACCATTTTTCAAAATCAGGGTCAGTGGTGGGTTTATAGCCAATGCCATGCCTGATGGCGTGTGTTCCCAGGCGTTGCAACACATCATTGGATATATCATCCAGGCAAAAAGCAGGATATTGAATTTTTTCTTTTTTTACTGCAAAAGTTCGTACACAACTGGTGATAAACTGCCTGCCGAATTTTCCTAAATCTGCCACAAATCCATAAGCACCAAAACGGGATGGGATGGTTGGTTTTATCTGTATGTTTACAAAACCACCTGCCTTAATAGTAGCTACAATTGGCTGTTTATCTTCCTTATTCATTTTAAACATTGCAGGTGTCCAAATATCACCTGCATTGCCTTTGGTGCCATAAGCAATGGTTTCCAAGCTTCCCTTTATACTTATTGTTTTAGCTGTATTATTCACTAACTGAATGCTCAGCATCATCTTATCAACGGGCCACATTACGTTACCGGGTATATTGGTTTGCATAAACACTGCAGCTACTTTGTAATCGTGTTTGTGCGGTACTACACCAAAGGTTTTACCAAATTCAGGAATGTCTTCACCTTCCACCATTTGCGCCTTGCCTGCAACGCTCACAAAAATGAATCCGAAACAAAGAAGAGCAGGGAGTAAAATTTTTATTTTCATATTCTCACAATCATTTTAATAGTTGGTGGTAGAATAAATTTATTTCTCAACCGAGGTTAAAATTTGGCTGGCTGATTTTTTAAATTCTTTAATGATACAAATTGTTATTTCTGAAATTCTATGTTTTTTATTGCTGGTAATAAGTGAAGAATTTAGAATTGATGGTAATCTGGCAAAAGGAAAAATATAAAAATGGCATATCCATTTTCATTGTCCCGTTCACTACAGGTTTAGGCAAAGCAACTGGCATTGAATGGCTTCCATGTTTTAATAGAAGCTATTTTAAATCTACCAGCTTCAATACAGGCAGCGTTTTATTTTGAATCTTCGCCCTGGGAAATATAACAACTGTTAGTAACAGATGTACCACATTGAGATACTATTTATTTTGTATTGGAATCTTTTGGCAGAGTTGTGTAATTGCTTTGTGGGGTAAAGACTCATTGTCGTGAGAGTGACAATTGCTGCTGTTTGAGTAGTCAGTGCAAGTTCAAGAATATCTGAAAAAATAACCCCTGCTAGAAAACCGGGGTCTTTAACGATTGCTGCTTTTTAAAATGTTTATTTTTTTTATCCTAATAAGTTAAGTGCCAGTTACAAAATTCATTGTCTTAAATCATAACAATCCAATTAGTATTTTGTACTACGGTTGCTTATTAAAACTATCTAAAAAAATCAGGCAGCTGTTTGAATTAAATAAAATGAATGACTATCCGCAATTAGGATCAACTTCATTGCAAGAAAACTGTAGAGCCCTAGGCTCGTTTCCGTTTTGTAATCCCGAAAGCTTTCAAGGTTTTTATAGTCCCTGTTTGTTTTAGCCAATTATTATGCATACATAGTTTTAAGAGTAGGTTTGATGAAATTATTTCCACTTGTACTAAATTTAATTATGGCGGCAATTATTCCATAATACTCTAAACTTATAAAACGCTCAGTTAATATAATTATAACAGCAAAAAATCTGCTGCCATAATAAATTTTAGCCGGGCAACTCATTATCCTTGGCATCCAATCCGCTGGTTAGCGGATTCAATTTGAATAGCCGTGGGTGAAACCCATGGATATAGAGTTTAAGACCACAAATGGCCAACCCTGAAGGGGTTGAACATTTGCATTATAGTAAATATTGGTCATCAAATTCAATCCCATTTTCTATCAGCAAACGTCTGAATTTAGCACTGTTCAATCCGCTACCCAGCGGATTGGCAGGGTGAGGCAATAATCTTTGTAGCCCATGGGTTTCACCCACGGCTACTCAAATTA
>Ga0105047_10012550_pt1 | contig 13629 bp, 8 predicted proteins | sample MAT04_FD_78384 | JGI IMG/M metagenome (GOLD analysis project Ga0105047, IMG submission 78384) | Freshwater microbial communities from Lake Fryxell liftoff mats and glacier meltwater in Antarctica - MAT-04 (megahit assembly) | ecosystem: Environmental > Aquatic > Freshwater > Ice > Liftoff...
ATCAGACCGCCTCATCATCCAAAATCTACAGCCGAACAGCGTGGCATCCCGTCTTGGGCTGCATGCCGGGGACCGAATCATTGGCTTCAATGGTCAGACCTACACCGACGTCAATCAATTCGATCGGGATCTAACCCAATTGAATGGAAACTCAGACGTCCCGTTCATCTACGAAAGGAACGGACAACGCTTTACACAACGTTTTCGCATGTCGGCCGCTAACGGCCAACAGTCCTACGGCTCTCAAAGCTACCGAAACCAAGGCTGGAATGCTCAATCCGGTAACGTTGGGCCGATTTCATACTCTGCAAATCGTCCCGCTTACGGCGTGCCATCTGCCGATGGATACACCGGCGACATGCATCAAGGTCAGGGTAACGTCGGCATGACTGGATATGGAAGCGGCTCCAGTTATGGCTCAGCCTGCTGCGGTAAATCAGTCTACACTCAGCAATGCTGCAGTGTAACTCGTCACCATGGTCATCACTGTGCTCATCAACAGGTCGGACGGCGTCACCGTCACAACTGTCGATAATCAATTGAACACGAGGCGATCGGGGGATGTTGATCCACTGATTGCCAGCCTTGATTAACCGGGTAGATACTGCACGAATCAGGGAATTGACCCGTTGTCCGACTCAGGTTGCGAAACCTGAGTCGGACTCTTTTCTGCGCTGGACCTTTTAAGGCTCGGCACGAGCCCTCTGGTAGCTCAACGTTTGTACCCGCCAGATGATGCTTGCCGCTTGCCTGGCCTGTCACTCATCGCCGCGCAGGACATATTGGGCCGCAAAGCGCTAGCCTTATTTTTCGCACCCCCTTGCGGACTGCACTTTAGGCGATCAACTAGCGAGTGTAACGAGCGTCTTGAAGAGTGATAGCAATTTGTTATTGTGGGGGGTATCAGGCAGAGCGGAGAGAAATTGTTTTTGCAGCATTTCGCGGGCGATTGTGCGACGTCGGTCGGCGTGAGACGGTCGTCTGTCCGGATTGTCCCAAGGACGGTCACTGCGATCCGTCAGCTCAGTCTGGCAGGCGTCCCATGATGACAGTTCGAGCAGCGTGTACAGCCAACCGTTCAGGTTCCAGCACGCGATGCTCGACCAGACATTGCGGACTTGTTGCTGGCCTGCGCCCCAGATTTCCTTCACGTCGTGGAACTGTTCTTCAATCGCCCACCGCGCAGCCACCGTCTCCAGAATGTCCTTTACTTCCACCGTGGGATCAGTGCAGAAGTAAGGTGCCCATCCGTCGTTGTCGAACCGTAAAATCACAACTCGAATGACTCCGCCTGTCAACTCAGACGTTGCCAGAAACGACTTGTATCGGCGAGTCACTTCCACGCCACGACAGCTATAGGTCATCGAATCCCAGCCTTGTTTGTGAGCCGATCGAACAGGCATGCATCCTTTCGCAGACGACTGACCACGGTCACGCCCCATTTCGGATGATTGGCCAGCCACGCGAGACAGACCCAGTTATGACCATAAAGCCATGCTCCGTCGGCTGGCCCTGGAGTCGGATTGTGGTGCACACCCGCCCCTTCGACATGTCGGCCGTACCGCGAGCTGGGCGAATCGTCCATGCCCAGTACGATGTGAGCCATGGGAGGCAGCTTCTGGACAATCAGCCGCAGCACTGCCGTCGCCAGCTTGAATGAGATGCGACCAACGCTGTTGAGCGCATCATAAAACCGATCCCAGTCATCCTGCACACCGCCCGCTACAAACCAGGCACTGGCCGTGCGTCGGTCGTCCGCCAGCAGCATCCCTGACACGATGATCGCCAGGCGAAATGCCATGCGTCGATCCAAGGCACTTGCCAACGCTGCGATCGCACTTTGCATGTGCCCCACCAGCGGCACCCGAGCTTCACAAGTCTTCATGCGTGAGTTGTTACGATTTTGCAGCCGCCTGGCCTTGTCATGCTGAGACGCTGTTGCTTTTTTATGTTGACGTTGGGGACGTCGCTCCGACTTATTACGCTCAGCCATCCGTGGCTCTTCTGGTGAAACTGAGGTCTTTAGACAATCACAGTTTTCCGGAGAGCGACGGTTTTGGGAACACCAACTTCAGATTGGCAGATGGTGAGTTACCCTAAAGTGCAGTGATACACTGACGACACTTATTCTTCGCTCGATGCTAACCGGTATTCATTTGGGTGAGCCGCAGTAAAGGATTTACCATCAGCGAAAAAGTTGCTCACGCGCTTCGCCTCGCACTCTGCGTACTGTCTTTTGCGTGGTTATCGCAGGATTCAATTGAGGCCGGATGCTCAATTCTACTCTCCGGAGTTTGTGATTGGAATTCGACGTCTTCAATCATCCGTCCAAGTCGCCCGGCCAGCAATGCTGGTAGCAACACCACCGACGAGAGCCATGCCGCTCCCAGCAAAGCGGCCATCACCCAGCCGAAGCGACTGATCAGCAGTAACTCAGCGGGGTACAGCAGAAGCAGGCTCAGAGCAATCACGAGAGTCGTCTGCGTCATAGCAGATCCACAGTGCTGCAGCGCCTGAATAACGGACTGCTCTCGTGTCTTTCCCTGACGAATTGCCAATCGGAACCAGGTGATCAGATGCAGCATGTCATCCACAGCAATCCCGATTGCAACGGACCCGGTCAGCATCGTACCGATATCCAGAGTCTGCCCGGCCCACGACATCACGCCAAATACCAGGGTAATGGGAAGCATGCCGATCACGCTGCTCAGCAGCCCCGCGCGTATACTTCGCAGCAGAAATATCAGGGCGACGGCAATGAGCGCGAAGGCGAGGGCCAGGCTGCGAATCAGACTTTCCAACAGCGCCGTCTGAGCCCTGTAGAAGACGGGGACCGATCCCGTCACACTGAACCACAGGCCGGGAGCGTTCTGAGTCCTTTCGTCCAGAATTCGGGCAAGATCCTGCGACAGCACCGCGTAATCCAGATCCTCCATCATGCGCGTCTGAGCGGTGATTCGCCACGTTTCGTCAAGCGGGGCACCCACTGACCAGACAAAGTCGGGATCGCTTGGTGCCGCAAGGTACTCGGCACTCGACGCCACCTCATCGATTTTGATTTCCTCTTCGGTACGTTTGCTCCTGACGATGTACCTCATTCTGACTGAACGATCCACGCCCGGGTCAGGTTTGAGGCACACTGGCTGAAAATCAGCGAGAGAGATTGCACCAGTGATATTGGGATGCTGACGAACTGCGTCTTCGATTTCTCGAATCAACGTCAAGCGTTCCAGGAAGAAGTGATTGTCTTCGTACTCTGCGCCGAAATGTACCAACAGGTCGAAAGAACTGGTGCCTCCGATGTTCTCCTCCAGAAATCGACTGTCCTGATTCAGACGAGCGTCGTCGGGGAAGTAACGTCCCACCTTGATTTCCGTCTGCAGCCATTGCAGGCCGAATCCGGCGGTAAGTCCAATTACGGTCGAACCCAGAACGATCGCCTTCCTGTGCCGTGAAACCTGCACTGCGATGCGGCTCCAGATCTGGTTTGAATCTTTTTTTCCTCCAGCGTTCGGAAGAACATTCGATAGTCGCAGCATGGCCGGAAAGCCAACAATCACAACAACAAAGGACAGCATTGTGCCGATCGTTGAGAAGGTGCCGAAGTCACGAATTGGCGTGAGTTGACTGATTGTGAGCGACAACAGCCCGATTGCGGTCGTTGCGTTGGCTAAAAGACAGGGCCACCATCCGATCCGCACCGCTTCCCTGATCGGATTGGATGCACCTGACGCCGATGCATGTCGCCAGTAGTTCGCCACATGAATCGCCCCGGAGATCGTGAGCACCACCAACAGGGTCGGCATCACGATTGTCACCATGTTCATGGTGTGGCCAACCGCAGGAATCAAAGCGGTCGTCACTAAAGCAGTGAACCAGGCCGCTGCTGTGACCATGAGGCCGATGCGCACGCTTCGCAGCAGCACAAATGCCAGCAGAATTCCGGCAAATGCCGCAATCGCGAACACCGGTGGTCGTCGAAGTGGATCAACAAAGTTCCATGTCGCTTTGAAAACCTCCTGATCGATCGCATGGCTTGTGACCTGTGACCCATCGATATGAAGCTCTTCTGCCGGAATACCACTTTGCGCTGCTGCCGCATGAATCGCATCCAGCGACGCCGCCGGATTCGCGACTCCTGCTGCGGACAACGTCAACACACACGAAACGCGTGGCTCAACAATTGCCCCGTCATCTGTTGAAGTCTGGGGCACCATTTTCTGCGAACCAATCAGCACGCCGGTCAACCGCCGGACGGCCTCGTCTTCACCAATCTTCCAGCGCATCATCTGTTGGACGACATCGCCTGCGGTTCGAACTTTGCTGATGTACGGACTTTCGGTGAGTTGGTCTCGGAACGTACTACTCCGCGCATCCCACAGCGAACTGGTGTCCCATGAAACCAGAATGCGTTCGTCTGCTGGAAAGTACAACTCCTTCTGACGCAACGCCCGGACCTGTTCGTCGTCTTTGGAGAGCCATGTTTCAAGTTTGTTCTGCAGTCTGATTCGTGGCAACTGACGAGCGGCGGCAATCAGCCCGACCAACATCACTCCGACAATTGCGAGCGACAGGATTCTCGTCCTGCATACTTTCTCCCACATTCCATGCATCCCTTCGGTGGTCACTCTTTGGAAGTTATTTACGATACACAACCAGTTTCTCTTCTTGTCAGCAAATTCAGGTCCGCCTCGTTGGACGTTTAGGCTCTGAAGTTGTCCCGTTGGTGCATTGCGCCCCCCGCAGGCCGGACCGCGGCCGCCGCCAATGCCGCAACAGCGAAAACCGCATCTGTGGCTTGGCTCTCTCCTGTCAATGTGAAGAATGGGATGACAGGGCCGATGTTCCGGCAACCCGCAGTTTGCCTGGTCCGGCCTGCATTCTTGTGCGCAATGCGGGCTGGACCGGAGGCGTCCCAGGACGCACGAATCCTGCCATCGAATCGATGTATCTGCGGACAATACGCCACGAGACTCAAGTACACAAACGAGCCAATCGCGGACAGTGCGTGCGTATACGCACAGGCAAGATCAGTCTAAGATGTGCTGATCGGACTTTACCTTGGTGGCACGGCGGTTGCTTCGATGCTTTCTCCGGAAACTGATCGAGTCTTTGAAAGGTATCAACGGTTATGGTTCACGCAGGTCGAGGCATTAAGAGTATACTGGTCGCGATGGATTTCTCGCCCTCCGCTGGAGCTGCACTAAAGCAGGCCGAATGGCTGTCCCGCCAGACCGGCGCTCAAATTGTCCTTGCGAACGTGATTCCCGACCTAAGCATGTCAGCTTACCTGGGGCCGTATGAAAGAGAATTGTATCAGCGGGAATTGAGCAAAAAAGCCGAAACAACGATGCGTAAGGTGGTGGCGGATCTGAATGCGAAGGATCTTAACATCAAGTTCAGGACCCTGATTGGGGAACCGTTCGTCGAAATCACGCATGCCGTCCAGACGGAGGGTTTTGATCTTGTCCTGGCTGGCACAGACGGTCAGGGCATGTGGGAAAAGATCTTCATTGGCAGCACGGCGAAGCGGCTGATTCGGAAGTGTCCGTCGTCGGTCTGCATTGTGAAGGCGGGGCACGTCAACCCGCCGAAGGTTGTGCTGGTTGCCACTGACTTTTCAGACGTGAGCCTGAAGGCAGTGCAGGAAGGTCTGTGGATCGCCCAACAGGCGAGCGCCCAGTTTCACTTGCTGCATGTCATCGATTCGAAGGACGTCCCGGAAGATCTGGTCTCGCGTATTCCGAAGGGAAGTTCGATGAGGCAGGAGATCGATGCGGAGGCGTCCCGTCGCCTGGATGTATTCGTGGGGACGTTGGCGGTCGATCGAACACAGATTCAGGTTCATATGTCCTGGGGAACACCGTGGCAGGAAATACGACGGATATCGCAGCATCAGTCTACGGATCTGATCGTGATCGGCACTGTTGGCCGCAGCGGAATCAAGGGGTTGCTCCTGGGGAACACTGCAGAAAAAGTGCTCGACACCTGTGGTTGCAGCATTCTCACCGTCAAGCCGGATGGCTTTGTTTCTCCGATTGAACCTGCCTCGGGGCCATTTCAATCCAGTCCGGAAAGTCATGGGTTATAAGCTCGAAGGAAACAGAGGTGTCTATGTTGCACAGGAGCGGAGTTGTGTATGGTGCAGATTGTTGCAGTTGTCGTGGCGAGCCTCGTGGGTTCGTTTCTGTGTTCCTTATGTGAAGCGTCATTGTATGGTGTCACACGGACTCAGATTGAAGTGCTGCGGCGTGGACGTATTGCCGGAAGCGAACGCCTCGCGATGCTCCGACGGAAGATCGACGAACCTGTCGCTGGAATTGCGGCATTTAACTCGCTTGCTCAAACGGTCGGTGCGGCGTGGGTGGGAGCACTCGTGGGCGAAATGTACGGGAATACATTGCTGGGAGTGATTTCTGCCGTGTTCGCATTGACGATGCTGTTATTGGCAGAAATTGTCCCGAAAAGTATTGGCCTCGCGTGGGCCGGAACTCTTGCTCCTCGCCTCGCCTGGCCAATTCAGATCATGGTCTGGACCGTTTATCCACTGGCGATCCTGTGCCGCTGGTTGTCACACACGATCAACCACAATGCACCCGGCCAGCAGCCCACGGAAGAAGAGGTTCTGGTGATGGCAGATTTGGCGGCTCAAGGTGGGACAATCCTTCCGGATGAACTGCGATGGGTTGAAAATGTCCTGCGATTGAACGACGTGACCGTGCATCAATTGATGACTCCACGACAGGTTGTTTTTTCATTACCCGCCGAACTCCGGCTGGACTCTCCGGGATTTCTCGGAGAGCGACTGGTCCACAGCCGAATTCCTGTGACGGCCGGAAATGATCTTGATCAGGTGATTGGTGTCGTGCAGCGGCGGACCGTGTTTGACCACATCGTGCGCGATGATTGCCACAAGGCACTTCGCGAGTTGATTCGTCCGGCGTTGTTTGTTTCAGAGGACTGGGGTGCGCATCAGTTGCTGGATCGCCTCATGAAGGATCGACAGCATCTGGCCGTCGTCACGGATTCAGCGGGACTTGTCGTCGGCGTCGCGACATTAGAAGATGTGCTTGAATACCTGCTAGGTAAACCGATTGTCGGCGAGCACGATTCTCACCCCGAGATGCAGCGTCTGGCGCGGGAGCGTGCGAGTTTCCGTGCCTCCTCCGATGACGATTGACCTGTTCGTTTCCAGTCTTAAGCCAATCATCCATTGGATGTATCGACAAACAAAAAATCGTACGGACTTTCTGAAACAGGCGGACAATGATGGGGAAAGTTCTTTCGTTTGTGACGCTGGTGCTCGTCACGGGTGCCTTTGGCATCCTGTTCTTTGAAGTGACATCGACTCTGCTTCTGCCGCTGTTTCTGGCGATGGTGATTGTCGTCATGTTTCGTCCGCTGCATTCATGGTTCGTGCGAATACTTCGGGGGAGGAATCGTGTCGCTGCAGTGATCACGACGGCGCTCGTGTTGTTGGGCGTCGTCACGCCATCGATCTTTGTCCTGTTTCTGGCAGGCAACGAAGCCGCGAAACTTGCGACCAGTCTGGATGAAGGCGAGTTGCGAGACAAAATGTATCGCGCGAGATTGTCATTGGGGCTCGACTATCCGTACGTCGTTGAAATGCGTTTCGTGGAACGGTCGTTTGAACGGCTGTTGGCCGATGCGCGGGAAGGCGCAGTCGCCACCGGAAATCATGCCGCACTGCTGCGTCTGAACGAGGAACTTCAGAAGTTGCAGGAGACACTGAACAAAGAAAGCAACACCACAGTCCCAGCGAATGAACGGTTGATGCTGGACGCATTAGCAACAGCCATTGAGGAGATCCCAGGAACATTGGCGTACCAGCAGGCGATGGAAACTGCAGCTCGCCGTTTTAAGGAATACCGCATTGAATTCCTCGGTGGAGCGGCCAGAGCAGTCTTAAAGAACACCGCCAACCCGACTTCCGAAGATGTTCGGAACTGGACGAGCAGATTTTTTGCCGTGACGCCAGACTGGATTTCTTCGTTTGGAGGCCACGCAGGCATCATGGTGGGTCGGGCGATCTTTGGTATCATCATTTTTGTTGTGACGATGTATTTTTTATTCGCTGACGGACCACGGATCGCGAAGCAACTCATGACGCTGTCACCACTGGAAGACCGCTACGTGGAAAAACTATTGGTTGAGTTTTCGCGAGTCTCCAGGGCGGTCGTGTCCGGAAGTATGGCCGCCGCGTTCACGCAAAGTTTACTGGCAGGAGTGGCGTTTCAGGTCGCAGGACTTCAATCTGTCTTTCTGTTGACCGCCCTCACGGCACTCACCGCTATGATCCCTTTCGTGGGTGCGGCGATGATTTGGCTGCCAGCCAGCCTATGGCTGATTTTCATTGATCATCGACCGAACGCCGGCATTGTCCTGATGATTTACGGCGCAGGCGTGATCTCAACGATTGACAATGTGATTAAGCCGTGGGTACTTCATGATCGCTCGGCAATGCATCCACTGGCGGCACTGATCGGAGTTTTCGGCGGCGTTCAGGCGATGGGGCCTCTTGGAGTATTTGTCGGTCCCATGGTCATTGCATTTCTTCAGACGTTGCTGGGCTTGTTGCATCGGGAACTGCTCGTATTTGGCGTCGAAAACAAAAAAGAACAACTGACAAATTGACTCTTACCGAAGCGGAAAAATCAAAGGAGACGTAACGTGAAATGGTCATGGAGACTCGGTGAATTTCGTGGCATCGCCGTGTATATGCATGCCACATTTCTGATCTTGATTGCCTTCGTCGTCATGAGTCAGTGGTCGGAAAGTCACAGCGTCGCGAAAACGCTGGAAGGCGTGGCCTTTGTTCTTGCCCTGTTCGGCTGCGTGGTGTTGCACGAGTTCGGCCACGCGCTGACGGCGGCTCGATTTGGCATCAAAACGCGTGATATCACCTTATTGCCAATTGGTGGTGTCGCTCGCCTGGAACGCATGCCGGAAGATCCGCTGCAGGAACTGTGGGTGGCCCTCGCTGGCCCGGCAGTTAATGTGATCATTGCTTCGGGATTGTGGGCATGGATTCAGTTCACATCGGTGTTTTCTCCGCTTGAGCAACTCGGCCTGACAACCGGAACGTTTCTGGAACGATTGATGGCTGTGAATGTGATCCTGGTGGTCTTCAATATGATCCCCGCATTTCCGATGGACGGTGGTCGTGTGTTAAGGGCTCTGCTGGCGACAAAGCTTGAGTACACTCGCGCGACACAGATTGCGGCGAATGTCGGACAGTCCCTCGCTCTGGTGTTTGCCTTCGTTGGATTCTTCACCAACCCGTTTCTGATGTTTATCGCGTTGTTCGTCTGGATCGGCGCAGCTCAGGAAGCAAGCATGGTGACCATGAAAGCAGCGCTGGGAGGCCTGCCTGTACGGCGCGCGATGATGACCGACTTTCGCACGCTTCGACCGGATGATTCCCTGAAGAAAGCCATTGAACTGATCCTGGCGACACCGCAGAAGGACTTTCCGGTCATCGATGGTACGCAAGTCGTGGGCATACTTCCCAGTCGCGAATTGATGGTTGCATTGCACGAACGGGGGTCTGACGCACTGGTGGAAAATATCATGCGTCGCGATTTTCTGTTGCTGGACGCAAACGAAATGCTGGAGACCGCCCTTGCTAAAATGCATACGGCAGAATGTTGCATGACTGCACCCGTGATGCAACGTGAGACAATGATCGGACTCCTGACAGCAGAGAATGTCAGTGAACTCCTGCTCATTGTTTCAGCTTTGGGAGAACGACGCCTGGGAAAGACAGTAGCTTGAAGGCCATAGCGGCAGGCAATGGATGAGATTCCGCCACGGCACGAAGACCTTTTCACGTGGTGTCTGGCATAAGATATGCGGTCTAATCCAAGTGCGGTCGTTTGAATTCGAGGCCGTATTGTCTGCGGCAGGAAAGCGTTGCTGGAGACTCCGAAAGCATGGATCGTGTACCAACATCGTGACGAAAGAAACCGCCGCATCAATGATGAATCCGACGACAGAGGCTCGGTAATCAATTCAAACACATCACAAATCGTAAGCTGCCTTAAATCGCTGAGCTGAACATGAACGAAATTCCATTTTTGACCGAATCTGCGCACACGCTGTCAACGGAACGAGTCCTGTCGCTGGCCGGCGACGTGTCTCAGGCGCAGGGTCTGCCTGCTGCCGAGGTTCAGAAACGTGTTCTGAGATTTGGTACGAATCAACTGGCCGAAGCACCGCCCGTGCCGGCCTGGCGAAAACTTATAGCGCAGTTCACGGATCTGGTGATCTGGATCCTGATTGTCGCCGCAGTGATTTCCGGGCTGATGCAGGAGTGGGCCGATACCGTTGCGATACTCGCAATCGTGATCGTCAACGGGATCATTGGCTACCTTCAGGAAGAAAAGGCAGGCCGTGCTCTGGCGGCGTTGCAGAAAATGTCGTCACCGATGGCGAAAGTTGTTCGCGATGGTGCTCTGAAATTGGTTCCGGCTCGTGAGTTGGTCCCGGGGGACATTATTGAACTGGAAGCTGGCGACAATATCCCGGCCGATTCGCGACTGCTGAAAGGATTTGCTCTCCGAGTTCAGGAAGCATCACTGACCGGCGAATCGACTCCAGTGAACAAAGAATCGGACTGCGTGCTGGACGAGAAGGCACCGCTCGGTGACCGTCGCAATATGATCTACATGGGTACCGTCATCGCCGCCGGGAAAGCGAGCGCGATCGTTGTCGCGACAGGAATGAACACTGAACTCGGGCACATCGCAGGAATGTTGCAGCGTTCAACACCGAAACCAACGCCGTTGCAACGCCGATTGGCGGAACTTGGAAAGGTATTGGTGTTGGTGTGTCTCGCCATCGTGGCCATTATTTTTGGCCTGCAACTGGCGCGAGGCGGCGAATTGCTGGAAACCTTGCTGATTTCGGTCAGCCTTGCTGTTGCGGCCGTTCCCGAAGGACTTCCGGCGGTTGTGACTCTGACACTTGCACTGGGCCTGCAGCGGATGGTCAAACGGAATGCGCTTGTCCGCAAGCTGCCAGGCGTCGAGACACTTGGATCGGTGACGATCATCTGTTCGGACAAGACCGGAACACTGACTCGAAACGAAATGACCGTTCGCGAAATCATCACTGGCGGCGAACGATTTCATGTGACTGGCGGCGGTTACGCGCCTCGCGGAGATTTTCTGAAATACCGGGAATTCGAATCAAGTGGAACGTCTGAAACAGGGCCGGCAACGGCGGATGTTCGGGTCGATCCCCGTGACCAACCCGACTTGATGCAAGTCCTGACCACGGCTGCTCGCTGCAACAATGCTACCGTCAGCCCGATTGGTGACGACAACGATTCGTGGCAGGTCATCGGCGACCCGACGGAGGGAGCTCTCGTGGTTGTGGCACTTAAGGCTGGAATCCAGGCGCGCGATTCCGAGCAACATATCCTGTTTGAAATTCCGTTTGATTCCGAACGCAAGGCAATGTCTGTGGTCATGTCCGGGCCGGAGAATTCCCGCCTGATGTATTCCAAGGGGGCTCCGGAAGTCATTCTTGGCATGTGCAGCACGGAACAGCGTGGAGGAAAGATCGAAATCCTCAACGGAGACCGACGACGCGATATCATGCGATGGAATTCCGAAATGGCGTCCCGCGCGCTGCGCGTCCTGGCGTTGGCATATCGCGACCATTCCCAAACGAATGGGACTGAATACGATGAAACGGATCTGACGTTTGCCGGCCTGATCGGCATGATCGATCCGCCACGTGAGGAGGCTAAAGTCGCTGTCCAGACCAGTCGCAAGGCGGGTATCCGTCCGGTTATGATCACCGGCGATCATCCGGAGACTGCTTTAGCGATTGCGCGTGAACTTCACATCGCCGCTGAAACAGATCGCGCCGTCTCAGGCCAGGAACTCGACAATCTGTCGGACGAGCAACTGGCGGATCAAGTCGATCAGATATCCGTGTATGCCCGTGTTTCGGCCGAACATAAGTTGCGAGTGGTGCGAGCGTGGCAGGGCCGGGGGCAGATCGTTGCGATGACCGGTGACGGCGTCAATGATGCTCCGGCTGTGAAAGCTGCTGACATCGGGATAGCGATGGGCGTAACTGGTACCGACGTCACCAAAGAAGCCTCGGACATGGTACTCATTGATGACAACTTCGCATCGATCGTGAATGCCATTGAGGAAGGTCGTGGCATCTTCGACAACATCCAGAAATTCGTACACTATTTGCTGTCCTGTAACGCGGGCGAGGTCCTGCTGATGTTTTTCGCCGCGTTGATTGGCTGGCCCGTGCCCTTGATGGCCATCCAGATTCTGTGGATCAATCTCGTGACCGATGGACTGCCCGCGCTGGCTCTGGGAATGGAGCGCCCCGAATGGGACATCATGAGTCGTTCACCTCGCCCACCTCACGAGGCCGTGATTACGCGACAGCGCGGACTGCTGATCCTGTTTCACGGCGGCCTGGTAGCAGCCGTGGCCGCGTTGGGATTCTGGATTGTGTATCAGGGAGACGCAACGCAAGTTGACCGAGCCAGAACCGTCACGTTCTGCGTGGTGTCTTTTTCTCAACTGTTCTTCGCGATAGGCTGCCGCAGTCAGCGTTTCACAATGCCTGAGCTTGGTTTGTTCACCAACCCTCATCTGTTCGGAGCGATCGTCATTTCCGGTCTGCTGCAAATAATCGCTGTGACGCTGCCGTTCGCTCAGCCGATATTCAAAGTCACAGCAAATCTGACATGGGAATGGCTATTGATCACCGCGCTTGCCCTGACACCCGTGACGATTGTCGAGGTCGCAAAAATTCTTCAGGCATTTCGTCGCGTGAAACCAGTGTCCAGCAGTCAGTAAAGTTGAAAACCATGAGCCACGCTGGGCTGGATTACAACGCGGTCGTTATCGAAATCCGATTCGTACACGATGCCCTGATGATTCTGAAAATCCGTGCAGACGGCGAAGTTTCAGCGTTTGAACGAGGTCAGTACACGACGCTGGGGCTGCGAGCGAGCGAACCACGTATCGAGCTTACAATACCCGCCGGGATTGATTCGGAGGGAAGCCCCGGTTTTCGAATACCGGGGCTTCGCGATGCTCCAACCCGAGCCACTCAGCCAAAAAAACGATGTTGCGGTAAAGTTCCGTTGACGAATCGAGTATCATTAGGCTCGCGCGTCCTGAATCCTTGAACTTAGAATTGCCGGGGTTGGAGGGCGCTAGCCGGAAACCCCGGGGCTTCCTTCACTTCGTGCAGTCCAGACCCGGCCACCCAAACCTGATTTTTAGCAAACGACGAATTCAGATAAATAAAATTATGTTGGTTCATTTCCCTTCTGTGTTTGAAATTGTCCAGCGTTACCAGCCTTCAAATTTCTGGCGGCACAGTTGCACGGCACTTTTCCTTCTGGCAACAGGCTGCACGCAGGAATCCGGAATTGAACAGTCTGCGATTCATGCACCACACGTCGATTCTGTGGATCAGCCGTCGCAGACAACCACATCAAAATCAGACATCTGTCCGTTTCGAGATGCTGCCGAATCCGCAGGGCTTGTTTTTCAGCATGAAAATGGAATGTTCGGGCAGCGTTATATTTTGGAAATCATGGGGCCGGGAAGCGCGGTGCTC